>Ga0185299_10003077_pt1 | contig 23354 bp, 21 predicted proteins | sample PaiPotPPA55metaG_FD_128002 | JGI IMG/M metagenome (GOLD analysis project Ga0185299, IMG submission 128002) | Iron sulfur acid spring bacterial and archeal communities from Banff, Canada, to study Microbial Dark Matter (Phase II) - Paint Pots PPA... ... | reverse complement strand
AATTGAATGTCGTGGGAATATCTTCCACCGTCGTCACTGGCGTAACAACGGGCTGCAGGCCCTCGACGGCGTTGTCAAAAGCCGCAGCGTAAACGAATGGTTTGAACACAGACCCGGGTTGGCGCCGCGCAAGAGCGTGATTGAGCTGGCTCTCGCCGTAATTGCGGCCGCCGATCAGCGCGCGGATTTCGCCGGTGTGAGGATCGAGGGCCACGAGCGCCGCCTGCACCTGCGGCACCACCTCGCCCTTTTTCTTCCACGCGGCGTAGCGTTTGGCCAGCATCTTATCCACCTGCAGCATTCCGACTCGCACGGCTTCCCCTGCGGCGCGCTGCAGGTCCGGATCGAGCGTCGTGTAGATGCGGAAACTTTGCGTTTGAAGGTCGTTTTCAGAATACTTCTCGAGCAGATCGTCTTTCACCATGTCCACGAAATAAGGAGCCGAACTGCTTTCGACGCCGCCGCTCACGAAATGCAGCTTCGCTTTCTTGGCGGCAACCTCCTGGTCGGCCGTGATGTAGGCGTCCTCCAGCATCTGGCCCAGCACGCGGTCCCGCGCTTCGTACGCGCGGTCCATGTGGCGCTCGGCGGCCGAGTAACGGTTCGGCGCGCGGATGATTCCAGCCAGAAATGCCACTTCGCCGAGGCTCAGTTCGCGGACGTCCTTGCCAAAGTAAGCTTCCGCCGCTTCGCCGAATCCGCGAATCGAAAAACTGCCGCGGTTGCCGAGATACACTTCATTCGCATACAGCTCGAAAATCTGCCGCTTCGTAAAACGCTCGTCGATCTCAAAAGCCATCAGCGTTTCCTTCACCTTTCGCGTCCATTCGCGTTTGGTAGTGAAGAAGAAACTCCGCGCCACTTGCATGTCGATCGTGCTCGCTCCTTGCGCTTTTTGTCCGCGGCGCAGATCGGCCCAAGCCGCTCCAAATACGCGCACCATATCTAGCCCGCCATGTTCGAGGAAGCGTTTGTCTTCCGCCGCGAGAACTGCGTTCACCAGGGGCGTGGGAAGGTCGTCGAAGCGAACGATGCGGCGTTTTTCGCGGCTGTCGTCGAACAGGTTCGTAATGAGCCCGGGCTCGATTTCCGCCGAATCGCGCTGCAATCCGTTCGAAAGTTGCGTGATCCGCGACAGCTCGGTTCCTGTGAAATCAACCCGAATGGAATTCGTGCCGCGGAAGTAGGACTCGGTCGAAGGACGAATCTCGATGCTCGAGCTCGACACTTTGAATAGTCCCGGCGCGCCCGTGACAACGCCTTCCTGATACCCGGCGCGCCGCAGGTAGGTCGCAAGTTCCGGCGCCTTTAGCGTTTCGCCGACGTAGAGGTGCCCCGGCGCTGAATACACGCGCGAAGTGTTCTGAAAAATCTGGCCAGTCAGATGCTGGTTGATCAGCTTGCCGAATTGAATGTAGTAATAGGCGAAGACGGACGTGCCCGCGACCAGTACAAGCAGGGCCGTACCCAGAATCGCCACGCCGATCCGGGACGTCCAGAAGCCCTTGGCAAATCGAATCCGCAATCGATTCTCCGCTCGAAATCTGCGAATCGTCTAACTACCGGCAAGCCGCCGCGGCTGGCCGTCTTGGCGCGGCGCGGGTAAAACTCCACGGCTCTCTGTCTTAGACGTATCACATTCTAAGAGTACTATTCTAAATCGTACGGTTGTCCGCGTGGGGATGAAAATCAAGGTTGAATTGATACACTTGGAGGTCAATTGGCACTGTGTAGTTGATCGAAATTTCAATCGTGGTCTGATTCGTAACCACCTTGATGTCGTCGCGCTTCACGGGAATGCCGAGTTCCTGCGCTTTCTTCCAAATATCGTCGCGAATTTCCTCCACCGGCTTGCGATTGGCAATCGCGAAACGCGCTTCGGTTTCCATCGAGTCCTGCATTTGATAGTTCGCAAACTCGGGGGGCACGATCTTTACCGCCGCGAAGACGAACGCACACAGAATTATCAGGACAAGCAGCGAGTTTATCTTCGAACCGCCGCGCTCGCTCGCCCGTTCTGTGGAAACGCCGCGAATTTGATTCCTCCCAAGCAAGCACATCCCAGCGTGCCGCCTTCCAAGCCAGCGCAATAAGTTGATGTTAGCACCGGGATGTCGCGACAGGCGCAGCCGGTGCAAGCGCTTGTGGACGATGAGTAAACTGCGAGCCTCGCTGAAGTCCAGTCGATCGGCGCAGACTTAATAGGCTCGGGCGAAAATCGCTTTCTCTTTGGCGGGCTGACCGCAGTAGATGCATTTGCCCGACCCGCCCGGTTGTTCGAGCGGGATGCACCGCATCGTGGCCTTCGTCTCTTCTTTTATCTTCGCCTCGCAGTCCGCGCTGCCGCACCACCATGAAAACGCAAAGCCCGTCTCGACTGCCGTCTTGAACTCGGCATAATCCGCCGGCTCGGCCGTCTTGGACTTGCGAAATGCAAGCGCGCGATCGAAAAGCGCCTTCTGAATCTCTTCCAGCATTTGCGTCACAGCCGCCGCAATTCCCTGCTGCGGCACGAATGACTTCCCTTCCTTGCCCGGCCGGTCGCGGCGCGCGAGCACCACGGAAGCCTTCGCGACATCCTTCGGCCCCAGTTCCAGGCGCAGCGGCACGCCGCGCATTTCCCAATCGTTGAACTTGAAGCCGGGGCTCGCGCCTTCGCGCTCGTCCATCTTTACGCGTATGCCCGCATCCGCCAACTCGGCGCGCAACTTGTGCGCGTTCGCCAGCACGCTCGATTTTTCCTCGTCCGCCTTATAAATCGGCACGATCACCAGCTGATACGGCGCCAGCCGCGGCGGCAGAATCAGTCCCTGATCGTCGCCGTGCACCATGATGATCGCGCCTACCGTGCGTGTCGAAAGGCCCCACGATGTCGTCCAGCAATGCTGCTGCACACCCGTCTTATCAAGGTACTTAATCTCGAATGCCTTCGCGAAATTCTGGCCCAAGTTGTGCGAAGTGCAGAATTGGAGCGCTTTGCCGTCGCCCATCATCGCTTCGAGAGAGTAGGTTACGTCCGCGCCGGCAAACTTTTCCGACTCCGACTTACGTCCAACGATCACCGGGATGGCGGCTTCTTTCACCGCGAAGTCGGCATACACGTTCGCCATCTGCCGCGTTTCGAAGTCGGCTTCCTCTGCCGTCGCGTGCGCTGTGTGCCCCTCCTGCCAGAAAAACTCCAGCGTGCGTAGAAAAAGTTTCGTCCGCAGCTCCCAGCGCACCACGCTGTTCCATTGATTGATCAGCACCGGCAGGTCGCGGTACGACTGAATCCATTTCGCGTACGCGTGACCGATGATCGTCTCCGAAGTCGGCCGGATCACCAGCGGCTCTTCCAGTTTTTCTCCCCCTCCGTGCGTCACCACCGCCAGCTCCGGCGAAAATCCCGCCACGTGTGATTTTTCCTTGTCGATAAAGCTGCGGGGAATCAGCAGAGGAAACGCCGCGTTCAGATGGCCGGTCGCCTTGAAACGCCGGTCCAGCTGCGCCGTGATGTTCTCCCACAGCGCCCACCCGTACGGGCGCACGATCATGCAGCCGCGCACCGGCGCGTAGTCCGCCATTTCCGCGCGCAACACCACTTGGTTGTACCATTCCGAGTAATCTTCAGTTCGCGTGGGAAGTTTCTGTTCCGCCATGCCTCGAGTGATCCCCTCGCGCCAAACCGGCGCTGAATTCACGCTAATAATCTGAACGCGTTAGGTTAGGAGACTCGCTCATCGAAGTCAACGGAGGACGCGAGATAGGGGCTACCGCTTTCCCGCTCCGATACCCAGCACTCTTTTCGCGTGAACAAAACGGCAAACCAGTGTAGGCTAATCGTCGCTTTCGGCCTGGTTCTTCGCTTTTAAACTAAAGGAGCAATTGATGATGAAGATTTCGCGAGTGGCGGCCCCTCTTTTCGCGGCGATCCTGGGATTCGCCTTGGTACCGCGGGCGATTCACGCGCAAGGGTCTAGCGGCTCAGGTTCGTCCGCGCAGGAGCCGTCCGCTTCGTCGGCTCCTACTCACGTACAGCCCGGCCAGAAGGCGTCCAACGTTTACCAGCGCCCAAGCCGAGCCGTAACGCTTCACAATTACTTGTTCGACAGCTTTGGGCCTTACTCCCTCGGGACCGCCGCCCTCGCTGCCGGCATCAACCAGGCCACCGACACGGTTCCGGAATGGGGCCAGGGCATGTCCGGTTACGGTCAGCGCGTGGCGTCGAACTACGGCATCGAGATTGTCACCCACACCGCCCGTTACGCTCTCGCCGAAATCTTCCGCGAAGACACAATTTACTACCGCTGCGATTGCAGTGGTATTTTCTCCCGTTCGCTTCACGCGCTCCACGCGACCGTCACCGCGCGCCGCGGCGAAGACGGCCACGTCGTTCTCTCCTTTCCCAAAATTGCCGCTCCTTACGCCGGCGGCATGACCGCCGCCCTTGGCTGGTATCCCTCGCGATATAGCGCCAGTGACGGCTTCCGCATGGGAAACTACAATTTGCTCGCTCAGGGCGCCCAGAACCTGGCTCTCGAATTCCTCTACGGCGGCCCGCACACGCTGCTGCCGCGCTTCCACGGAAAACATTAAAGCGAACTTCGCCGTTGGAAGGTCTCGAGCGTTGCAGGCCGCGCCCGAAACCTTCCAACGCGATTCTGCTCTTCGTCTACTTCTGCTTTCCGTCGCCTTGCTTCTTGCCGTTCTTGTTTGATCTGGATTTGCCCTCCGCCTTCGAACCATTCCTCTTCGATTGCGGCCCGGACTTGTTTCCCTTCGCCGCGTCAGACTTCGAAGCGTTCTTGCTCCACTCGCCACCGGCGCCGTTCTTGTTGCTCGATGCGGCCGCATCTTTCCCGCCCGACGCATTCCCGGCGCTCTTTCCATTCGCAGCGTTCGAGCTGTTGCTATGCTCCGCAGCCGGCTTCGCCGACGTCGCGTTTTTCGCACTGAAGTCCCCGGCTTTCGACGTCGCAGCCACCGCCGGTTGCCCATGGTTCTCGGACGCCCTCAGTGACTTGTTCGTGCTCGCGGCATGTTCGTGCTCGGACTGTTCGTGCGTCGCCGCAGTGTGCTCTTCATGCTCGGCAGATCTCTCTGCCGCGGTTGGCTCTGCTTTTACGCCGCCTTCGCCGCCGTTAAAGCTGGTGCGATTCACGGTCGTGTTGTTCACCACCGTTCGGTCCACGTACGTGTTACGGATCACCGTGGTATTAACGTGCATCACCGCGCTGTTATAAGCGAAAACTCCGCCGTTCCAGCGTCCGCCCACAAATCCCACGCCGCCATAGCCAAACCCGTAATTCACTCCGCCATAAAATCCGATGTGCGGTCCCCAATACCCGCCGTGCCACACATAGACGCCCCCGCCCCAGCCCCAATAGCCCGGCGTCCAAAGAAATCCAACCCGCGGCGCCGCTACCCAGGTCCCCGGCACCCAGTAGTAGCCGGCCTCACCGTAACCCCAATAGCCCGGCGTCCACATAAAGCCCGCGTGTGGGCAAACAGGTTGCTCGTATACGGGCAGCGCCGGCGGAGCGACGTGAATCGCTACGCCGACAATCACCTGTGCCGGGGTCACTCCGGGAAACGCAAATACCGACATGAATGCAGCCAACAACAGTAACGACATGAATCGAATCGCGCGCATTTTAAAATCCTCCTAATAATAATCGCGTGTCAATGAGGTGCGAATTAGTGGCTCGGCAACCTTCCACAGAAGGGCCAGCCCTAAGGATTAAACCCGCGCGATTCGCAAAAGTTTCGGTGTGTCAACCCGGTGAAAAGCACGAAGGGCGAATAAGAAGCGTAAATACGGTTACTTAACTTCGGCAGGCGTGGCCGTTGCCGGTCCGTCGCCGACGATCTCCAGCACAGCCTCGCCATCCTTCGCGCCGTCGTAGTGGATCTGTTTCCCAAAATGCGTCACAAACGTCCCAGCGGGCAGCGGCACCGTGCTCTCCGGATCGAATTTCGCGCCCGTTCCCACCCACCACGTTCCCGAAATTACGGTGATGAATCGGTCGTTGGGATGAAAATGCGGATGGCTCATATGATTCGGACTCCACTTCACCAGCACCACGTAAAGCCCCGGCTTCGAAGGATCGCCTTCCAGAACAGCCATCTTCGCGCCAATAGGATCGTCCTTCCACTGAATCTGCTCCGGCAATTCATAAGCAATAGCAGTCGGATTAAGCCCATCCGATTTCGCGCCGCCCGTCTGCGCGGCCGCAAGCAGGATGCCAGCATCAATCAACAACGCCACCGCAGCCACCAAGACAATCGCAATCGCCGCTCCAACAATCAAATACTTAGCGTGCTGTCGCGCCATATTCGCCTCCCGTGCGCCAACGCGCGAAATTCTAACATCCATTCCCGTTCGCACCAATTTGCGAATTCGTGCGACCAGTGCGAAGATACTCCCATGAAAAAAACACTGGCGATAGCTGTAACGATTTTGGCAGCGGGCATAATCTTAGCCGCGAGCACCGGGAAGCTGCATTCTCCGGCGTCGAATCTTTTCTCGACGGCCGCATCAAAACCTGCGCAATCCTCCGCCAACTCCGCGGCGGACGACGACTCATCAATTCTCAAAACGGACAGAGACAAGGCCAGCTACGCAATCGGCATGAATATGGGCGAGAGCCTGCACCGAGCCTCCGTGGACGTTGACGGGAATATTGTCGCGCGCGGCTTGAAAGACGCCCTAGCCGGTGGCAAGACGCTTCTGACAGACGACGAAGCAAAGGCCGCGATGACCGCACTCCAGGCCGAAGTTCGAAAAAAGCAGGAGGACAAAATGCAAGTATCCGGTGGCGCGAACAAACAGGCGGGCGATTCTTTCCTGGCGGCCAACAAATCGAAAGAAGGCGTCGTCACATTGCCGAGCGGCCTTCAATACAAGATTTTGACCGCAGGAACCGGACCCAAGCCTACTCTCAGTGATTCCGTGATTTGCAATTACAGAGGCACGCTTCTCGACGGAACCGAATTCGACAGCTCTTACAAGCGCGGCCAACCCGCGACGTTTCCGGTTGGGCGAGTGATCAAGGGCTGGACCGAGGCGCTTCAACTCATGCCCGTCGGTTCCAAGTGGCAGCTTTTCATTCCATCGGATCTCGCCTACGGTGCAAACGGCGCGGGCGGCGACATTGGCCCCAACGCCACGCTCATTTTTGAAGTCGAGCTCATGTCCATCCAGGGAAAAACCAAGTAAGGTCGCGGTTTGCGACCAGCTCTTTTCGCCTTTACTCGGATCAAGGATCGATGCCGTTTAGGCAGGCCGATTTACTACCGAGGGTTGGTGCAGTCGCGGGTGTCGTCCGGCAGATCTGTGACATTGAGCCGGCGCACCGTATCCATTTCGTGTTCAACTCCTCGCGCGTCCTTGAATATCACCGTGTAAGGGTTGAGAGAAGGGTCTCGGAGGTCGCTCGAATTCGAATACCAGATCGCGCCATCGCAAGCCGTATAGCTCACTCCGTCAGCCTCAATAAGCTTTGGACCCTTGTGCGCTGAGCCGCACGATGCTAGCGGCACGGCCGCGCAAAGCGCCGTCACGAGCAAAAGACTCGGCTCAGTCACCCGCATCAACCCATTTTACGCCGTTCAAATCCGGAATATTTTTCAACGCCATCGCTGCGGACAAATCGTTTAATCTGTGCTAGGCTAAATTGGGCAAGTTAGATTTTCGCGGTCAGAAGCCAGCAAGCGGTCATTGGCTTCGCGTAGGAGATGGAAAAGTGATGACGGCGGTGATGGAGGTCGAATCGCAATCTCGGCACACCGGTACGCCTCTGAGTGCCAGCACCGTGGCATTGCTGGGCGCTCGTAATGTCGCGATACCCCGCTCCGCACCTTCTGGCCCCGCGACTCCTAATAGCGAAATTCCGCGATTAGAATCACACCTAACTTATTGCAAACAAAAGACCGGACGACCGTCTAATAGCGAAAAAAACGACAATCTACACAAGCCGTTTGAGCGGGATCATGCCTAGCGACACGCCAGAACTGAAGCGCATGAACCGCACGCTCGAGGAAACCGACCCCGAGGTCGCCGAGGCGTTGCGCGACGAAGTCCGCCGCCAGGCGACGGGCCTTGAGCTGATCGCGTCGGAAAATTTCGTTTCCGAAGCGGTGCTCGAAGCGATGGGCTCCGTCTTTACGAACAAGTATGCCGAAGGCTATCCGGGAAAGCGCTACTACGGCGGCTGCGAAAATGTGGACCGCGTCGAGCGGCTCGCGATCGAACGCGCGAAAGCGCTATTCGGCGCCGAGCACGCCAACGTACAGTCGCACTCCGGCACGCAGGCGAATATTTCCGTTTATATGACGGTGCTCGAACCCGGCGCTATCGTCCTGGGAATGAACTTGGCCCACGGCGGTCACTTGACGCACGGACATCCTCTGAATTTTTCCGGCAAGACCTACAAGTTCATCGCCTACGGCGTGAGCAAAGATACCGAGACGATCGACTACGACGAAATTGAGCGGCTCGCGCGCGAGCACCAGCCGAAAATGATCGTCGCCGGCGCCAGCGCCTACGCGCGCGTGATTGATTTTGCGCGCATCGCAAAAATTTCCCAGTCCTGCGGCGCTCTCTTCTTCGTCGACATGGCGCACATCGCCGGACTCGTCGCCGCCGGAATTCATCCCAGTCCCGTGCCGCACGCCGATTTCGTCTCGACGACAACGCATAAAACGCTGCGCGGCCCGCGCGGCGGCCTGGTCCTTTGCCGCGAGAAATACGCGAAAGACCTCGACCGCATCACGTTCCCGGGCGTGCAAGGCGGTCCGCTCGAACACATCATCGCCGCGAAAGCCGTTTGCCTCAAAGAAGCCACCGAGCCGGAGTTCCGCGGCTATCAGCAGCAGGTAGTTACGAACGCCCGGGCGCTCGCCGCGGCTCTAGCCCAGCGCGGCTTCCGAATCGTTACGGGCGGCACGGACAACCATCTCTTCCTCGTCGATATGCACTCGCGCGGAATCACAGGACGCGATGCCGAGCTTGCTCTCGAGCGCTCCGGCATGACGGTCAATAAGAATGCGATTCCCTTCGATCCCCTGCCGCCGATGAAAGCTGGAGGCATCCGCGTTGGAACTCCTGCGGTAACCACGCGCGGCATGCGCGAACCGGAAATGGAAAAAATCGCCGCCTGGATCGCCGATGTCCTGACGCATCTCGGCGACACCGCGATCGAGCACCGCGTGCGCGCCGAAGTGGCCGCAGTCGCGGCGAAATTTCCTCTCTACGCGCGCCGCCTTCAGGCCGCGGATTCCGTAGCAGCGCACCAAAGCTACCGCGCCAATCCCTGACCTAGGCGTCTCGACATGGAACAATTCACAATAGAACCGATCTCATTTCCGGCATGCGACATCTCCAGTCGTCTTACTTCATCCGGAACCGGCGCTGAAGGTTCTATAAAGTCTCGATCGGAAGCTCCTCCACTTTCCCGCAGCGAATCGAAAACGCACGCACGCCGCAGGGCTGGACGCACTGCGACAATTCAGCGTGTGGCGAGGCAATTAAGTATGCGACCTCTGGATAGAATGCTTGAGCGACGTCGCGCGCCGACGGCTCGTTCGACCCGTTTGGATGCGAATGATAAATGCCGGCGAATTCAAGTCCCGCGGCGCGAATCGCGCGCATCAGCCGAAATAATTCTTCCGGCGCAACCTCATAGGACGTGGCGGAGTCGCTGGCCGCATTCGTCGCCGCAAACACGCGCGAAATCACACCATCGCGGCTCGCAAGCAAACCGCAGCATTCCGTTCGCGGCGTCTCTCGAGCGTGCCCGCAAATCGCCGCAAGAATTTCTTCTCGAACGCGAATCGCTCCACTCATTTGAGAAGTTTATACCGGCGCCCACGCGGTTTGGAAAGATACAGCAACGCGAGTGGTTGCACGCGGCGGGGCTGGGCGGTTCATTCGGATTTTGGGATCGTCCGGCTTGCGGCCACGTGAGGCCGGAGCGTAGGATGAAGGAGAGGCTTCCAGAGACCGCAATCATGGATCTATCCGAGGACATACAAAATGAAAATCGAATGTTTGCTTCTATTACCCGCGCTGGCGATGCTCTCAATTCCGTCCGTGGCGTCCGCCCAGCAAAATCCTTCTTCCGCGTCTTCATCATCGGCGCAATGGCGGCGGACCGAAAAGGATGACCCGAACCGCGAGAGAAGGCTGATTCAATTCACGCTCAAGGGCAGCTTCCTCAAGTCCCCGCGAACGGAGGCTCCGAACCGCCCCGCACTCCTGGTGAGCTGCGTGCCTGACCGGCACGACGCGACGGAGGGAAAATTTTCGGATGCACAAATCCTCGTGGGCTCGCCGCTAAAAATCGATTACGTCGAGCCTGCGCAGCTAACCACCGGCAATTCGTACAATCAGGATGTTGACGTTCAGTTTCGCGTGGACGACAGAAAGGTCCAGACGTTGCGGTGGCCTGCCGGCGCTGACAAAATCTCCGCTGCGATTCCCAAGGACGCGGTGAAAGAGATGCTGCGCGCGCACACCGTTCTAATGACGGTGCGCGAAAAAGATGCAGGGGAACTCGAGATGCGTTTCGACATGCCCGATCCGGCGCAGATTGAAAAAGCCTGCGACATCTCGCCACGCTAAGAATTAAACGCGAGAAAATTCTCGCGCCATGGCAGTTAAATGCCCGACGGCAATTTACACGCAAATGCCTGCCCGTTCACCGGCTGCAATTTCAGAGAAACAGACGCTAAGCTTTTTGCGCTTGGCGGCGAAGGAACGTTGGAACGTCAAGATCGTCCGCCGGGACCTCGTGAATCACCTCATTCACGTTTCGCGCGACCTGCTGCACAACGTTTGTTTGCTCGGGAGCGATGTTTGACGGCTGCTCGCGTCCCGCTTTCCAGGTCTTCGGCAAGTACGACGGCCGCGTGTGCGTCTTGCGGCCGGCGACTTCGCGGAAACCGGCGGCGATGACCGTGATCTTCACGGACTCCTTCATTGCATCGTCCTGCACCGCGCCGAAAATAATGTTCGCGTTTTCGTGCGCCGCTTTCTGGATGACGGACGAAGCCTCGTGCACTTCCTGAAGGCTGAGGCTGGATGAGCCAGTGATGTTGATGAGAATTCCCTGCGCTCCCTGAATGCAGTTGTCTTCGAGCAGCGGGCTGTTAATGGCGCGATTGGCGGCATCCACGGCGCGATTCGAGCCGGTGGCCACGGCCGTGCCCATCACGGCGTAGCCCTGGCCCGACATGATCGTTTTCACGTCCGCGAAATCGCGATTGATGATGCCGGGAATCGTGATGATGTCGCTGATGCCCTGAACGGCCTGGCGGAGAATATCGTCGGCGATGCGGAACGATTCAAAAAAGCTGGTGCCGTGCTCGACGCACTCCATCAGGCGCTCGTTGGGAATCACGATGACGGTGTCGACGCAGCCGATCAGCTCGGCGAGCGATTGCTCGGCCTGCTGCATGCGGCGCTTTCCTTCGAATGCAAAAGGCTTCGTCGCGACAGCGACAGTGAGAGCGCCAAGCTCGCTTGCGAGATTCGCGACGACGGGAGCCGCACCGCTGCCGGTACCGCCGCCGAGACCCGTGGTAACAAACACCATGTCAGCGCCATCGAGCGCTTCGAGAATTTTTTCCGTGTCTTCGAGCGCCGCTTTGCGGCCGACTTCAGGATTCGCACCTGCGCCAAGCCCCTTCGTAAGCTTCGCGCCCAACTGCAACTTTACTGGCGCTTGCGACAATTTCAGCGCCTGCAAGTCCGTGTTGGCTGCAATGAATTCCACGCCCTCCACTTTGGCGCGAATCATGCGGTTGACGGCGTTGGAGCCGCCGCCTCCCACACCGATTACTTTTATTTTCGCGCCATTCTGCGCTTCTTCCGCGAACGAAACTCTCAATCCTGATTCTTTCGGCGTCATAGGTCCTCCCCAGGGATGTCACGCAATTCGGATGTTTTTCTCAATTCCATTCAAGCGCCCGCAAACATGCTCTTCAATTTTCCTACCCAGCCGGTGGGCCGGGCTCCCGCGAGGCGCCGCGTGCGCGCTCCGTAGAGAACCAGTCCAACGGCCGTTGCATATTCAGGCTGGGAAACCTCTTCGCTCATCCCGGCAAGTCCGCGCGGCGAAGCCACGCGCACGGGCAAGTTAAAAATTCTCTCGGCGAGTTCGGGCAGCCCGCGCAGATGCGAGCCGCCGCCGGTGAGAATAATTCCAGCAGGGATTTGCGATTCGAGGCCGGCGCGGCGCAATTCGTCGCGAACGAGCATGAGCAACTCCTGCGCGCGCGGCTCGACAATTTCGGAAAGCATCCGGGCAAAAACGGTTCGCGGCGGCCGATCGCCGACGCTGCCAATTTCGATGGGGAAATCCTGTTCGAGCAGCTCTCGCCAGGCGCAAGCGTGCTGGCGTTTCAATTGTTCAGCGCCCGGAATTGGAGTGCGAAGCCCGACTGCCAGATCGTTCGTGAAATGATCGCCGCCCACAGGAACGGCGGCTGTGTGACGGACGACGCCGCCTGTGTAGGCGATCAGCTCCGTAGTGCCGCCGCCGATATCGAGCAGACACGAACCAAGCTCGCGCTCGTCCTGAGTGAGGCATGATTCAGCCGAGGCGAGCGGCTCGAGGACGGTATCGTCGACGCGCACGCCTGCGCGATTCACGGCAGTGACAATGTTCTGGGTGGCCGAGCCGGATGCCGTGACGATGTGGACATTCGCTTCGAGGCGCTGTCCGATCATGCCGATTGCGTCGCGGATGTTGTCGTGAGCGTCGAGAGAAAACTCCTGCGGAATAACGTGCAGGACTTCTCGGTCTTCCGGAAGGGTCACGCCGCGCGCCGCTTCGATGGCCCGGCGGACGTCGTCGCGCTGCACGTCGCGAGGCCTTGTGGCGACGGTCATGCCGCCGCGGCTGTTGACTCCTCGAACGTGAGCGCCAGCCACACCGATCATCGCGGATTCCACTGGGACGCCCGTAATGGTTTCCGCTTCTTCCACGGCGCGCCGGATGGAGCTGACTGCAAGATCGAGATTCACGATCTGGCCTTTGCGCCAGCCTTTTGATTCCGCCGCGCCGAAGGCTGCGAACTTCAGGCTACCGTCGTCGTCCTGTTCGCCGATCAAGGCGCAAGTTTTCGTGCTGCCGATGTCGAGCGCTACGATGTGCCGTTCTTTCTTCGTCAAATGCGATGCTCCCCTCGTGCTCAATCCTAGCAAGCGCTGCCGGCGAGATGCCGGCGCTACTAAAACCGACGGTACGTTGCGGGCCTGGCCGCTGGATGCCCTGGCTTGCTGGCCGCTTTCTTTGCCGTACTCGACTTCTTCTTCGCCGAGCTCGATTTCTGATCTGCGCCCGATTTCTGGCCCGTGCTCCCTCTGTGCCGCAAAGCCGAATGTTTCGCGACGCTCGTTTTCTGGGCCGAGTTTACTTTACGCACTGCGTTTGATTTCTGGGCCGAGGTTAGTTTTGGAGCGGCCGAATGTGGGGGCTCGGCTTTCTGCGCCGGAAGCGCAGGCGCAACTTTTGGCGTCTGCGGCGCGACCGGCGTCGCATCCGGGTTTACGACTGCTTCGCGACTGAAGCGCATGTCGACCGAATCCACGCGGCCCGCTGTAGCGCGCCACTGGCCGATATTTTCAACGAGGTTGCGGTACTTTGTTTCGAAGTCGCCGTCTCCGAAATGGACGAGCAACGGAGCGTCGGCCTGGCCCTCGGCGCTATTCGTTGAGCTTGGCGATGTATTTGCCGCAGCGTTCGTTCCGGCCGAGGCACCGCCCAGACCCGTCAGATTCGCTCGCAGATCGTTTACATCGGCGAGATCCACTTCGCTTACTTTCTCGAGTGCGCCGCTGCGCGCTGCTTCGATCTGCCGGGCAAAATCGGCATAAAGGTGGATACGGCGTTCGCGGTCTTCCTGCGCCATCACTGGAGAAATGCCCGTGACCACGGGAAAATGAAACGCAGCCTTTGTGGGACGCTCAAGAATCGCGCCGCGAGCATCCACCAGCGAAAGCTCGCTACCCTGTCGCAGGTAGGCGATGGGCGTGCGCTCGACGATTTCGATCTCGATGCGATTTGGCAACGCTCGACGCACGGTCGCACGCTCGACCCACGGGATCGTTTCGAGCTGGCGGCGGCGTTCATCGAGCGGAATGCGTAACACGCTACGATTGCGGTCGGCGGCAAAAACTTCGAGCACGCGCGCGCGGGGAACGTTTTGATTGCCGGTCAATTCCACTTGCTCGGGATGGATCAGCGCCATCTGTGGCGAGGCGTAAAGAAAATGTCCCGAGGCGTACGCGCCCCACGCGCCGACAAGGCTCACGGCGATCCAGCCCGCGACGTGAAGATACGTCATCCAGGCTTTGCGGCCGAACTTGCGGCGCTTGATCTCCAGCGGCTTTTGCCGACGCAGATAGCGCGGCTCCTCGTCGGCCAGGACCTCCTGCGGATAGGCGTGCGCGTCGATGGCCCTCAGTTTTTCCAGACGATCACCTCGTTTTCAAGCTCGACGCCGTAGGCGATACGAACGCGCCCGCGCACATCGTCAATCAGTTTGAGCATATTGGCGCAAGTGGCGTTGCCGGCGTTGACAAAGAAATTCGCGTGGCGGTCGCTGACCATGGCGTCGCCGACGCGATGGCCTTTCAATTTCAGCTCGTCGATCATTCGCCCCGCCGAGGCGCCCTGAGGGTTCTTGAAAATGCAGCCGGCACTTTTTTGATTAAGCGGCTGGCTGGACCGGCGCTTTTCGTTGCAAACCTTAATGCCGGCGAGAATTTCCTTGTAGGGCTTCGGCGGCAGTTCGAGCTTCACGCGCAGCATCACGTCGTCCGGCGCGAAAGAGGTGTGCCGATAATCGAAACGAATGTCGTTGCCGCGAAGGGTTTCGATCTGCGCGGTTGCGGCGCGATACAGCTCCACTTCGCGAACGTAGGAGCCGATCTGCGTTCCGTAAGCGCCCGCGTTCATGCGCAATGCGCCGCCAATGCTTCCCGGCACGCCGATTAGGCCTTCCATGCCCCCGAGATCGTTTTTCGCGCAGAACGTGACCGTGCCGCCGAGGTCCGCCGAAGCGTCAACGTAGGCCAGGCCGCCTTCGATCCGCACGCCTGGATGCACAGACGGAAGGTGCAGCATCACCCAGGGCAGTTCGCCGTCGTCAACGAGTACGTTTGTGCCGCCGCCCAGAAACTTGTGCGGAATGCCTTCTGCCGCGAGCGCGCGCATGACTTCGGGTATGGCGTCGTAGCGGTGCAGCAGGAGTTGATCGGTGGTGCCGCCGATTTCAAGGGAGGTTTTTTCCGTAAGCGAAACACCGGGGCGGAGTTCGACTCCCAGCTCTTTCAACTTCGCGGCGATTGGCTTGTCGCTAATGCGCATGATGTGAGCTCGGAATGTGCGTGGTCGTTCCCAACAGCATCGAAAGCTGGTCGAGAACCCGGCCGATGCTGCCGGCACCGATTGCGAGAACGGCGTCTCCGGCGCGGGCCTCGCGCAGCATGTATTCAACGCCTGCTTGCATGGTGCTGGTGTAAACGACGTTTTTGTGGCCCGCGGTGCTGATGGCTTCGGCGAGGCGTTCGCCGGTGATGCCTTCGATCGGCTGCTCGCCAGCGGCGTAAATTTCCGTTAGGACCAGAATATCTGCCTCGTTGAACGAGAGGCGGAAGTCTTCCCATAGAAACTGGGTGCGCGAGAAGCGATGCGGCTGGAAAAGGACGAGCAAACGCTTGTAGCCGCAGCCGCGGGCAGCCTCGAGCGTGGCGCGAATTTCCGCTGGATGATGGCCGTAATCGTCGATGAGCGTCACGCCCGCGAATATGCCTTTGATTTCAAACCGGCGGCCTACACCTGAGAATTTTTCGAGGCCGGCGCGAATTAAATCGGCCGGCACATTCAGTGAGAGCGCGACGGCTGCTGCGGCGGCGGCGTTGCGTACGTTGTGAACTCCCGGGGGCGAAGGCAGCCGAAACAGTCCGAGATCGTCACCGCGATAGGTGAGGCGAAATTCGCTGACGAGACCTTTGAGACTGACTTCGCTGATGACGAGGTCTGCCTGACTCGAAGTTCCGTATGTGATCACGGGACGCTTCACGCCTGACAGGATGGCCTGCACGTTTGGCTCGTCGAGGCAGAGGATTACGGAGCCGTAGAACGGCACGCGATTCACGAATTGGAGAAACACTTCCTGAATTTCGTCGAGCGAACGGTACTGATCGAGATGCTCGCGGTCGATGGTGGTGACCACGGCGACTACCGGCGCGAGAAGGAGGAAGGATCGATCACTTTCGTCGGCTTCAACGACCATGTATTCGCCCTTGCCGACCACGGCGTTTGCGCCGATGTGGTTCAAGCGTCCGCCGACGACGAATGTAGGATCGAGATTCGCGGCGGCAAGAATCGAGGCGATCATCGAGGTGGTGGTAGTTTTCCCATGAGCGCCAGCTACCGCAATGCCATATTTCAGGCGCATGAGTTCGGCGAGCATTTCGGCGCGCGGAATGACGGGAATCTTCAGGCGGTGCGCTTCGATCACTTCGACATTATCCGGACGAACGGCCGACGAGATAACCACAACGTGCGCGCCTTCGACGTTTTTCGGTTGATGGCTTTCAAAAATGTTAGCGCCGAGATTTCGCAGGCGTTGAGTGACAGGAGAGGCCTTTAAATCTGAGCCCGAAACGGCGTAGCCGCTCGAGAGCAGAACTTCGGCGATACCACTCATTCCGCTGCCGCCGATGCCGACGAGGTGGATGCGCTGAAAATTTCGGAAGGTGAGAGTTACGTTCATGGCCGGGCCGTCCCTGTCGTCCTTGCGATCCCTTCGAGTAGATCGACAATGTCTTCCACGGCGCGCGGCCGGGCGAGCAAGCGGGCTCGTTCTTTCATCTCTGAAATTCTCCGGGGCTGGTCGAGCAGGGAGAAAATCTCGTTGGTGAGCCGGTCGGGCGTTAGTTCGGGCTGAGGAAGCAGGCGGCCGGCGCCGGCGGACTGCATGGCCTGAGCGTTGCTGGTTTGGTGCGCGTCAGTGGCAGCGCCGAAGGGGATGAAGATGGCGGCGCGTCCGGCAGCAGAAACTTCCGCTACGGTGATCGCACCCGAGCGGCAGACGATCAGGTCAGCCTGGGCAAAGCGCTCCGCCATATTCTCGATGAAGGGTAGAACCTCCGCGTGAAATTCGCGAGTCGCATAAGCTACTCGAACGGCATTATAGTCGCGTTCGCCGGTTTGATGCACGATGAAAAGCTGATTTTTTCTAGGAATCCATCGATCGAGGGAGTCGACTACGGTGCGATTGATGGGCAGCGCGCCGCGGCTGCCGCCGGTGATTAGGATTGTGAATGGCGCGCGATGTTCTTTGCGCGGGATCGCGAAGAATTCCTTGCGTACGGGACAGCCCGTGACGACGGCTTTGCGACCGAGGCGCTCGGCGGTTTCTTGATGGGCGACGGCGACGCGCGAGGCCATGTCTGCGAGGACGCGATTCGTGAAACCCGGCTCGACGTTCGGCTCGAAAACTACACTTGGGATCGAGTTAATCACGGCGAGAAGCATCATTGGACCCGAGGCGTAACCTCCCACGCCGAAAGCTGCAGCGAATTTGTGTCGGCGAAGAATTCTTGCCGAGTCGATCAGCCCTGCGGGGAGCATCGCCGCGTTGCGAAGCAGCTTTGCGCCGCCGATGCCTTTCAGGCCGGCGACGCGAATCGTTTCAAGCGGCAGTCCCGCTTGCGGTACCAGCTTTGCTTCCATCCCGCGCTCGGTTCCTACTATCACGACGCTTCGATCTCCTTGTAGTGTTGCTGCGGAACCCTGTGTGGATCCGCGCTGGAGCCATTCGCGCGCGACGGCCATTGCCGGGAAAACGTGGCCTCCGGTGCCTCCGCCAGTGATCAACAAACACTTCGCATTCGCGCTCACTTAACGCGTCACGCTTCTTCCGCGTGCTGACTGATATTTAGAAGCACGCCGGTGGCCAGGAGCATTCCGAGCAAGCTTGAGCCGCCGTAACTGATGAACGGTAGCGGAATTCCTTTCGTCGGCAGGAGGCCTAGCACCACGCTCAGATTGATCAGCGCTTGGCCGACGACCATCGTCGTGATACCCAGCGCAAGCAAGCGCCCGAATTCGTCCGGCGCTTTCATCGCAGCTACGAAGCCGCGCCAACCGTAGATGGCGAAAAGCACCAACACGACAATCGCGCCGATGTATCCCAACTCCTCGCAAATCACCGCGAAGATGAAATCCGTATGGGCTTCAGGGAGATAGAAAAGCTTCTGTCGGCTTTCCATGAGGCCGACGCCGGTGAACCCGCCCGAGCCAACGGCTATCAGTGATTGCAGCAACTGAAAGCCGTGGCCCTGCGGATCGGATCCCGGCGAAAAGAATGCAAGCACCCGCTGATAGCGGTACGGCACGCGCACGATCAAAAGAAAAATCAGCGGTATGACGGCGAGCGCCGCGGTCGCCATGTAGCTAAACGAGAGGCCCGAAACGAAAAGCATCATCGCCGCGATAAAGAAAATCATGCACGCGGTGCCCATGTCCGGCTCGACGACCACGAGGGTAACCATCAGCATTACTGTTCCGAGAGCCGGCAACAGCGTGTGACGAATATTGTTCACGCCAAAACTCTGCGGCGCGCGGCGAATCTCGAGGAACCACGCGAGATAAAGAATCACAACTATCTTTGCCATTTCCGACGGCTGCATGCTGAAAGGACCGAAGCGAATCCAGCGATGCGTGGCGTGCGAGCGGTCGAGAAACAAAACGGCAAGCAAGAGCACCAGCGTGACGGCGAGGCCGGTGAAAATCACGCGAGGCTGCCGCAATCTTCGATAGTCCGTGTTCATCAGCCAGAACATTCCGGCGATGCCGAGCGCGATGTATATGAACTGGCGGATGAGGAAGATGTAGCCATTGCCGAACTGTTCGCGCGCGGTCATCGCTGAAGCGCTGAAAACCATCACGGCGCCGATCAAGCACAGCCCGAGCGTAGCGATGAATAGTTGCCGGTCGGGTTGCAGGTTACGCGGCATTATTGTCCTTTCGAGCGGAATGGCTTGCGGTCGCTTGGCTTTCGAGCTTCGCCACAAGTTGCTTGAAAACGCGGCCGCGATGCTCGTAATTTTCATATTGGTCGAAACTGGAGCAAGCCGGGGCCAGAAGTACGGTGTCGCCGGGGCGCGCGCTTTTCATCGCGAGTTCGACGGCGCGTTCCAGCGTGACAGCATGTGCAATCTCCACCGCGTCACCAAGATCCGACGCGATCTTTTCGGCTGCGGCTCCAATTAAGATCGCAAGGCGTGCACGCCTACGCAGCGAATCGCAGAGAGGCGTGTAAGGGCTGCCCTTATCCTTGCCGCCGAGAATCACAAGTAGAGGACCGGGAAACGCTTCGATGGCCTTGAGAGTGGCATCGACATTGGTTGCCTTCGAATCGTTGTAGAAAGCTACGCCGGAGACTTCCCCGACGAATTCCAGCCGGTGCTCAACCCCTCGAAACGTCTTTACGCCATCGGCAATCGAGGCGGGGTCCGCACCGGCGAGATAGGCGGCGGCGCAGGCAGCGAGAACGTTTTCAACATTGTGCTCACCCTTTAGCGGAATTTCGCCGAGGCGCGCGAGAGCAGTCTCCGTGCCATCGCGGCGAAATACAATCTGGCCATCGAACACAAAAGCTCCGGCAGCGACGCGCTTCCGGCGGCTGAACCAATAGATCTGCGGCTTCGAAGGCATGCGCCGAGTGATTTCCGGGTCGTCCGCGTTGAGGACCGCTGCGTCGCGGTTAAGTTGGTATTCAAACAAGCGCATCTTAGCGCGCGCGTAATCGTCGAATGTTGCGTGCCGGTCAAGATGATCGGGCGTGAGGTTGAGCAGGACGCCGATTTCGGGGCGGAACGCTTCAATCGTCTCAAGCTGAAAGCTGCTGATTTCGGCGACGGTGACGGAGGAGTCCGTGGAGGCCTCGGTGAGGGCGAGTAGCGGCGTGCCGATATTGCCTCCGACCTGCGTAGTGATGCCAGCTGTCTTCAAGATATGCGCGACGAGCGATGTGGTGGTCGTTTTCCCATTCGAACCGGTGATTCCGATTAGTTTCCCCCGCAGGAAACGCCATGCCAGTTCGATTTCGCTCCATACGCGAATTCCACGTGCGCGAGCCAGCTCAAGCGGCGGCAGATTCGCCGGCACACCGGGGCTGACCACAATCAAATCCTGTTCGAGGAATAACGCAGGCGTATGCGAGCCGAGCGCAAGAGACACGCCGGCCGCGCGCAGTTTCGCGGGCGCATCGCCAAACTCTGGCTCCGGCTTCTCATCCGTGGCCGTCACGATTGCTCCATATCCTGCGCAGAAAAGTGATGCAACAATTCCGGTGCGCGCCAGTCCCACTACCAGCACGCGCTTTCCTTGCAAATCGAACCCGGGTCTCAAAGGGCCTCACCTCAATTTCAAAGTGGTAAGCGAAAACAGCGCAAACACCAGCGCCACGATCCAGAACCGCACGATAATTTTCGATTCGCTCCAGCCGGCAAGTTCAAAATGATGATGCAGCGGAGCCATGCGGAACACGCGCTTGCCCGTCAGCTTGAACGAACCCACCTGAATGATTACGGAAAGCGCTTCGAGGACGAATACGCCGCCGATCGAGAGCAACAGGATTTCCTGCTTGATGATCACTGCCACCACGCCGATCGCGCCACCGAGCGCGAGCGAACCGACGTCTCCCATGAACATTTCCGCGGGATGCGCGTTGTACCAAAGGAAACCGAGCGACGCGCCGACTAGCGAGCCGCAGAAAATTACCAGCTCACCAGCGTCGGGAATCTTCTGGATTTCCAGGTATTCGGCGAATTTTGCGTGGCTTGATACGTAAGTAAGAATCGTGAGGGCAACAGAAGAAACGAGCACGCAGCCGATCGCGAGGCCATCGAGTCCGTCGGTGAGATTCACTGCGTTCGAACAGCCTACGATCACGAGCACCAGGAATAATACAAACGGAACGTAGGCGAGCGTCCAGATGTAATCGCGCCCCAGCAACGAGTCGATTACCAGATTCGGATGTAGCCGCTTGAAAAACGGCACGCTCAACTGCGTCGAGTACGCGCCCCGCGATTGCAAATCTAGCAATGTGATGCCCACCAGGACGCATATGAGCACCTGTAAACCGAATTTTGCCTTGGGTCTGAGGCCGAGATTTTGGCGCCGCACAACTTTGTTGTAGTCGTCCACGAAGCCAATCACACCGAACGCAAGCGTTGCGCCGAGCGCAAGTAGCACATAAGGATTTCGCAGGTCGACCCACAGCAGCGTCGGAATCACAATCGTGGCGACTATCAGTACGCCGCCCATGGTCGGCGTGCCCGCTTTTTTCTGATGCCCCTTCGGACCTTCCTCGCGGATGTACTGCTTCACCTGCATATCACGGAGGCGCTCGATCACCCAGGGACCGAGCAGAAGCGACAATACCAGCGCAGTCAGACTTGCAACGGCCGTGCGCACGGTGATGTAGCGAAACACATTGAGTGGGCTGAAGTAGGGCCGCAGGGCGTAGAAAAAGAGGTAATAGAGCATATTAGGCGTTCCCTCTTCTTCCCGCTTCCAAAGTTTCGGCGCCAGACCCCGAGCCAGTGCGGCGATGCTTTGCTTCAATCGCTTCGAGGACGGTCTCCATGCGCACCCCGCGCGACCCCTTCAGGAGCAGCAAATCCCCGCCTATGACGAACTCAGCCAGCGACTTCGCAGCCTCCCCTGAGTTCTCGAAGAATTGCGTGCGATCCTTGGGATGCCCTGAGCGGATTGCCGCATCGACGAACTCACGCGCTTCACCCTGCACGCCAAAAATCCAATCGATTTTCTTGAGGGCTGCCGCATGGCGTCCGCACTCCCGATGCAGTTCAGCAGCGGAAGTTCCGAGTTCGCGCATCTCACCGGCCGCCAAAATCCTGCGCCGATAGCCCGGAGTGGACGCCAGTAGTTCCGCTAGGGCATTCAGCGCCGAAGGACTCGAATTGTAAGTATCGTTGATCACCGTAAAGCCATCTTCGAACCTGACGACTTCTCCGCGCTTGTCCGCGGGAATGACAGCGGGAAACACGCGCTCCGCGTCCGCCGCGCCGATTCCCCATGCGCTTGCCGCCGCAAGCGCTGCCACCGCATTCATCACGTTGTGCCGGCCGATTAGCGGCAATTGCAGCCGGGTGCGACCGGCCGGCGAAACAAAATCAAACGCTGAGCCTTCGATACCGCGCTCCTCAATCGCCTCGGCGCGAAATTCCGCTCGCTCAGTCGTCCCGAACGAAAGCACGCGACCGCGTGCAACATCCGCAAATCGGGCCACCCGTTCGTCATCCGCGTTCAGCACCGCGGTTGCGCCCGGCCACGCAAGATTTTCGATTAGCTCGCGTTCCGCCAGCGCAATCTCGTCAATCGAGGTAAAAAATTCCAAATGTTCCACGGCCACACGCGTAATCACGCCCACATCGGGCCGAGCAATTTGCGCCAGCCGCGCTAGCTCGCCGCGACGCGACATCCCCATCTCCACGACGATCGCCTCGTGCTCGTCGTCGAGCGAAAGCAACGTAAGCGGCAAACCGTATTCGTTATTCAGATTCCCTTTCGTTTTCAGAACGCGCAACCTCGCGCCCACGAGCGCCGCAAGAATTTCTTTTGTGGTGGTCTTGCCGATGGAACCGGCCACGCCTGCGATAAGCCGTCCCGGCCGCGCTTTTCGCCAAATTTCGCAGGCGCACGACGCGAGGTGGTGAAGCGCCACCAGCGTGTCGTCGACAGCGAAGAGCCGTGCACGTATTTCGTCCGGGTACTCCGCCAGCCGTTCGCGCGACACCACCCCGGCCGCAGCGCCGCGAGCCAGAGCGTTTCCCACGAAACCGTGTCCGTCGTGACTCGAACCGTGTATGGCGATGAACAGTTCGCCGTTCCCCACAGTACGAGAGTCAATCGAGACGCCGGCCAGCCGGGCCATGGGGTCGAGGCCCGCGGGAGGCGGGATACCCAACGCTTCAGCCACTTGAACCACGGTCCACCGCATTGCGTCTCCAATGGTCCTGGTTTCACTCTCAAGCGCAGATTCTCGGGAGTGCTCGATTTGTGATTCTCGATCTCCAACTAGAGCGCGTCCGGCTTCTTTGTAAAACCCTTGCGGCGCAGAATTGCACGCGCTTTTTCGCGATCGTCGAATTCAAACGTTTGGTCGCGAAGGATCTGGTAGTTCTCGTGGCCCTTGCCGGCCAGAAGCACAATGTCGCCCGGCCGGGCCTCTGCCAGGGCGATTTCGAGAGCGGCGTCGCGATCCGCTTCGATCCGGTAGTTCGCGTTCACTTTTTGCAATCCGACAACCACATCGTTGATGATGCG
>Ga0185299_10003075_pt1 | contig 23389 bp, 20 predicted proteins | sample PaiPotPPA55metaG_FD_128002 | JGI IMG/M metagenome (GOLD analysis project Ga0185299, IMG submission 128002) | Iron sulfur acid spring bacterial and archeal communities from Banff, Canada, to study Microbial Dark Matter (Phase II) - Paint Pots PPA... ... | reverse complement strand
CAGCATGGAAAAGGGGTCTTCGTCGCGCGGCAGCCGGACCACATCGGCGCCGGACTCCATGGCGACACCCCTGATCGCCTCGCGGTCGAGAGGCGAAGGGAGAAAATCGACAACGGCGTCGAGCAACGGCTGCACGCCCTTGTTCTTGAATGCCGCGCCGCAAAGAATCGGGATGAAGGCAATGCCGCGGACCGCCTTGCGCAGGAGACGCCGCAAGGTCGCGGCGTCCGGTTCCGTGCCGTCGAGATAGGCGGCCATGACATCGTCGTCGAGTTCGACCGCTGCTTCGATGAGGATATGCCTGTAGTGCGCCGCCTTGACTTTCAGATATTCCGGGATTTCCGCGTCGGCATATTTGGCCCCGAGCGCCTCGTCTTCCCAAACCACGGCTTTCATCCGCACGAGATCGACGATGCCCTTGAAATCGGCTTCCGATCCAAGCGGCAGCTGAATACAGATCGGGCGGCCGCCGACCTTGGTTTTGATTTCCTCCACGCAGCGATGGAAATCGGCGCCGGTCTTGTCCATCTTATTGACGAAAACGATGCGCGGCACATTGTATTTCTCGGCTTGCCGCCAGACAGTCTCGGTCTGCGGCTCCACGCCCTGGTTGCCGTCGAGGACGCAGACGGCGCCGTCAAGCACCCGGAGCGAGCGCTCGACCTCGATGGTGAAATCGACATGGCCCGGCGTGTCGATGATGTTTAGGCGCTTGCCGTTCCAATAGGTCGTGGTCGCGGCGGACGTGATCGTAATGCCACGTTCCTGCTCCTGCTCCATCCAATCCATGGTGGCCGCGCCGTCATGGACTTCGCCGATCTTATGCGATTTGCCGGAATAATAGAGAATCCGCTCCGTCGTCGTCGTCTTGCCCGCATCGATATGGGCCATGATACCGAAGTTCCGGTAATCCTCGATCGGATGGCTGCGGGGCACGACACAATCCCTTCCGGCGGAACGCTTACGTACGTTCGCTACCAACGATAATGCGAAAACGCGCGGTTGGCTTCCGCCATGCGATGCGTGTCTTCCCGCTTCTTGACCGCATTGCCGCGATTATTGGCGGCGTCCATCAACTCCGCGGACAGACGATCGACCATCGTCTTGTCGTTGCGGCCGCGCGCCGCGTTGATGATCCAGCGAATGGCAAGCGCCTGGCGGCGCTCCGCGCGGACCTCGACCGGCACTTGATAGGTCGCGCCGCCGACCCGGCGAGAGCGAACCTCGATCGAAGGAGCGACATTATCCAAGGCCTGCTTGAAGACCGGAAGCGGCTCCGAACGCATCTTCTGCTCGATGATGTCGAAGGCGTCGTAGACGATCGCCTCGGCGATCGACTTTTTGCCGTCGTACATGATCGAGTTCATGAACTTGGCGAGAATGACATCCCCGAACTTCGCGTCCGGAATGACTTCCCGTTTTTCGGCGCTATGGCGGCGCGACATCGTTAGGCTCCGTCGGATTTTATTAGGTTGTTCAAAGGCCGTAATTGTCAGATGCGATGCCTACCCTAGAACTCCAGTCTCTACCTGCCTTTGAATTCCCCTGAAATTCATTTCGGCCGCTTGGCGCCGTATTTGGAACGGCGCTGCTTGCGGTTCTTGACGCCTTGGGTGTCGAGCACGCCCCGCAGAATGTGATAGCGAACGCCCGGCAGATCCTTTACCCGGCCGCCGCGGATCATGACGACCGAATGCTCCTGCAGATTATGACCCTCGCCCGGGATATAGCCGATCACCTCGAAACCGTTTGTCAGGCGGACCTTGGCAACCTTGCGCAACGCCGAATTCGGCTTTTTCGGCGTTGTCGTATAGACCCGCGTGCAGACGCCCCGCTTCTGCGGGCAGGCGCCGAGATGGCGCGCCTTTTCACGATAGATCTTTTCCTGCCGCGGCTTGCGGATCAACTGACTGATCGTGGGCATCCCTGGTCTTTCTCAATCTTTCCCATAAGCGCACAGCCCCGGCGCGGCGAAAAAAAATCAAACCTCTGGCTTTGCCATTAAGGCAAACGGCAAAGCGCCCTAAGCCCGCCAAGGCTTCCGGCGCCGGATTTGGCAGAGGATCACGGCATCGGATACCGCGTTCTTGCCTCATGTCGTTCCGAGCGATCTCTCGGACCTATTGCGATTATCAAGCCGCTGGGTATGACAGCGTTTAGGTTTGAAAAGTCCGGGACGGGGCGCCCCGGAAAGCAAAACCTACGGCCTGTCCGAGTGGGCGGAACTTAATAGCGCCCGTCTGGCGCGTCAACCCTCGGTCCCAGGAAAAATCTCTAATGTGGAACCCTTTATTCTTGCTGTGCCCGCTCAGCCAGATACCATTTTCGAGTTTAAGTCGCGGCGCGCCCGGTGGCAATGGCGGGGTATAGCACCCGGCGGAATGAGCGCAGCCAAAATCGGCGAAGACCCAGGCACAGAGGCAAGGTTGTTTTGCCGGTGCGCGCTCTCGCATAGCGCCCGGCTTGGGAAAGGCGCTCGACGAACGTTGCCGGCGCGAACAGTCGGCCAAGACAGAGTCGATTATCTTGGGTGCGGTGTGCGCGGCGATGCCGGGCGGCGAGAGTGTGCCAAAATTCCGCGAATACCTTGCGCCGCCGCGGAAATATCCGTCGAAATCAGCCCCATGACGTAACCGAGTTCAAGGCTTGCGATCAGCAGGCCAATTCCCAGGAAAGAGTCTAACAACGGATGCCCGGCAACCTCACGCTTCACCAGAAGCAAAGCGATTGCGAGGGCGCCGGCGGGCATAAGAACCAAGACCTTGAAAAATCGCCCTAGGACGGCGCCAAAAAATGCCCCTCCAGTGACCAGGATTTCCATTTCGATGCCTCCTATATGCCATATGTTGGCTTACTTTTCTTACGTGGCGCTTATGTGGGTGTTCACCACGATATCTCCCTAAAATCGCGATCACGTAAAGCCTTATTTTTGGACACGACCCCAACGACGACCACTTCGATGCCTTGCTTTCCGCATCGCAACATGAGGTCCGCCAAATGCGGGTTGGACTTGGAATCCGCTGTGGGCAGAGGTTGGCCGCCTCGCCTGTCGGCGGTCGTCGTGGTACGACGAGGACGCCGGGGCATTCGGCATGCTGCCGGTTGCCGGCGCGGCCTTGCTTCGGTTCGCATCATCCGCCAAGGCGAGTCCGGCGGCGATGCCGGGGGTGCCCCAAAGCCCGGCCGCCAACATAATCCGTTGCGGCAGTTAACCGCACCGCAAAAAATCTCGTTGCCAAACCTTTCGCAATCCTAGAAAATGCTGCATTGTCCGTTCGATCGAATGTTACGGACGCGGATGCATGTCGGCCATTACGATTGTTCAGATAGCTCCCGGGAGACAAGAGAGCTGCCTGCGGATGCCCGGCTTGGGCGCGAATACCAGCTTGAGTGAGCCGTGATTGGATGATAGAAGGATAAAAAAATCAACTCAATTTGGGAGGGAGCAATGGAGAAAATTTTGAATGATTAATGGGAGTAGTCTTGAATTATCAGTTTTTGAGAGGCCTTCTGATGTTTCATAGCCGCTTAAGTGATATTGTAGAGCCTCGGGGTCGTGCCAAGAAAGATTCACGGTTATTCAGCCAATTCAAAATCTCCTGCCAAAAAATCGAAATCCTGGCTCGGGTTGTTGATCTTTTTCTTTTTGCGATTGCGAGCGCCCTTGGGGGACTCGTTTATCATCACGTTTGGTTCGAGAACCCCGCCACGGTCGAAGCCTATTTGGGTGTCGGCATTATCACCGACATTATATATGTTTGTTCGGTCGGTGCGCGCGGCTTGTATCGGCTTCCCGTGTTGCTCGCGCCGCTTCCGTATGCTGGCCGGCTCCTTGCGATCTTTGCCTCTACTGCTCTTTTCGTAGCCGGATCTTTGTTTTTTATGAAAGGCAACATCGCGTTTCCGGCCGCGCCCTTGGTTGCGGCTTTATTGCCCCAAATGATTCTCTTGGTAATCGTCCGTTGGGTTTTCGCCAAGGTAACGCGCGCCCTCCTCTCGGCGGGGAGCCTCGACGGACGCCGTGTCGTGACGATAGGCGAACCGGCGGAACTGCTGGGATTGAATACAACTTTCCTATTGCGGTACTGTGGTTTGCGGGAAGTTTTTCGGGTGCAGGTTGCAACGAATCGCGGGCGTCACCCGGGCGAGGTCCTGGCCGCTCTGGACGAAGCCCTCGCGGCGGCGCGCGAGCATGGCGCCGAGGAATTTTTGGTGGCCCTGCGATGGGGCAACCAGGAGCTTCTCGAAACAATTCGCTCCCGCCTTCGCGAGTCTCCGCTTCCGGTCCGGCTTTCACCTGACCATAACATCAGAACCCTGCTGGGGCAGCATAATTTGTCCACGGACGGGCTGCCCCTCCCGGTGACTATCCAGAGCGCGCCGTTGACCGCTTTCGAGAGAGCGGTCAAGCGGACTCTGGACGTCGTTGGTTCCGCGACGGCAATATTGTTTTTGTGGCCACTTTTGTTGATTGCCGCGATCGCTGTCAAGCTCGATAGCGGCGGTCCAATCATATTCCAGCAACGGCGAACCGGATTCAACGCGAAGGAGTTTGTCATCTTCAAGTTCCGCACGATGACGGTTCTCGAGGACGGACCGGCCATAACTCAAGCGTGCCGTGGCGATCTTCGCGCGACACGTGTAGGCAAATTCCTCCGCCGGTCGAGCATCGATGAGCTGCCACAGCTCATTAATGTGCTAAAAGGCGAAATGTCCCTGGTTGGGCCGCGACCGCACGCGGTCGCCCATGATAAGGAATACAAGGCTTCCATAGCCGAATACGGTTTTCGCCATCACTTCAAGCCGGGGATTACCGGCTGGGCGCAGGTCAACGGATTGCGCGGCGAAACCCGGTCTGTCGATAAGATGACCGAGCGTGTGAAGTTGGATCTGTGGTATATCAATAATTGGTCGCTCGGCTTCGATATCTATATCTTATTGCGGACTTGTTTCGAGGTTCTGCGTGATCGCGCGTATTGACAGCCGGATATGGAGACAACGAAATTTGGCTGTCGTCCCAACGTTGGTACGATTGACCGTTCCCGCTTCGCGCAGGGGCGCTGCATTTGCGCAACGATGCCCGTCCGGATTTTCGTACGAAGCGGAAAACTTACGGGTTCTGCTCCGTGGCGGTAAGAGGCAGGGTTTCTCCTTGCGCGAAGATCGCTTCGAAACGCCGCTTAAATGCCTCCGCCGCGGCTTGGCTGTCGATGACGAGGAGATCGTTGTCTTGCCGCTTCAGTCCCGACGCAGAAAAGTTCGCGGCACCCGTGCGTAGCCATCGGCCGTCGATTGGATAGCTCTTGAGATGCATCAAAGGCGAACCCGGACGCTTGAAGCGCATTTCGATTTCAGGATTGGCGAGCCGGAAAAGCGGTGTCGGCTCCCGCTCGCCGATTCGCCGGCCATCCATGTAGATGCGAACCCTGACACCTCGCCCCGCTGCACGGATTAATGCCCGCATGACCGGCCAATCGGTCAGAACATACGCTGCGATGTCGATGTCGTGCTCCGCTCGATCGATCAGCGTGACATCGGCTTGCTCCAGATTTTCGACCGGCGCGTAGTGAATCGCTGGCGCGGGATCGGCGAGGCACCGCAACAACGAGACGAACGCTAGGATAAGGCCAAGAGACAGCCCAACGCCAGCACGAAAGGGCAATCGGGTCATCGCACTTTGTCCAACCTACGGCCTTAAGATAATGGGTAGCAGGCTGGCCTTTCCCGTGCCTGGCGTTCGGCCTTGCGGCAGTTGCGCGGGCATTGCTTCTTCCGCGTGTTAACAAGCGGCCTGCGATGCTATGATCCCAGCGAAGGCTCGACGGTTGCCCGCCGAAGGGTGGACTCGCGGCTTTTTGCAATTTTTGAGGGTAGGACCGTGTCTGGGACGACCGCGCGAACAGAAGGCCCCGGGGGTGGCCGCGCGCTGCTTCCGGAGCGGCTGGTCAGCGGTTACGAAGCCTTCCTTGGCGGGCGATTCCGGCACGAACAGGACCGTTTTCATCATTTGGCAGAGGCCGGACAAACACCCCGGATCATGCTGATCGGATGCTGCGATTCGCGCGTCTCCCCGGAGGTCATCTTCGATGCGGAACTAGGCGAACTCTTCGTCCTCCGGAACATCGCCAATCTCGTGCCGCCCTACGGGCCGAACGATGATTTGCACGGCACCTCCGCGGCGCTTGAATTCGGGGTGATGAGTTTGGAGGTCGAACATATCGTGGTGATGGGACACGCGGGCTGCGGCGGGGTGGGTGCTTTCGCGCGCGGCGAGGCCCACGCCGGTTATCGGCGGCTTTCGCCAGGCGATTTTATCGGCAAATGGATCAGCCTAATCAAACCCGCGGCGGCGCGAATCGCGCCGGCTGGCGCGCCGCCCGACGATTACATCGAGCGTCTCGCCCTGGCTTCGATCGTCCAAGGTCTCGCCAATTTGCGCACCTTTCCCTGGATCGCGGAGCGCGAACAGCAAGGCAAGCTCGGCCTTCACGGAGCCTATTTCGGTATCTCCGGGGGCTTTTTGCTTGCGTTCGACGAGGTTAGCGGGCGCTTCGAACCCGTTGCGGCGGGGGCGTATTGCGCCGCCTTCGCCAGGCCTGGCTTATAGGGACGATCGCCACATTTATTTAAGCTTTGGCGGTATCAATGGGTTGGTTTTTGTCGTGCCCTAAGGGTCGGTTGCCGTGGGACGAGTGCCCGCCTTTGCGGCCGGCTTCCGAAGCGAGTTGGCGGTTTCGCGAAAAACTGCGCTTTTCATCCGGAACGCTTCGACCCCCCTTGCGTGCGATCTCGCGTTGTTTCTCCGCATCCATGGACGCAAAGCCCCGATTCGAAGTGCTAACATTCTTTCGCATGGTCCTGCCTCTGATCATGTTATGTCCCGCTAACCGTTAAGACAGACGACGGTTCCCTGACTTCCAAGGCCAACCCAAATCTGGTCGGCTAGGGGCGCAATTCGGGGCCAATTTGCTGAGACTCGCGGCGAAATGCGAGTGGCACACGCAGCCGTGTCGGCCCGGCCATGGCGATTGTTGCAACGGGCCCATGATGCCGCCGCCTAACAGCAGCGGTCATGAAACATAGCAAAAAGAAGCCCCAGCGTCGATGCCAGGGCCCTTGCAGCAAATTAGTCCTGCCTTCACGCTGCGTGAAGGTTACCCGCCGCGGACTTGCCGGTTCGTTTGTCGGCAATCACTTCGTAGGCGATCTTCTGGCCTTCCTGCAGATTGCGCAATCCTGATTGTTCCACGGCGCTGATATGGACGAACACGTCCTTGCCGCCGTCGTCTGGCTGTATGAAGCCGTATCCTTTGTCCGGATTAAACCACTTCACGGTTCCCGTAGTCATAGAGGCTATCCTTAGAGTCGTAGAGAAGAGAGGCGCCCGTCCATGGGGACGCCGATGTTGCATCGATGTTTTGAGGAGGGGTCGTCAGCAGACGCAAAAATGCGAGGCCAAACCGTCGGCAAAAACACGACACGATGCAATGTAGGTTTTTATGCTGAACAAAACAAGGGGGTCGTCACTGGTATTTGGCGTACGTTCCATCAGGTCCGAGAGCTTCACCGGACGAAACCGCGTCTTGGGGAAGGCGTCGAACCTGCTTCGCGGCCAAATTTTGCTCAAAGCCTCGCGATCCGCGCAAGGGTAAACAGCCCGAAAGGCGGCAGTGTGCGCCGTTCCACGAGACGGACGCAAGGCGTGGAATCGATCCAATCGCCGAGAATCGACCACGCGAATTCCGGCTGCCAGCCGAGCACGGCGCTGCACTTGGCGAGGGCGGATTCGATCCAGGCCATTGGGCCTTGGCCGCTGCCGATATGATTGACGAGGATAATCTCGCCGCCGGGCTTCACGACACGGGCCAGCTCATGAAGACTAGCGTGCGGATCGGGCACGACCGTCAGAACGTAAGGCGCGACCACCGCGTCGAAATGGGCGTCTGGAAAAGCGAGGCGCGCTGCGTCCATGACCAACAGGCCCTCGACATTGTCTAAAGCCTTGCCGCGTACGCGCCATTGGGCGCGCCGCAGCATAGGCTCGGAAAGATCGATTCCGGTCAATCTCGTCCGCCGGTCGAACATCGGCAATTCGAGGCCGGTGCCGACGCCAACATCGAGCACATGGCCGCCAGGGCGGTCGGCGGCCGCTGCCGCGGCCTTGCGTCCCGGCCGCAGGACGAGTTGGAAGACGAGATCGTAAACCGGCGCCCAGCGAGCATAGGATTTCTTGATATGCTTATTGTCGAGAACGGCCGGATCGGCAGCGTGGCCTGGCGCGGCGTCCAAGACAGGGGCGTCAAAGATTTCCTCTTGCACGAGCGTTAACCTCCACGTTTCGCCGTAGCGATTTGCATTTCATGGACCCCGCTCCGGTCCCTTGTTTTTTGCTTCCGCTTCCGCGCGCGGCCGGTTTCCGCTCAAAGCGGCAACGGCTCGGCCCGCGCGTAATTCTTTTCCGTAACCGCCGGACAAGCCGGCTCCGCCGCGACAATGAAGCCCCCGCCCAAAACCCGCGCGCGCGGCCGATCCGACGCGTAAAAGACGCAGGCTTGGCCGGGCGAGACAGCGTCCTCGGCGACGGCGAATTCGACGGCGGCCTCGTTGGGACCGATCCAAAGGAGAGCCGGAACCGGAGGCCGGGAGGAGCGGATCTGCACGTAGAGTTCCTTTCCCTTGGCGTGATCATCGAGCGTGCCCGGCCCGATCCAGTTGAGCGCGCGCAAACGGACCCGGCGGGTGGCCAACGCTTCGCGCGGCCCGACGATGACGCGGGCCCGCACGGCGTCCAATTTAACGACAAAGAGCGGGGCGCCCGTGCCGAAGCCGCCAAGCCCCAGGCCACGCCTTTGACCGACCGTGTAATGGATGACGCCCGGGTGGCGTCCGAGCACCCGGCCGTCGATATGCACAATGTCGCCTTCCAGCGCCGCGCCTGGCGTCAAGCGTTCGATGAGATCGCTGTATTTGCCGGTTGGTACGAAACAAATATCTTGGCTGTCGGGTTTGTCGGCAATCATCAAGCCGAACCGGCGGGCGAGGGCGCGGACTTGCGTTTTTTCCATATCGCCGAGAGGAAACCGCAACAGTTGAAGCTGCGCCTTGGTCGTCGCGAACAGAAAATAGCTCTGATCGCGTGAAAGGTCATGGGCCCGGTAGAGCGCGCGATGGCCAGAGGCATCGAGTCGGGACGACACGTAATGGCCGGTCGCCAACACATCGGCGCCGAGGTCTTGCGCCGTTTCAAGGAGATCGGCGAATTTGATTTCGCTGTTGCAGGCGACGCACGGTATAGGCGTTTGCCCCGCTGCGTAACTCTGCACGAACGGAGAGATGACCTTGCGCCGGAACCTCTCCTCGTAGTCCAGCACATAGTGCGGGAAGTCGAGGCGGGCGGCGGTGAGACGCGCATCGTGAATGTCCTGTCCGGCGCAGCAGGATCCTTTGCGGTGAACCGCCGCCCCGTGGTCGTAAAGCTGCAGCGTCACGCCGATGACATCGTAGCCTTGCTCCTTGAGCAATGCGGCCACGACCGAGGAGTCCACCCCGCCCGACATCGCGACGACCACGCGCGTTTGCGCCGCGGGCTTATTGAATCCAAGACCATTGGGATCTTCCATCCGTTCGGGCGCGGGATTTTCGTTCATGCCGTCGATCATCGCTCGATCAATTGACACGCAAGTGTCCATTTGCCGCGTACCGGAGCGACCCGGTACTCCGGTCGGAGGCAAGTTCCCAGGTCGGCCGTCGCTGCGCGCGACCCTCAGCGGCCAATCCGGCAAGCACAAGCGCGAATCCTGGGCGCTCTGTCGCCACGCGCACTGCATTGCACGGCGATCTTATTTAATACCTCCCCCATCCCAAATGCAAATTCCCGTGCCTCTTGTCCTCCTGCGCCACGCGCCAGGCTGCTTCCTTAACGTTATGCAAATTAATCGTCTCAATTAGAGACATAAAGAACCCAACATCGCGGCCGCGCCAAATAATAAACAGCTTTGAAACGAAATCTCATTAGCAAAAGCGCAGCTTCGGTTTAGGCAAATCTTAAAACACCTCGCCTAATTTGTCTGCCAACAAGTCAGTCTGATACGCGAGTTTCAAACATGGCCGAACCAACCCGTCTTAGGGCGAAATATGTCATCGGTCCCGACGGCAGCCCCTTGACCGTCGCGGATCTGCCGCCTACCACGACCAAGCGCTGGGTGATCCGCCGCAAGGCGGAAGTCGTGGCGGCGGTGCGCGGCGGCCTATTGTCGCTGGACGATGCGTGCAGCCGCTATACATTGACCGTCGATGAATTTCTGTCCTGGCAATTGTCGATCGACCAATATGGCCTGGCTGGACTGCGCACGACCCGCATTCAGCAGTATAGGCCCTGATCGCGGGCCTCCGCCCGGCGGTGGCAACATCTCCAAGTCTTGGCAGCGAGGCCGCCAGGTCCATAAAGCCAAACTCAATAATAATCCGGCGCGTTTTCCGCCTCTTCGTCTGACAGCTTGTGGCGCGCGATAAGCGGCACCTGAGCCACCGAGAAAAGAAGAATCAGAATAAAAATTCCCGGAAATTTAAAGGCGACCCAGGCATCGTTCGATTGGGTGCGCCATACGATCTCGTTCAGAAGCGCAAGAGCGAAAAAGAAGCCTCCCCAACGCAAGGTGAGGAGCCGCCAGCCGCGCTCGGTCAAGGCCATGGCACTGTCGAATATGACCGGCAGAACCGGCCTGTTCATCGCGAGGCCGCCGAAGAGCGCTACCCCGAAGCAAGCATAGAGCACGGTCGGCTTCATCTTGATGAAGGTGGCATCCTGCAAATAAAGCGTGAGCCCGCCGAATACGAGCACCAGAACCGCGGTCATGAGCGGCACGGCCGGCAACCGCCGTGTCGAAACAAACGAGACGGCGAGGGCCACGGCGACCGCCGCCATCAAGACGAGGGTGGCGGTGAAGAGCCCGGCGTTTGGGCCGCTCAGGATCGGCGGCGGCAGGAAAGGCGCTACCGCGGGCTCGAAGAGTTTTGGCCGCGCGTTCGCGATAAAAAACAGGATCAACGGTCCCATTTCCACGCCGAATTTTAGCCATGGCGATTGCAACTTGCCTCGCTTGGCCTTCAGTACGGCGGCGCCGACGTGCATTTCGTCCATTCCATTTGACCTTTCCGGTTTTTCCACTCGCGCGGCTTAGCACGAATCTTAATCTTCCAGGCCGGCGATGGCGCGGGCAAAATCGCGCGCCTCGAAAGCCTCCAAGTCGCCCACGCCTTCGCCGACCCCGATGAAATGCACAGGAAGCTGGAATTTCTCCGCAATCGCAACCAGGATACCGCCGCGCGCGGTTCCGTCGAGCTTGGCCATGACAAGACCGGTAACGCCGGCGTCACGGCCGAAAATCTCGACCTGGCTGATCGCGTTTTGGCCGACCGTCGCATCGAGAACGAGAAGCACGGCGTGCGGCGCGCTGGGATCGACCTTTTTCATGACGCGTATGATTTTTTTCAGTTCGGCCATCAGCTCGGCCCGGTTTTGCAGCCGCCCGGCAGTGTCCATCAGCATCACCGTGGCGCCAGTTTCGCGAGCCGCCTTGATCGCGTCGAAAGCCAACGCCGAGGCATCGCCGCCTCGTTTGCGTGCAATGACCGGACACCCAATGCGCTCCCCCCAAACGCGCAATTGCTCGATCGCGGCGGCGCGGAACGTGTCGCCGGCGGCAAGCAGAACGCTATTCCCGTTGCTTGAAAATCGCGCCGCGAGCTTGCCGATGGTCGTTGTTTTGCCCGATCCGTTCACCCCGACCACGAGAATGACGAAAGGTTGCTTGCCGGTATCGATCTCCAGCGGCCGGGCATAAGGGGTTAGCGTGCGTTCGATTTCGGCGGCGAGGGCCGCCTTGACCTCTTCGACGCCCACATCCTTGCCATAGCGGCCGTCGCTGATCGCTTTCGTGATCCTCGCCGCCGTCGCGACGCCGAGATCGGCGCGGATCAGCACGTCCTCCAGATCGTCGAGCATCGAAACGTCGAGCTTGCGCTTGGTGAGGATAGCGGCGAGGCCTTCCCCGATCGAGCCGGACGAGCGCGACAGACCATCGCGCAGCCGCGTCCACCAGCTCCGTGTTTGTCCGGTAAGGGGCGGCCCGCCGGGAGCGCTTTCGCGCGCGGTGGATTCTAGCTCGAAAGCTTCGTCTTGGCCCAGAGCAGAGAGGTCAGGCTCCAAAACCTCATCTTCCGCGGGAACCCCGGGAGCCAACGCCGCGGGATGAGCGGGGGCTACCTCGCCGCCGCCGGCCGGCGCTTCGTGATCCTGAGTTGCGGTCTCAGCCTCCGGCGGTGGCGTTTGCCTCCGCCGCGACCGCAATCTGTAGGCGGCCCGGATCGTTGTGCTCACGATCGGCCAACTACCGGTGCCCAGAAGGAACGCGGCGGCGAGTTCGATTGCCCTCTCCTGCTGCAGCACAAAGTCGATCAATTGGCTCCACATGAACCGGTGCTCCCAAGGCATTGCTACTGGAAGAACGAGCTTAACGGCGTTCGTTTGGTGGAACCGCAAGCTACCCCTGGGATATGGATGTGATGGTCCCTCGCGTCACCTTCAACATCAGCGCGCGTCTTTCGATTGGCCCGAAAGTCGCCCTGTCGGTGCCGGAGAGCCAGATCTGCCCGCCCAGGGTTTCCAGCGCTTCAAAGAGCGCGACGCGCCGGACCGGATCGAAATGGGCCGCGATCTCGTCGAGGAGGACGAGCGGCGTCAATCCGCTTATCGCCGCAACCAGCCGGGCGTGCGCCAGAACCAATCCGGCGAGGAGCGCCTTTTGTTCTCCCGTCGAGGCCTGCGCCGCCGGGATTTGCTTGGGCCCGTGGCGGACGCAAAGATCGCTCGCCTGGGGGCCGATCAGGGTGCGCCCCGACGCCGCGTCGCGGGACCGGTTGCCGCGCAAAATGCCTCGATAAATGTCTTCGGCTTCCAGCGCCGGGCAGGTCCCCACGAGGCGCTCGACATCGCCCTCCAAGGCGATATCTGCCCATGGAAAGGGCGAGGTTTTATCCCACGTCTCCGTAATGAGCGCCGAAAGCCGTGACACGGTCTCCATCCGGGCCGCGGCAACCGCGATGGCGAGTTCGGCGGCTTCCCGTTCGATCGCGTCGAGCCAGCCGCGGTCTGCGCCGGGGCCCCCCTCGAGCAAACGGTTGCGGCTGCGCAACGCGCGTTCGAGCGAGGCCACGCGGGTCCCATGATCGCCATCTATGGCGAGCACGAGCCGGTCGAGAAACCGTCGCCGGTCGCCCGCCGGACCCATGAAAAGCCCGTCCATCGCGGGGGTCAGCCATACCACGCGGACATGATCGCCAAAGCCGCGTATGGACCGGGCGGGCTCGCCGTCGATCCGGTATTTGCGGTACGGCGGCGCGTCGGTTTGCGACTCGATCCCGGTCCCCAGCTGGACGCCTCCTTTTTGCGTTTCGAGTTCGACCGAGATAGCGAAGCCGCCCCCGCCGTTGCTTCGCACGCAGCCGCGCAATTCCGCCCGGCGCAGGCCACGTCCAGGCGCAAGCAGAGAGAGGGCTTCGAGAAGATTGGTTTTGCCCGCGCCGTTGTCTCCGGTCAGCACGACGAGGCGCGCGTTAACGGCAAGATCGAGCGAGGCGTAGGAGCGAAAATCGGCGAGCGCGAGCCGCCGCACGCCCGCGTGGGCGAAGGCTTTCGCGGGCGCGCGCGGCGCGGGCACGGGCGCCTCGAAAGACGTTTCGCTCATTGCCGGAAATGGCTCCTCGAAACTATGCAATCGTCCATGTTCGACCAGAAATCCACGCGTCATGCGGTCTGTTGCGCGGAGACGGCGGAGGATTGTAGCCGTCGTCACAGACGAAGAAATTCCTCGAAGTTAGCCCATAAATAGTCGGGTCTGGGTCTGAAGCGATCACCCAGACCAGATCGCGCGCACGGGGCTATTAAGACGCAAACGATTTTTTGGCCTCAATAAACCGGGAAGCGTTGCGTCAATTCGCGTGCGCCTGCCTTAACTTTGGCTTCGACAGCCCCATTGCCCGGCTCGCCGTGCTTGGCCAAGCCGTCCAAGGTTTCGGCGATCAGTTCGCCAACCTTTTTGAATTCGGCGACCCCAAACCCACGTGAGGTCGCGGCCGGCGTTCCAAGGCGAATGCCGGAGGTCACCATGGGGCTCGCCGTATCGAAAGGCACCCCGTTCTTATTGCAGGTGATCCCGGCGCGCTCGAGCGCCGCTTCCGCCGCCTTGCCGGTGAGGTTTTTTGGCCGCAGATCGACCAGCATCAGATGATTGTCGGTGCCTCCGGTGGTAATCGCGTAACCGCGCTCCCCGAGCGTCGCGGCGACCGCCTTGGCGTTGTCGGCGACCTGCTTCGCGTAAAGCTTGAATTCGGGCCGGAGCGCCTCGCCGCAGGCAACCGCCTTGGCCGCGATCACATGCATCAGAGGGCCACCTTGAAGGCCCGGAAATATCGCCGAATTGATTTTCTTGGCAATCGCCTCATCGTTGGCGAGAACGAGCCCGCCGCGCGGCCCGCGAAGAGTTTTGTGGGTCGTCGACGTGACCACGTGGGCATGCGGAAATGGCGAAGGATGCACGCCGCCCGCGACAAGGCCCGCGAAATGGGCCATGTCGACGAAAAAATAAGCGCCAACCGAATCCGCGATCGCCCGGAACCCCGCAAAATCCCAGTACCGGGGATAGCCGGAGCCGCCGGCGATGATGAGTTTCGGCTTGTGCTCCTCGGCAAGCCGCGCGACCGCGTCCATGTCGATTCGATGATCTTCCCGGCGCACGCCATAAGGAATTGGCTTGAACCATTTTCCGGAGAGATTTACGGGCGACCCGTGGGTCAGATGGCCGCCCGCGGCCAGGTCGAGCCCCATAAAAGTATCGCCAGGCTGCAGTAGCGCGAGAAACACCGCCTGGTTCGCCTGGCTGCCGGAATTCGGCTGCACATTCGCGAATTTGCAGTCGAACAGCCGGGTGACGCGCTCGATCGCCAGGGTCTCGGCAATGTCCACGAATTGACAGCCGCCGTAATAGCGCCGGCCGGGATAGCCCTCGGCATATTTGTTGGTCAAAACCGAGCCCTGCGCTTCAAGCACGGCTTTCGAGACGATGTTTTCGGAGGCGATCAGCTCGATTTCATGTTGCTGGCGGCCGAGTTCCAGCTCGATCGCCTTGGCGATTTCGGGATCGGCATCGGCGAGCCCCGCCGCGAAAAAAGGGTTTGGCTCTGTGCGGCTGGCGACGCTTTGGCTCATGCTGAAAATTCCTGCGATGGCGGCCCGGACCAGGCAGGGCTAAGGAACGTCCGCGAAACGGCCCGGTACGAGGGATGACGGAGAGACTTGGATAGCATGTCGTTTTGTCCGCGTGAAGGCGGCGACCCGTTCCGCAGGCTAAAATGCCTCTACGGAAACTCGGCCCAAAGCACGGCAGTTGACTTGACTGATCGTGCGGTCGCAGATGGCGTAATCGCACGGAGCCAGCCGGGCATCGTTATTTCCGTCCGAGGCGAGCAACTTTTGGAAGGACATGCGCGAACGGCAGCTTCCTGTTTTCGCCGAAACCGAAATGCCTTAGCCGTCTTTTGCGCAAAGGAATTCCAGTGGTGATGGAACAAGCTCCGCCCGGCGCCGCTTCGACGATTGCCATTATCGGCGGCGGTCAGGCGGGCGGCGAGGTGGCGACGCTTCTCCGGCAAAACCGCTTCGACGGCCGCATCGTTCTCGTCGGCGAGGAGGACTATCTTCCCTATATGCGCCCGCCCTTGTCGAAGGCCTTTCTCGCCCGCGAAATCGGCAAGGACGCGCTGATCTACAAGGCTGCCGTTGCCTATGAGAAAGCCCGGGTGGAGATCCGGCTCGGGGTCCGCGTCGCGGCGATCGACCGGCGCGCGAAGAAACTCTTGATCGAGGGCGGCGCGCCGCTCCCCTACGATAAGCTGGTGATCGCGACCGGGGGCCGCGCCCGCGAGCTTCCGGTGCCGGGCGCCGGCTTGCGCCATATTTTTTACCTGCGCACGATTGCCGATGTCGAGGCGCTGCAGCCGCTCATGGAGGCTCCCCGGCGCCTGGTGATCGTCGGCGGCGGCTATATCGGGCTTGAAGCCGCCGCCGTCGCGGTTCGGCGCGGGCTTGCCGTAACCGTGCTCGAAGGGGCGCCGCGCGTGCTCGCGCGGGTCACCGCGCCCGATCTGTCGAAATTCTATGAACGTATCCATCGCGAGGCCGGAGTCGACATTCGCACAGGGGTCTCGGTCCGCGGGTTCGCCGCCGGGGGCGAGGATGGCGGTGTCGGCGCGGTCGCCTGCGCCGGCGGTCAATCGTTTGACGCCGATTTTGTGTTGATCGGCATCGGTCTCGTTCCCAACACGGAGCTCGCGGAACGCGCCGGGCTCGGCGTTGACGACGGGATTGTCGTCGACGCGGCGAGCCGGACCGGCGACCCCGATATTTATGCCATCGGGGACTGCGCGATGCATGCGCAGCACGGATTCCTGGGCCGGAAAATTCGCCTCGAATCGGTTCCAAACGCGCTCGAACAAGCGCGCGGGGCGGCGGCGGCGATCACCGGCCGGCCAATTCCCACCGCCGCCGCGCCCTGGTTTTGGTCCGACCAATACGATCTCAAGCTGCAGATGGTTGGGTTCTCGGATGGCTATGAGGAACTGGCGATCCGGGGGAGCATGGAGACGTCATCGTTCATCGCATTTTATCTCAAGGAAAGACGGGTCATCGCCGCCGATTCGGTCAATCGCCTTGGCGAGTTCATGGCCGCCAAACGCATCGTCGGCGAGCGGATGGAAATCCCCCCCGCGCGGCTCGCCGATGAATCTGTGCCGCTCAAATCGCTGCTCCAGCCCGCCGCGGCTTAAGCCCCGTATCATGGCGCAACTGCCCCGCGCTCTTAAGCCCGAGTCCGCTATCCCATTTCCGGATGGAGGCGGGCGGGGAACTAACGGAATGGGAACAAAATGCACAATCCGGCGTGATTTTTCTCGCAATTTCCCTTATATTGATCGGTCGATAAATCGCCGCACTTACATCCGGGGCTTGAAAAAGTGCACGATTTCGGGGGACATTTTTCTAGAGTTTTCGCCGCACGGCGAGAAAGAAGGACACAAGATGGCGCGTAGCAAGATCGCATTGATCGGAGCCGGTCAAATCGGCGGAACCCTGGCTCATCTGGCGGCGCTCAAGGAGCTTGGCGACATCGTGCTCTTCGATATCGCGGAAGGGACGCCGCAAGGCAAGGCCCTCGATCTCGCCGAATCCGGTCCGGTCAATGGGTTCAATGTGGCCTTCGAAGGAGCCAATAGCTACGAAGCAATCGCCGGCGCCGAGGTCGTCGTCGTGACGGCTGGCGTACCGCGCAAGCCCGGGATGAGCCGCGACGATTTGCTCGGCATCAACCTCAAGGTCATGGAAGCGGTCAGCGCCGGCATCAAGCAATATGCGGCGGACGCGTTCGTCATTTGCATCACCAATCCGCTCGATGCAATGGTGTGGGCGTTGCAGAAAGCCTCGAATCTTCCGGCGAACATGGTAGTCGGCATGGCCGGCGTTCTCGATTCGGCACGATTCCGCTATTTCCTCTCCGAGGAGTTGAAAGTCTCGGTCGAGGACGTCACCGCCTTCGTCCTCGGCGGCCACGGCGACGACATGGTGCCGTCCTTACGCTATTCCAGCGTGGCGGGAATTCCCCTGCCGGATCTTGTCAAGATGGGCTGGACAACCCAAAAAAGACTCGACGCGATTGTGGCCCGCACCCGCCAGGGCGGCGCCGAGATCCTCGGTCTTCTGAAAACGGGATCGGCGTTTTACGCGCCGGCTGCGGCGGCGATCGCAATGGCTGACTCCTATCTTAACGACAAGCGCCGGGTGTTTCCCTGCGCGGTGAAGCTCAACGGGGAATATGGGGTCAAGGATATCTATGTCGGCGTCCCGGCGGTGATCGGCGCCAATGGCGTCGAGAAAATTGTCGAGGTTGCACTCGATTCGTCCGAGACGCAGATGTTTGAAAAATCGGTCGGGTCGGTGCGAGACTTGGTCGAGGCTTGCAAGACTATCAACCCCGCTCTCGCCGGCTGATATTTTTGCGAATTATGTACTTTCCTCCCGATGACCCCCTATGTCACTTACACAAAATCCAACGCGCCGTGCCGATCCGCTGGAAAGCGCGGCCCGCGAGATGTGCCTCGCCGCCGGGATAGAACCCGATTCTCGTGTGGCAAAGCCGGGAAGTCCGCGTGGAATGCCCGCTTGGTGCAACTTCCGCGACGCCGCCCGCGCAGCGCGGAACGCCCGCGAGGCAGCCGATCTCGCGGCCCAGATCGTCAACCTTCGCCCGCAAGAGGAGCGGTTCCAGAACAGTCCGCTGACGATCTTCGGCGACCACGACCAAAACACCATTGCCCAGATGCGGAACTGCATGGCCGTCGGCAACGCGGTCAAGGGCGTCATCTGCGCCGATGGCCATCTCGGCTATGCGCAACCGGTGGGTGGCGTCATCGCCTACGAGAAGCAGATCAGCATCTCGGGCGTTGGCTTCGACATCGGTTGCGGCAATATGGCCGTCCGGCTCGATACGCGGTTTAGCGACATCGAAGATCGCGTTGCGCCGATTCTGGCCGACGTCCGCAAGGTCATTTCGTTCGGTGTGGGGCGTGTCAACGAAGAGCGAGTCGATCATGAACTGTTTGACGACGGCGATGCGTGGCGGGAATCCGACATGGGAGACTACCGCCAGAAAGCCGTCGCCCAACTCGGCACGGTCGGATCGGGCAACCATTACGTGGACCTGTTGCGGGACGAAGATGGCTTCGTCTGGATCGGCGTGCATTTCGGGAGCCGTGGGTTAGGCCACACGAGCGCGACCCGCTACCTCAAAGCCGCCGGCGGCAAGGACGGCATGCACGTCGCGCCCGCCGTCGTGGACGAGGACAGCGAGCTCGGGCGTCGTTACATCGCCGCGATGGAACTCGCCGGGCGGTATGCCTATGCGGGCCGGGAATGGGTGATTGAGCGGGTGCGCCAGATCATCGGCGGCGCAGTGACGGAAATGGTCCACAACCATCACAATTATGCGTGGCGCGAGACGCACGACGGGCGCGATCTTTGGGTTGTCCGCAAGGGCGCGACGCCGGCCTTTCCCGGCCAGCGCGGCTTCGTCGGCGGCTCGATGGGAGATGATGCCGTGATCTTGGAAGGCGTTGATAGCGAAGAAGCCAAGGCGGCGCTCTATTCGACCGTCCATGGCGCGGGCCGGTTGTTCGGCCGCAAGCAGGCTCTCCGCACCTTCACCAAGCCGCAGATGGATGGTTGGTTGCAAGAGCGCGGCGTGATGCTGTCTGGAGGCGGCATCGACGAAAGCCCGATGGCCTACCGGCGACTGCCCGAAGTGCTGGCTTACCACGCCGCTTCGACCAAGGTGTTGCATACCTTGCGGCCGTTCGCGGTGGCGATGGCGGGCGAAGCGGAGTTCGACCCATGGAAGGATTGAGCGGCGAGGAAAGTTTATAAGTCCCACATGTTTGCCTGGCAGGCCGCAGATCCGAATAGGCAAAAGTTCATGCGGTTCTGATACACACGGCGCGAAATGCTCCGGCCCAGCCAGCTCAGAGCTCGGTTGCCCGCTAAACTGGCGTGAAAACTGCTTGGTCGGCCGTCGACCGCCAGCGCGACCGCCGGACAAGAAATCGTAGATGAATATCCACGAATACCAGGCCAAGGCCGTCCTCAAGGAATTCGGCGTCCCGGTTCCGCGCGGGATCGCGGTGCTGCGCGCCGCCGACGCGGCCGCGGCGGCGGCGCAGCTGGGGGGGCCGGTTTGGGTCGTCAAATCCCAAATCCACGCCGGCGGGCGTGGCCAAGGCAAATTCAAGGAGAAGGAGGCCGGTGGCAAAGGGGGAGTAAGAATCGCCAAGTCGGTGGCCGAGGTCGAGGCCTTTGCCGGGGAAATGCTTGGGCGGACCCTCGTGACGGCCCAGACCGGCCCGGCCGGCAAGCAGGTCAACCGGGTTTATCTCGAGGAAGGCGCCAATATCGTCAAGGAGTGCTATCTTTCCCTCCTTGTCGATCGATCCGTGAGCCGCGCCGCTTTCGTTGTTTCGACCGAAGGCGGCATGGACATCGAGGAAGTGGCGCGACACGCGCCGGACAGGATCGCTCGTTTCACGGTCGATCCGGCGACCGGGATCATGCCGCACCACGGCCGGACGGTCGCCAACGTGCTCGGCCTTACCGGCGGCCTCGCCAAACAGGCGGAAAAGCTGACCTCGCAGCTCTACGCGGCCTTCGCCGCCAAGGATATACTGATGCTCGAAATCAACCCGCTGATCGTCGCGGCGGAGGGCCAGCTCAAATGCCTCGACGCCAAAATCTCGTTCGACGACAACGCGCTTTACCGGCATCCGGAGATCGCCGCCCTCCGCGACGAGACCGAGGAGAACGCCAAGGAAATCGAGGCGTCGAAACATGACTTAAATTACATCGCGCTCTCCGGCACGATCGGCTGCATGGTGAACGGCGCCGGTCTTGCCATGGCGACGATGGACATCATCAAGCTTTATGGCGCGGAGCCCGCAAATTTCCTCGACGTAGGCGGCGGAGCCACCAAGGACAAGGTGGCGGCCGCGTTCAAGATCATCACCGCCGACACAAACGTCAAAGGCATTCTGGTGAATATTTTCGGCGGGATCATGAAATGCGATGTGATCGCCGAGGGCGTCATCGCCGCGGTGAAGGAAACGGGCCTCGAAGTGCCTCTTGTCGTGCGGCTCGAAGGCACGAATGTCGAGCTTGGCAAGAACATCATCGCGCGATCCGGCCTCGACGTCATCCCGGCGGACGACCTCGACGATGCCGCCCAGAAAATCGTCGCGGCGGCTGGAAAGGCCTGAGGCAATGGCGATCCTCGTCAACAAGCATACGAAGGTCATTTGCCAGGGTTTTACCGGCAAGAACGGCACCTTCCATTCCGAGCAGGCGATCGCCTATGGCACAAGGATGGTCGGCGGGGTCACGCCCGGCAAGGGCGGCGCGACCCATCTAGGCCTGCCGGTCTTCGAGACCGTCGCCGAGGCGCGCGCGGCGACCGGCGCGGAGGCGAGCGTCGTCTATGTTCCGCCGCCGGGCGCGGCCGACGCGATCTGCGAGGCAATCGACGCGGAAATACCGCTGATCGTCTGCATCACCGAGGGCATTCCCATCTCGGACATGATCAAGGTCAAACGTGCCCTGTGTGGCTCGAAATCGCGGCTGATTGGGCCGAACTGCCCCGGCGTAATGACCGCCGGAGAATGCAAGATCGGAATCATGCCGGGCAATATCTTCAAACCCGGCTCGGTCGGAATTGTCTCGCGCTCGGGAACCTTGACTTACGAGGCCGTGTATCAAACCACGCGGGAAGGGCTCGGCCAGACGACCGCCGTCGGCATCGGCGGCGATCCGGCCAAGGGCGCCGACTTCATTGAGGTCTTGGAATTGTTCCTGGCCGATGACGCCACCAAATCCATCGTCATGATCGGCGAGATCGGCGGGTCGTCCGAGGAAGACGCCGCGCAATTCATCGCCGGCGAGGCGAAGCGTGGCCGCAAGAAGCCCGTCGTCGGCTTTATCGCGGGCCGCACCGCGCCGCCGGGCCGGCGCATGGGTCACGCAGGCGCGATCGTCGCCGGCGGCCAGGGGGGCGCCGAAGACAAAATCGCCGCGATGGAAGTGGCCGGCATTTTCGTGTCGCCGTCGCCCGCAAGGCTCGGCAAAACCCTTGCCGGCGTGCTGCGCGGATGAGCTGGATCTTGAGAAAAGCGATGGGCGTCCGCATGTAAGCGGACAAGGTTCAGGCAACCGCCAACATGCCAGGCTTGGGCTTTTGATGGAACCGAATGCAATGCCCGCCTGCGCGGCAAATGGCAGCGGTGAGCTCGATTCTGGAACCGGACATATTTTCGTCCGCCCAACCATGCGAACTTGGACGAAATGTAAGTGAAAAGCGGATTAGAACGAAGTGGGCGGTTGGGCTTAAGAGTTTGGGCTTAAGAGTTTGGGCTTAAGACTTGGGCTTAAGGATTTCGGTCCTAAGGAGATGACGATGGCGCGCCGGGATACGAATGGAAATGCCAATGGCTCAGGCGGCGGGGCGGGCAGCCGCTCGGCCTCCAATTCCGCATTCGCGCGGACGTCGTTTCTTGATGGCGGCAACGCCGCGTATGTCGAACAACTGCAGGATAGCTATCTGCGCGATCCTGCCTCTCTCGACCCCTCGTGGCGGGAATTCTTCACGCAGATGAACGACGCCAGGGAGACGATCGCGAAGACCGCGCAAGGGCCCCGCTGGAAGCGATTCGGCTGGCCGGATGGCGCCGGCGGCGAACTCGTTTCGGCGCTCGACGGCAATTGGGCGGAATCGGAGACCTCGATCGGCGCCAAGCTCGAGGCTAAGGCCCGCGTGCGCGTTCTGCATTCCCTCGACGATCCGTTACGCACGACCCGCGATTCGGTGCGCGCACTGATGATGATCCGTGCCTATCGCATCCGCGGTCATCTCCATGCCAATCTCGATCCGCTTGGCATCGAGCCCCCGAAAGATCACGAGGAGCTGCATCCGGCCACCTATGGGTTCACGGAAGCGGACTACCACCGGAATATCTTCATCGACGGCGTTCTGGGGCTTCAATTCGCGACCCTTCCCGAAATGCTGAAGATCCTGCGCCGCACCTATTGCGGCACCATCGGGTTCGAATTCATGCATATTTCCGATCCGGCGGAAAAGGCTTGGCTGCAGCGGCGGATCGAAGGCCCCGGCAAGGAAATTACGTTCACCAAGGAAGGCAAGCGCGCGATTCTCAACAAGCTTGTCGAGGCGGAGGGATTCGAGCAGTTCCTCGACACCAAATACACGGGCACCAAGCGTTTTGGTCTCGACGGCGGCGAAGCCATGATTCCGGCGCTCGAGCAGATTATCAAGCGCGGAGGCGCCTTGGGAGTCCAGGACATCGTGCTTGGCATGGCGCACCGTGGCCGCCTTAATGTCCTTTCCCAGGTCATGGGAAAGCCGCACCGGGCGATTTTCAATGAATTCAAGGGCGGCTCCTTCACGCCCGACGCCGTCGAGGGCTCCGGCGACGTCAAATATCACCTCGGCGCCTCATCCGACCGCGACTTCGACAACAACAGGGTCCACCTTTCGCTGACCGCGAACCCGTCGCATCTCGAGATCGTCGATCCTGTCGTCCTCGGCAAGGTGCGCGCCAAGCAAGATCAACTGCACGATGTCGTCGAACGCACGAAAGTGCTGCCTCTCCTCATTCATGGCGACGCGTCGTTCGCGGGTCAGGGCGTGATCGCCGAATGTTTCGGTCTTTCCGGGCTCAAGGGATACCG
>Ga0185299_10003073_pt1 | contig 23404 bp, 24 predicted proteins | sample PaiPotPPA55metaG_FD_128002 | JGI IMG/M metagenome (GOLD analysis project Ga0185299, IMG submission 128002) | Iron sulfur acid spring bacterial and archeal communities from Banff, Canada, to study Microbial Dark Matter (Phase II) - Paint Pots PPA... ... | reverse complement strand
GGATCGCGGGGAAATGCTGCGCACGCTAACTGTGGCGCGCCTCCTGATGCCGACGATGAATATCCAAGCGCCACCGAATCTCTCCGACCCGCATTATGCCGATCTGCTCGATGGCGGCATCAATGACTGGGGCGGAGTTTCACCGCTGACGCCGGATTTCATCAATCCGGAAAAGCCCTGGCCGCATCTGGAAGAATTGCGACAGCGGACCGAGGCGAAAGGATTCGAGTTGCGCCAGCGGTTGCCGGTTTATCCTGATTTCGCAGAGCAAGCAGCGGGACAAAGCGATTTGCTTGCGCAGCGCCTGAGCGCTGCCGCAGACGCTGAGGGCTACGCTCGGAGGGCGGCATGATCACGGTTCTGACCGGCGGCACGGGTGGCTCCAAATTCGTGGATGGACTCCGGCAAATCGTTCGTCCGGAAGAGCTGACGATCATCGTGAATACCGGCGACGATTTGCTGTGGTGGGGATTGTACGTTTCGCCCGATCTGGATTCCATCACTTACATGCTGGCCGGGAAACTCAGCCAGGAGCGCGGCTGGGGCGTGAAGGGCGACACTTTTTTTTGCTTGAATGCCATGGGGCAACTGGGACAACCGACGTGGCTTCACGTCGGCGATCGCGATCTGGCCACGCACATTCTTCGCACGAAGCTGCTTTCCGATGGCAAGCAGCTCAGTGAGGCGACGTCCGAGATTGCGGCCAGGCTTGGCATCAAGGCACGCTTGTTGCCGATGAGCAATTCGCGCGTCGAGACGCGGGTTTTGACTCCGGCGGGAGACCTGAGCTTTGAAGAATATTTCGTGCAGCGCTGGTACCAGGATCCAGTGGAATCGGTTCGCTACGCCGGAGCCTCCGATGCGGAGCCGGCGCCAGGGGTGATAGAGGCGATCCGCTCGGCAGATCTTGTCCTACTGGCGCCGAGTAGTCCGGTCAGCAGCATCGCGCCCATTCTCGCCGTGCCGGGAATTCGCGAAGCGCTGCGTGAAAGCCGCGCCCGCATTGTGGCCGTGAGCCCGATTGTCGGGAGCGCCGCGGTCTCCGGGCCCGCGGGAACGCTCATGGCAGCGCAAGGTTTCGCCGTTTCGATTGCCGGTATTGTCGACATCTATCACGACTTCCTCGATCTGCTGGTGGTTGATTCGCAGGACGCGCCGTCTGCCGAAGCGTTGCGCAAGACCGGCATGCGTGTGCATTGCACCCCGACCATCATGCGCAAAAATGAAGATAGAGTCGCGCTGGCGAAAAGCGTCCTGGACGCGGCGATGCAACCTCCGTCCGCTCAGGCCGCGGTGGAGCGGTCATGATTCTGGTTCCCGTAAAAAATCTCGCCGACGCCAAGCAGCGGCTGTCCTCTATTTTGAGTCCGGAAGAACGTTTCGCGCTGGCGCGGGCGATGTGCGAGGACGTGCTGCAGGCGTTAGCGCGCTGGCAAAACCGGCCTTCCGTTGCGGTGGTGACGAGTGATTCGTTTGCACGCGATTTGGCGGCGCGCTTCAATTTCGAAGTTGTTACCGACGACAATTCCGGAGAGACCAGCGCCATCGACATGGCAACTGCGTTTTGCAGAGAGCGCGGAGCGGAAAGCACCTTGGTGATTCCGGCGGATATTCCCTTGATCGATAGTTCGGAACTGCAGAAGATTGTGGATTGCGCTCCTCACTCTCAAGGTGGTGCGGTGCTGGTGCCGGATGCGGCCGGGCGCGGCACGAATGCAGCGTGGCGATCTCCCTGCGATCTGTTCCCGCTTCGCTTCGGGAACGATAGCTTCCTGCCGCACCTGGCCGCGGCGAAGGCCACGGGCCTGCCTTGTGTTGTCCTCGAACTGCCGGGGATTGCGCGGGATGTCGATCGCCCCGAAGATCTTCGCGAACTGGCGGCTGCCAGTGGAGATCGCCGATCGCAGAGACTGGTGCGGAATTGGAACCTCAGCGGGCGGAGTGAGGTCGAACTTCGTCAGATCGAACATGGCGTCCAGCAGCGCTAGGCACGCGGGTAAGCGCGCGACCGGGGAAGTGCGCATTCTTCCGATCGCAGTAAGTGGAGAAATCCGCGCAGGAGAATCGCTGTGCGCGAGGTTGTTGGGGGCAGCGCGAAGCTTGGGCCTGCGCTTTCAGGATGGCGACATCCTGGTGGTGAAGCACAAAGTTGTTTCGAAAGCGGAGGGCGCGGTGGTCGCGCTCGATGAGATCCGGCCCTCGGCGGCTTCGCGAGTCTGGGCTAGGCGCTATGGGCTCGACGCACGCGTAACTGAGTTAGCGGTGCGTGAGAGTCGCAGAATCGTGAGGCGAAAGCGCGGCGTGCTGATCACCGAAACCACGCACGGGTTCGTTTGCGCGAACAGTGGTGTGGATGTATCGAACGTCGATGGTGGGCGGCACGCGGTGTTGCTGCCGGTGGATCCGGATGGTTCCGCGGCGAAGTTGCGGCGGGATTTGAAGAAGGAGTTGGGGATCGAGATCGCTGTCATCATCAGCGATAGTTTCGGGCGTCCGTGGCGGGAAGGCTTGACGGAAGTTGCGATTGGCGTTGCCGGCGTGCGGCCTTTGATCGATTATCGCGGACGTCGCGATCCGCACGGCTACCCGCTGCACGCGACGGTTGACGCGGTAGCGGACGAACTGGCCTGCGCAGCGGGACTGGTCTGCGGAAAGCTGGCAGGCACTCCGGCATGCATCATTCGCGGCTATTCGTATCGCCGAGAAAACCGCCGAGATAGTGGCGGGGCGCGGGAACTGATTCGGCCCGCGAAGAGCGATCTTTTTCGGTAGGAGTTCGACAGAGGTTCGATAGGAGAATGTTATGGCCTGGCAGACTTCAGAACTCGAGCAATTCCCCGCGCTGACCTGGGACCAGATCGCACCCCAAGCTTCGATGCCGATTCGCAATGCCTTGGAGCGCGTACTAGAAATGCAAGACGGAGCCTGTCTGCAGGATGAGGAGCGCTACGCCTTGGCCAACTGCGAAGGTGGAGACTTGTTAGCGCTACTGGTCGCGGCGGATACTCTTCGGCGCGACCTGGTTGGCAACATCGTCAGCTACGTAGTGAATCGCAATATCAATTTCACGAACATTTGTTTCGTCGGATGCAAGTTTTGCGCGTTCAGCCGCGGGCCCCGCGAGGCCGACTCCTATTTTCATTCGCTCGAAGATATGGCGCGCAAAAGTAAAGAAGCGTGGGAACTGGGAGCGACCGAAGTCTGCATTCAAGGCGGACTGCCGCACGGTCTGCCGAAGTTTTACTATCGCGACATTCTGCGCGCCGTGAAGACCGCGACGCCAGGCATGCACATCCACGCGTTTTCTCCGATGGAAATTGTGTACGGCGTGGAACTGACCGGCATGACGCTGCGCGATTATCTTACGATGCTGCGCGATAACGGACTGGACACGCTGCCCGGCACTGCCGCCGAGATTTTGGATGACGAAGTCCGTCATGTACTGTCGCGCAACAAACTTTCGTCGGCGCAATGGCAAGAGGTGATCCGCACGGCGCACGCCTGTGGAATCCCGAGCACTTCGACGTTGATGTATGGGCACATGGAAACGCCTGGCCACTGGGTGCGGCAGTTGTCTTTGTTCCGGCAGATTCAGACGGAGACCGGCGGCTTCACCGAATTCGTGCCGCTTGGCTTTGTGCACCAGAACACGCTTTTGTTCCAGCAGGGTCTGGCGCGCTCGGGACCGACGCTCGCCGAACATCTCAAGATTCATGCGCTGGCCAGAATACTGCTCGCCGGCTCGATTCAGAACATCCAGGTCTCGTGGGTGAAGCTGAATCGCAAACTTTCGCAGCTTTGCCTGCGTGCCGGCGCCAACGACTACGGCGGGACGCTGATGGAAGAAAATATCTCGCGTGAGGCCGGAGCTACGGCGGGCCAGTACACCAGTCCGGAAGATTTCCAGGCATTGATTCTGGAGATAGGGCGCATTCCGGCAGAGCGCAACACAAAATATTCGCGAATGAAGATCAAGCTGCCGGCTGAGTCCATTTCATCTGAATCGTTATTAGTTCCGGAGTTTGCGTGAGCCGCGCCATCGCGGTGATCGGTGGTACCGGTCCGGCTGGTATGGGCCTCGCGTTGCGTTGGGCGCGCGCGGGAGAGATCGTCATCATCGGCTCGCGCGATGCTGCACGGGCGCAGCAGGCGGCAGAGACAATCCGCAAGCGGGCGGGCGCAAATGCTCAAGTGTCTGGGATGGAAAATTCGGCAGCCTGCGCTGCCAGCGATCTGCTGGTGCTCACCGTGCCGTTCGAAGGGCAGGCGGCGCTTCTGAAGCAGTTGAAGCCCGCAATCCGTCCGGGCAGTGTCATGATCGATGCTACCGTTCCGCTGGCTGCGAGCGTGGGCGGACGCGCCAGCCGCACCATTGGCGTTTGGCAAGGCTCGGCAGCGCAACAGACGGCTGAGCTTGTTCCGAAGGGCGTTTCGGTCGCAGCCGCGTTCCAGAACGTTTCGGCAGACGTGCTCAACGGCGACGATAACGAAGATGTGGATTGTGACGTCATCGTATGCAGCGATGATCCGAATGCCACGCAGATTGCGATGGAACTCGCGACGAAGATCGCGGGCGTGCGAGCGATCGATGGCGGGAAGCTGGAGAACGCGCGCATTATCGAGCAGATCACCGCACTGCTGATCGGCCTCAACATCCGGCACAAAGGGCATGGCGGAATCCGGATCACGGGTTTGCCAGATGGCGCATACAAGATGGGGTCGACTGCGCGCTAATGCGCCACACGTGTGTGCGACATGAATACTCCTCCGAGCCACGAACGAGACATCGAGAGCTCGGCCATCGAATTTGATCATGCTTCCTTCCGCCTGAATGGGCGCGTGCTGCTTCAGGATCTTGTGCTCTCCGTGAAGCAGGGTGAAACGTTGGTGCTGCTGGGGCGCAGCGGTTCGGGGAAGACGACCACTCTGAAACTGATCAACCGCTTGCTGATGCCGACCGCAGGCGACGTGCGCGTTAATGGACGTCGCACTGCCGAGTGGGATCCGATCCGGTTGCGGCGAGGCATCGGGTACGTCATTCAGGATGGCGGTTTGTTCCCACACTTCACGGTTGAGCGCAACATCGCGCTCGTGCCGCGGATCGAAAACTGGCCACAGGCGCGCATTGCGGCTCGCGTGCGCGAGTTGCTCGCCACAGTCGGGCTGAATGAGGAGCTTGCATCGCGGTATCCAAGCCAACTCTCGGGAGGGCAGCGGCAGCGCGTAGGAGTGGCGCGCGCTCTGGCCGCCGATCCGCCTATTCTGATTCTTGACGAGGCTTTCGGCGCGCTCGATCCCATCACGAGATCGGAGATGCAGAAAGAGTTTCGTGCGCTCCAGCGGCGGATGCGTAAAGCGGTCATCTTTGTTACTCACGATTTGCGCGAAGCTTTGTTGCTGGCGGATCGTATCGCGCTGATGGAAGAAGGTCGCCTTATCGTGGACCTTCCAGCGGCGGAATTTTCGCGGTCGCAGCATCCACTGGTGCGAGCTTACGTGGAAGCGTTCTCCAGTTTTCCGAATCAAGATTAGTCCCGTGATCATGAGGTGATCGGCATGAATTTTCTGCAGTTCATGATGGCGAATCGCCAGCAAGTGCTCGATCTCACGCTGGAGCACATGACGCTGGCCGGTGTCGCCACACTTCTCGCCGCGCTTGTCGGCATTCCGCTCGGCATCCTGATCACTCGCGTTCCGCAACTCAGCAAGCCGGTGCTGGGTGGTGCGAACATCATCCAGACAATCCCGAGCCTTGCCTTGTTCGGCTTTCTTCTTCCGGCGCCCTGGATTGGAGAGCGCGGAAGCCGGCTTGCGATTCTGGCGTTGGCGCTCTATGCGCTGTTGCCGCTGATTCGCAATACTTACGCGGGCATTCGCAGCGTCGATCCAGCGGTGGTCGAGGCGGGACGCGCCATGGGACTGACCGATCGTCAATTGCTCTTCCAGGTGGAGTTGCCGCTCGCCTCGGGAGTCATTGTCGCGGGATTGCGAATCGCGGCGGTGCTCTCCATTGGATTGGCAACGATCGCAGCTGCGATTGGCGCGGGCGGACTCGGAGAATTTATTTTTCGCGGACTGGCCATGGTGAACAACCAGGTGATTTTGGCGGGAGCCGTTCCGGCCGCGCTGCTGGCGCTCTTCGCCGACTTTGTGCTCGGAAGACTCGAGCGGCGACTGGGGTCGCTGCGTGTGAAGTCGTAATTTGAAACTCATTCGACAGAAAAGCATGAACCACCAAGGGCACGAAGGTTCACGAAGGTTTCTGGCCGTCGAGGTTTCCTTCGTGATACTTGGTGTCCTTTGTGGTTGAGGTTTGGAATTTGACCCGACACCGTAGGTCGATCTTCGTGTTGCTCATCTTCTTGCTTCTCTTTCCGCTTACAGGTTGTGAACGAAACGCAAATCGCATCGTCGTCGGCTCCAAAAACTTCACCGAGCAACTGATCCTCGGAGAACTGTTCGCACAAATCATCGAAGCCCGCACTCATCTGCCGGTTGAGCGCCGTTTCTACCTCGCTGGCACATTCATCTGTCATCAGGCGATCCTTGCCGGACGAATCGACATCTATCCGGAATACACGGGCACGGCACTGACGGCAGTTCTTAAACAGCAGCCGAGCGGCGACAAACAAGATGTCTATCAACGCGTGAAGCAGAGCTACGAAACAAAGTTCGGTCTCGCCATCGGACCGCCGCTTGGCTTTGACGACACCTTCGCGATGGTGATCCGCGGCGACGACGCTCGCCGGTTGCACATTAAGACGTTGTCCGAGGCCGCTGCGTTTACGCCGAAGTGGCGGGCGGGCTTTGGATATGAATTCATGGAGCGTCCCGATGGATACAAAGGTTTGGTCGCCAGCTACGGCCTGCGCTTTGCGGAAGCGCCGCGCATTATGGATCTCGGCTTGATTACGCGGGCACTCAAAGAACGGCAGGTCGATATCATTGCCGGAAACAATACCGATGGATTAATTCCAGCGCTGGACCTGTTTGCGTTGGAAGATGACCATCATTACTTTCCGCCCTACGAAGCGGTGGCGATCATGCGCGGAGAAATGTTGAAGAACCATCCCGAAGTAGGAGCGGCGCTTGGCGAATTGTCCGGAGCGATCTCCGATGACGATATGCGGCGATTAAATTATGCGGTGGATGGACAGCATCGCGACGTGACTGCGGTGGTGCGGGAATTTCTGAAACAACGCGGGTTGATCAACTAAAGTTTTGTTAGTCGAAACTTTGTGTATGTATTATTTGTATGTACAAATGTGTAAGAGGTAAATGGTTTTGTACCCCCCCCCAATTCCCGCTAAACTATTCAAATCAAAGTACTTAGCTGTATCATCTACATGAATAAGGACTTACGGGATTCCGTTCGCTTTTCGTTCGGCATTCGCAAGCGGGTTCCTGATCCGCTCACGCCCGCTAAAAACGCCTCAAAATTCCTCGATCCTTCCCCTTCGGCTCCGCTCAGGGTCAGGATTTCGGCAGCGCGCTCCCGCTCCGCTCACGCCCGCTAAGCGCCTCAAATTATCAAAGAGCACCTGCCGAATGGGGCTGAGCAGCTTCGGGGCCCGCCTTGTTGACGGACACACCTCGGCGCTGACACACAGGTCGATCCCATTGTCGCCGACGGGCGGATATGTGTCTGTGACGGGGATTACGGGTGTTTGTGATGAAAGAGGGCCGAGGTCAGATTGCGGTGCTGAGCGAAAAATCCCAAGCGGCGGCGGACATGGAATCCCACCTTTCAAAAAACGAGGGAGGGCCTCCCAATCCCTCACCCGCCAGTCGTACTTGCCAAAGATGGCAACGCTGCATTCTAATGCTCGCGTCGCCCAAACTTTGGAGTGCCTGGCATTGTTAGACAAACTGGCGGAAAAAGGCTTCGAGATTCAGTTCGAATCGCACGCGGCTGCGATACTAGAGAAGGACTTTCCTGAGGCGCTCACCGATCTAGAGCAGGCACTTGGCACCCTCACGATTCCGATCACCGAGATTATCGGATCAGGTGGCGGCGAGACTAAGGGCACTCAGCGGATGCGCCGCGCCTTTAACAATGTCGGATGGCACAAGTTCATCTTTGAGATAAGGAAAATCATCAACGGAACCGAACGTGAGTCGATCTCTCATGAAATCGATCACGTGAAAGACTTTGGCAAGTACAAGCTCGCGCTGGAAATCGAATGGAACAATAAGGCCCGCTCTCTTGGACGTGAGATCGAAAAAAGCCTGGGGATGGCTCCTGAATTGCTTGAGAAGGTTGATGGGATTAGGCTGCATGGAGAAAACGAAATGATGGATGGGACCGCTCACAATTCAAACTTGCCAACGCCTAGATTCAACATTCGGAAACCTCGCCGCAAACACATGTTCCGCAATTACTACCGCTGCCCATACGATGGCGCGGCGTGGATTGACGAGTGGAGTTGCATGTGTAACGACCGGTGTCCCACATGTAGAGCCGAAATCGAGCCTTACGATAGCGAGGATATTTGGGTGCTTTCCTGAGCCGAAACAAGCGAACCAATGGACCTCCAATGCAGACCTGAGCTGGCCACGAACTACAAATCTGGCGCGCAGATCGCACGCGTGCTCACGGAGGAGTGGGCTGCCCGCGAGTTGTATTGTGCGGCGTGCGACTCCAACCGGCTCTCACCATCAAGGGCGAATACCCCTGCGGTCGACTTTGAATGTCCCAGGTGCACCCAACTTTTCCAACTGAAGAGCCTGAGGGATTGGAATCCGAGAAAGGTTGTGGATGCGGGCTATGACGCTATGATCCGTGCCATCCGGGCCGACAGAGTTCCCAATCTGCTCATTCTTCAATATTCATCCGGCTGGACTATTCGAAATCTGATGCTCATACCAAGGGTCTTCTTTTCAGAAAGCTCAATCGAGAAGCGGAAGCCGCTTGCGGTGGGGGCGCGACGGGCGGGATGGATAGGCCGCAATATCCTTCTCAGCCAGATAGCCGCAGACGGTAAGATCGCGATGATTTGCGATGGATCGCCAGTATCGGAACAGAAGGTTCGCAACGAGTTCTCGCGCATTAGAAAACTTGCCGAAATTCCTCCATCCGTTCGAGGCTGGACCCTGGATGTACTTCGTGCGATACGACGGTTGGGCAAGAACCACTTTTCGCTGGGAGACATCTATGATTTCGAGTCGGAGCTACAGATTGCCCATCCACTCAACAGAAACGTCCGCCCCAAGATACGTCAACAGCTTCAGGTTCTTCGAGACCTCGGCCTGATCGAGTTCGCTGCAAGAGGGACCTATAGGATCAGCGAATAGCCGGGTGCCAGTCTCGCGGTTCTCGAGACCTGAGATTCCACGACCGCATCAAGCATGGGATTTTCCTCTAACTAGAGGAGAGCGCCACCCAAAATCACGTGCGAGACAGAATTGTTCAGCAGTCTGAGACGGGGCAAGCCCCGTCTCTACACGAGTTTTTTTCTGGCTGGTACGGCGCGGCTGAAGCCGCGCCCCTTCAAAGCAAAGCCGCGCAACGCCGACCCGCATCACGACTTGTTCGGAATATGAACTTCCGCATAGCTGCCAGGCATGGCCGAGTTGATCGCTGCCGCAATTTTCTCGATGTAGCGGCCATTGCGGAGCACTCAGGCGGGTGGCCATTTCTAGCGATCTAGCGATCGGGGCGGCCCGTGGACGGGGCACCGTCAAGTGGATTGAGACGCGTTAGGCTGTGCCACCCGCCTAGGAACTGTAGTTCGCCACAACTCGCACGACTTTCCCGCTCGCAGACAGTTCCATGAATTCTCCCGTGCGCGTTCCCTTTTGATTTGTGTAGTAGAGCACGATGCTGTTTATGCCCCAGAGCACATCCTCGAGGCGAAAGTGGAGTTCCGGATAGGCTTCCAGCCCTCGCTGAAAGTAAGCTCTCAAGTTTGGCTTCCCGGCCACCTTGCCATCCGGCGTCCCCAAAAGACGGGCGGCAACCGGCGAGATCAACTCGATTGCATCCTCATAATGCGTCATGATCAAGTCCAGATCGTGAGCGTTCCAAGCCGCAACCCAATGATTGGCCAGACTCCAAGCTTCGTCTTTCGTCACCGTTCCCTCCATTTGACCGCTCAATCAAAAACCTACAGCAAAACCGCACGTCTCTATAACTTCTATATTGGACTCTCCTCTAAAGATGAGGATAGCCGGGTGCCCCAGGTCTCGCGGTTTTCGAGACCTGGGATTCCACAGCCGCATCAAGCTTGGGATTTTCCTCTCCCAAAATCAAGTGCGAGACTGAGTTGTTCCGTGGCGTACCAGACGACGCATGGTTCTCCTCGACCGGCGAACTGCAGATCCCTCCCCTTCGGCTTCGCTCAGGGTCGGGATGACAATCCTTTTCAAGAGGCTTCAGGGGTAATCTGCCGTGGTCCTCAGGGGCTAAAGCCCGCTTCTTTATTGGCTCTGGGTGGCACCCTTCGGCTCCGCTCAGGGCAGGCTCTTGAAGCCGTGCCCTTCCCGCTCGTGGAGAAGGAATCATATCAGCGGAGCTTGAGCGCCCCCGCTTACTATGTGGTTGACAGCGTGGCGGGTCGAAATTTAGGTTGAGAGCAGGCTCTACGCGACTCGAGGAGACTACTTCCCATCATGACCGGCATCCAGTTCATCACCGACGAAAAAGGCCGTAAGACGGCGGCGGTCATCGACCTGAAGAAGCACAAGGCGCTCTGGGAGGACATCGAGGACGTGCTGGTTTCCCGGTCGCGGCGGCATGAAAAACGCATCCCGCTCGACAAGGTCAAGTCGGACCTCATCAAAAGCGCGAAGTTGCATGGATAGCTACCACGTCGTATTGACGGCGAGCGCCGAGAAGGAACTCAAAAGGCTGTCCAGCCAATTGATTGGGCGCATGATTTCTCGGCTGGAAACTCTAGCCTCCAATCCCCGCCCTCCGGGTTGCAAAAAGCTAAAAGGCGGCGATCGCGAGTGGCGCATTCGCGTGGGCGACTACCGCGCGGTGTACACCATCGACGACACAAAATCGTTAGTGGAAGTGACGCGAATCCGTCATCGAAGCGCGGTATATGAACGGTGACTGCTGTGCCCTTGCCAAAACCCAAGTGAGCCAGAGTTATTCAGTGGGCTGAGACGGGGCAAGCCTCTACACAAGGCGTCGGAGGACGGGCGAGGACGCCCGTCTCTCCATTAGGCGTCACTAGGCGCCTACTCTTCCACCGGCTGCGCGTTCAGTTCCTGAACGGGTTCGCCTCCGGCCAAGCCTTGGGCGATGATTAGGCGCCGGGCTTCGATGCGCAGTTCGGGAAGGGCGCGTCCGAACCAGATTGCACCGAGGACGCAGGCTATTCCTCCGACGGCGACGGTCATTGGCGCGCCGATACGATTTGCCAGGGCTCCGCCGAAGAAGGCTCCGAAGGGAGCCATGCCCATGAACATCATCGAGTACAGGGACATGACGCGGCCGCGCAGGTGGTCGGGGACGATGGTCTGGATTAGCGTGTTTGAGCAGGCCATCTGCAACATCATCGAGTAACCGCAGGGCAACAGAAGCGCGGCTGACAGCCAGAATGAAGTCGAGAAGGAAAAAAGAAACAGGCTGATCCCCAGGGTTGCGCAGGTGATGGTCACCCAACGGCCCAGGCCTTTGATTCCGGTCTTGGCGGCCAGCGTCAGGGCTCCAAAGAGAGCGCCTACGCCGGTCGCGCCCATCAGGATGCCGAGGCCGCGCGCGCCGCCGTGCAGGATTTTGTCGGCGAAAACCGGCATCAGCACGGTGTAGGGCATTCCGACCAGGCTTACCAGGCCGATCAAGAAGAGCAGCGAGCGGATGATCTTTGTCCGGTTGACCCAGCGGAATCCTTCGATGATGTCTTCAATCGGGGAACGGTTGCTGATGCGCGGGACGCTGCGCACCTTCATCAGCAGCAAGCCGATGAGCACGGCGATGTAGCTGATGGCGTTGGCGGCAAAGCACCAGCCTTCGCCGATTCTTGCGACCAGAATTCCGGCTACGGCGGGACCGATTACGCGTGCGCCATTGAACATCGAGGAATTCAGCGCGATGGCATTCATCAGGTCTTCCTTGCCGACCATGTCGATGAGAAAGGACTGCCGACCGGGAATATCGAAGGCGTTCACCACTCCAAGCAGGCCTGCCAGCAGAAAGATGTGCCAGACGTGCACGCGATGGGTCAATGTAAGCCAGGCCAGAATTCCGGCGAGGATCATGGAAGCGGTCTGGGTGGCGATTACCAGGCGCTGGCGATTGACGCGGTCGGCGGTGATGCCTCCGAAGGGAGCGACGAGGAAGACGGGAATCTGGCTGGCAAAGCCGACGGTGCCCAGCAGCAGGGCAGATTTCGTCATGCTGTAGACGAGCCACGCCTGGGCGACGCTCTGCATCCAGGTGCCGGTTAGGGAGATTAGTTGTCCGCTGAAGAAGAGCTGGAAATTGCGGTGGCGCAGGGCGCGCAGGGTTGTGGCCCATTTCGGCGGGGTGGCGGTTTTCGCGCCTCTTTTGTCAGCCGCGGCCGATTTTCGCGCTCGAGTCACCCTTCTAGAACTTTTTCACATCTTTGAGTTGACGGCAAGGGATGACCGCAAACCCTCGGAACGTGTGGAGAAAACCGGAGGGGGATCATTTAGCCCGCGGTCAGTCTGCTGCTGTACGACGGCTGCCTACTGTTCGGGAAGATTTCCACAGTTCGGGGCCCCGTGACTGATTTGGACCTTCCCTGCCGGTCCGATCCGCGATAGAGTTAGGGTGCATTGTGCATTGATCCGCGAACTGGATCCGGGAGGGATGGACGATGAACACAGATCCTAATCGTCTTGAACATCGTCTGGAACGACGAGGCGCGCAACGTTTCGAAATGAATCTGCCATTGGCGGTTCACTTCGGTGAACGGACTGTGCCCGGATTTACTCAAGATTTGAGTGGTCGCGGAGTTTTCTTTTACGCCGAGACGGCGCTCCCGGAAGGCGCGGTCGTGGAATTGACTTTCACCATGCCGTCCGAAATCACTTTGGGGGAAAACATGCCTGTTCGGTGTCGTGGACGGGTTTTGAGAGCCTCCTCTTCCCAAGACGGCCATTCCCACTTGGGCGAGCGGAACGGGATCGCCGTGCAACTTGATTCCTACGAGTACTTAGCCCCTAATGAGCCGACCGCTCACTTCGTGCGAGTTTCGGCGTGACTTCCGGCCCCCTGCCGCGCTAGTCCTGACATTCGGCGAGTCTGATCTTTTCAAGCGCTGCCCTTTGCCTTACAATTGGGTAAACCAGCAGCCTGACGGTTCTTTCCCCGAATTGAGATTCCGCCCGGCGGCCTGCCATTTCGTCTGGGGTCTCCTTCGATTACGAAGGTCATTTGGCTCCGACGTCGGAAGTTCGTAGCATGACAATGAACACTGAGAATCGAGTCATGCCCGGGATCGCCGTCGCCCTCCTGACCGAGGACCGTGAACAATCCGTCGTACTGAATAGCCGGGTAGAGAGCACCAATCTGGCCCGAACGGTATTGAGCCATGTCGGTTTCCCTGTGGGACCGGGCGATACTGTTCTGCGTCAATTACTGGATCAGCGTGCCGAAGTTGTCCTGGTGAATATCGATCCCCAGAATCCGCAGCGAGCGATCCGCACCATCGAACTGATCCACGCCAACATTCCTGGAGTCACGATTTTTGCGGTCGGCGAAATGAACCAACCGACGAACATTGTTTCCGCCATGCGAGCCGGAGCGCGTGAGTTTCTGGATCATGCCTCCAGCCGCGAGGCCTTGGTCGAAGCCTTCACCCGGTTCTCGGCCACATTGAGCCGGGCGCAGCGCAGCGCCAGTAAGGCTCGCGTCCTTACTTTTCTGAACGCCAAGGGCGGAGCCGGCGCCACCACCACCGCGGTGAATACCGCCGTCGCGTTGCAGGAAACTCATGGGCGTGTGGTGCTGGTGGATTTCGCTCCCATCGGCCACGCTGCCCTGCAACTGAATCTGCGGCCGCAGTTCACGATCATCGATGCATTGCAAAACCTGCATCGCATGGACGGTTCGCTGCTCGATGGCCTGATGACGCCATATCGCAATGGCCTTCATCTGCTGGCGGGCGCTCAGCAACCGCACAACGCGGTTCCGACGGCGTCGGAACTGGCTCGCCTCTTCGACCTGCTGGTAAACCAGTATCACTTCGTGGTGCTCGATTGCTCAGGCCGGATGGATGGCACGATGCAAATGATCTGCGACCTCTCGAATGCCGTGCTGCTGGTCACGCAGACCGACGTCGTTTCGCTGTGGAGCGCTGGCCGGATTTACGCGTTTCTGCAGGAAGGAGCGGGCCGCGATCGCCTGCGGATCGTGATCAACCGCTACAAAAAGATTCCCGGCTTCACCGATGAGGATGTGGAGAAAGCCACTAACTGTAAGGTGCTCTGGAAGGTGCCCAACAACTTCCAACTCATCGCGCCTGCGATTGACAAGGGCAGCCCAGTGGCCTCGCAGGGGCATCACGAAATCGGCCGGTCTTATCAGGGCTTGGCGGCGGAACTTGCCGGCGCGACTACGACCGCCGACGGCGCCTTGTCGCTGCTCTATCAGCATGACAAGGGCGACGGCAAGAAACGTGGCGCTGGTCGTCTGGTGGTCTCGCCGCTGCGCGCGGGGCAGTAGAACCCATCTTTCAATTCCCGCAAGTCTGCGGTTTGTCTTGCCTTTGCAATCTGACTTCTTCCCTCTGCGGTTTCCGCGCTTTGTTAGAATCAGGACCACCGAACCAATGTTTCCCAATGACGCCGAGAATCGTTGAGATCCTTTATAAGATGATCGCGTTCCTGTTTGCCATCAGTGTGCACGAGTCCGCCCATGCCTGGACCGCCTCACGATGTGGCGATCCGACAGCTCGCATGTTGGGACGCGTGTCGCTAAATCCGATTCGCCACATTGATCCAATTGGCACGATCTTGCTGCCCCTGATAGCGGCTTACCAATTCGGAGGGTTGATCGGTTGGGCTAAGCCCACACCCGTTGATCCCCGAAATTTTCGCCACCCTGTAATGGACGACGTCCTGACTTCCGTGGCAGGCCCAGTAAGCAACTTCGTAGTCGCCACAGTGGCACTTCTGATTCTTGGTTGCATCTCGCTTTTATCGGCAACTGGACACACCATTATCATGGGATTGTCGGGCGGTTTTGATGTCGGTGTTTCGGATTCGATGTGGGTACCAATAGTGATTTTGCTGTATATGCTTATGGTCGTCAACGTCTGGCTTGCAGTCTTCAATCTAATTCCTGTCCCGCCGCTCGACGGCAGTCACGTACTGCGACACTTTCTATCGGATCCAGTGCGAATGGCATACGACCGCATCGGAATCTTTGCACTGATGGCGCTGGTCTTTCTAGCTCCAAGTCTTCTCAGCAGCTTAATCGATCCGCCTGTTAACTTTTACCGCTCGATGCTGGGCAAATTCTGAATGACATCTCCCTCCAAGAAGCGTGTGCTGAGCGGAATGCGCTCGACCGGCAAATTGCACCTGGGAAACTACGTGGGCGCGCTCGAAAACTGGGTCCGCATGCAGGAGCAGTATGACTGCTTTTTCTTTATCGCCGACTGGCACGCGCTGACCACCGACTACGCGGACACGTCGCGTCTGAAGGAAAATTCGGTTGAGGTGCTTCTGGATTGGCTGGCGGCGGGGCTTGATCCCGCGAAGTGCGTGATGTTCATTCAGTCTCATGTGCCGGCGCATGCGGAATTGCACCTGTTGCTTTCGATGATTACTCCGCTGGGCTGGCTGGAACGCGTCCCGACGTACAAGGAGCAGAAGGAAAACATCAAGGAAAAAGACCTGGGCACGTACGGGTTTCTTGGTTATCCAGTTTTGCAATCGGCGGATATTTTGATCTACAAGGCCGACGTCGTGCCGGTCGGCGAAGACCAGGTGGCGCATGTTGAGCTGACACGGGAAATTGCGCGGCGGTTCAATCTGTTCTATCCGCGTCATGGAGGCGCTGGGATGGGTATTCCGCGCGGACCAGAGACTGAGGAGCAGTACCAGCGCCGCTTTTTCGTGTTCCCCGAACCGCAGTCCCTGCTTACACCGGCACCCAAGTTGCCCGGCACCGATGGCCGCAAGATGTCGAAGTCTTATGGTAATACCGTGATGCTGACCGACCCCGAGCCGGTGGTGCGACAAAAACTCAAGACGATGGTCACAGATCCGGCCCGGGTGCGGCGCAACGATCCGGGGAATCCTGACGTGTGTCCGGTGGGCGACCTGCACAAAATATTTAGCTCCAAAGAGACGATGGCGAAGGTATACGAAGGCTGCCGGTCGGCCGGAATCGGCTGCATCGAGTGCAAGAGCTGGGCCGCGGACGCGCTGGTAAAAATTCTTAACCCCATGCAGGAGCGCCGAAAAAAATACGAGGACAATCCGCGCCTCGCCTGGGATATTCTGGAGGCTGGCTCGGCTCGGGCTCGTGATGTCGCAGGCGCGACGATGAGCGAAGTTCGCAAAGCGATGGGCTTGGACTACGAGTCGGCGAAGGGTTCCACGAAGTGAGGGATTTGTCTCAACCCGTTTCAGAACAGGCGCCGGTCGAGGTTTCTCGGCGGGACGAGGCTCGGGTGGCGCCGGCGGAGACGCGGCAAGCCGCGTCTCTACGGGAGAGCAATTCCGCCACACGGGGAGACAATTCCGCCGCACGGGAGAACAATTCCGGCGCGCGGGAGAGCAATTCAGGCGCGACTCAACTCGGCAAAGACGATGGCAGCGATTTCCCGTTCGCCATCGCGCTTGGCGAAATTTATGAAGGACCGCTCGACCTGCTGCTCGACCTGATCCGCAAGCAGGACATCAACATTTACGACATCCCCATCGCCAGGATCACAGCGCAGTACCTCACTTATGTCGAGCGTATACGGGAACTCGATGTGAACGTCGCCTCGGAGTTCATCTATATGGCGGCGGTGCTGATTCACATCAAGTCGAGGATGTTGTTGCCGCCCGATCCGCTTGCCCCAAGCGATGCGCAGGACGACCCTCGCAACGAACTCGTTAACCGCCTGCTCGAGCACGAAAAGTTCAAATCCGCCGCGCAGATGCTTTTGCAAAAACAGCAGATTGAAGACGCGGTGCTGAGCAATCCGGCAATCGGTGAGTTCATGGACGCCGAGGGCGCCGAGCCCGAACTTGCCGCCGATGTGATTGACCTGGTCAAGACCTTCCAGCAGATCCTAGACCGGGCTCGCTCCCGGCCGATCCTGGAAGTGGACGAAGAGACGGTAACCGTTGGCCAGATGATCCAATACCTGCACCGCCGGCTCTCGCTCGAAGATCGCCCCATTCGGCTGAAGCAAATGCTCCGCAATGTGCCATCGCGACAGGCGCTGGTCTGCATGTTTCTGGCGTTGCTGGAACTGGTCCGGTTGCAGGCGATCCAAGTGCGGCAGGACCACGTCTTTGGCGAAGTGCTGGTGCGCAAGCATTCCCACTTTGAAGAAGTCATGACGGAGCAAGCCGCGGTGCGGGACGATTGGAAGTGAAAAGAAGTTCTCAGTTCCCACTTCTCAGTTCTCAGTAAACGCCAGCGACCGATTGGTTTTTCTGAAAACTGAGAACTGAGAACTGAGAACCGAGAACTGATTCATGAGTCTTAGAGCCCAACTCGAAGCCATCATTTACGCGGCGGAAACGCCTATTTCGCTCGATCAGATTCTTTCGCTGGTGAAGGAGTCCCTGCTCGCGGAAGCTCCGGGAATCGATGCCGCGGAAATGAAGTCGCGTATCCGCGCCACGCTCGAAGAACTGATCGCGGATTACTCCGGCGCGGACCACGGAATCGAAATCCGCCAAGTCGCCGGCGGATACCGCATGTCCACCAAGCCCGAGCAGCATGATGTGGTGCGCGCTTTCGCGAAGAGCCTGAAACCGCCCTTCCGGCTGTCGCTTCCGGCACTCGAAACCCTGGCCGTCATCGCCTACAAGCAGCCGGTTACGGTGCCCGAGATCAGCGAAATCCGTGGCGTCGATGCCGGCGGAGTGATCGCCACCCTGCTCGACCGCAAGCTCATTACGACTGCGGGCAGAAAGGCCGTAATCGGCCGCCCCATCCTCTACAAAACCAGCAAAGAGTTTCTGCTGCGATTCGGGCTTAGGGACATCCACGAGCTACCGAGCATGGAGGAATTCGAGAAGCTGCTGGCGGAGTCATTCCAAAGCGATCTGCTTCCCAGTGAGGGCACTCTGGTGGAAGCGTCTTCAAGTTCGCCTTCTGCTTCACCGTTAACTCTAGAGGATGATTCTTCCGAAACAGAAAGCGCCGAAGAAGAATCCGAAACGCCAGCCAGCACCAAACCGGAGTAGCTATCCATGCCAGCCGAACGTCTGCAAAAAATTATCGCTGCTGCCGGAGTTGCCTCCCGCCGTAAATCCGAAGAACTGATTTCCTCGGGCCGCGTGCTGGTCAACGGGCAGGTGGTCACCGAGCTCGGTACCAAAGCTGATCCCGAGCACGACCACATTCGCGTGGACGGCAAACTTCTGCAGGGCCCCGAACGCTACACCTACGTTGTGTTGAACAAGCCCAAGGGATATGTGACCACGGTCAGCGATGAGAAAAAGCGCCCGACCGTGATGGACCTGGTGCAAAAGGTGAAGGGGCGCGTGTATCCCGTGGGGCGGCTGGACTGGGCTAGCGAAGGCCTTCTGCTGATGACCAACGACGGCGCGCTGGCCAATGCGCTGATGAAAGCGGCTTCTAACGTGGCGAAGACCTACGTCGTGAAAGTAGCAGGCCAGCCCGACGAGGCAAAGCTCGACAAGCTTCGCCGCGGAGTTTCTATCGCCGAAAAAGGCGGCCGCCGCGTGCGGACTGCTCCGGCGAAGATTCGGCTGATCCGCGAAGGCGATAACCCGTGGCTCGAAGTAACCATCATTGAAGGCCGCAACCGCCAGGTCCGAAAAATGTTTGAAGAAGTGGGACACCACGTGGAGAAAATCCGGCGCGTGCAGTACGGTCCTCTCGCACTTGATGTGCCGCCGGGAGATTGGCGCAACCTTACTCTGCTGGAAGTGGCAAAACTGAAAACAGCGGCATCGGGAACGAAGGTTGCCAGTCCGCCGAGCCCGTACGTACCTCTGCGCGCTCCGAAAGCTGCGGCTGTCAGGCCTCGGCTCATACCGAGGCCGGCGAACCCATTGAAATCACCTCGCGCACAAAGGCCGTCGCACTCGGACAAGCCGTCGTTCGTTCCGCGCTCATCCAGACCGACGCACTCATCAAGACCTGGAACTTCCAGGCCGTCTCGCGTACCGAAGCACAGGCGCGACTAGTTAGCGGTGGAGAGAGCCGGGCTTCCGCCCGGCTGGACGGGCGAGGCGCCCGTCCCCACACAATCTCCCGCGTTAGCGTCTGGCTTCGGTAATCATCGGCAGGCGGGCAGCGCCGTACAGGCCGGCATCGGTCCCCAACAGCGCGCGGGTGATGATGGTCTTGTGGCCGGGGCCAGCCTTCACATGCGCGGAAGCACCCTCGTGGCTAGCCGAAGGATCGGGCGGCGCAGTGGCGGCGTACACCATGGAGCGGAGCCGCAACTCTTCGAAGATGGCGGGCGAAAAAGCTTCCCACGCGCTCGAAACTCCTCCGCCAATCACGTAAATCGGCAGGTTCAAGGAATTTACCATCGACGAAAGCACAATGCCCAAACAGCGGCCCACGTAGCGGAAAATGCGGCGCGCATCTTCATCGCCTTGAATCGCGAGTTGGTAAATTGATTTCGCGCTGAACTCTGGATCGGAGTGTGCGGCGCTTGCCAGCGCCGATGCGCCGTTCCTCGCGATCGCTTCCCTTGCCAACCGGACCACTGCGGTCGCCGAAGCATATTGCTCCAGGCATCCATGATTCCCGCACCCGCAAATGTGCCCGTCCGGTTCAACAGTCGTGTGCCCGAACTCCCCGGCCATGCCGTTCGCGCCGCGCCAGATCGTGCCGCCCAGAACCAGTCCACCGCCGACGCCGGTACCGAGGGTCAGCATCGCCATGTCGTCATAGTCCTTAGCCGCGCCCAACCATTTTTCTCCGAGTGCCGCCACATTGGCATCGTTTTCGAGGATCACGACCGTCTTTAGGCACTGCTCAATGGCGGCGCGGGCTGGATAGTCGACCCAGTCCGGCAAATTGGGCGATTCGCGGACCAAGCCAGTCTGCATGTCGATAATGCCGGGCACGCCGATGCCGATCCCGAGCAGCGGGGCGGAGTTCTTAAATTTCTCCCACATGCGCTGGATGGCATCGCACATCTCGCCGATGACGTGATCGCGTCCCAGGGAAACCTTGGTGCCGAGCGTGATTTTCTCGACCAGTGCGCCTTGGTCATCCACGGCTGCGATGCGCAAGTTCGTGCCGCCGAGGTCCACTCCAATTGAGAATTTATTCATAGAATTTATTCATGGAATTTGTTCATGATGACCGACTCGGTTGTCCGTTCACGACGGCATTTAAGCCCTGCCCTCTTTTACAGTGCGGGTGCCAATCCGTCAATATTAAATCGTTCTATTAGGGCTATTTTTGACAATTTGCACAGTAGTGACTGCTGCGGCCGGCCAGTACAACGCGCCGGATCGCGGTTGCACACACCAGGCATGGCTCCCCCTCACGGCCATAAACGCGATGCTGGAACTGGAAGAATCCTTCTTCTCCATCCGCGTCCACGTAATCGGAAATCGAAGATCCGCCCAGAGCGATCGCCTCGCGCAGCACTTCCCGCACCGCTCGGTGCAGCTTGGCCAAATGTTGGCGCGTGATGGCTGCTGCTCGCCGGCGGGGACGGATGCCAGCCCGAAACAGCGATTCGTCGGCATAGATGTTGCCTACGCCGCGCAACAACTTCTGATTCAGAAGCGCGCTTTTGATCGGAGTCTTGCGACCGCGAAAAAGCGCAACGAACCGCTCCTCACTCACCTCCAGCGGTTCCACTCCACCGGGATCGAAGCCGCCAGCATGAACGCTCAGCTTGCCAAACATCCGAGGATCGATAAACCGCAGTTCGCGCCCCGAAGCGAGCTTCGCGATCAGGTGAGTGTGCTTCGCGATCTCCGCCGCAGCATCGCAAACGACCAAGCGCCCGGTCATGCCGAGATGGACGATCCACTGCGCCGTTTGAACATCGGACGTCTGTAGAGACGCGGAATGCGGCGGCTGGCCGCGAACTTTGCTCTTGCGTTTGCCTTGCCTTGTCTGTGATACCCGTGTCTGTGACGCCGATGTCTGCGACGCTCGTGATTCTCCCTCCAGATCGAACACGATGTGTTTTCCGGCGCGATGCACCCGCACGATCCGCTTGCCCTCAAGCGTCGCGGCGATGGTGCCTGCTGGTGACTTGAGCGGTTGCTTCCTGGAACCGATCCAGACAGATTCGACGGTATCCCCGGCTACGCGCGTGTCGAGGCCTCGCGAAATGGTTTCGACCTCGGGGAGTTCGGGCACGCTGTCAGGATACAAGATTAGCGCTGCCAGGTTTTGTCGGGGCCTTTATGGCGTCACGTGCAAGATCAACCACAGGGGGCACAGAGGAGCACAGGGAACGCACAGAGGCGCACTTCGTTGAATTCAGGTTTGCTCCTCCACAGGCCGATTCGGTATGCTAGAGCGTACACACCGAGTACCGCCGATCTTCCCAGTTTTCCAGTCTATCCAGCAGCAGCGGCGCGGCAAGTGTGTGCGACCCTGGGGCGGGCTTCGATTTGCGGCCGCGCAATATTCCAAGTGGAGTTTGAATTGACTAGAAGTAAGACGAGCAGAGGCAGAACTGCGGTCATTGTCGGAGCGCAGTGGGGCGATGAGGGCAAGGGCAAGATTGTCGACGTGCTCACCCAGACTTTTTCGGTGGTGGCTCGCTACGCCGGCGGCCACAATGCCGGACACACCGTCATCATCAACGGGAAAAAGTTTATCCTGCAGCTCGTGCCGGGCGGCATTCTGCGGCCCGAGTGCACCAGCGTCATCGGCAATGGCGTGGTGATTGATCCGTTGGCCTTCCTGAAGGAAGTCGCTTACCTGCGCGCTGCGGGCGTGAAAGTGGATGGCAACCTTTTCGTCTCGAACCGCGCGCAGGTCATTCTTCCTTACCATCGCATGATGGAGCTGGGATCGGAAAACGCTCCCGGTCGCGTGAAAATCGGAACTACTTCACGCGGCATCGGTCCAGCTTACGAAGACAAAATGGGGCGCCGCGGATTGCGAGTCGCCGACTTGCTCGACATCCCATTACTGCGCACTCATATCGAGAACGCATGCCGCGAAAAGAACATGATTGCGCACGCGCTGTTTAACTCCGAACCGCTCGATGCCGACAAAATGTTTCGCGAATATGCCGACGCCGCCCAGCAGATCGCTCCCTTTGTCCGCGACACGGCGCTACTGCTGAACCGCGCTCTGGCGGAAGGGAAGTCGATCGTCTTCGAGGGCGCGCAAGGCACGATGCTCGATATTGATCATGGCACTTATCCGTTTGTGACGTCCTCGAGCGCTACTTCTGGTGGCGCCGCCACCGGAACCGGCGTGCCTCCGACATCGATTGACACGGTCATCGGCATCACCAAAGCCTATTGCACCCGCGTCGGCAGCGGTCCGTTCCCGAGCGAACTCGTCGACACGCAAGGAGAAGACCTGCGCAAGCGCGGTAATGAATTCGGCGCCGTCACAGGACGTCCCCGCCGCACCGGCTGGCTCGATTTGCCTCTACTCCGCTACGCTGGCATGATTAACGGCATCTCCTGGCTGGTGGTTACTAAGTTGGATGTGCTCGACCACTTGACGGAGATTCCGGTCTGCGTGGGGTATAAGGTGGACGGCAAGGAAACGGACGAAGTTCCTGCTCAGGCGTCCGGTTATGAAAAAATCGAATGCATTTACCGCAAAATGCCGGGCTGGGCCAGCCCAACCCAGGACATCCGGACGGTCGATGGATTGCCCAAAGCTGCCCGCGAATACCTGGCCTTCGTCGAAAAGGAAACCGGAGCGCGGGTGGGAATGATTTCCACGGGCCCCGATCGCGAGCAGACGATTTTGGTACCAGAGTTTATCAGCGCGCTGGACCTGAGCCCGGCGGCGCGAGCCTGAATCTGTAAGGAATTCAAACGAGCGAGTCTAACCAGCGACTCTAATTAGAAAGAGAAACGGAGCGACGGATGGTGGTGTTGGCCGTAACTTGGATGGCAAAAATCGGACGCGAGTCCGACGTGATGGCAATCTTTGACAAACTCACTGCCGAATCGCGCAAAGAGGCGGGATGCCTCATGTATCAAGTGCATAAGCACAAGACCGATTCGCGCCGGTTCTTCATCTACGAACAGTACAAGGACGATGCCGCCCTCGAGGCTCATCGCACCGCCTCGCATTTCCTGCAGCTGGCAAAAAAAGATCTGCCCAAGA
>Ga0185299_10003071_pt1 | contig 23417 bp, 14 predicted proteins | sample PaiPotPPA55metaG_FD_128002 | JGI IMG/M metagenome (GOLD analysis project Ga0185299, IMG submission 128002) | Iron sulfur acid spring bacterial and archeal communities from Banff, Canada, to study Microbial Dark Matter (Phase II) - Paint Pots PPA... ... | reverse complement strand
TCGCAGCCTCGTGAAAAGCATCAAGATCGAGGAGCAGCAAGTCCGAATCACCTATAGGGTCACCCCGCGCCCTTTTGCTAAAGCCCCCTCGGGGGGCGCCTTTCGGCAACATTGTCACCGCCGTGTACAACGTGGCCGCTGGCGTCTTGCCACCGGGCGACGTCCAGTAGCCCTTCTTGGCCATCGCGTCGATCATCTCCTGGCAGTTCAGCGCGTTGCCCTCTTCAGCGAGAATCTTGGCGGCCGCGTCGATGGCGCTCAGCTTCTTGGGACCCGTCTCCGCCTTGGCCTTCGGCGCTCGGCCCCGTTTCTTGGCCTCCGGTTCGGTCGCTGGGGCAGCGGCTTGCGTCGCCTCGGCTGGCGGTGTGGTCTCGGCGCCAGGCGTCGCTTCAGGCGTAGCCTCCGCCGCTGCCTGCCCCGCGCTATCCGTTTCCGGGCTCGCCACTTCTGGAGCCGGTGTAGCGGCCTCCGGCTCCGGCTGTTTTTCCTGCTCGGGCTTCCCGGCGATAGTCCGCTGGTAGGCGTCGTTGATTTTCATTCCCGAGTTGACGTAGTTCAGAACCGTGTCCTGGTCGGCCTCGGCGAGGGCCTCCAGCTTGGCAACCATTTTTGCCGGGAACTTCATTGCCACGAGCTCGGGGATGAGCTTCGTCGTGGCGGCGGGCTTCGCCTTCTCTGCACGCTGCTTCGCCTTCGCGCCTTTGGCGACCTTGTTCTTTGCGGACATGTCATGTCTCCTACGCGGGTAATCGATGCTGGCGCCGCAACGATGCGGCGCAACGACAGCACAGTTACCTCGCGTGCGAAAGGACATCAAGCTAATTTGGACAGGAATTATCTGCTTTTTGTAGGTTCTGACAGGCGTAGACATGCCGGGCACGGTCGTTCACTGCGCGCGACGGCTCAGACGCCCTGGCAGATCGGAGCGATGCGGATTTTGGCTATTCCCAGAATGTGCTTGCATTGAGTATGGCAGCCCGTATTCTCATGTGCACGATTCCAGCTACGCAGACCCGCCAGCATTCGCTTCCTCTTAAGCAATTCAGGCTGGCCCATGGGTTCCAGTTAGGAGGTATCATGTCTACGATGTACGGAGATCAGCACCGTCCGCTCAAGGAATTGCTCGGGATGGCCGGCAAAAGTGACGACGCCACTCTCTTAATACCCGACCTGCAACGGCCGTATGTCTGGCTTCCGAATCAAGTGATTTACCTGGTAGATTCGCTCATCCGCGGCTGGCCGTTTGGAACTCTTCTTACCTGGAAGGTGAGACCGGACGATCCAGCACGCGCGTTGGCGCGTTCCTTTTGGAGGATTGTGGATCGAACCGGGCAGCCCGGAGAGGATGAAGGTCAGCTCATCAGCGTCAAGCATCCCCCCGCTACATTTCAGATGGTGCTGGATGGCCAACAGCGCGTACAGAGCCTGCTGCTGGCGTTCGGGGGAGACGGTTGGGGAATTAAACTGTTTGATCGCCAGTGGCATGAAAATCTCAGCGGCACGAAGCCGCGAGGACCCCGTGGACAGCCCCACTGGTCGCTGGGGTGTCTCTGCGTTGATGTTCCCGCACTTTGTGACGCTTACGCCAAGACAAAACGCGCGACTGCCATCGACTACACGACCGTCCTTAAATGGGCAATCACGGACGACGCGACTGGCCAGTCAAGCCTGGAAAAGCCAATTAATTATAAAGAACCGTTGGACAAAGCATCTAAGAGTCCTGGACGATTCATTCGGCTCTTTAGACTTTGGGAGGCAGCGCCAGAACAAGCGGGCATTGATCCATACGAGGCCGAGGACCTCGCGGTCGCCATTCTCCAGCAACACGGCGTTTCGGAAGAACTGCGAAGGGAACAGAACCGCCCCACTGGTGCCTTGCTTATGGCGTTGAAGGAGGTCAAGCAAACGCGCGTAACCTACCTTGAAGTAGCAGAGTACGAGGGAGCCCACGGATCACGCGAGGTGTATAACGACGCCATTGTCAATATTTTCACACGTCTGAACACTGCGGGGCGAACGCTAACGCCAGAGGACATCAAATTCGCATGGCTCAAGATTGGTTGGAAAACCACGTTCACGAAGAAACAAAGCGCCAAAGCATGCATCGAGTCGCTTGCGCAGGACCTGGACGATCTGTCGGTACCAGTCTCGGTTGAGGACGTGGTCTCCGCGATCAGCTTCGTCTGGTCTGTTGCGTTCAATTCGGGCAATCTGTTAAACAATAATGACCTTATGAAAGGCGAGGCCATTCGGCCGATGGCAGCTAATATTTCGGAGAATTGGAACCTCGTAGTGGAGGCGATAACACGAGTGTGCGCCCACGCCAGGGATCGCGGCTTGCGCTTCCGGGAGCATTACCAGTCAGTGAACTCTCTGGCGTACCTATGGGCGTGGTACTTCCTTGCTCTCCGTTGGCGGCAAAAGTCCAAGCCGAAGGAACCGGAGAAGGACTCGCTGGATAAGCGCCTTGCAGCGACCTTAGACGCGCTGATGGATCGCTGGCTGATCTGCTCTCAGTGGGCAGGTGTGTGGGCTTCAGGCAGCGCGGCAACCGTCGGTGGTTATGCCACGCGCCTGGCTGCATGCGTGCAGGCAATAGCGGAAAAGGTGGATGTCGCCAGCGCAGTCAGCGTATTAACTCAACAACTCCAGTCGGAAGTAAAAGGCTTCGAGCAAGCTGCGGTGAGTGGGCTTGCCACTATGAACGCCGATGAGCGGCAACAGGTTCGCGGTTACTACACGGCGTTGTGGCTTTGGAATCGGCTCGAACACAATCGCTGGAAGAGAGCGAAACTGACCCGGCGGCTAAAAGGCCGTCGACACAACAGCCTCGACGTGGATCACATCGTCGCCTGCGATTTGTGGAAGTCAAAACTCGCCATGCGCAAAGCCGAGCCACCTGCTGAGGGATCGGAACAACAGCAGGCTACCGGTGCCGATTTAGATTCTGCTGTCAACGAACTCGGCAATTGCATGCTGCTTGAAAAAAACTTCAACATCTCCAAAAGCAACAAGCCGCTGAAGGACTTTCTCGAGGAAATCCACGAGTTCAAGGAAGGCGTTTTGACCATCAACGACTGGGCGACGGCGCTGGACCTCAAGCTGTCGCAAATTGATTCCGGTAATAGTCCGGCCGAAGAACTACGCTCGCTTTTCACCGAGCGCACGCAGAAAATCCGTAGCGACCTTGAGGAATTCGTACACGGAACGAAGATCCGCATCGACCTCGAACCTATTTGAGGTCGCGAGGAGCAATTTCGGGATTTCCGGTAGGGAGGGGCGTCGCGGCCCAAGTATCCCATCTACGTGAAATGGGATTATGCTGCGAGATCTAGGTGCTCTCCGGCCTGTGCTCTTAGGATCGATTTCCTCCGAATAGGCCGGCGGTCAGGCACATGATCGAGTACCGGCACCGCTCCGCGCTTTGCAGGCACAAGGGGTTGTTCAACGAACTCCGCGGGATGCCAACCTCGCCGTACGTCTGCAAGCCGATCGAACTCAGTTTTGAAGGCTTGCCTACCTGCATCGGTGGATGCCCTCAGAAATCCGTCGGGCTACGACATCCTATTCGGGCCATGCGCCCGTTTTCAGGCCGTACACAACTCGAATCCATCGGCTTAGCCGCAGCCAGATGGCTCCAAGGATTCACCAATCGTTTACTGAACTAGCGCCGCCTGCCAGACGGCGTGGGTTACTTCGGCGTGGGTAATGTCACTGTGTGCGCCGGCCAAACCAGTGCCCTCACGTATGTACTGACTGCTTTCAAGGTTGTACACCTTTCCAGGAGCAAAACTATACGTGCCGTTGGCGGGCAGAAGCTGTAGATCGACGATGTCTGGGCCTGACCCGCGAATGCCAAACGTGCCGATTGCGCCGTATTCGGGCAGTTCGCCGGGGCCAAACATCACTTGCCGGGCCACGCCGGCGGCCCACGGATACAGCCTGCCGACAGCCGTGTCGAATTCGGACTGAGTCGTGACAAGAGGACCGGCTATCTTCTTTTCGGCGACCACTGACGCGAAATAACCGGCCTTACCCGCAGCCATAGGGATGTTAGAGCAGTACGACCACAGCGATAGGGCCCCCTGCACCAAAGCGACGGAATCGACCTGTCGGACTAAGATACCACGACCACCGGGTCCTGCCAGGGTGGCGGACACGACGATGCAGCCGAAGCTGTGCCCCATGAGATGAAATCGGACGTTTCGCTCCGCAGGGGCGCGTCGTTGCAAGGATGTGAGCAGCTCGAATCCGCCGTTCTCGCCGAACTGACGGGCGCGGTCCTTCATCTTCCAGAAAGAGAGCTGCTGCAGCAGCGACAGGATGCCACCGGTAGCGTAGCCGCCGAAACTGACCGGATCTTGTTGGATTGCCTGGTAGAAGTGTTCTGGATCGAACGGCTCGCGATCGGCCCCCGGCGCCCCGGTCACGCCTTCGTCCCCGAGGGCTGCCTCGCGGTTCAATGCCGTGTAAGCCGCGCGAACATCCGGTGGCAAGCTGGCCGGCGCGACCTCTTCCGCAGCCGCGTTAAAGATGATGCGGAGGGCTGCCCGTGCCGCGGGAGTATCGGCAATCCGCTCGGCCGCTTGGTCGATGAGGACTTCCACGGCGTCGCCGCTCACGCTGAAGGACACGCCGCCGCTCATACTTTCATCGCCATACGGCAAGCTGGGCCAGTGCAGGCCGATGAGCAAGGGACGGAAGTCCGGCCGGGTCTGGCGCATCTGCGCGATGTCATCGTTGCACTGGGCCATGGCGCCAATCCAGCGTTCGTACTGCTCTCTGGCCCCCGGCAAATCGCCTTTCCAGCCATGGCTCATCAAGAACACGTCGGTGATCGGCTCGCGAGCGAGTATCTCTTCGACGCGCCGACTAAGTTTCTCGCCCGATGCTTCAGTCCGCTCGTTTCCGGCGGCGTCGAAAGCGATCAGGTAGTATGTTAGGTTCGTTCCAGGCACAGCTTCGATTGGCATGGGCAAACTCCTTGAGGAAATCATGTTGTGGGAACAGCCTGTGAACCCACATTGAGACGCACCGCCGGGTCACCGAGGACGACATAGTCACGGGCGTCATTGTTGGCCGTCCACATCCCGGCGAGTTCCAGGTCATCAGGGGTTTTGCCGTAGGAGATCTCCTCCAGTTCCGTGCTGAGGTCGGAGGACAGCTCCGCATAGCGCTGGTTGAAGTACTCGGTCGCCGAGCCGACGGGGTGGCCCTCGAGCAGCCGCCGGAGGGCACTCTCGAAGACGGCCAGTTGCTGTCCGGCGCGGCCCCAGAGGAACGAGAATCCCCAGGCCCGTTCTACATGTCCGACGACAGCCAGCGCCCCGCCCTTGGGATGGGCGAGCAGTCGTTGTGGTAGGCGGGCCAAGAAGGAGTGCGGCGCGATGGCCGTGCGTTCCTTCATCGCCTGCTGCGCGAACTCGTCCATTTTGGGCGTGCCGGCGCCGTAGCAGGCGAAGAAAAAGGCTACCAGGCCGTGCAGGTTCGCGTCGCTGGCCACGTCCTCTGCCGCGAAGTAAAAGTCCTGCGGGATCGGTTTCCGCCATTGCAGCGGCCCGGGCCAGTCCTGGCAGAGGAGCGCCCCCTGGTGTGGAATTTGCCGGACGTCGCCTGGGGGGAAGCCCATGCCGTGGCTGGCGGCGAATAATAAGATCGGCGCCTCTCCGCCGAGGAGTTGGGCCAGCCGCGTTTTTTTGGCCTCGTCATTCAGAATGGCCTCGACCTTCCAGCCGGCGTTCTCGCTTGCAATCTTGTCTGCCAGCGGCTTGATCAGCTGGTCGGCGCTAAGCTGAGTGGCTTGGTCCGCGGGATTGCGCACGCCGAAGAAGGAAACCCGGCGCGGCAAAGGGTGTTTCCCGGTCTCCGCGTCGACCACGCTCCGGGCATATTGGGCGTACTCGTCGAGTGCGTCGAAGTGAATGCGGCCGACTGCGTACTGCACGTCGAGCTGATACTGAAAGCGATAGGGAATCGTTTCAGGGTCGCCGACGATGAGCAGGTAGTAGGGCACTTTCGTTGGATCGGCGGGGCCCGGTCCGACGCCGCGGCCATTGCCCACACAGTGCGGCAGACGGGCCAGAAATTGCTGTTTAGACTCGCCCGGCCGACAACCGTCCTTGCCGGTGTATTCGCGGTAATAACTATTCTTCTGCGTCGCCTGCTTCTGCCGAAGGTCAAGCAATGGACTGAGGGCCTCCCGAATCCCAGGATCGGCGTCGTGCGCCAGGATGACCGCCCAACCCGATTCAGCCAGGTTGGTGGGGTCTACGCCCTCTTTGGGGGCGAAGTGCGTCTGGCTGACTCTCTCCCACCATTGCTTCAACTCCTGGATGTGCTTCGGATCGAGCTTTTCACCGCGGGCGATGGCGGAGATTTCCGGTGGGGTCAGTGGAGGGAGCAAGTACTCGCCGGTGGCGCCGTTGAGTCCGTTAAACCGAACCGACTCGGTTTCCATCGGAAGACTCCTATGCGCTTGCTCCATTCCCTGTGGCGAAGTGGGTGGGTTGGTTGCCGGACGGACCTCCGCAAGCCAGACAGCCATCTCCCGGCGACCTCGGCCAGCCTTCGGCCTACTTCTTAGAGTCGGCTGCCGGGCCTTCGATCAACGCCTCCGCCTCGTGACGCAGCAGCTGGTGCGCCAGGCGGGGACCCCAGCTATAGGCCAGGTTGTTGCCTACGATTTTCGTTGTGGGCGGCGGTTGCTCCAGCCAGCGGATGGCGTCTTGCAACGCTTGCCGCGCCGCTTGGGTGTGTCCCAGCCGCTCGTGGGCCATGGACAGGAACAGTAAATCATAAGCGCAGTCCACGAAAGGATGAGCGTCGATGTCGTCGAATTGCTGGCCGGAGGTTTGCTCGGCACGGTGCGCGGCCAGCGCTTCGTTCAGTTGCTTTACAGCCGCCTCAAACAGGCCGGCGCGGTAGAGAGCGGCCCCCCGTACCAGCAAATAAGCCCAAGTTTTGCGAGACTCCGCCAGTGCCCGCTCGGCGAGCTGCAGGGGGCGTGCCGGATCGGCCACTGCGTCGGGAAGGAGCACGCAGGCCCAGGCTGCATAAAAGGCTGGTTCCCGGTTCGGATTCCGGCCGTAAAGCTCCAGCAGCCGACCGCACGCCTTCCGATAGCCGGGGACGTCGCCTGCTCCCAGGCGCACCAGCGCATGCTGGTACCAAACGGTCGTCACCGCCCCCAGTTCGACAGCCTTGGCATAGTCCGCTTCAGCCTTGTCCCACTGCCCCAGCGAGGCGAAGGCGGCTCCCCGGAACCACCAGCCTACATAAAGGTAGGGCTGGGCCTGGATCAGTCTTGTGGCATCGGGAGCGGCCCTGTCAAACTGGCCCAGTTTCAAATGGGCGATGGCACGTCTCGATAAGACCTGCATGTCATCGGCCCCCAACTCAATGACTTTCGAGCAATCGGCAACCACCTCCTCCCACTGCTTTAGCTCAAGGTAGGCCTGGCCCCGGTGAAGCCAGACCTCCTGGTCTTTAGCTCCCAGCTCAAGAGCGCGAGTATAGTCGGCAACGGCTTCCTTCCACTGACCCTGTTCGGCATGGGCGCGGCCACGGCGATAATGGAGTTGCCACTGCCCAGGCCGCGTCTCGATGAGGGCGCCCCATTGGTCGGTGGCACGCGCCCAGATGAGAGGCATCAGGCGAGGAGGCACCAGGTTATCGGTGACATCGACCCGTTGTCCGGCCAACCATTCTGCCAGGAGGAGCACAGTGCTGGCGGGGCGGCGGTTGTCCTGAACCAGCTCCCATACACAGATCTGACGGCTGGTGGGCGAGTCATCGTAGAAGCCGCCGACGGGACTGTTGGCCGGCTCGGTGAGCAGCCGACTACCGTCCGTGCTAAACGAGACCCGGTTGACATAGCTGAGGGGATGATTCAGCGGCGGAGTGACCGGGACGCAAGTCTCCGCATCCCAGACCCGTGCGGTCCCGTCCCAGGCGGCCGTGGCTACCAGATGGCCGTCGCCGCTGAACTCGGCATACCACACCTGCCCTTTGTGCCGCAGGGCCTGGGTAAGAGGCTTACCCGTGACCGCGTCCCAGACGCGCGCCGTCCCATCACTGCTAGCCGTGACCACCCGACGACCGTCAGGACTGAAGGCCACGTGATTGACCGATCCGTCGTGCTTCAGAGCCGGGCGCACCGGTGTCGCGGTGGCGACCTCCCACACCTGCCCTGCGCCGGAACTACCGCCGCCGAGTGCCGCCGTCGCGAGACGACGGCCATCTGGGCTGAAGCAGGCGTGTATTACAGTGCTTGCGGCATTGAAGCGCGGCGCCGCCGGGCGACCAGTGGCGACATCCCAGACCTGAATCCCATCCGCCGGGTCGAGGGCCGCCGTGGTAACCAGGCGCCGGCCGTCGGAGTCGAAGGCCGCATAGCGGATGGGAGCCCGGTGTTCCAGAAGCGGGCAGACCAACCGGCCCGTCGCGGTGTTCCACACGCGGGCCTCTCCCTTGTTCTCTGCCAAGCTATGAGCTCGGGGCGCAGAATCGCTGGTCGTCACCACGAGGTGGCCGTCTGGGCTGAACGCCGCGAAGCGCACGGGGCCGGGGTGTTCCAGTGGTGCCGTGGCCAGTTTGCCGGTCGGGACTTCCCATAGCCACGCCTTCCCTTTGGTCGCACCTCGGGCGCTGACCAGGAGCACGCGGCGGCCGTCTGGGCTGAACAGCCCGGATTCCAGCGGAAGGGAATGGCTCAGGGGCGGTGTCAGCGCTTTCCCAGTGGTCAAATCCCAGACCCGGGCCACCTTGTACAGGCCCGGGTGGGGCGCTGCGGGCCGGGAAGTGCGGAACAGAGCCGCCCAGGGAAGGTTGGCCGGGAAGCCGGCCGCGGGCGCGCCGGCCAGCACCGCCGAATATTCCGGCACCAGCAGCGGACTCTTCGTGAGGAGGTAACGTCCGTCCGGGCTGATGGCCACGGCTTGGCGGCCCACTTCTTTGTACTCCAAGGGGGAAGTGCCCCTCTCGGCGGGGGCCACCTCCCAAATTCGCACCGTCCCGTCTTTGCTGGCTGTGAGCACGCGCCGTCCGTCGTGGCTGAACGCCGCATGCGATACAGCATCGGTGTGGCGCAGGGGGGGCGTGACCGCCTGGCCGGTGATGGCATTCCAAACCCGGACGGTCCTGTCCTTGCCGACCGTAAGTGCCTGGCGCCCGTCCGGACTGAACGAGGCCTGCACCACGTCATCCTGGTGCCGCATCGGGAGGCCGATCGGCTGCCGGCTGCGCCACTGCCAGACCCGCGCCGTCTGATCCATGCTCGCGGTCACCACCAGTTGGCCGTTGGGACTGAACGAAGCCTGCAGCACCCACTTGCTGTGCTGCACCGAGCCGAGCGGCTTCCCCGTGACTGCATCCCAGATCCGAGCCGCGAAGTCAGTGCCGGTCGTGACCGCCCAGCGGCCGTCGGGACTGAATGAACCGTGCAGGACGGGCGTGTTGTCCCGGTGCCGCAGGGGTGAAGGAAGGATCGGCGTCCCGGTGCCTGCGTCCCATATCTGGGCTGTACCGTCCCAGCTGGTCGTGAGCACACGCCGTCCGTCCGGGCTGAAGACGGCGTGCGTCAATTGCCTGGGGTGCTTGAGCGGTGGGGTGATGGGCCGAAGCGTTGCCGCGTCCCAGACCCGTGCCTCGCCGCCGTCCTTTGTGGTCGCGACCGCCGTGACCAGGCGGTCGCCGTTGGCATTGAAAGACGCAAGAAAGACGTCGCCCGGGAGCTTGACCGGAGGAGTAAGGGCCTTGCCGGTGGCCCCTTCCCAGAGGCGGATCTCACTTTTGTCCGATCCCGTTCCAAGCAATCCGGGAATTCTGCTGGCTGTGACCACCCGACGGCCGTCTGGGCTGAACGAGGCGTAGCGCACCGTGTCACCGAGCGAGGCGAATTGTACGCCCTCGGCATGCCTCAGCGGGGAGTTGACGGGGCTGCCCGTCGCGGCATCCCAAACGCGGGCCAGGTTCGAGGAGGCCGTGACCACGTAGCGATCATCAGGGCTGAATTCAGCGTACGTGACTGGTCCCTCGGGCAACAAGGTGTGGAGCAGCCGGGGACACTGCTGGGCCACCGCCGTGACGCGGAGGCGATGGATCAGTTCCCACCGTCGGTTGCCCTCGTCCTCCTTCAGGGCCAGGGCGAACCAGGTCAGCGAGCCCAGCAAATCCCCCTCTTCCATGAGCCGCACCCCTTCGCCCACGTAGTTCCGGACCAGCCGCTCATGGCTTTCCTGGGCCAGCTTCTCGGCACGCTGCTGTTCGTTCTTGGCCTGAATCGCGTTTTGTTCAGCCTTGGCCTTGGCCTCATTGGCTGTTTGCTCGTTGTCGTTGGCAGTCTGCGCGTTGCGTTTGGCGACCTCTGCGTTTCGTTCGGCCGTGTGTTTATATAACCACGCGGCCACCGCCAGCCCCACCGCGACAAGGGCCAATCCAGCTATCATCGCTGCCAGCCTGCGGAGGCGGTGGCTGCTGGCGGCCTCCTGCGCGGCCCGTCGCTCTGCCTGATGGCGAGCTTCTTCCTCGGCTTTCCGTTTCGCTTCCGACTCCTGTGCCAAGCGTTGTGCCGCTTCCAGTTTCTCCTGTTGTCGGCGCTCCGCTTCCGCCTGCTCCCGCTGCCGCAGCCCCGCACACGCTTCGATGTAGGCCTGTTCGATGGCATTGAGGCCGAACCTGGGATGGCGGCGAAGCTTTTCGGCATCGTCGAGCCGGCTGCCCCGATGCTGCAACCAGCTTTCATCTTTGGCCGCCGCCTCCCACGCCCGGGCCGCCTCTCGAATGCCCGCACGTAGCCGAAGGCTTGTTCGATCCTCGTCGAGCCAGCCACGCAAGCGCGGCCAGTAGCGGATCAAAGCTTCGTGGGCCACTTCAATCTCTTCCCGGCCTGTCGCTGCATTCATACTTGTGACAACCAGCCGGCTATCCGCCAGGCGTTTTAGCAGCCGTTTCGTCTCTGGAAGATTACGCCCTACCGGCACTAGCTCTTCCAGCCAGACGCGCTGGCGCGTGTCGCGTCGACTCTCGCTTGGCAAGCTATTCTCGTCCAGACGGGTCAGCCGACTGAAGATGTCTCGCAAGCGCTCTTGCTTCCAGACTCGGTTCGACCAGCGGGACACTGAACGGGCCAAAGCCACTTTGGAAGCCGCGGACGAGGTGGTGTGGAGCTGTTTCGGCCCGGTACTGCAAAACGCCCGCGACCGCGGCGTCAAGATCCCTCCTTATCCGGCCCCGCTCGTGTGCCTGGAGTCGGAGGCGCTGCCGTCCGCGCTCCCACCCACAGTGGTGGCGGACGAGCTTCGCAGCTGGCTGCGCAACACGGACAGGGACCCGCGCTGGACCGAGCTGCTTGCCGAAACTCTTCGAACATTGCCGATCCCCATCGTTCGGCTACCCGCGGCGGCTGCGCATTCGCCGTGGCTGGTCGTCCTGCTGGCCCATGAAGTCGGACACCACATCGCGTTCGCCTTGCGGCCGAAGTGGGCCCTGGTTCGGGAGTTCAAAGCCGGCCTCAGGGCGGCCGTCGCGGTGGTTGACCCGGGTCAGCAGAAGGACTGGGAGGGCTGGGCCAACGAGGTCTTCGCAGACGTGTTCTCGGTGCTGGCCGTCGGGCCGATGGCCGCGCGCGCACTGGCCGACGCGATCGCGGCCCCGCCGGACAAGATGGCTGCCGGAACGACCGACTACCCGCCGCCGGCGGCCCGGCTCGGCGTGATGAAACAGATCGCAAAAGTGCGCAACTTGTCGCTGCCGGAGCTACCCGGCCTGACGGCCGCGGCCCCGTCCCCAGCCGTCGACCCAAAGGTACTCGAGGCCGTGGCTACCTACTCCCTCAGCCCTCTTCCGGGGATCGAGCACACGTTGGAAGACCTCCTTGACTTTGATTCGCGGGACTTTTCAGAAGCCCACGAGGTCGAGCGAATCGCCCAGGTCACCGCAGCCGACCCGCGGCCGACCCGCGAGCCAAAGACGGCTCGGCTCCTGGCGGCCGCAGCCTACACGGCCTGGCTGCAGAACAGCGCCGGCTTCACCGGGCCCACGTTGGACGATCTGGCCAAAAGGATCTGCCCGGCAATCGTTGCCAGCACTACCGACGAGGTCCGTTCTGTCGGTCCACCGGCAGCGGACGTTTCCGACGCAGCTGCCCTTGCCGGCAAACTCCTGGCGGGCCTGTTTGTTCCCAGTACCGAGACCTGAACCCGACCCGGAGGCGGTATGCCGATCCTCGCCCGCATTGACCTGACACCTGGCGCGGCGCCACCAACCCTGTCCATCCACCTGACCCGAGCGGACGGTCAAGACGTCGCCAAGCAGACCCTGTCATTCGAGCGGACGAAGCAGTCAATCCTCCCAATTACTCAGGGACGACCGCCCGAGGTCGCCCGGATGCTCGCCCGGATGAGGGCGCGGAGCCCGGCAAATCGAGAAGTCGCCGAGATCGGGCGCTGGCTGTACACGATCTTGTTCGATACGAACGATTGGCGAGTCGCGGCAAACGTGGAGCCTGGGGCCGGGCCCATCGAATTGCTTCTGAAGGTGGCAGGTCCCTCCGATCTGCACAACCTACCCTGGGAGGCGCTGCACGACGGCCAGACGTTCCTCGCGGTAGCCGACCCGCGGCCCCTGGCCGTTAGCCGGGTCTGCGGCCCCGGTCCCACGGAGGTTCGTCTCAACCCCCGCGTCCTATTCGTCATCGGGGACGAGATGAGTGAACCTAAACTCCAGCCCGGGGCTGAGTATTACTCCGTGGTGCGGCGGCTGGACGCGGACGGCCGTCGGCTGCACACTCGGATTCTGCAACGGGCCTCCCTGGAGGCACTGACCAACGAAATCAAGGCGTTCGACCCGGGGATTGTACATCTCATCTGCCACGGGGAGGTCGGGGCGACCGGAGGTTACCTGCTGATGTACGACGACAAGGGTCGCCCTCGGCACCCGGTCTACGCCGTGCCGCTCGCCAGGGCCCTGCAGGCCGGGGTCGGCCCGGGCCGGTCACTCCCGGTGCTCGTCCTGACCGCCTGCGACTCGGCCCTTTTGCGCGCCGCGGCCGAGGACCTGGCCGACATTCGCGAACCAACCCGGTCCGTCGCCGAGGAGCTGGTCCGCCAGGGGGCACCGCTGGCGGTCGGGATGATGGGGCGCGTGGCAGCTCGAGCGTGCCGGCTGTTCGCCCGCGAGTTCTATGCGACGGTCGCCCGCGCCGGGGTAGCGCCCGCCGCCACGATTGCAGTTCTGACCGAGGCTGCCAGCTACGGCCGGTACTGGGCCCTCACCGAGGCCGGGGCCGTCCCCGAACGGTCGATCGACTGGACCCTGCCGGCGGTGTTCCGGCAAGAGCAGGTAACGGTGACCGCCGACTCCACCGAATACACCAGGCTCGCCGAACGAGCCACGTTCGCCGACACCTTCCGAACGCGGACCGACCCGCCGCTGCTGTGCGACCGCATGGACGTGTACTCCGCCTACCGGGGCCTGGTGGGCGGCGATCCCGGGTATGCCCTGGCAGTCCGCCTAGTCGCCCAGCACCCCAAGGGGAGGCCGGTCAAGTACGGGCTGTCTCGGCTGCTCGAAGAACTGGCCTACTTGGCTGCCCTGGACGGCCACTTGCCCTGCCTGGCCCGTCGCCAGCAAGACCCGCCCCACCGTCTACTTTTGTGCATCTTGGGCGCGGTCGAGGACACGCGGGCCGGGATCGGTCTCCCCCGACCGGCAGTCCAGCTGGACCACCTCCAGTTGCGGATCCTCGGCCAGCCCGCGCAGCTTGCGGACGAGATTGAAAGGGTCCTGCGCCGCAGTCTCACTCCGGCCGGCGCTCCCGACCCGGCCCACCCGGACGTATTGCGTGCCGCGACCGAGTACGAGCTGCGGCGTCTAGCCGCCGACGCCCGCGGGTCGGGCCGTCTAGCGGACGGCAGACGCGTCCTCTTGTTGATCGAGGACCTGCACTGGTACAACCAGATGGGGGTGCAGGCCGCCAAATCCTGGCTTACCCGCGGCGGCTTCGCGGCGGAGGGAGAAGTGATCCCGATCGTCCTCGGCTACACGACGATCGACAATGACCAGTATAAAGGCGTCCCGGGGCTGATCAATGCAGACGTCGAGCGCCAGAAGGGATATGTCGGCCGGCTCGACCTCGACCAGTTCCCCGAGGCCGCACGCGACTCGCTGCCGTACGTCCAGCTCCTGCTCGGCCTAGACATCCCGCGGGTCGTCAGCCCGCAACTGACCGAAACTCAGCGGGGGAAGTTGCTCGGGAAAATCGCCCTTTCGACCGACCGAGCCCCGTCGTTATTCGCGCTTTCCCACAATGACGGGTTGGCGGCGGTGATCGAGATGTGCGACAACCCGATTGCCGGCGACCCGAGTCTGGTCCCGGCCGACGACGAAGCCTTTCTGAACCGCGCCCGAGAAGGGGCCCGGAACGGGCCGTGAAGACCGACCGCCAAGATGGGAGGCCATCACTGGGTGTGAACCGAGGTTCTTGCCATGGTCTCGCTCACCAACGAACAAAGAGACATGCTGCACCAAGCCATCGTTGGTGCCTTCACCAACTTCGACCTGGAGCAGCTGCAGTTTGACCCGGAGGTTGATCTGCGGCGCCTAGCGCCAGACTCGCTCGACCGGTTGGTGTTTGATCTCCTGACGTGGTGCGAGCAGCATAACCGGCTCGACAAGTTCCTGACCGCCATCGCCCGGGCACGGCCGTCCAATGCCGAGGTTCAAGAGGCCGTGTTCGAGACTGGCGTAGCCCTGCGGTTGGCCCGGCAGAAGCAGGCGCGGCAACGGCAACTAGAGGCCGTCTCACCTCGGGCCGGTTTCTGGGCTGTCGCCGCACTCCGGTGGACGGCCGACCTGGCCACGGTGGCCCGGTTCCCGGCCACGGACCCGGCCGCGGTCTTCGCCTTGCTGGCCCGGAACGGGGTCGGGACCCTGACGCCGGAAACCACCACGCTCCGCATCGACCCGAGGGCGGGGGTCGTCCGGGCACGAGTCCCCGAGACGTTTCGAGTCACGCCGGCGGAGGCCAACGGGCTGCTGACGACTTACGCCGTGGAGGTCGGGCCGGCCGGCGTCCGGGCCGAGCTGTCGGCCATCGGGTCGGCAGTCCGCACCGGCCTCGCCGCCCTTGATGTTCCCTCGCCAGCGGCCGACCTCGAGGCCTGGGCGGAGCTGGCCGCTTTGGCAGACAACTCAGAGACGGTATCTCGGACCGTGGAGGCGCGGGTTCGGGCGGCACTGGACGTCCGGGGTTTCGACGAGGCGACTGCGTGCGTCCGAGCGGCGGATCGCGTCCGCGTGGTGTACGAGCACGCCGATCCTGAGGACCAGGCCCGCCTGAAAGCGACAATCGGGCTCTGCGGACGGGCGTCCGAACTGAAACTGCGAGAGGCCGGGGACGACGCTCGGCTCGCCGAGTATGTCGAGCGCCCGGGGCTGGAGAAGGTGTACCGGGAGCTGGTCGAAGGGGACCCGGCAAAGGTCTGGGCGGCCCACTTCGTCGGGCACGGCGGCGTCGGCAAGAGCATGCTGATGCGGTACATCCAGCGGGATGTGACGGCCGCCCGCAAGGGGGCTGCCGCCCGGATCGACTTCGACTACCTGAGCCCTGACTACCCGGCGTTCGCCCCGGCCTTGCTGCTGGATTACCTCGGCGACGAGTTGCGGGCCTTTGCGGTAGACAACGCAACGGTGGCGGCGTTCGACGCGTTTGCCTTCAAGGCCCGGAGCCTGCACGAGAGCCTGACAGGCAAGGATCGAACGGCCAGGCCGTTCGACCAGCTCGTGCAAGAGGAGGAGTTCACCGGGATCCTGTACCAATTCGCGGAGGCTCTCAGCCGACTCCCGCGCCCCCTGGTCCTGCTGATCGACACCTGCGAGGAGCTGGACCGCCCCCTCCCGTCGGGCCACAAGTCTCCGGGGGTGGCCGCCACCTGGGCCATCCTTACCCGACTGAAGGAGCGCTTCGGGGACCTGCGCGTGGTGTTCGGCGGCCGCAGGCCGTTGGTCACGGGTGAGGAGCCGTGGTTCGCCCACTTCCGGCAAGTGGAGGTCGGCGCGTTCGACCAGGACGAGGCGGACCGGTACCTGGCCAAGCGGCTCCCGAGCCGGAAAGACTTGTTCGGGGCGATCCTCGATCGCTGCCGCGCGGGTGCCGGCGAGCCGGGCCGCTACAGCCCGCTGGACCTGAGTGTCTACGTCACCTGGGTGGCGGCCGATCCGGACCTGACCGCGGCGAAGATCCAGTCCGCCCGCGTGGACGCCCTGGTGGAATACCGAATCGTTGGCCGAGTGACGGGCGAAAAGGTGCGCCGGCTGATCGCCCCGGCGGTGGCCGTCGGTCGGTTCGACCGGCCGCTGCTGCGGGCTGCGGCCGGCCTGCCGCCCGCCCCGCGGGACGGCACCTCCGATGCCTGGGACCCGTGGCTGGACGCCTTCACTCGGCTTGATTGGGTGTATCCGCAGCCGCACTGGTTTGCGGTAGACGCGGCCTTGCTGCCGCGACTGCGGCATTACTACCGCGCGGCGGACCCTGCCGCACTCACCGCGGCCCGCCACCGTGGGGCCGAGCACCTCCTGGCCGACGCCGCCGAACGGTCCCCCGGGGAAATCGACGGCACCTACCTCGACCAGATGCTGGGCGGGGCCCCGGACCTGGCTGAGCGGACCGTTGTGGCATGGGACCAGCTGGTCGGCCGGCTCGTCGAACACGGCGGGCCGGCGGCGTTAACGGCGCGCACGTCGGCGCTGGCGGGGCTTGACCCGGAGGGCGACCCGGACGAGACGTTCCCCCCGCCGGTCGCGCGGGCCGTCCGGGTCACTCTGGCGGCGGCTCATGCGCAGCTCCGCGGGCTGAGTGACGCGATCAACCTCTGGCAGGTGCTCGGGAACGACCCGGCCCTGATGACCCCGGAAACCCCCACTGACGTTCGGCTCGCGCGCCGGATTCTCGGTCATCGGTTGGCGGCTTGGCCGCGGGAGCGGCGGGTGGCCGGCGTGCAGGATCAACAGTCCCTCTGGAACCTGCTCCGGAACATCTCCGCCGAGGAGCTGGACCCGGGCCTTCTAGCCGCCCTGGTGGCCGGGGTCGAGGGGGTAGTCGAACGGGCCGAGTCGTCGGACGAGTACCCGGCGCTGGAGCTAGACCCGGACCCGGTCGTCCGGCTTGCCGAACTGGGTCGCGCGCTGGGCCCGGATGCCCGGCCGGCGGCCGTGTTCGCCGAGGCCCTGGCGGGCCGCTGCCTGCTGCGGAGGGCGGACCGGGACGGGGGCCGGGAGTTGATCCAGCAGGCGCTAGGCCGGGTGGGAGATGGACGGCCGCTGCTCCGGGCCGGTATTGACTGGGCGGCGCCAGATCAACTCTCCGCCCGGCTGGCCCTGGAGCGGGTGCGCGCCGGGCTCCGGACCGGAGAGGGGGTTCGCTCGATCCTCCGCGCGCTGCCCGCGGCGGTAGTCGCGGAGCTGGACCCGCTCGCCGACATCGACCAGGAACGACTGGCCGGAGCGGTACTCGCGCTGAAGGCCGCGGTCGGGCGGGTCTCGGACAGGGAACTCGATTCGCGGCTAAAATGGTTCGCCTCGTCCTGGGAGGCCCGCTGCCAGGCCCATCACGAGTTCCCGGCCGGGTTCGTCGCCTACGCCAAGGAGCTCGCGCGCCGGGGCCAGGTAGCCGAGGCGCGGCAAGCGGTCCGGGGGCACTCGGGGGGAGCCGAGAGCGCTGGGACCGCGTTCGCAGTAGTCGAAGACGCGGACACGGCCGACCTGTGGATTGCCCAGCGGATGCGGTTGGGCGACGCGGGGGCCGGCCGCGTCGGTTTCACGGCACGGTCGGTGGATCCGGCCGCCCTGGAACTCCGCCGGGGGGTAACCGCGCTTGGCCTGTATCCCGAAAACGTCGATCTGCCCGATGCCCCGCCTGGGACCTCACCCGGCCCGCATTTGTACTGGCGGACGTACCCCGCCTCGACGCCGGACCGTCGGCGGCGCGCGCTGGACTGGGCGAACGCCTGGCTTCCGCGGGGGCGGGTCGGGGCCGAGGCACCTGCGGCGGCTTGGGCCGAGGCGCTCGACCGAGTCGAGTCGGAGCGGATGGCCGGGTTGGCCACCCCCGATCCGGGACCGGTGCCCGATTGGCCGACCTTGCGGGCCCGGGGTTGGCCAGCCGCCGCCGCCTTCCGCGTCCACGTCCGGGCCGAGTGCCTCCTCAGGACGACCTCGTCCGCGGCCCAGCAGTTGGCCGAGGTGCTGGGCGAGCGGCAGGCCGCCGAAATCGCCTTTGGAGAGGGGGAGTTCTTGGCCTTGCGACTCCCAGCCCAAGGTGAGGCCCTGCTCCGCAAGGCTGCCCTGTGGTACCAGTCCGGCGGCGATCCGCTCGGCACATTCCTCGCGGAGACGGCCGCGTGGATGGCCGCGATCCGCGCCGGCCGCGTTCCCGCGATGGATGATCTAGTCGATGGCTACTCGAGCCTCGCCTCGCTCGTCCCGGCGCTCCTGCCCCACGGGCAGATGGCGGCCGGTCTCATCCCCGAGGCCTGGCCGGTTGCAACGACGCCGGAAGAGTGGGTGCCGTGGATGGCCCGCGCCGCCGCGGTGCGCGCCGTGGCGCGCGACGCCGCCGACGGCGGGAACCGCTGGACGCGACTGTCCGCACTGCTGGCGGATGCGGACGGGCGGTTGCCGACGGAGTTGACCGGCTGGCCCGACGCCACTTCCGGCGAGACCGTTACCCGGTCGTATCCGACCCTCGTGATCTCCGAAGCCCGACAGGGGTTCCAGAGGGCGGTTGCCTCGGTGGAAGTGTCGATCGCCCCTGGTCAGGGCGCCGCACGGACCGACCCGGGGGGAGAGCGGACCGACCCAGTCCGGATCGACCTCCTGCAGCCGGTCAGCGCGTGGTTGGACGCGATACGAGCGGCCGTGGCCCGGTTCCCCGCCTCGGCCGTGCTCCAGGCACCGGACCTGTCCCCGTGGGGCCTCGTGTTGGGGCCGCCGGCAGCATGGGTGCCCTGGGAGCACCTGCTCGGGCGCGCGCTCCTAGATCGCGTTCCGGGGCCGCCGGTGGGGTTTGTGCGGGAAGCCCGCGGCGCCCGCCGGGCCGCCTGGCAGCCGCCGAATGAGAAACTGGTCTGCCTCGCCGGTTCCACGGCAGACCAGGGATTCGCGCGCCGCGGGTGGGAGGACCCGCCGGCCCTTTCCTCGCCCGTTCGGGATTGGTTCGGCGCGGCGGGGCTCGACCCCGACCCGTCCCCGCTCAAGGTGGATTACCAGGTGGGCCTGCCCACGTCGGGCTCGCCGTCCTTCGGTGGGCCGGTCACAGTCCACCTGATCGGCCAGTTCGTGGAGGTCAGGGGCGGGGCCCGGGTACAGCTCGGGTCGGAGAGGTTCGTCCGGGCCTCCGAACTCCGGGACTGGTTCGGGGACCGCGCGTTCGTGTTCCTCCAGCAGGTGCCCCTGACCGGCCAGCCCGCGTGGACCCCCACGGACGTCGATCAGGCCCGTCTGCTGCGCGTGTTCGCGGCCGAACTGCACGCGGCCGGGGCGACCGGCGTCGTGACCCTCCCGCCGTTAGACGTCTCGGCCGCCGCAACTGTCTTGCTGCCGTTCCGCGCCGCCCTGACCCACCGGACCGGGTTCCAGCTGTTCGCGGAGGCCGTCGAGCTGGCCCAGCGGTCGGCCACGTGGAGTGGTACTGACGGACTTGAGCCGCGAGAATCCGGGATTGTGTTTCACTCCACCGGTCGCTGACCGGAGTTCTAACTACGAGGGTACCGATGGACATCTGGGCGTTCTTGAAAGGACTGATCGAACGAGAGAAGGCTGCAATCTGGGCCGGGCAAATCGACCCGGGACGGACACCCGGCAGTCCTCCGGCTGTCCCGCTGGAGGCCGAGAAGCACTACTTCCGCCTGTGGCTGATAGAAATGTCGCTGCCTTACAGAGGCAAGTGGTTCCGCGACTACTACCCGGCCGTCCAGTCGCTGGTTCAGCTCGAGTACGGGCCTCAGCAGCGGCCCGACCTGCCCGGGATCATTGGCCCCTCGCGGTTGCCCGGGGTGACCGAGAGCCAGCTGGGGCGCGTGGTCCAGATGCGGCTGCCCCTCACTCCCCTGTTGCCGTTCAAGGGTGGGAAGGTGGAGGTCGAGGTTGGACTGTTCGCCGCTCTTGCCAAGGATTACGCCCAGAGCTTTCTCAAGGTGCTGGGCACCTTTTCGGAGACCCTCCACGTCCCACAATTGTCCGCGGCGCTGGGGGTCGCCGGTCCGCTGCTCAACGGGGTCAACGAGTTCCTCGGGGCCAAGATGGCTAACCTGGAAGCGGCGTTCCACACCTCTTTCACCGGCGGGCCGGGCAGCCCGAATCCACTCCAATCCGGGTACTGGGCCACCTACCGCGACCCAGACAAGCGCTATCCGCCGAAGCCGGACCTCTGGGTGCTCCGCGATGGGGTTTCGGTCGGCAAAACCGCCGATAAGGCCCGACCGCTCCGCGACGTTCCATACCTGCTCGTCCAGGTCGAGGCGACGACCGATCGGGACGACTTCGGCAACTAGCCTTCATGAAGAGCTACGCCGACTCCCTGGCTGCACAAGACGAGGAACAGCGAAAGGTGCTCTGGCTCCGGTTCGTAACCGAGGTTCGGGCATCTACCGATCTCACCGATGCAGACAAGAAGCGGATCTTGAAACTCTTGCAGGCCGAGCTGAACGAGGCCCGCGCCGCGGGGTTTGGTCTTGCGCCGGACGTGGCGGAGGACCGCGCCGCCAGCTTCTGGGACAGGGTGACTGGCCTCGACGTGGATACGGCGGCGGCGGAGAATATGCCGTCCGTCGAGCAAACGTTAGGGGCGATCCTCGGTTGATTCAGTCGAGTCGGTGGTGGTCAAAGACATCGACGCGCGTTTTCGAGCGAAACTACCGGAACGCCGAGGATATAGCTCTTGCACGGCGCGATCAGGCGAATTCCGTGAATCCCAGCCGGCGAGGCTGGGATTCCGCGCGGACCTGCATGCATCCAGGTCGTTCTTCGCACCGATCGCTGGTTCCTACGTTATCATGGGCGGGCTACCGTTGTGTTCGCGGCAGGACGGGCGGTGTCCGCGTCTTTGTTCATTTCGCGGACTTCTTGGAAAACGCGTCAACATCAGCGGCTGCCTTCGTGGGCCTTCCGGGTTTCTCCAGAAAACCGAGATCCCTAAACCAGTCGAAGTAGCGATCGGTCCACGTACCAAACGGAATCCCGCCGCGAGACGTCAGCCCACCGCCGTGACGGCCGTTTCCGTATATGTGCATTTCGAGATTTGGGACCCCGGCCTTCAGCATAGCGGTGAAATAGTCAGTCGCCCAAAGGGCGTGGACACGGTCGCCCGATCCTGCGGAGGCAATGAAACTGGGTGGAACATTGCGCGGAATTCGCGTCGCCGGCTCTCGCGTGAAGGGAGTGGGGCCTGGGTAGATCACGCCGACAAAATCCGGCCTCGCCGAAACCTTCGCCAACGGATCGGTAGGATCGCTGTTGTTGCGCTCGAAGTCTTCAAAAAAGAGCGCGGCTGGCGCGGATAGCTCGGCGCCGGCGGAAAATCCCATGATCCCGATTTTCGCGGGGTCCAGTTTCCATTCCGCCGCATGAGCGCGCACGAGGCGGATCGCTTGAAAAGCATCGTTCACAGCGTCGGTCTTGGGGTTGTAGCCGTCAACGCGCAGGCGATTGCGCAGAATGATGGTTGAGACTCCATGTTTTTTGAAAAGGGGCATGAAATCGGCTCCTTCAGGGCCGACCCACAAGATTTGATGTCCGCCACCCGGAGCGAGGATCACGGCCGCGGCAGTGTTGGGTGGCTCGTCGCCTGCCAAATGCACTTCGATAGACGGATTGTGGATGTTGAGAACGTTCAGGATTTTGGTCGATTTGCTTTTGAGCGAGGTGTTGTAGCGTTCGGCCTCGCGAATTCGCTCTCGTTTCAAATGCGGTGAGTCCGCCGAATAGAGCGGAAGCACCGTGCCGCCGGGCAAAATGGGCTCGGGGATGAACGGCTTAGCGGCGGCGTCGGTCTGCGCCTGTGCAGCGTGGCATGAGACAAGCAACAGCAACAGTGTACCGATCTGCAACTTCATAAGCTTATCCTCCTGAGAACCGATGCGGCATTTATAGTCTTTGTAGCTGGTGATGACGACGCGCAGCGGCCAGCCAACGACAAAACGTCCCGCAAGGAGGCGTTGTGGGCGAAACGGAGCGGAGAGTCATCTTGACAGGCTTTCCATCAATTTTACTTCGGCAAGAAAGAGCCCGAAAAAAACCCACGCGCTGGCGAAGAGGGGAGGCAAGAACAACAGAAGGGCCCAGAGAACGCCCCAGGCGCTCCCGCGCCGGCGAAAGAACAAGTACATGACGCCGTCGAACACCAGCAGCGGCGCAAAGAGGAGCACGAATAGACAGAAATAGGCCTGAACCACGTGGGAGAGTGCGATAACTGGTTCGCAGTAAAAGGGCAGCTTGATCTGGAAGTCGCGGAATCTTTGTTCATAGATCGGAACGCGAGAAATCAACGCCCAGAAAAATATGCACCAAAGCGCCGTGTGCGCGACGACCACGATCACGGCGGAGCCTCTACCCCTCCGGACCGATTGCAATTCCATCGCGAATCTCCATTTGCAGACCAAGCGACTTCAGGTCGGTTCAAGGTAGCCCCGGCGTGAAGGCAATGCCAGTTAGCCTGAACGGGCAAGGCGAGTACTCCGATGCTAATCTTAGCTAACGTTACGCTCGCACGTATCCGTCGGCCCATCATCGTCCCACTTCACATCTACTTCGTTAGGCAGGCAGAATAGCCAGGTAGGCAAGGTACCGCGACTGCCGGCCCAGAGATGTCGCACTTGGCCCCTGTTGTCCTGGACCGTTAATCGCCACATCGCAGCATGAATAGGATTGCCGTAGAACGGTCCGCTAAGAATCTTTCGCTGCATTCGCAGAATGCGATAACCGTCTCGTGCAGCCCACTTTTTTACTACTGACGCGGCTCGCACTTGCGATGCGATGACGAACCATGCCATTAGCGGGAGCAGGACTATAACTGCCAAGAATGATGCAAGAAATCCTAGTGGGTTTGATGCAGTAATCATGTCTGGATTCTACATCAACCACCGCCAACCAACGACAAAACGCCCCGCAAGGAGGCGTTGTGGGCGAAACCGTGGCCGGAGGGCGCTACGACGCCTTGCCCACTCCGAACTTGCCGCGCTCTGTCTTCTTGAACCGGGAATCGTTCCCCTTGGTCTGAAGTTCCCTGAGTATTGCGGAATACACGGCGGTGACAATGTTGCCGAAAGGCGCCCCCCGAGGGGGCTTTAGCAAAAGGGCGCGGGGTGACCCTATAGGTGATTCGGACTTGCTGCTCCTCGATCTTGATGCTTTTCACGAGGCTGCGA
>Ga0185299_10003069_pt1 | contig 23430 bp, 23 predicted proteins | sample PaiPotPPA55metaG_FD_128002 | JGI IMG/M metagenome (GOLD analysis project Ga0185299, IMG submission 128002) | Iron sulfur acid spring bacterial and archeal communities from Banff, Canada, to study Microbial Dark Matter (Phase II) - Paint Pots PPA... ... | reverse complement strand
AGTCACCGGGAAAACACACGCTGGCGGTGCGCGCCACGGACGAGAAAGGAAATACGCAGACGGATGAATCCGTCTGGAATCCCGGCGGATATCTTTGGAACCGGATCGAAAGGCAGGAAATCGTGGTGGGAAACGCGAGCTGAGGGGAGAAGAATGATGAGGAACAGACTTTCCGCCATCTTTGCCGGGATTTGCGCGGCGGCGATCACGGCAGGAGTGGTCTACGCGCAACTTAAGCAGCGTGTTTACCGCCCGGCTGAACTCGGAACGATGCAACAGGCCGCGCCCGCTGCATTATCGACGGATGCAGTCTATCAGGTGTCTGCATACCCGGTGCCTGCGCTGGAACTCGCGCCAGCAGACGGCCGCCAAGATGTCCAGATATATTGCAACACCTGCCACAGCCCCCGATACATCACGATGCAGCCGCCCCTGCCAGCGGCAACCTGGGAAGCCGAGGTCGACAAGATGACTAAGACGTTTGGAGCGACCATTCCGGACGAGAGCGCGAAAAAAATCATTCAGTATCTGCAAGCACACTACACGCCCGGGACGCGATAGTGACGGTGGTCGTAAGTCTGGTGATGCAACCAAAGACCGACAGCGAACTGAATGGTTTGGTGTACGGTTTAACGGAAGTGCCGTTTGTCGGCAATGTGCCCATTTATCAAAAACCGCTCTTTTGGGCGGGGGTGGTGGTCGTTATATTTTTCGTCCTGAATGTCTACTTTTGGTAACCGGAGGCCGCGCGGATGGTTTCCATTTGGTTTTTTATTCGGATTGCGCTGCTGGTAGATGGGTGCCGATTTTCACCGCGGGGATCTATGAACTGTGGCATCCGCCGGCACATCCCGTCGTGCTTTTCTTTCTGCATGCACCGATCTGGCGGGGCGGATTGCTGGCAGTGATCGGAGCAATCTATTGCTTGAAGTTCAAACCGAAGAGTTTAGAAAATTGGGCCGGTTGCTATACGGAAGTGCCGGTGTTGATGCTGCGAAGCGCTGGGTAGATACGGCGGTAAATCGAGTAATTGTTCTGCATGAGTTTCGAGGAGTCCGGGCGTGGGACGACTCGCGCGGCGACGCGAACGACGGCATCGCAGGCTTCGTCCACGGAATTCCAATGGCGGTTGCCAACCGCGGCAAGAATTGCCGCGCCGTAAGCGGCTCCTTCTTCCGCTTCGACCAATTCGACTTCGTGTGCAAACACGTCCGCCTGAATCTGCCGCCAGAGATTTGAACGTGCGCCTCCGCCGCCGAGGCGGATTTTCGTCACGGGAACTTTCATTTCATCAAAAATCGACAAAGTGTCTTTCAAGCTAAAGGCGACGCCTTCTTGAATCGCGCGAATGACGTGCGCTCGCGTGTGCAGCGAAGAAAGACCGACGAGCGCGCCGCGAACATTGGGATCCAGATGCGGCGTGCGTTCGCCCATCAGGTATGGCGCCCAGAAAAGTCCTTCGGAACCGGCAGGGACGGAGGATGCCTCGTCGGAGAGGCGATCGTAGGGATCGCGGCTGTCATCCTTGCCTGCGCCGAATTGATCGCGGAACCACCGGAGAGAGAGTCCGGCGGCTTGTGTTACACCCATCACATGCCAGCGGCCGGGAATCGCGTGGCAGAAGGAGTGTAGCCGGCCTTGCGGGTCGAGGGCGGGACGATCCGTTGCAGCGAAAACGACACCGGACGTGCCGATCGTCGCGCTAACGCCGCCGGCGCGCACAATTCCCATTCCGACTGCGCCTGCAGCTTGATCGCCTGCGCCGGCGACGGTTGGCGTGCCGACTTTTAGGCCGGTGACCTCCGCGCCTTCCTTGGAAAGCTTTCCGCATACATCCGGAGATTCGTAGAGAGACGGAAGCCATTCCTGCGGGATTTTCGCGCCCGTGAGGATTTCAAGGGACCAGCGGCGGTTGGTCACATCGAGCATCAGCGTTCCGGACGCGTCGGCCATGTCTATGGCGCGGTCACCGGTGAGGCGATAGCGAATGTAATCTTTCGGGAGCATCACGTGACGGACGCGCGTCCAGTTTTGCGGTTCGTTTTCGCGGACCCAGAGAAGTTTGGTGAGCGTGAAATTGGGGAGCGGTGGATTGCAGGTGACTTGAATGATGCGGGAGAGGCCGAACATTTTTTCAAGATCCCGCGATTGCTTTTCGGTGCGTTGATCACACCAAATGATGGCCGGGCGAATGACGTCGCCCGCGGCGTCCAACAGAACCGCGCCGTGCATTTGACCGGAGAAGCCGACACACGCCACGTCATTGGACGCTGCGTGTGCTTGTTGCATCGCTTTTTTTACCGCTGCGCCACAGGCGCGCCACCAATCGAGTGGGTCTTGTTCGGCCCAGCCATCTTGTGGCGATGCAAAGGGTTGATGTTCATGCGTGCCGGATGCGACGACTTGTCCTCTTTCGTCAATGAGAAGCGCGCGCGTACCAGTGGTTCCAACGTCAATGCCCAGAAAGAGCTTGATGACCGCCTCCGGTGAATCGATTTCGAGCGCGAACTATATTTGCCGGATTGGGCTCCATGTCAAGCGCGAGTTTTTGGAAATTCAAACTGAGACTTGGCCTAGAGCATTGCTGGCGTTCATGGCGATCCGCTGGCCATACTCCTTCTAATTTCTTTTCGGCTCTCTGTACCGCCTTCAGGACATATTGCCGATTGTCGGGTTGAAAACCCAAAGCTAAGATGAACGGCTCATCTTGGAGCCGCGATGTCCGACCTCGCCGTCATAGGCACCTATTCGGTTTTCATTGCGAGTTACATCGTATTCGCCCTCGGAAAGTTTCCGGGAATGAAGATTGACCGCCCGGGTGCAGCGATCATCGGGGCGGTTCTGATGTTCACGACCGGCGCGGTGCGTGCAGACAATTCTCTGCACCTCATCCATTTTGGCACAGTCGTGTTGCTGTTCTCGATGATGCTTGTCGTGGCGCACCTGCATTTGGCGGGATTTTTCGATTGGGTCACGGAGTTAGTCGTCACCCGTTTGGAGCCACATCATCTGCTTCCCACTGTGGTCTTCCTCAGCGGATTGCTTTCCGCGTTTTTCGTTAACGACATCATCTGCCTGGTCATGGTTCCGTTTGTGCTGAAGGTAGCCGGGCGAATGGGGATCAAGCCAATCCCTTATCTTCTGGCCGTGGCGACAGCGTCAAATATCGGAAGCACCGCGACCATCACCGGCAATCCGCAAAACATTCTGATCGGATCTTATTCCGGCATCGGTTATCGGGACTTCCTATTGCACTTGGGCCCCGTGGCCCTCGTAGGTCTGTTCCTCGATTGGTTCGTGTTGTGGTGGCTCTACTTCCGTGGGCGGGTCCATGATGTCCGGACTCAACCAGGCGTGACCACGGTACAGATTGACCACGCCGCACTGCTTAAAGCCGGCATTGTAGCCGCACTGGTTCTCGCTGGATTCCTCGCCGGTTTTTCGCCACCCCTAGTCGCTTCCGTCGGCGCAGCCGTCTTGCTAATCACACGCGCCCGCGACCCTCACCTGGTATATGAGGAAGTCGACTGGGGCCTTCTCGTCTTTTTCGTCGGGCTGTTTTTGATCGTCGGCGGCGCAGAAAACGCCGGCCTGACGCAGCATCTGCTAGGCTTTGGCGAGCGTTTCAACCTGCAGCATCTAGGGGTCTTTACGCTGGTGACCGCCGTACTTTCGAACTTAGTCAGCAACGTGCCTGCCGTAATGCTTCTGAAATCGCTGGTGATTCAATTTGCCAACCCTCATTCCGCGTGGCTCACTGTTGCAATGGCGAGCACACTTGCAGGGAACTTGACCATTACGGGCTCCGTCGCCAACATCATCGTCGTCGAACGAGCACAGAAGGAAGCTGTAATCACTTTCCTCGATTACTTTCGGATCGGTTTGCCTGTTACCCTCCTGACGCTATTATTTGGCTGGCTTTGGCTTTCCTGGATTCGGTGAGAATTTCGCCGCGATTTACATGGTTTCGATCCATTCGAGCGCGAACCAAACATCGCGCCCGAGGAATTGAGGAGTTACATATGAGGGCCCTTAGCGTTTCCCGCCGTCGATTCTTGAGTGGCACTGGCGCGCTTGTGGGGGTAGAACTTGCTGGTGAGAGCCTTCAGTTTCCATTTTCCACGTTCAGCCTTGGATCGCAGGACCAAACACGTGTGGACTACACACTGCACATCAAGAACGCCCCGATTGAGATCGCGCGCAAACGAATTCTCTCTGCGATTACATACAATGGGCAGTTTCCAGGACCGCTGCTTCGTTTCAAAGAAGGAAGGCAGGTAACGGTCGAAATTTACAACGATACGGATACACCAGAACAACTGCATTGGCACGGTCAAAAAGTTTCCGTCGACATCGATGGAGCGGCCGAGGAAGGCACGCCATTCATTCCTGCGCACGGCAAGCGGCGCATCAGCTTCACGCCAAGCCCGGCTGGATTCCGGTTCTATCACACGCACAATCGCGCCGGTGCCGACTTGGCCGCCGGGCAGTACGGCGGAGAAGTTGGGCCGGTTTACATTGAACCCGCCCAGGAACCAGGCAGTTATGATCGCGAAATCTTTCTCGTCTTGAAGGAGTTCGAGCCTAGCTTCAGTCGCGGCGGGGACATGCCTCAAGATTTCCTGTCTCCAGCAGAGCCGAACAGCCAGCTCAAGGAGATTGGTGAGGCCTCCATGAAAGCATCACTCGCCAAAGGCATGCCTCACGGCTACGAAGTAGGCTACCGATCCTTCACCATCAATGGACGCATGCTCGGCCATGGAGAGCCGATCCGGGTGAAGCAAGGCGAACGCGTCCTGTTTCACATTTTAAATGGAAGCGCTACCGAGATTCGCAGCCTGGCGTTGCCGGGTCATTCCTTTGAAGTTGTCGCGCTCGACGGCAATCCCGTTCCGAATCGAACGCTGGTCCCCATTTTATGGATTGGTACTGCGGAGCGCATTTCCGCGATTGTAGACATGGCTCATCCAGGCATCTGGATTCTCGGTGATCTCGCCGATGATGATCGCCGGCACGGCATGGGGATCGTGGTGGAGTACGCCGGCCGCACCGGAAAAGCGCAATGGACTGCTCCGCCTCCGTTCAAGTGGAACTACGCACGTTTCGCGAAACCCGGCGCTACTGCTCCCGAAGCGAACGAGACCTTCGACATGACCTTTGCGAAAGACAACGCCGCGGAGGAAGGCTTCAACCGATGGACGATTAATGGGGGCGCTTACCCGATGACGAACGAATCAGTCCCGGCTGCATTCCACCTGAAGCAAGGCAAGCGGTATCGACTGCGTATGCGCAACGCCAGCGACGACATTCATCCGATCCATCTGCACCGGCACAGCTTCGAACTGACGAGCCTGGGGGGAAAGCCCACCGCGGGAATTCTCAAAGACGTTGTGATGCTGGGAGGCTATCAGGAAGCGGAAGTGGATTTCGTCGCCGACAATCCTGGCTTGACGTTGTTTCACTGCCATCAACAACTTCACATGGACTTTGGCTTCATGACTCTGTTCGACTACGTGTGAAGAAGGTTCGGATGAGTTCGCAGCCAGGCCGAGGAGATAGTTCCATGACCTCGAACCCGGACATAATCTGGGCAAATCGCGCAGCGAAGGCGATCCTGCTCATACGCATTCTGGTTGGCTGGGTTTTTCTTTCAGAAGGCATTCAGAAATTTCTGTTCCCAGAATCCTTGGGAGTCGGCCGTTTCGTAAAGATTGGCATTCCCTTACCGGAGCTCATGGCCCCGTTCGTCGGAGTCACCGAGATCATTTGCGGCGCGCTCATTCTAATTGGTCTGTTTACCCGACTTGCCTGCGTGCCACTGCTCATCGATATTTGTGTCGCCTTGTACTCGACCAGGATCGTCACCTTCATGGAGAATGGGTTTTGGGGCACGCTGCACGAAGGCCGCACCGATGTGACCATGCTGCTTGGTCTGATCTTTCTATTGCTTGTCGGCGGTGGAACACTGGCCCTCGACGCACGCTACCCAGAAGGGCTGGACCCAAGTTCATGAGGCATTGCGGCACCAGATCTCCAACCTGTTCTGCATCGCCTTCGTAAAAAAACCGCGTCTACCTTTTATGCAGCAGCGCGCTGCCGTGCCTGCTCCAGCAGACTCGGTGCGATATCGACACCCGTGACGCAAACGGCCGCTAAGCGGGACACCCACGGATGGCCGTGGGACTATTCTAGTAACCATGGGACAAGCACGTGTAGCAGCGGAAGCCGTCCTGCTTCTCCATCTGCTTTGGTGCGTCTGGGTGTTGCTGGGTTGGACTGTGGCCCGCGGCCGCCGCGTCCTGCGGATGCTGCATATTACTTCGCTCGCCTACGCTATCGTCATCGAGCTGCTTCCCTGGCCATGCCCGCTCACGGTGGCCGAAACCCAGCTCGAAGCTCGAGCGGGCGTCGAACCCTCGCATGGACCGTTCCTCGTGCACGTGCTCGACGCCATTGTCTACCCTGCCCTGCCGCCGCGGCTCGTCATCGGCGTTGCAGTTGTTGTCTGCGCGGTGATACTGGGTGTTTATTTGAGGCGCTATCTGCGTCGCCGAGTGGACGTTATGTGGTGATCAGTGCTTGTTGGTGAGAATTTCTCCATGAGCGACTGCCGAATGTGTGCGTCTTGCTCCGGTGAGGCCTTAATGAGAGGGGCACCCCAGCGGATGGGTCGGTCCATGCGAGCTAGGCGCGCGACTCCATTACCGGGGTGCCCGCGGTGAGAATCCTTGTGCTGCTGGACTTCAACCGGAATCGAGAGTTATGTCGATGGTCTGGCGGCAGCAGCCTGCTCAAAAATCTTCACTGCCTTACCCACTTCCGCAACTCCGAAGATCACGAACGTTGCATTGGTTTCGGGTTCGGTTCCAGAGTAGCCGTAGTTGATGTTGATTCCGGCTTCGCCGAGGCGCGATGCAGCGCGCGCTAGTTCCCCAGTACGATTGGAAAGTTTGATCTGGGCGACTTCAGTCTCAGTGTAATCAGCGCGCTGGCCGTCCAGGATCGTCCTGGCAGCGGCCGGGTTGTCCAATACGAGACGGACGGCGCCCTTGCCCTTCTCAAGAGGCAGCTGTTGAAATGCAAGAATGTTGACATTTTGATCGGCGAGAGCCTGGCACACCTTTCCAAGCGTTCCAGGTCGGTCTTCTAAGCGAATTGTGAATTCTCTGTTGACTGGCATGACGTGAACCTCACTTTCGATTTGCTCGAGGATGAGCCGGGGAGTCCTGCGAGGTAGAATAAACAACAATCGTACGCCAGTCCCCAGTTGGCTACAAGGTTTCGCGTTGGATCAGTCTCGACGTCCGTCCGCAACGAATACGGAACGAAGCATGTCCTGCCGGTGCTCTATGAGTTCGCGCTGATCTCATTGCGTCGACCCATTGAGACAGCCCATCGGGGCGGCCGCACTTTCGACCAATTTGTGGAGGGCCTCTGCGGCAGCGCGGATTCATCCGGAACGCGACGGATTCTGCTGAAGGAGAGCTTCCGACTGCTCCGCGGCCTCCTTCACTAAAAAACCCATCTTGGGGTGGGAAGCCTCAAGATCGATGGATAGACCGTAACTCCGCAGAACTTCGGACGTGGTGGGTCCAATCGAAGCCTTCACAACATTCTCTAAGCCGGCCTTGAGCGCGTCCTTCTTTCCAATCTGTTCGGCAATCTGGAAGAGATGAGTGACTTGGACGCTCGTGGTGAAGAGGGCCACGTCGATACCGCGCGCGATTATTAAGTTCACCGCGGCCCGCAGTGGAGCTTTATCCGCCGGCAAATCCCACTGGTAGACTGGCACAGGTGTAACGCGGGCCCCTTGCTCGCGCAAGGCTTCGAGAAGTTCCGGGTTGGAAACGCCGTATTCCTGTACAGCGACATGTTTATCGCGCAAATCCAATTTGCTGTCATCAATCGTCCGGAGCACTTCGCGCCACGTATTAGGTTCCGGCGCGGCTATCGCGATCGGCACGTTCCATTCGCGCAGAACAGCTACCGGCTTCGGTCCGCGCGCGACAACAGAGACCTTTCGCAATGCCTCAAAAAACTTCTCCGTGGGATGTACGCTTTCCAGAACTTTTGAAAGCGCCCGCGCTCCGACGCCAGTTAAGAAGATCACTACGTCGAGTTTTCCTTCCAACAACGCGTCAGCAAATTTCAACGCTTCTAGATTAGAGGAGAGCGGCACCTCGCGCATCGCTGGCGCATGAAGTGGCTTGCCGCCGTACGTTTCAATCAGACGGCTCATTTCCTGACCGCGCCGACTCTCCAGCGTCAGGACGGTCCGTCCTTGAAAATTAGTTACACGCATTTGCAGGTTTCTCTATTTTACGATACCTATGACGCGGCACAAATGGGAGCGGTGAGCGTTTGAGGAACATTGCGGATTTTAGCGAGCGAGCAAAAGTTATTCGTTTTCAACCGACGCTGAGCCGATGGCGCGCAGGACCCACTAGACGCCATGAGGCGAGTCCCGCTGTCGCAGCGGCTGTGAAAAGCGGATCATTCGCGGACGCTTGCTGAGTGTATTCGCATTCAGCACGGGACGACTGGATGACATTTGCAATCACATCCGGAAACGATTCATCGCACGCCACAGTTGCGAGAATCTCCTTGCCGGCAACCGCGTAGGGGCCCGTCCGACCTCCTGCGTAGACTGCCACCGCATCGACAAGTTTTCCGTCGATTTTTGTCTTGAACCCGCGAAGACCAATATCCGCAACTTCATGGTTGCCACATCCAGCGGGGCAGCCGGACCAATGAATTGTGAGAGGCTTCGCGCCCGCACCCATTTTTTCGTGGAGAGCCTGGGAAAGCGCGACAGCGCGGCTCTTCGTTTCGATGAGCGCCAGATTGCAATAATCGGTGCCGACGCAAGCAACCAGACCACCCATAAAGGGAGACGGGCGAGGCGAAAATTGCCTGAGCAGAGGTTCGCGGAAAAGCTTCGTGACGCGATCGGCTGGAACATTGGGAATAATTGCATTCTGCCCGGTAGTCAGGCGAATCGCGCCGTTGCCATACTTGTCAGCGAGATGCGCGAGTTCGTCAAGCTGCTCAGGATTCACTCTGCCGATGGGAACGCAGAGACCAACGGCCATAAGCCCGGGCTGTTTTTGCGAGGTTATCCCAAGGTGGTCGGCGTGATGGGAACTCCGCATGTCCCTTCCCTGAAATGCGAGTTCATACCCCATGCGCGAGGTAAGTTCCGCTCGCAATCTGGGGATTCCCCATTTTTCGATCAGGAAGGCGAACCGGCATTTGGAGCGGGCTTCGCGCGGACCGTGATCGCGAAAAATTTTGATCAGCTTCACTACCACCGCAGCGGCCTGGTAGATTTCGACAAAAACATTCAGGTGCGAAGCGATAGTGAATCCTCCGGAGCCCATCTTTCCGCCTACGAGGACGTTAAACCCCAGTCGCCCACCCTTTTTTGCGGGAACGAGCGCGATATCCTGCGACTCACTATGCGTACAGTTGTCCAGACAGCCGGTGACAGCGATGTTGAACTTGCGCGGCAAGTTCGTGAACTCTGGGTTGCCCTTGCTCCCGACGATGATGCGATCCAGGTCGTGCACGACAGGAGAGGCATCGAACAACTCATGCGGCGTCAATCCGGCCAGGGCGCACCCATTGATGTTTCGAACGTTGTCAATGCCGGTCTGCAGAGTGCGAAGGTCTACGCCCTGAAGCTTTTCCCAGATCGCGGGTATGTTGTCGAGGGTGAATCCGCGCAACTCAATTTGCTGCCGGGTCGTAATGTCCAGGACGGTATTGCCGAGGCGCCGCGAAAGCTCGGCGATGGTGCGCAATTGATCGCTCCGCACAAATCCGTTGGGCATGCGGATGCGCATCATGAACTTGCCCGGGGTCGGCCGGCGGTAGAAAACACCGAGCCACTTCAATAATTCCTTTTCTGCAGGGCTGAGGCATTCCGCTCCTCGCTGGATGATCTCCGGCAGGTGGTCAAGGATGCGCAGGCCGTCACCGTCCATGGAGGCCTTATAACCTTCCACGGCGTTGGCAGCGGGACTCATCTGGCTGGCTTCGATGCGCGCAACCGTGACCGCGGGGGCCTGAGAATCTCGCGTCATGATTGCTCCATGGGACATAGCCAATAAGTGCTGTTGAGGTGAAAGTTTCGCAGCGCTTGGGTGATCAGCGGAGTTATGGATTCAACGGGGAGCTTTACCATCCGGTCCTCTTTCGCAAAGAGTTTTGAGGATTTCTAGTTGGCCTCGGCGGCTTGTCGTGGCGCCGCGCCGACAGTCTCGTCAGCGTGCAAAGGAATTACCATGGCTGCGGTTCTCTTGGGCATGTTGGTGACATACAGCGCGAGTCCGGTGAGCAAAGCGCCGGAGACCAAGTTGCCCAATGTGACCGGAATCTGGTTCCAGATCCACCACTGGGTGAGCGAGATATGGGCACCGAAGAACATGGCCGTGGGGATCAAGAACATGTTGACGATAGAATGCTCATAGCCGTGTGCGAAAAACGTCATGATCGGCAGCCACATCGCGGCGACTTTGCCAATTGTCGAGCGTGAAGCCATGGCCAGCACCGCGCCCAGTGTCACCATCCAGTTGCATAAGACTCCTTTGATGAAGGCGGTTTCCCATCCGCGCAGGCCGATAGCCATGTATGCGATGGTCTTTTTCTGCGCCGCGGATTTCATCAATTCACCGACGGCGCCACTGCCACCGGTGCCGCAATTCGTCACCGCCAAGTAGAACAGGAAGCTGTAAAACAAACTTCCGGCCAAGTTCCCCATATAGACCCAGCCCAGATTACGGAGCATTCCGAGGAAGGAAACTTCGCCGGCCGCCCATCCCATGGGCAGTAGGGCAAAATTCCCTGTGGCCAGTTCAAGCCCAAGCAATACCAGGATGACAAACCCCACTGGAAAAAGAATTGCTCCCACAATGGGAGCGACATTTTGTGAGAGCACAATAAATACAAGCGAAGTGGCATAGGCGAGTAGGCCACCCGCAAGAAAACTTCGGACTAAGAGATCGCGAACGGAGAGAGACGCTTTTCTCGCCGCCGCCTTTGTTGCATCGTTCAAAAGTTCCGTTGGCTGAACGTAGTCCAAAAACCACCTCCGCAGGCTACGTCGTGGGAGATACCGCCAGCACCCACGTCAATAGTGGCTACATCTTGGGTCCCGGGGAGGCTAGCTGCAAACGCATCTTTTTCATTGGCCGCATTGAAAATTGTGAGGCGTGGAGAACTTCTTAAGGCAGATGGTTCAAGTGATTACCTAAGTCCAGTTCAGCGCGCGCCCGGATTACCGTTATATGGATTTGCGCTTGCACACTGCGATGCCGCACCGGCCCCAATAGCTCGGGATCGATTCGCGCCGGTCGTGCCAAGGTCCGCGCATCGTGTCGATCATCTTTTCGATTGCTCTTGGTGATCAATTGCACTTTTTGTGCGTGCGCCACGATTACATTTGAAGGTCAGCCCGACCTACGAATAGGGCGCAGAGAGTCGTTTCTGAATTCGATGCTTCCGCATCTCACTCTGCTGGTGAGTCCGAATTCGTAACGAGGACCGCGGCTTGCCCGTGCAAAGCAAAACGAAGCCAGACTCACGATCTTGGGGATAGTAATTTACCGAGTCTGACTGGTCCACCTGTCCACTAGTCTCGAGCCGGCCAGCGCAGGTCAAACATCGCCCCTGATGGCAGAGTGCAGGCAACTCGATACCCGCAGTAAACGCAGCATCCCAAATGTGCTCTTCGACGCCGACCTCGACAGATCGCTCTTCATTCGGGAGTAAAAGCACAACCTCGAAAACGGTTGCGTTAGGCGTCATGCATTTTCCCAGCGAAGTCCCGTTTGGCCAGGGAAGCCAAGCAAGACTTTGTAGTGGGGATCAGGGATTGTAGAAACTCGCGTTCTTGCTGTAGGGAGCATGTCCCGGCTCGCCGCGTCGGAAATGTCCGGACGGGATCGATTTGCCGTCGCGTTCGTGGGCCAATAGTTCAATGAACCACGCTTCGTGTTCGATCTCCTCATTTAGGATGCGGGAGGCAAGGTCATAGGTGCGCGGGTCCTTACCGAACGTCATATCGCATATGGCGATCCAGCTGCGAATGGCGCAGCGCTCAGATTCCAACAGCAGAGTCAGAATGTTGACTGCAGTCGGTGGATCCGGCAACTTGGCCGCCTGGCAACCAGCCTGATCGTGGAATACCTTGAGGTCATTTGGTAGTTCACCCCCTAGTTCGTAGATGCGAGGTACGATCAACTCCCAATGGGCACGATCCTCTAGCCTTGCATCCTCGCATATCTCTTTGTAGTCTTCGTGACCGGCAAGGTGCATTCGAAGGATCGTATAATAGTAATAGGTGCTGGCAAATTCCGCGGCTGCGTTGGCAATCAACATTTTGATTAGCTTCTCCACGTCGACACCACGGGCACGAATTACTTCCACGCCCACTCGTTGTGTGACATCGCCGTGCTTTACAACCTGAGTGCTCTGTTTTTCCGGCATTGGTCCTCCTTTTGTCTTGGTTCAGCCCGAAATGGAGAAGCGGCGTTTTCCGTTAGCGAGGATTCCGCCCTTCGGGCGGCGATTTTCAAGGCGTCCGCGTCTACCGGTCCGATGTGATTTGGGAGAGCGCGAAAGGTTACTTCCACGCTCGCGATAATCGTCCCGATAAGCCCGCCAGGCTATCCCTCAGCATGCATCCCAGCATTGCCCGCTTCTGTTTCGCCTGACAAAGCCATTGTAGCTCCGATGGTCGGTGGCGATTCGCAGAGAATGAATTATTTGGATGGAAGCGCGTATTCAGCTTCGCTGCCGGTTATCTGGATCAATTGGAGTTCTTTGTGAAGTCTCCTCTGCTACTGCAAGCGTCCCAGGTCTGCTCTTCGATGGAGAGAAAGGGCTGGGGGCCGGTCGCGTTCACAACAAGCACGTTGATGTCGCCGAATACGTTACCGACTTCATTGACCAGACGGGCGACTTCGGCCTCACTTCGCACATAGGTTACAGGCGAGCCGTGGTCGTCGACGATGGGACCAAAGAACACGACGAACAAAGACAATCTTCAGAGTGAACGGAGAAGTGCGCACAAAAAGTATTTGACAGAGCCGACGTTGTTATCGCGCTGGGATAAGCGTGGAAGGGGAGGAACCGAAGATGAGACGGTGAAAACCCCTTGATGGAATCCAGCGGGTGCAAGTCCCGCACGGCCAAAGCGAGCACGCAGGCCGGTAGCGAGTGTTGCCATTCACCGGGCGACTGGTGGGTGCGAAGCGTACACAGCAAGGAAGCAGGCCGTGAAGATTCAGCTCCGAAAACTCGAGTCGTTGCGATGCCGACGTCGTTAACAAGGCGGAAGGCAGCATCCGGACGACCGATATTGCGAGGTCGCGCCGGAGTCGCCGGAGTCCCTAGCTCGGGGCATGCTTCCAAAGGGATTCCCCAGGAACCCAGGAGAGCTCACCATCTCCGCTCGCGAGAGCGGAAACGCGGCCGTCAAGGGAGACCAGAGGCGGCCGCATACGGATGGAGGAGCAGTCTTACGAACCCGTAGTACCTGTGGAGGTGGGGAACCGCAGGGCTTCCGCAAGGAGCGGCCACGGGACCCACTGGAGGGAAGGGGGGAACAGATGCACGTATCTGGCGATAGGAAACATAGACGGGGCTCAGACCTCGACACATTATGTCCACACAAATCGACAGAATATCCGAACTAGCCAAGGAGGATCCGAAGCGACAATTCTTTTCGATCGCTCATCTGATCACGCCCGAGACGTTGTACGCGGCATTCCGGGGACTACGAAAGAAAGCCAGCGCAGGTGTGGACGGCGTTACTTACCAGATGTATGAAAAGGACGACGCGAGGAATATCCAACAGCTTTATAAGCGGCTCAAAGAGGGCAAGTACCGAGCTCAACCGCTGCGTAGGGTCTACATCCCCAAGGAAAACGGGAAGGAGAGACCTATCTCCATACCATCCTTGGAGAACAAGATCGTGCAGAAGGCGACGGGCGAAGTGCTTAACGCCATCTATGAGCAGGATTTCCTTGAATGCTCGTACGGGTTTCGACCTGGACGAGGACCGCACCAGGCGCTGGACGAAGTGGGGCGAGTTATCTGCACAAAACCCACTAGCTGGATCCTGGAATTAGATATCGATGATCGAAAAGCGAATCAGCGATGGCAGTGTACTCCAACTGATAAGGAAGTGGATTCAAGTCGGAGTCATCGACGAAGGGAGATTTACTCGTGAGCGAAACGGGTACAGGGCAAGGGCAGACCATCAGTCCGCTCCTCGCCAACATTTACCTGCACTACGTACTCGATGAGTGGTTCGAGTACGAAGTGAAGCCCCGATTGAGGGGGATAGCACACGAAATACGCTTCGCCGATGATGCCGTGCTGTGTTTCCAGTATCGGGAGGATGCTGACAAGGTGATGGAGGTCTTACCGAAACGGTTTGCAAAATACGGTTTGACCCTCCACCCGGAGAAGACACGGTTGGTGGACTTTGGGCGATACGCGGAGGAACATGCGAAGCGGCAGGGGAAGAAACCAGCCACGTTCGATTTCCTCGGCTTCACGCACATCTGTGCACGCAGCCGGAGAGGGAAGTTCACAGTGAATGTGCGGACGATGAAGAAACGGCTTCGAAGGGGCCTGACGGCAGTAGCCGAATGGTGCCAGGAGCACCGCCATGAGCCTGTGGACAAACAGCAAACGACCCTCAACGCCAAGCTCCGGGGCCACTACCAATATTACGGACGACCTTCGAACTCCAGAAGCATCCGGCAGTTCTATCGGGCCGTCTGCAATATCTGGCGGAGGTGGTTCAGTCGCCGAACTCGCGGAAAGGCGCTGACGTGGGAGAAATATGTAGAACTCCTCCGCCGCCATCCGTTGTTGCTTCCTCGGATAGCCCATTCTTGGAACTGGGCGGGGAGTAGCGTCTGAGGAACCCGCTGCGTGGAAATCTGCACGGTGGGGTCTGTGAGGGGAGAGAGTGTCGGTCTGGCCATGGTCGACCTAAACGGGCACGAAGCTGGAAACGGCGGATACAGCCAAGGAACACCTACAGCGCACCGACATCTCTCCTACTCGGAGAGATGTCCGGTAACGCAACGAATACTCGTCAGTGATATTCACGCCGCCTACAAAGTGCTTCAGCTACTTAGCTTTCTTAGCCTTGTCGGCCCTGAACTTCGCCCAGCGCGCTTTCGTCAACTTGGAGATCTTTGCCCTTCCAGCCGCAGACATTGTTCGCTTACGATTGGTTCCTTGGGGACTAGCGACCTGTGCGCGAGGTGCAGCGGGATGTGAACCATTCAGAGCATGGATGGCTCCCTCTATTCCTTTTAACTGTTGTTGTAACCTTCCCCGTTCCTGCTTTAGCGCCAACAGAATATCCATAGATCCCTCCTCGAGTATTAGACACTTGGGCAGAGTAACTCACAAGATGTATCCAGCTAGTTTTTTAACAAGCGCATTCGCTGAGTGAGCGGCGGAATCGGTCTTTTCAGATGCATTAGGAGTGTCAGCCATGGAGCCAACACCTCCACTTTTTGGTCGGCACGGCTACAATTCATGATGGTTTTAGAACTGCGCTAGTGCTATCGAATACGGCCTCGAGGCGGAGGTCACGAGCACGACACGCCCTTGGCACGCCTAACCGCCAAGGCGTTTTGTTTTGTCCCTAAGGCGGCTTAGTCAGCAATAGACTATCATCGCCCCACACTAACGGCCTCTGCCCGTATCCTTTATATAGTATATATAGCATATAGGCCTATATTTGATGCGAATTCGGAACTCCATCCAGCGTAAGTGATTGAATCCAAACAGGTGGCAGAGGATCGTTCCTTTTGTTAGACAGCCTAGCTGAACGGTCAGACGCACTTCGCCAGTGATGGTTCCTCCATTGGTTCAATGTTTTCTCGTCGTAATAGTCGCGGAAACCGTTGCGACCTCCTTTGTTCTTCACTTGGGAGCGTCCACATGGTTTTGACTCTCTGTGTGATAGGCAGGAGGTCTAACCAATCAGAGTCCATCCGGCAACGGTTCCTCAATTTTTTGCTCCTTAACGCTCCTAGGTGGAATCACTGCGCAGCTCGATTGCGTCGACGCGGCTCGGGGCTCAGTCTGCGGTTGACCGCTCGCCGTGCGTGCATGAGTCTCATCCAATGCAATTCGGTTCTTCACCTTAGCGCGGTCTGAAACAAACAATCCGCTATTCAACGAGCGCTTTGAACGAGGGCACTCGGACATTCGGCGCGCTACGTGGGCCAGCGGAATCAGGGAGAGAGTGAGCAGCACAGTCTCGGGCGCCAGTAATTTGGCGCTCTCAGTGGAATGGTCGACCAAAATGCCGAAGGTTCTTGTGACGAGGACCACGCTAACCAATGTAAGAGCCATGTAAAGCCCGGCGAGTCGCCGAGATGGAGAAGTCAAGCTTGCAAAAGCAAGAATTGGCCAGCGGAAAAGCAGCGAAGCCGACACGCGCGATGACGATGCCGCCGGGTGACGTAAAGCTGATCCCGACAGCTCCGGCGGCGTGGACAGGGTCATGCAGATATCTGAAACTAATCAGCGTAAAGACAACTGTCATCATGACCAGAGGCGCTCGCCTTAGCACGCCGGTAATAAAAGACGCCACTTTCGAGCCTCGAGAATCACCCTGAATTGTTGTTCTCATTTCAGTTTCCCTTTCTACCTTCAAACTCTGAATCAGCGGGGCATCGGCGGATCGTCTTCCAGTTTCGAAATTCCAAGCTCAGATCACCGCGATCTGAAAAGCGCTTCTCGTCCGTTCGCCTCAGTGGACATAACTCCCAGAGCAATTGAGGAATGCGGACTAGGCAACACAAGATTGTCGGCTGCGCACGCCGGGCCTATTTGCCGCTACCATGATGGCGGCTATCTTTGGAACTGTCGCACATACCGCCTGCTGCTTCGTCCTAAAGCACTGACCAGCCCCTCGCTTACCTTTTACTGGCCGCCGCGTCAGTTTGAAGTGTACACGTATACTGTAGTAGCATAGCCGCAAGATGTAGTAGGCCACGTGAATGCACATCCCCGCACGCCAGGCCGGCCATTTCAATTTGCGGAGGGGCCATTGATTCCTCGAGTGCGCAAAGTTCGCCTATATTTTCTGTGCTATTTGCTGGCGGTGCTGATTTCCGCGGTGCAATTGGGCGCCCAGTCTGCTGTTCACCTCACTCTGGTCAAAGCGGCCCGGTTGCTCGATCCGCGCACGGGCAACGTGCTTGCTCCAGCCGCTGTTCTCATCGAAGGCGACAAGATCAAGCAAGTTGGCTCTCCTTCGCAGATAAGCGCTCCTAATGGCGCAAAAATTATTGACCTGGGCACCGCGACGCTCCTTCCCGGTCTGATCGACAGTCACACACACTTGCTGGTTGACCCCGTCCTGCCAGCGGAGGTCGAGCGGGCGCGTCGGTACAACGGCTCCTTTGTGCCGGGGCTATTGCTGGCGATTGTCGAATCGCCAAGCAAACGAGTGTTGCTGGGCGCGCAGATGGCTTGGGAAGATCTGGAGAGTGGTATCACCACGGTGCGCAATCTTGGGCACTCGGGAATTGACGGGGATGTTGCGCTGCGGGATGCGATCAACGCTGGCCGCGTCCCCGGCCCGCGGATCCTGGCCTCTGGCCGCAAGTTTGCCAAGGAGGGTGACTACGTCCAGAGCCTCAATCCCGCCCTTGCCGAGGCCATCCTTGACCAGGAATTTCTCTCCGTAGATGGCCCTGACCAGGCGCGCCGGGCCGTGCAAAAAAACCTCTTGTATGCCGTCGATGTCATCAAGGTCACCATCAGCGAGAACTACACCCTCGCCGAAATGACCGCCATTGTCGACGAGGCACACCGGCAGCACCGTAAGGTTGCGGCCCACGCAGTCGATACGTCCAGCGTACAAATTGCCATTGATGCCGGCGTAGATTCCATCGAGCACGGCAACGACGTCACCGACCAGCAGCTCAAGCAGATGCGGGACAAAGGGATGTTTTTCGACTTCACACCCACTTCCTATGGCGACTTTTTTACCAGGATTTTCGAGGGAACCATTGCGATGTCTTTAACGCTGCGACCTGAGCGTCTCGATTCCGATGAGCGTACCCGCCAGCGGTACGACGATCTGGCTCAGCGTTTGAAGTCGGAAGCGAAATTTCCCGATGAGTCCGACGAACGTGAGAACCAGCGATATAACAGTCTGGTCCAGCGGGTTCTGAAGTCAGGAGTGAAGTTTGCGGCTGGGTCTGACATGGGCTGGTTCTATCCGGAAAAAACTCGCGGGCAAGCCTCGGTGTCAAGGTTTCCGGTTTTGCACGAAGCTGGGATGCAACCACTTGACGTGATTCGAGCAATTACGACGAACGCTGCGGAAATGCTGGGCTGGCAGGACCGTGTGGGCGCAATTGAGCCGGGGAAATTCGCTGATCTCGTGGCCGTTGCTGGAGATCCCATAGCCGATATTCATGAACTCGAACGAGTGCACTTCGTGATGAAGGACGGTCAAGTCGTCAGAAATGACCTTTCCTCGCATTGAAGCGCAAGTTTTGCCGGCGAGAACAACTCAGGGCGGCGCATCGGTGAGTTTTCGAAAGCACATCAATCCAAAGGAGAAAATTACCATGAAGCGATCTTTGAATCGGGTTGGGCTTGCGCTAGTTGCGGTCACTTTGCTTGGTCTCGCCGCAACGACTCTTTGCGGGCACAGCCAACCGCAGAATGAAGGTCCACGCCCGGCACGTTCGCGGGCGGAGGAGATGTTGGACAGATGGAACGACATCGGGAACAAACTCATCGCCATGGCCCAGGATTTTCCTGAAGACAAATACGATTTCAAGGTGCAGAAGGACGAGCGCACCTTTGCCCAGAATCTTCTGCACGCCGCCGCACTGGATTTCGTTCTGATACGCACGGTTTCCGGATCAAACCTCGGACCCGACTTCGGCGAGGGCGACAATCCTTCGCGTGACGTTTTCAAGACCAAGGCCGACGTGGTGAAGTTTGTCCAGGAGGCCGTCGCGGACGGAGCGCGAGTGATTCAACAGCAGGGCGACGCAGGGCTGGACAATACATCGAAATTTTTTGGGAACCGGCTGGCCCACAACTCCTCCATCTGGACATTCGCCATTGAGCACAGCGGCGAGCACTACGGCCAGCTTGTTGTGTACTATCGTGCGAACAACCTGGTCCCGCCAGACTCGCGTCGGCAATAAGGCCCTGATATGTCGGCAATCCGAATGGCAGCCCGGATCCAGTAATGATAAGTCGGCATCTCATCAGGAAATCAAGCACTGACCGGATGCGCGTTTGTAGGTACTAATTCTAAAATTAAGTAGATTACCCAGGTTTGCCCGTTCATCGGGAGGCCAAGAACATAAAAATCGATTTCATATGCCTAAGCGGAGTGAGAAAATCATTCCGCCCGTAGCGCTCGAATGGGATCGGTTCGGGTTGCGCGCCAAGCGGGCAAGAAACACGCTGCAGCTGACGCAAGGGTCATCACCACAAATGCCGCGGCGAAAGCCAGCGGGTCTCGCGGGCTTACCTGATACAGGAGGTTGCCGAGCAGGCGCGATAGAAGGAGTGCCAGGGCGACCCCGATAACTATGCCAGTCGTTGTCAGTAGCAAACCGCGGGACAGCACGAGACGCAGCACGTTCGATGTGCCGGCGCCAAGAGCCATACGCAGCCCCAACTCTCGGGTGCTCTGCGACACAGTGTACGACATCACGCCATAAAGGCCGATGCTGGCAAGCAGCAGCGCCAAGCCTCCGAACAGGGCGACCAAAGCTACGGCCATGAGTTGCGGGGACGTAGAACGATTAACTTGTTCCTGCAGCGTAATCATTTCGTCCAAAGTGAGGTCAGGATCGAGCGCGCGCACTTCGCGAATCAGAGCCGTTTGGATGGTTTGCAGAGGTTGCGTCGTACGAATGTGGATGTCAGGTTCTATGGCGAAAGACTGCCGGAGCGGAACATAGAAAAACGGCCGGGGTGTTTCACCCATGCTGTAGTATTTCGAATCCTTGACGACGCCGACGACTAGCACCCAATTGCCCTTCACTTGCAGACGCCGGCCGATGGGATTCTGCCCGCGCCAATACCGCGCGACCATGGTCTCGTTTACGATGGCGACGCGCGGCGCGTTTTCGTCGTCCGCGCGAGTGAATTCGCGCCCGGAGATGAGGGGAATGCCCATCGTGGCGAAGTAGTCGGGACTGACCTCGTTGTATAGTTCGTCGGTGGACTGTCCGTTGGGTCGCGGTTCGTAGCCGTCGACGGCAATCGGCGTCGAAGAAAACGAGCCATAGCCGAGCGGAACAACGCGGGCGTAAGCGGCCGCTTCGACACCGGGCAGCGCGCGGACACGCTGGATCAATTCATCCTGAAAAATTTTCGCCCGCGGCACGTCATAGCCGGCGGTGGTCAAGGACATCGAGGTATCGAACACGCGCGTTGTGGAGAAGCCCGGGCTGGTGGTTCGAATCTTGCGCAGGCTCTGCATCAGCAAAGCAGAGCCCACCAGCAAGACGAAGCCGAGGGTCACTTGGAGGACCACTAGGCTCGAGCGGAACCATGCTCGGCCGCGGGCGCCCAGAACGGCGGATGCCCCGGTTTTGAGCGTGTCGGCGAGGGCAAGGTGGCGCGTCTGGAACGCGGGGACCAACCCAACAGCAAGCGTAACGACGAGGCAAATGGCCGCGCTCAGCCCGAGCACACGGCCGTCGATTTGTCCGGGCAGGTACATCACATCTCCCCCACGGACCGGGAAAAGCAGAACAAGCGAGTGACGGCACCAGTACGCCATTAGCATGCCGCCCGCCGCGCCGCAGACTGACAGCAGCAAGCCTTCCGTAACGAGTTGCCTCAACAGCCGGCCGCGGCCGGCGCCCATGGCCAGCCGAACCGTCATCTCGTGCCGGCGCGCGAATGATCGGACGAGAAGCAAATTGCCAACGTTGGCGCAGACGATAAGCAGAACAAACATCACGACAACAACCATGATCTCGAAGATCGGCATCAGCTCACCGGCGTGATTGAAAGGCGTTTGCCACAGCGGCCAGACCTTGATGCCGCGGCCGCGGTTGGTCGCCGGATATTCAGCTTCGAGCCGCGCGGCAATAGCGGAAATTTCTTGTTGAGCTTGATTGCGGGTCACGCCAGGCTTGAGTCGCACATACGCTTCCGCCCATCGCGCGCCGCGATCTTCCAGTTTGTCGTTGCCAGTGTAGAAAGCTTCCAGCATCGAGACAGGCACCCAAAACTCCATGCCCCGGCCGACGAAAGTCCCGTAGAAGCCCTCGGGCGCGACCCCGATGATGGTGTACACGACGTTATCGAAGCGCTGCGTCTTGCCGATGATTTCTGGATCGCCCTTATAGCGGGTCTGCCAAAGATGGTAGCTGATCACCACGACCGGATGCGCGTTGCGGCCGGTGTCTTCGTCTGGCTCAAAGCCACGGCCCAACATGGGATGGACTCCAATCGCGTCAAAATAGTTTGCGGAGACGATGCTTCCGGTCATGACCTGGGCGCGCTCGCCAATGCTCAGAGTCGCGCCGGTGATGTTGCTGACAAAGAGGGTCTCACACAGGGTGCAACTTCTTTGCACGTCGAGAAGATCGGGCCATGACGTTTCGTCTCTCTCCTCACCTACCGTTCCGGCCAGTGCGACCAGGCGCTCCTGGTGAGAAACGAGCGGATAAGGACGGAAAAGAATGCCTTCGACCCAGCTGAACACGGCGGCGTTGGCGCCGATGCCGAGCGTAAGGCACAGAATCGTCAGAACGGTAAATCCCGGGCTGCGGCGCAGCATGCGGAAACCGAAGCGAACGTCTCGCAAGAAATTTTCGATCAGGTTTGTATGGCGCATGTCGCGGCACTCCTCCTTGACCTGTTCAACGCCGCCCAAGGATTGCAGGGCGGCGCGGCGAGCTTCCTGGGGATTCGTGCCCTGGGCCACGAATTCCTCGATTTGATTTTGCAGATGAAACTGAAGCTCGTCGCTGAGATCCAGTTCCGCGGGCTTCATATTTTTTATCGTCGGACCAGTCGCGCATGTGCGGCCGGAGTCCTCCGGAAGTTCCGATGGGAGTTGTCTCGGTCATGCCCCATAGATGCTTGATCTGCAGACCGAAACGATCGAGCTTCCGGATCAGCTCAAGAGGCGGTGCGGTACCTCCACAAACGATGCGAACGGGAGTGTCGAATTTCCATCGGACAGGTTCTTTTTCCAGGGCCTCCAGTACACCAATCCAGACGGTGGGAACTCCGCACGCTATGGTCACACGCTCATTGATCATCAAATCAAGAAGACTTTCCGGATTAACGTTCGGGCCGGGAAGCACCAGGCGCGCTCCAAGCATCGTTGCTGAAAAAGGGAGGCCCCAGGCATTAGCATGGAACATAGGCGCGACCGGCAGAATAGTGTCGGAGAAGCTCATCCCAAAAACTTCTGCAAGTCCACTCGCGAAGGAATGCAGCACCAACGCGCGGTGGGAGTAGATGACACCTTTCGAAAAACCAGTGGTTCCGGAGGTGTAGCACATTGCCGCGCCGTCATTCTCGTCGATCTTCGGATAACGAAAATCATCGCTGGCCTCAGCAAGCATGTTCTCGTAATCCAGGAAGCCTTGGGAGATACCGTTACATCCATACGGCACGACTATAACGTGCTCGAACGGGGCATCCTGATGGAATCTCTCGTAAACCGGCAAGAGCACATCATCAATTAACAGGAAGCGATCGCCGGCATGCTTCGCGATCACTGCAATTTCGTGCGGGTGAAGACGCAGATTCAAGGTATGCAGGATGCCACCGCCGCATGGAACGCCGAAAAAGGCTTCGAGATGTTTGGAGTGGTTCCACATCATGGAGGCAACACGGTCACCGCGCTTCATCCCCAGTTTCGTCAGCGAACTGGCAAGCCGCCGGGCCCGGGAATGGAATTCGCCGTAGCAGGTGCGAGTGATGGACTTGTCCGGCTTTCGCGAAACGATTTCGACGCGCGGAAAGATTCTTCCGGCCCGCTCCAGGATGGTGGGCAGCGTCAGCGGAAAATCCATCATGGTACCGCGCATAAAACTCCTCAGGCTGGGACGAAGGTTGGCATCCTACCATTAAACAAGATCAACCTTACGCCGCCTACATGCTAGAGGAATCGACAAACCTCGACCTTTTTTCGTCAAACTGCCGTTAAATTGCTGATTGCTGCGAGATTCGCCCTTGCCACACAACCGATAACCGAAAGCCAATCCGTCGCAAACACCTTGCATTTGACTTCTCGCGGCGGGAGGATGCTTGTGCAGGATCGATGTTCCAATCGGGCCAACTCGTGCGCGTGAACCTCGCTGGCCTCCAAGCTGAGGGTGTAATGTTCCAGGCTGCGGTCACCGACGCTGTTGGTCATATTGTGAAACAGCCGTC
>Ga0185299_10003068_pt1 | contig 23431 bp, 26 predicted proteins | sample PaiPotPPA55metaG_FD_128002 | JGI IMG/M metagenome (GOLD analysis project Ga0185299, IMG submission 128002) | Iron sulfur acid spring bacterial and archeal communities from Banff, Canada, to study Microbial Dark Matter (Phase II) - Paint Pots PPA... ... | reverse complement strand
GCAGAGGAACGCACCCGTCAGATTCGTATCCACGACGGCGCGCCAATCGTCCAGACTAAGTTCGTCGATATCGACGGGCGGTGCGCCACGGCCGGCATTGTTGAAGAGCACATCGAGGCGGCCGTAGCGTTGTCGTATCGCATCGAAGAGGGCGGCGACGCTAGCGGCGTCGGTGACGTCGGTGGGAACAGCAAGCGCCTCGTGTCCGAGTTGCTGCGCCTCGTCGGCCAGCGTCTCGAGGGGTGCTTTGCTGCGCCCGGCAAGCACCACACGGTAACCGTGCTGAAACAGCTTGCGAGCGGTGGCGCGTCCGATGCCGCTGCCTGCGCCGGTGATCAATGCGATCTTGCCGAGTTCTGCATTCATGAGACAAACCTCCGTGTATCAATGCGACGCACACACGATTGACGAGCGCAATACGGTCATCGCGGGTTCTATCGCAATAGTGAAAAGCGGGTTGGGAAGACCGATATCCGGAGTTCTGATGCAACCAGAGCATGAATGGGCTCTGTCGCAATAACGAATTCCTCGATCCGGTTTTTACCATATGAAGTAGAAAAGCGCTGAAATGACACGATATACAACCGGCGAGCCATTCCGGAACACAGAACCATGGCTGTTACCTTCGCAACGCCAGTCAATGGTGGTCCATCGCCGATACACGACATTCGGATCGTGAGTCGGGCGGACTGATGTCGGCGCGATGGCCACTTCGATTCCAGCTTCGACGAAGTGCAAGATCGTAGATAATTAAGAGTACTATACGATTCTTGGTTACCTGCTTGTCCACGGGCTAGAGCCGATTTTCCACTTTAATGCTTACGGCCAAAGCACGCTTGGGCGGCTTCGGCGGGAGACAGACCGGCGTTGAAGTAACCCTGAAGACGCTTTATGGTCTCGGTGTCGGGGTGATAGGTTGTGCGGATAAATTCCGCTTCGACGGCTTCGTCGTACCAGGCGCGCGTCCACTGTTCCAGATCCAGTAGGCCAGGCGCGTAGGAAAGCGAAATGTACTTCGAGTCGTCGAACATAGTAATCTCCGATAACCTGGTAGGAAAAGCCGTTCGAACAGACGAACCGTGACAACCGTGCCTCGACTCGTACGACGCTGTGCCGATGACCCAGTCTTTCAGCCGACCTCAGAAAGGTCGATCATCTCAACCATCGGAAGTGAAGGTATCCCGCTTGATGGCCGCGCGCATCAGTGTCAACACAACCGCAAGGATGATAAGGAATCCGAGCATGCCCGCAAGTAGGATGGTCGCCATAGTCTCCTCCAGATATTCTGTAACTCAGCTGTAATGTCAGCGTCGTGTTGGCCCGGCACGTTTATTCTCGGCCGAGCCAGACCAGATATCGCGCTCACCCCAGCCGACCGGCCGCTTGTGATCCCAATGGGCCGCACTTTCGACACATTGTCTCCAATTGGGTCAATGCGGCACGAACAGCCACATTCAGCCAATAGGCCGTCCCGATGCGGAGGCCCCCGTGCCCGTCTGTCCTTGCGCCAGCGCCGACTCCAATGCATGGACAAAACGCTGAAAGGCGTCGAGGGTCCCATGTACGCTTCGGTATTCGGCACACCCGATCCTGCCGTCAAGGACGACCAGCATCCCAGCATCCCGCGCCAATTCAATGATGTTCATGTCGTTCTCCTGGAGAGCCCATAAACCGCAGATTTCTCGCCTGGCCTGTCGCTCATGCCGCAAGCGGGTAAGCGCGCATCGCCGGCATATGCGTCTTTGGCGGGAAGACGTTCCACGACCCGTCATCCTGCCGGAAGAAAAAAATTACAAGCGGGCCTGCTGGCCGCAATGCCTCGATGCGTACAAAGCGTCGCTGATTAGAACTCGTGCGACCGAATTCCGTCACGCGAACCGGCATCGCCGGAGTCGGCGCAAGCCATTTTTCGACGACCAATCGTAAGGACTTTCCACTGGCGATCATCTCTTGCTCCTTTAACCCTATTCACATTGTTCCGTTGCACCTGTTTCGTCCGCCGCTATGCGGCTCCGGCCTGAAGGCATGCGTCGCCGATTCCGGCCGCTGCGCGCGATTCGTGCCGATAGATCAGGTCGCGAATTTGTGGCCCGGCCCGCAGATGCGGTCGCCCAATGCGAAAGGCAATGCTACGGTTCCCTCGGCCGAGTTAACTGCATGGACCATGCCAGTAACACCAAAATTGAGCGCTTATTTCCAGGCATTTGATTTAATTGGGTTTTTTTGTTCGTATGCTGCTTACTCAACGGCCTGCCGTGGTCGCATCAATGTTCGATTTTCGAACGCTCGGCCCGGTCAGAACGGAATTCGAACGGTAGTTGCAGGGGCATTCGAATCCGCTCCTGTTCGCGATCGAACCCGTCCGTGCCCGCGCCCCGCAGGGGAGTAACATGGGTATCAGCGAAGCCAATAGAGCGTCGCGGACAATAAGACGACTGGAACACCCACCAAGTGGGGCGGACCTTCAGTCGGTGGGACCTCATCCCACAAGGAGAAACCATGGACGAGACGAGCAGGCCGATGGATTGGCTTGCCGATCCAGACCAGGACGCCAGCGTCATGTCGGCGTGGGAACGTTTGGTTGTTGACGGCAACTCGCGGACCGGCATCCTGCGCGGCGTCGTCGACGATTCCTGGCATAGATGCCTGGATGGCCACGTGGATCCCGGCGCGGTGCGTGCGCCACCGCCGCTGGAAGAAGGGCACCTTCTCGACTTGCGCACAAAAAACGACCGCCTGATTCACGCCTGCGTGCCGCTGATCCAGCAGACCCGCGAGTTTCTTTCGCAGACGGGGACCATCCTGCTGCTAACGGATCCGGACGGCATGATCCTTGAATTGGCCGGAGATACGCGCATCGTCGAACCGGCAGGCGAGGTCCGGTTACTGCCGGGTTGTAAATGGACCGAATTCAATTGCGGCACCAATGCGATCGGCACGGCACTCGCTCTGCGGCAACCCGTGCAAATCCATGGCTCGGAGCATTTCTGCGCTGGTATCAAGCGATGGACGTGCTCCGCCACGGTGATCCGCGATCCGCTTGACGGCACGGTGCTCGGCGTCCTTGACGTCTCGGGACTCGCGCGAACGTACAGCCAACATAGCCTGGCGTTTATCGTCTCAATGGCAGGGCGTATTGAGAGTCGATTTGGCAAACTCGCGCTCGAGCGCCGCCTGCGTCTGGTGGAACGTTGCATGGAGCATTGTTTCGGGCACGGGGACGGCGTCGTCGTGGTGGATGAGAACGGGCGCCTGGTCAGAGCCAACCGGCAGGCACCGGGCGCATTCGCGCGTGTCGGCGCACCAGACAGACTGGAGAGCGCCTTCCCGGTACCAGGTATCGCAGGGATGGCGGATAGCTTTGTGCAGCCCCAGTCACCAGACTGGCTGCGGCGGGTGCAGATTGAGAGCATCAAGGAAGGCACCGACACCCTTGGCTTTCTGCTGGTTGTCCCGGCCCCAAGCCGGCGCACCGCATGGTTGCCTGACCTGATACCCGACGCTGAGTACACGCCTGATCCGGCGTTCTCTCGCATCGTCGGCCACAGTCCCGCACTGCGTGCAGCCGTGCAAAAAGCGCAGCAACTTGCCAAGGCCAAGGTCCCGGTGCTGCTCCTGGGCGAAACGGGCGTGGGCAAGGAATTATTCGCTCGAGGCATCCATCAGGCGAGCGCGGCTGCCGATGGTCCGTTCGTCGCGCTGAACTGCGGCGGGCTGTCGCGTGACCTCCTGGCAAGCGAGCTGTTTGGTTATGCGGAGGGAGCCTTCACCGGCGCACGCAAAGCCGGAATGGTGGGAAAAATCGAAGCCGCCAATCACGGCACACTGCTCCTGGATGAAATCGGCGAAATGCCATTGGACATCCAACCGCATTTGCTGCGTGTTCTGGAAGAAGGGGAGTTATACCGGTTGGGCGAGAATACCCCGCGCAAGGTGAGCTTCCGGCTGATCGCCGCCACTCATCGCGACCTGCGTGCGGACATTGCCGACGGGAAATTCCGCATGGATCTGTATTACCGGCTTGCCGTCACCAGCATCTCCATCCCGCCGCTGCGCGAACGCAAGACGGATCTGGCGGACCTGATCGACCATTTGTTGCACGCCTCGCTCGAACGCTACGGTCTGGCTAATGCCGTCATCGACGATGAGGCGCACGAATGCCTGCTCAACTACGATTGGCCCGGCAATGTACGCGAGATGCGCAATGCGATTGAGGGTGCCGTGCTGATGGCCCGCAACGGGATCATCGCAATGGATGATCTGCCGCCCGAAATCCGTGCGGCAGCATCTGCCGACTCCCAGCGCGCTGCGCCCCCCGCCGGCCATTCGCTCCCGCTACAAGAGATCCCGTCGTTGGAAATGACGGAAGCGGAGTCTATCCGTTTGGCCATCCAGCAAGCCCAGGGCAACCTGACCCATGTGGCTTTCCAGCTTGGCATCGCGAAAAGCACGCTGTATCAGAAGATCAAGAAATACGGATTGGCACAAGACCTTGGGGCTACGCGACATACTGACCGATGAGGCCTGGCGTTGCCGATTCCGTCACGCAATCGTGATCCATCGGCAAGCGATGAGCTAACAGAGCCCATCCACGCCTGCGTTCGTATCGCGCTCGCACAACGGCCGACCGTCCGGCCCACGACCCTGTTTCCATCTAGCGCATATTCGCAGATCGCCTTCTTGACGGATTGTATGATCGACATATAATAAGTTCAAAACCGCATCGTTCGGCATAGCCGGCGTCGTGTCCATGATTGCTGGCACATTGCTGCTGCAAGCGCTGATCGTGGCGGCCATCGGCCCGGAAACCAAGAATCGTTCGCTCGAAGAGATTGCGGGATCCACCTCAGCCGAAATACCAGCCGAAGCGGACACGAGCCCGGCCGGCGCATTCAAATAGCCTCCATTTAAAAGCAACCCGCAACGCAAGGAATCCCGGTCATGCCAACGATTGAAAACTATCGCATCTTCGCAGTGAAGTACGCGCACCACGCGCGCCGGTCCACCGAGAACTTCATTGGCGGCGATTCGCACGACGTCCCCATGCCGCTCGACTATTTCGTGTGGGCGGTCGTCGGCGAGTCCCGCGCATTCATTGTGGATACGGGGTTCGACAACAGCATGGCGCAACAGCGCGGACGCACCATTACCAACCCGGTCGAAGACGGTCTGAAGCGGATCGGCATCCGGCCGGAGTCGGTGGACGACGTCATCCTTACGCATATGCATTACGACCACGCGGGTAATCGCTCGCTCTTTCCGAAGGCGCGGTATCACGTGCAGGACAAGGAGATGGCCTATTGCACGGGCCGCTGCATGTGTCATCACGCGCTGAGCCATCCCTTCGAGCCGGAAGACGTCAAGGCGATGGTCGGCCGGGTGTTCGAGGGTCGCGTGCAGTTTCACGACGGCGATTCGCAGCTCACACCCGGCTTGAGCGTGCACTGGGTCGGCGGCCATTCGAATGGCTTGCAGGTCGTGCGCGTTCGCACGGAGCGCGGCTGGGTAGTGCTCGCCTCCGACGCCTCTCATTTCTACGCGAACATACGCGAGAACCGGCCGTACCCGGTGGTCTACAACGTCGGCGACATGCTGGAGGGCTTCAAGACCGTCATGCACCTGGCGGACTCACCCGATCATGTCGTGCCGGGTCACGACCCCGAAGTACTCAAGGTCTATGCACCGCATGACCGCGAAACCGAAGGCTGGATCGCGCGCCTGGATGTGACGCCGCGTTGATCAGCCCTCACTCTGATTCTTACCTTACGGAGAGCAAGACCATGATTGTGGAGATGCGTGTTTATCACTGCCTGCCGGGCCGTCTGCCCGCCCTTCAGGAGCGGTTCAGCACCACGACGCTGGGCTTTTTCGAAAAATATGGCATCGAACAGATCGGTTTCTGGACCACGCTGATCGGGCCCAGCAATCATGCGCTTACCTACCTGCTGAAGTGGCAAAGCCTCGCCGAGCGTGAGACCAAGTGGAACGCGTTCCAGGCCGATGCGGACTGGATCGCCAAGCGCGCGGCGAGTGAGGCGGAGAAGATGATTGTCGAGCGGATCGAGAACGTGTTCCTCACACCGACCGCTTTCTCGGCACTGAAGTAAGGTCGGGAAAACCCGGATGAATTGTCAATCGACTGATTGTCATACAATCGTATAGACTTATCTCATGGATGCGGCGGGTGATCGCCGCTCGTCAGATTTAGCTCTATCACGAAGGCAGGACAGATGACGCGACCACAAAGAATTGGTTTTATCGGGCTGGGAATGATGGGCGCGCCCATGGCTCAGTGCCTGGCGAAGGCAAGTTTTCAACTCTTTCTCGCCGATGCCGACGCGTCCCGTGTGGATACGCTGGCGAAGGAAATCGGCGCTACGCGGCTGGATGCCGACAACGCCGCGTCGCTCGATGCGCTGATCACCATGTTGCCGAATTCGGCGATTGTGGAGAGCGTGCTGCTCGATGGCGACACCAACGCGTGGGCGCGTCTGCTGCCTAGAGGCGCGGTTGTGATCGACATGAGTTCATCAGAGCCGGAACGCTCGCGCACGCTAGGCGCGACGCTCAAGAAGATGGGACTCGACTATCTCGATGCGCCCGTTTCCGGCGGTGTGAAGAAGGCGAAGGAGGGCACGCTCGCCATCCTCGCCGGCGGCGACGCAGCCGTGCTGGGCACCTGCAAGCCCGTGCTCGAGGCCATGGGCAAGAGCGTGTTGCATATCGGCACAGCAGGGTCGGGACACGCGGCGAAGGCGCTGAACAATTACGTCTCGGCAGCCGGATTGATGGCGACGGTGGAAGCGCTGCATATCGCGGAGCGCTTCGGTATCGACCCGGCTTCCATGACGGACGTGCTGAATGCATCGACGGGACGCAGCAATACCTCGGAGAACAAGGTCAAGCAGTTCATGCTATCGGGCTCTTATGCATCCGGCTTTGCGCTGCAGTTGATGAACAAGGACCTGAAGATCGCGCGCGCATTGTCCGAAGCGGTTGGCTATCCGATGAAGCTTGGCATGACATGCACGTCGGTCTGGGACGAGGTGTCGCAACGTTCAACAGCTGCCACGGATCACACCGAGATGTACCGGCTGCTCGCCAACGACGAATAAACCCGCAAACAGAGAGGGCGAATATGTCACGCGCGGCTCAGTTTTATATCGATGGACAATGGACCGATCCGGTCTCGCCGGCCTGGTTCGACCTGATCGACCCGGCAACCGAAAGCAAGATCGATCGGCTTGCGTTGGGCAATGCGGCCGATGTTGATCGCGCCGTTACCGCGGCACGCAAGGCATTTCCCGCTTACTCGGCGACGTCGAAGCAGGAGCGGATAGACCTGCTTCGACGGATTCTGCAGGCCTACGAGTGGCGCTACGACGAATTCGCGGAAGCAATGCGCATCGAAATGGGCTCGCCGATCGCGTTTGCGCGCAAGGGGCAGGCAGCGCGCGGTCCGGCTCATTTGAACGCATTGATCGGTGTGCTCGAGAATTTCGAGTTCGAGGAACAGCGCGGCACCACGCGCGTGCGTCTCGAACCCATAGGTGTTTGCGGACTCATTACGCCCTGGAACTGGCCGATCAACCAGATCGTGGTGAAGATCGCGCCCGCACTGGCCGCGGGTTGCACGATGGTGCTTAAGCCCAGCGAATACTCGCCGCTGAGCGCGCTGCTGTTCGCTGAAGTCGCGCATGAGGCCGGCGTGCCGCCGGGTGTGCTAAACGTTGTGAATGGCGACGGACCGGGCGTCGGCGCGGCGATCGCGTCGCATCCGGATATCGACATGGTGTCGTTCACCGGCTCCACGCGTGCGGGCATCCTGGTCGCAAAGATGGCGGCGGAAACGGTCAAGCGCGTGGCGCAGGAACTCGGCGGCAAGTCCGCGAACATCCTGCTTGACGACGTGAACCTGGACGACGCGGTCACGCGCGGCGTGGCCGCGTGCTTCACCAATTCCGGACAATCCTGTTCGATCCCCACCCGCATGCTGGTGCCGCGTCACATGATGAACGACGCAGCGCAGATCGCAAAAGCAGCGGCATCGAGCTACAGCGTGGGTGCAACGGACAGCGAGACCACGCAGCTCGGACCGCTCGTCAACCGCAACCAGTTCGAGCGCGTGCAGTTGCTGATTCAGAAGGGCATTGATGAAGGTGCGCGGCTCGTTACCGGAGGAACGGGACGTCCGGACGGGTTGTCGAAGGGCTATTACGTCAAGCCGACGATCTTTGCGGACGTCACGCCCGACATGACCATTGCGCGCGAAGAGATCTTTGGACCGGTGCTGTCTATCATGGGATACGACACCGAAAACGAAGCCGTAAGGATTGCCAATGGAACGGACTACGGGCTGGCGGCCTACGTACAGTCCGGCGATATCGAGCGTGCGCTGGGAATCGGCCGCCAGCTCCGCGCGGGCGGCGTCCACCTCAACTATCCGCCAGCCGATTTCAACGCGCCATTCGGTGGTTACAAGCGTTCGGGAAACGGCCGCGAATGGGGTGAAGCGGGCCTGCGCGAATACCTCGAGATCAAGGCAATGGTCGGCTACGGCCACGCCTGACGCTCACCCCAAAATCACGTAACACGAGAGGACCACGAGTAATGGAAGATAACTCACGTTTTGACAAGGGCTTCGAGAACCGCAAGGAAGTGCTCGGCGCGTCGCATGTCGAGAAGTCCTGGGCGAATGCGGACGACTTCAACCGGCCGATGCAGAAGCTCGTCACCGAATACGCATGGGGCGAGATCTGGGGCGATCCGACCTTGACGTTCAAGACCCGGAGCATGCTCAACATCGGCATGCTGACCGCCATGAGCCAGCATCACGAACTGTCAGTGCATGTGAAAGGCGCGCTCAAGAACGGCGTCACGAAGGAGGAGATCCGCGCGGTACTGATGCAGGCCGCGGTGTACTGCGGTGCGCCCCTCGCGCTCGCGGCCTTCCGGGTTGCGACCGATGCGATCAAGGCCTACGAAGCCGACGCCGCCAAGGGCTGAGGTCCGACATTCAATAAGCATCCGCGAGTGATGCAACACGAATCAATGGAGACGAGCATGGAAGCAGTCACGACACACGGCGCCGCAAGGGTGACGACCGGGCAGTCCGTCGATGAGAAACGCCGGAACGCGATCAAAGGCGCGTTTTTCTCCGAATTCATCGACATGTTCGATATTTACCTGCCGGTGGTCGTGCTCGCTCCGGTGCTGTTTTTCTTCCAGCCACCGCATCTCGCGCCCGGCATGGAAGCGATCCTCGCGTCCCTCGTCTTCATCACGACCTTGCTGGGCCGGCCAATTGGCGCGCTGCTGTTCGGCATGGTCGCGGACCGGGTGGGGCGTCGCCGTGCATCGATTCTTTCGGTCTCTGGATTTGGCGTCGTCACGCTACTGATCGCGCTGCTGCCCGGCTACGAGACGCTCGGTATCGGCTCCTACTGGCTGCTCGTGATACTGCGGTTTATCGATGGCATTTTCCTCGGCGGTGGCTACACAGGCGCGATGCCGCTTGCCATCGAATATTCGAAGAAGGAGCAGCGCGGCTTCGTCGGGGGACTGATCATTGCCGGTTTCCCTGCGGCTTATGTGACGATCAATCTGGTTGCCATGCTGATGTTCGCCGTGTTTCCGCTCAATGGCCTGCATTCGCCATACGTGCAGTGGGGCTGGCGTATTCCGTTCGTCATTGGCGCGGCATTGGCGGGCGTTCTCGCGCTGTACTACGTTCATAAAGTCTCCGAATCGGAGATCTGGGAGAGCGAGACCGGCGAAAAGAAGCCGGAGAAACGGCCGCTTTCCGATCTGCTTCGCGGCAAGAGTGGACGCAACCTGCTGCAGGTCCTGCTGATGATGTCGGGCTTCTGGCTCACACAGAACATCATCACAATCTTCATGCCGACAGGCCTGCTTGTGCGCACGCTGCACCTGTCCGGCTTCCAGATGTCGCTTACTCTGCTGCTGTCCTATTTCGTGCTCTTTTTCAGCTATATCGGCTCGGGAATGCTCGGGCAGAAAATCGGACGGCGGACGTTCTTCGTGGTGGTGGGTCCGCTGATCGCGACGGTCGGCGCCGTCATTCTCTATGTGCTTTCCAATGTGGATGGCTTGTCGCTGCCGGTCATCATGCTGCTGGTCATGCTGCTCTCGGTGCTGGTCACTTCGCCGTGGGGCGTGATCGTCACTTACATCAATGAGCGGTTTGTGACGGATGTGCGCGCCACCGGCTTTGGCGTGGGCTTCAGCCTCTCGGTGATCATCCCTTCGTTCTATGCGTTTTATATGAACTGGCTGGGTGCGTTCATGCCGTTGCGGCTCACGCCGGTGGTCCTGCTGTGCATCGGCGGCGTGATCGGTACGATCGGCGCGCTGATGGGGCCGGAAACGAAGCACGTCGACTTTTGAACTTACGGTAGAGACTCATGAACACGCAACGCATTGGCTTCATCGGATTGGGCAACATGGGCGGCCGCATGACTCGCCGCCTGGTTGGGGCGGGCATTGAAGTGCTGGGCTTCGATGCCGCGCCCGAACGCGCGCTGGCAGTGGGCGCACGGACGGCAACATCGATCGCGGAAGTGACCCGGTTCGCCGATGTCGTGCTGCTGTCGCTGCCGGACAGCAAGGTGGTTGAAGCGGTGGTGGAGGGGGCGGACGGCGTTCTCGCCTCGTGCCGCGAAGGACAGACCGTGATCGACCTGAGCACGGCCGCCGCGAGTTCCACTATCCGGCTCAACGCGCTATTCAGGGAGCGCGGCGTGCAGTACATCGATGCCGGCATTTCCGGCGGCGCGGCAGCAGCGGAAAAGGGCACGCTCACGCTGATGGTCGGTGGGGACGCCGCCGCGATCGAAGCAATCCAGTGGGTCTTCAAGCCCATCGCCACGAAGGCAATCACCATGGGTGAGAGCGGCGCGGGCCACACGACCAAGCTGCTCAACAACTTCCTGAACGCGGTGAGCCTGTCGGCGACTGCCGAGGTGATGGTCGCGGGCAAGAAGGCCGGGCTCGATCTCCACCGGCTGCTCGACGTGCTCAACAGCAGCAGCGGCGTGAACTTCGCCACGCAGAACCGCTTTCCGAAGATTGTCGACGGCGACTACCTGGAGGGCGGCCTGACCAGCAAGCTGATGACGAAGGACGTCGTGCTTTATATCGACCGCGTCCGTGAGCTGGGCGTGTCCTCGTTGAATTCTTCGGGCCCCCTCGCGAGTTTCGGGCTGGCGACGGCGCTGGGTTACGGCGACCTGATCAGTAACCGCGTGGTGGATGCAATCGGTGACGTGTCGGGTGGCATACGACTCAAGGATGCCAAAAACTTATCCACGGGAGAACAGTAATGAAAGTGTTTCGCGGCAGGGCCGAAGGTGCGGTTTCCGAGCAACGCTCGGCTACGTTCAGCGGTGTCGTGTGGGCAGACTCGATCATGCCGACGACCGACAAAGTCACCATCGCTAACGTGTTTTTCTCCCCCGGCGCGCGTACCTTCTGGCACACCCATGAGCAAGGGCAGATCCTGCAGGTGACGTCGGGCAGCGGGTTCGTGTGCGTCGATGGCGGTGAGCCGCAGGCGATCCGCACCGGCGACGTAGTATGGATTCCCGCCAATGAGCGTCATTGGCACGGAGCCGGACGCGACAGTTACATGGTTCATACGGCGACCTCGCTCGGAAAGACGACGTGGGAAGAAGAGGTCGCCGAAGCGGTGTATCGGAACGCGGTGGGCTGAAGTGAGGACCGTTTCCCTGACGCAGCGGCAGCAGCAGGCGAAGGACGAGTTCATGCGCGTGCATGGCACATGGAGCGATGGCTGGGACAGCCTGTTACGCCTCGACGCCGGCTTCTTCGAGGCGTATCTGGCGTTCTCGGCGGTGCCGTCGAAGAAGAATCATCTCGACGACAAGGTAAAGGCGTTTGTCGCGATCACCGCCTGTGCGGCCGCGACTCACCTTTACGCGCCGGGCGTGGCGCAGCACATTGGCGCGGCGCTTCGCGCGGGTGCCACGCGTGCGGAACTGGTCGAAGTGATCCAGCTTGCGAGCACCGTGGGCATTCATGCTGCGAACGTAGGCGTGCCCGTGCTTATCGAGGTGCTCGAAGAAGAGGGCATGCGGCAGGGTCCGTCACCGCTCGATGCCCGCCGTGCCGCGCTGAAGGAAAGCTTCATCGAGAACCGGGGGTATTGGCATTCGTCGTGGGAAGGTTTTCTCGAACTCGATCCCGAGCTGTTTGAAACCTACGTGGCGTTTTCTTCCGTGCCGTGGCGCGAGGGCGTACTGGAACCCAAGGTCAAGGAGTTCATGTACTGCGCATTCGATGCTGCCGCGACACACCTCTACGTGCCGGGCCTGAAACTGCACATGCGCAATGCACTTCGTTACGGCGCGACGGCCGAGGAGATCATGGAAGTGCTGGAAATTGTAAGCACCATCGGGATACACGGCGCCATACTCGCCGCACCGATCCTGCAAGCAGCTCTGGATGAGTTCGAACCCAACGTCGTCTAGGTAACGTCCGACCGTGCGAAGTCTTGGGGAACGCCGGTTTCAGCTGGAACTTCGAGTATCATGGCTCACTGATAAATCGTCCGACGGGAATACAATCATGGCATCCGATATGGATTTGATACGACCGGAAACATTGCGGCATCAGGTCGAGACCGTCCTTCGCCAGGCCATCATGTCCGGGCGTTTTGCACCGGGCGCGCGCCTGGTGGAACGCGAGTTGTGCGAGACGCTCGGCGTGAGCCGCACATCGATTCGGGAAGCGTTGCGCCGGCTCGAAGCTGAGAAGCTGGTCTGCAGCGTGCCGCACAAAGGACCTATGGTCGCGGTCATCTCGAAGAGCGAAGCGTCGGAGTTGTATGCCATACGCGGTCTCCTCGAGGGGTTTGCAGCGGGCGAGTTTGCGCGGGTAGCGAGCGACGCCGCCATCGTGCAGTTTGGTGAAGCCGCGAAGGCGCTGAAGGCGAAGGCCATGACGGGTGACCAGGCTGGCGTGCTGGCAGCGAAGAAGGATCTGTACGACGTGTTGCTCGACAACTGCGGGAACGCTCTGGTGAAAGAGATCCTGACCAGTCTTTATTCGCGGGTGAACCTGCTCCGCGCGACGTCGCTGATGCACCCCGACCGGTTGCCTTCGAGTCTCAAGGAAATCGACAAGCTGTTCAAGGCGCTGAAGGCGCGAGATGCGCAGGCGGCCGAAGCCGCCGCGCGCTTGCATGTGGCGAATGCAGAGAAGGCGGCCATGCGGATGCTGGACGAAACCGGGAGCGACTAAGGCGTTGGTCCGGGCGTTCGCGCCCGGGTTGTCGTCGCAAATCTCAGGCTGGCGTTTCTCATTTCATTAGGATTACTTTTCATGAAAGGAAAGTCCGCGCTGGTCACCGGATCGTCGGATGGACTGGGATTTGCGATGGCTGAAGGTCTCGCCCGTTCGGGTTGCAACGTCGTGCTGCATGGGCTCGAAGCGCCGGAAAGCGTGCGTGATTCCATCGGCCGCATCGAGCAGGATTACGGAGTCAAGGCTGCCTATGTTCAAGCGGACCTGACGGACCCTGGCGCGGTCTCGACACTGGTGAACATGGCGCGCGAACGCATGGGTGGTATCGATATATTGATCAACAACGCAGTCGTCCGTCACTTTGCCTCGATCGAGGATTTTCCCGCCGACCGATGGAACCAGGCGCTGGCAGTCAACCTGACAGCTGCATTTCATGCCATCCAGTTGCTCTTGCCCGACATGCGCACCCGTGGCTGGGGCCGCATCTTCAACATGACGTCGGTGTATGGGTCACGAGCCACGCCGAACCGCGTGGACTATGTGACCACCAAGACAGCGCTGCTTGGGTTGACGCGCGCCGTTGCAGTCGAGACGGTCCATCACGGAATTACGTGCAATGCGATCTGCCCGGGGACTGTGAAGACGCCGAATATCGAAAGCCGGATCGGGCAGTTGATGGAGGAGAACGGCCTTGGCCACACTGACGCCGTCAAGCAGTTCCTCACAGGCAAGCAACCCACCGGCGAATTCGTCAACGCGGCGCATGTCGCGGATCTCGTCGTGTTCCTTTGCTCGGACGCGGGCAGTCAGATAACAGGGGCCATGATGCCGATGGAAGGCGGGTGGCTCGCCGGTTGAACGCGTCGAGACTCGGGAGGAGACTTTCATGAAAGACGTAACGCGCACCCTGGCCAGGTTCGTCGCGCAGACGCAGTGGGAAGATATTCCGCCAAAGGTGCGTCACGAGGCGAAGCGCGCGCTGGTGAATTACTTCGCAGTGGCGCTCGCAGGTTGTTCGGATCCGGGCATCAGTCAAGCCGTGAACGTGTACGGCCGCTTCAGTTCGGGGCGTGAAGCGGGGTTAGTCGGACGCGAGGAGAAGACCGACATCCTGAACGCGGCCGCGCTGAACGCGATGAGCGCGAACGTCTTCGATTTCGACGATACCCACTTGCCTACCATCATTCACCCTACCGCGCCGGTCGCCGCGCCGTTGTTCGCGCTCGCGCAGAAGTCGCCGTTGAGCGGCAAGCAGTGGTTGCTGGCGTTCGTACTCGGCGTGGAAATCGAGTGCCGGTTGGGCAATGCGGTGTCTCCCGGGCACTATCAGCGAGGCTGGCACATAACCTCCACCTGCGGCGTGTTCGGCGCGGCGGCGGCCATTGCGAAGACGTTGAATCTGGATGGCGAGCGTATCGCCTGGGCGTTAGGCAATGCATCGGCGCAATCGTCCGGGCTGGTCGAAACGCTGGGCAGCATGGCGAAGAGCATCAGCGTGGGCAATGCCGCCCGTAACGGCCTGCTCTCCGCGTTGCTCGCGCAAGAAGGGTTCGCAGGGCCCGAGCGTCCTATCGAAGGCGAGCGCGGCTTCCTGCGCGTGATGAGCGAGGCCACCGACGCCGACGCCGATGCAGCATTCGCCACGCTCGGCAGCGAATGGGCGCTGTTATCGAATACGTACAAGCCTTACCCGTGCGGCGTCGTGCTCAATCCCGTCATCGAGGCGTGCCTGGGGCTATCGGCGACGCCGGGTTTTTCGTTCGCCGACGTCGAGCGCGTAACGCTGAGAGGTCACCCCCTGTTGCGCGCGCGTACAGACCGGCCGAACATCAAGCTTGGCCGCGAAGGGCAGGTCAGTGCGCAACACAGCGTCGCGGTCGCGCTCGCCAGAGGCCGCGCGGGCCTCGCCGAATTCACCGATGCAAGCGTGGCCGATCTACTGTTGCGGGCCTTCGGCCGCCGTCTTGAGTTTGTCGATGACCCGGCGTATTCCGTCGAAGCCGCGCAGGTGACACTTGTGTTGCGCTCGGGCGAGACGATTTCGCGCCGTATCGATGCAGCGCACGGCAGCCTGCAGGCGCCGCTCGCGGACACGGACCTTGAAAACAAGCTCAGGGAGTTGGCCGAGTATGGCGGCTCCGGTTGCAAGCCCGGTCCATTGATCGACGCGCTATGGGCGCTGGAAAGCGCTCCTGATGCGTCCTTGCCCATGCATCTCGTCTGTCTGTAAGCGCGCGCATGCGGCAAGCACACCATTCATCACTGTCGAGGAAGCATCATGTCGGAACATATGAAGTTGGGCTTTGTGGGGGTCGGCGTCATGGGGCGTCCCATGGCGCGTCGCCTGATCGAGCACGGCCATTCTTTGGTGATCTACGATCGCGACGAGCAGGCGCTGGCGGAGCTATCGGCGATTGGCGCGCAGGTGGCGGGCAGCGCGCGCGAAGTGGCCGATAGCGCGCACGTCGTCTTCACGAGCCTGCCCACGCCCGCTATCTTTAAGGAAGTCGCATTGGGTGCGCACGGATTGGTGTACGGCAAGTCGATCAAGATCCTGGTCGACCTGTCCACCGTCGGCTCGCGCACGGAACAGGAAGTGGCGGCCGGACTGCTTGAAAAAGGCATCGAAACCGTCGATGCCCCAATCAGCGGCGGCGCGGCCGGTGCGCAAAAAGGTACGCTCGCCGTCATGGCCGCGGGCAAGCCGGAAGCCATTGCTCAAGTCCGCGAACTATTCGATATCTTCGGGAAGGTGTTCATCGTAGGGGAGAAGGCAGGTCAGGCGCAATTGCTCAAGCTGCTGAACAACATGCTTTCGTCGACGGCGTTTGCGATTACCTCGGAAGCTTTCGTAGCCGGTGTGAAAGGCGGACTCGACCCGGAAGTGATGATGTCGGTGTTCAACGCGGGCAGCGGCAAGAACGGCGCGACGCTCGACAAATTCCCGAATCAGGTGTTGTCGCGCACGTTTGATTTCGGCTTCCCGATCGGCAGCGTATGTAAGGACATCGGACTCGCCGTGGAAGAGTGCCAGGCGCTCGGCGTGCCGATGTGGCTAGGCAACACCGCACGTCAGGTATGGAACTACGCGGCAATGCAGGACGGCAAGTCTCGCGACATGACTGAACTCGTCAAGTATGTTGAGAGTTGGTCGGATGGCAAGGGTATTGCCAGGTAGCAAAGGCTCGCGCAAGGTGCGGTAGATACACGCCATCCGCACATGCGCAGATGGTCGCTCAAGGCGATTTCGCGACCATCTTCCCCGCCGGTTCGGCGCTCCGGACCGGCGCAAAGCCCAACGTTCGAGCGAGCCGGGCCGCGCGAGTTCTAACCAGCCCCCAGTTCGTGTTCACCATGTGGAAAGTCCACGCCGAAGAGGCATTTTGGTTACTCCAGTATGACTTGAAGTGCTCCGAACCCACCCCAAAATCCAGATCGAAGCGCTGTTCGAACGCCCATTTCACACAGTGTTCGACCGCTATCGAGCCAGGACCGAACTTCCCATACTTCTCGTCGAAACCACCAATGATTGCGTTGGCGCAAGGGTTCCCAGTGGTCACGATCAAAGCAGCGATTGGCACGTTATCTAGAGAGACGACGAAGAGGCGGGCCATCGGGTGACCGTCGGCTGCGCTGAGCAGTGCGACGAGAAAGTTCTGGAAATGAGATGAATGCAGCCAGTCACCATGTTTGTGGACTCGATCGCTCCAGCCACGCTTCCATTTCAGCATCCGGTCGACCATTGTTGCAATCTCTCCCGTATCTGCCGGATCTGCCATGCGTATGACTAACTCTCCTTCCTTGGACAGGCGGCGTTGAAGCGCTCCGGGTTTTTTGCGGTACAACGTCCCAAGTTTGCCGCAAAATGCGTCCCAGTCGTTTTCGTCTCTCAGCTTCGCCATCCAGGAATCATCCCGCTTGGCGCTCACGACACGGCGGTGCCGCCGCGCAAGATCGTACAGTTCGGATCCTTCGTTCGTGTACGGCAAGTGCATGAAATCGGCGCCACAGTGACGACATGCCCAACGCCACGCGCCTTCGATCAGCGCTGCAGCGAACTGATTACTCTCCACAAGAACGCTTGTGTAGTCGCCGGCGTCCGGGCTCAGGGGAAGCAGGTAGGTCCATAAAGCCCGCCTGTAGGTAACGAGGGGCCATACCATCACCAGGCGCCCTTTTTCTCGACACACGAGGCAGCGCAGGCGCCTGCCTTGCGGCTTGGCTACGTGAAGCCACGCGAGCAGGCAAACACTGAAGGCCTGATAGTAGCGGCCATTCGCTCTTGACCAAAGCGCGTCCCAATCGTCCTGCAGAGCGCGGAACTGGTTTTCGTCGCTGACGATTTCATATTGCAGGTCTGTGTCGCGCATGGCATCTCGAAGAATGATCGTTGTTGGGCGCGGTCGTGTCTCTTCTCCCCGGATGCATCACCCGAAACGGCCGGCAAACACGTTCGGCTTCAATGTTTCTAAGTGCAGACGGAGAGCCCCTGTTTGCATGGTTTTCGGTTCTTCTACAGGTACGTCAGCATTCTCCTCGCCGCGCATTGCCAAAACCGTTAGCTTGCGAACACAATCATCATCACGGATGCTTGCGTCTCATTTAGTAATATAGTCGCTACGTTACTATTGTGGTCGCGTGAAACGGGACCAGACTTCGAGGAATAAAGACCCAATGAATCCATCGGAACGCATCGACCAGCTGATCGCAGAAATCACGGACTGGCGTGGTAAAACGTTTGCCAGCATCCGCAAGAGCATCCTTGAGGCCGACCCGGAGATAATCGAGGAATGGAAGTGGATGGGAAGCCCGGTGTGGTCTCGCGACGGAATGATCGCGGTCGCCAACGCCCACAAAGGCAAGGTGAAGCTTACCTTTGCACACGGGGCGAGCATTCCGGATCCTGACAAGCTGTTCAACGCGGGTCTCGAAGGCAACGCGAGACGAGCGATCGATTTTTTCGATGGCGATAAGATTAACGCGCGTGCTCTAAAAAATCTCGTTCGTGCCGCTATTGACTACAACCAGATCAAATTGAAGAAGAAAGCGCCTGCGAGTACTCGCGCGAAAGTGCACAAAAATGAAACGACATGAAGCTATAGCCTTATCTCGCGTGTGTCTCGCCGACTCGAGTCCGGCGCTTCGCCCGGCGTGAGGTCCTCGGCAGGCATGCAGAGGTGCTTGCAGACGGAAGCCGGTCGGCCGAACTGAGGAATTCGCACATCGCCAGTGAATAACCATTCGGGCTGCTCTTCCCATTTCCGTTAGTCATACTAATCATCGATCAAGCCAGATAGAGTGGTCACCGTGGGCGATCGCCGCACGTGTTCCCGTTTGCACGTTGCGGGATGTTGCAGTGGGGCGCGCGGCTTTTTTGAGTCACCGTGTCGAACTCAACGCCTGGATGCTGCGCAACCACTTGCTCATAACCCGAGCGAGGTCGATGTTTGTATTGCAATGTATCTGCACGGCGTATGGATACACAACATTGCACTTTCCGCTCCTTAACGACACAAGCCAGATACTTCCCAGGGTTCTAATGCATCAACGCCAGACATATTCTTGACTGCGCGTTTGGTTCATGGAGGGGGAAGACTTTTACGGTTGCAGTGCTATCCGATGACTTTGCTGTGGCGCGGTCTCTCGTGATTGACTCTGCTCTGATCGTCTTCGAAAACCTGGGTGTCGTGCGTCCAAATCCTCCTGAATCTATTTAGCTTCAATCACCAGAAACGCAAACGGGTGTTTGCGGGAAACCCCACTCTCTGTAGGCATAAACCATGAAATTCGTTCAATCGCTTATTGTTGCCGCTGTCGTTATTGTCCCCGCCGTATCGTTCGCGCAATCGAATGGTCCTGTGACGCGTGCAGATGTGCGCGCGCAACTGGTTCAACTGGAAAAGGCCGGTTACAACCCGGACGGCGATCAAACGCAATATCCGCAGAATATCGAAGCAGCTCAGGCACGCCTAAACGCTGAAAACAGCGTATCGGCGACGTCGTATGGCGCGTCGACGAGCGGTATTTCAGCTTCGGGTTCCCGGGCGGAGGAGTCGAACGTTGCTGGCCTCGGTCCAATCTATGCGCGCCCCTAAGCCGCCGGGTGGCGCCTCTCGGGGCGCTACGCGTCTAGACTCTGGCATTGAAAACTGAACAGAACCTTCTCCATCCGGGCTTGCATCTCGATGGGTTACGGAGAATGGAGGGGGTATCTGCGAGATAGATAACCCTATGCAATACCTTCGCTTGATATTCATCTTGAACGGTGCGAATTTGCATCACTGGCTTGAGTGTCGATTGCATTGTCACCCCGGAACTCGATTCCGGTGGGAACGGTGGTATCGAAGCAGACGGCTTCAGTTCAATGCCTTTCGCGGTAGCAGGGACGCCTGGCGCCGGCGCCGGCACCGATATGAGGGACAGATCTGACGTCGTCTAAAGACTCGGACGCCAACCCGCAATTGCAAACCGATTTGCAGTTCCCGGCGATTTGCAATTTTTCTTGAGGTCTTCGTCAGATGAGTACACCTACAACAGTTCAGCGTATCGGAAAGTTTGCGTTCGATGCGCGTGCCAGTCACCTCACGCCGCAGGCTCGAAGTGTGTTCAAGCGGAATATCCTTGACAGCCTGGGCTGCGCGATCGCTGCGCTGCCCGGCGCGCCGTTCAAGGCTCTTCGAGAGCAGTTCGAAGAGTACGGCCGCTCGGGATTGTGCTCGTTGATCGGAGGCGGCAGTACATCACCGGACCAGGCTGCGCTGTACAACGCAGGTCTCGTTCGTTATGTCGATCTCCTCGATAGCTATATGTCTCCAGGCGGTCTCTGTCATCCGAGCGACAACTTCGGCGCGATTCTCGCCGCGGCCGAACATGCGTCAGCAAGTGGCGAGGACTTCATGCTCGCCCTCGCTGTTGCTTATGAGATTGGATGCCGTATCACCGCGATCGTCCCGGTCATGGCGAAAGGGTTCAATCACGCCATTCAGCTGGCGGTATCGGCTGCAGCGGGGTCGGGCAAACTGCTCGGTCTCGATGTTGATCAAATCGCACATGCAATCGCGATCGCGACAGTCGATAACGTGTCGTTGACGGTTGTCCACTCCGAGCCGGTCTCGCAGTGGAAGGGTTTTTCACCGGGCATTACGGGTATGCGAGCCGTCTATTCTGCGTCTCTCGCGAAACGTGGTTTCACCGGTCCGCTTCGCCTCTTCGAAGGGCCCAATGGACTGGTGCGAATGTTTGATCAGCCGCTTGATGTGGACTGGGATGACCACCGGCTGGAGATCATCCACCAGACGGTCATGAAGAAGTACTGCTCGCTGATTCATGGTCAGCCGGTCCTTGAAGCGACTCTCGATCTCAAGCGCAGGAACAGCGTGAAAAGCGATGAGATCGACGAAATCCTTTGTGACATCTTCCAGACCGGATTTGACATTGCGGGTGGCGGCAGCTTCGGTCCAAAGGATGATCCGCATACCAAGGAGCAGGCTGACTACAACCTCAAGTATCTGATTGCAGCGGCATTGCTTGACGATCAGGTGGGCCCTGCTCAACTTGAACCCGAGCGGGTCCAGGCGGCTGACGCACAGGCGCTGCTCAGGAAGGTGACGGTGCGGCCGGATGCAGAATTCACGGCGCAGTATCCGCAAGCGTTGAACGTGAGAGTGACGATCAAATGCAAGGACGGCCGCGTGTTCTCGAAGGAGCACGTCGGCTTCGAAGGTGGCCTTGATAATCCGTTCACGTGGGAGCGTACGGTCGAAAAATTCAACTGGTTGAGCGAGCAATACGCGGATGAAGAGCTTCGAGGCCAGATCGTTAATCTGGTTTCGAAGCTGGATGAACACCCGATCAAGGAGTTGATGCAACTCCTGGCGAAGGTGAGTACCGAACCAAAATTCCCGGCGAAGCATCCGGGCATTCAATAACCGTACGGGAGTTTAGGAGATTCACATGGCCCTCATTTCTTGTGACATGCGGTACGGAAGATCCGACGAGCAGAAGCGGCAACTTGCCGCCGGACTGCTGCGAGTTGTCAGCGCGGCAACAGGTGAAACCAAGAATGACATCTTCCTCGTCATTCGCGAAGGACGCGGAATCAACTTCATCGAACATGGCGAGCACCTTCCGGAGTATGTCGAAGGAGCGGCGAACGATAAAGAACTGATCAGTCGTCTTAAATAAAGATTGTTGGAGAATCATCGTGCCTTTCATCGAATGCCATATCAGGGCTGGTCTGACGCAAGAGCGTCGTGAGCGACTCATCAGGGACATCATCCAGGTCACACACGATTCGATCGGGTCGGACCCAAAGATCATCAACGTGATTCTGCATGAACATCCTGCTGAAAATATCAGTGTTTCCAGCCGCATCAACGGAGAGGATTTCAAGGAGACCAAGACAGGCTGATATCGCGGCGCTGCGCAATCAAGCTTTAGTTAGCTGAATACCCGACGGTGTAGGATGGATGTCAAATTCGCGGTGCCGCTTGAGTGTGCCGACCTGGGCTCGGCGTCGATCGATATCATTCTCGATTCTGCAGTTCATATGGCGCTGAATAGTTGTTTAGCTGCGGTCACTTCGGCAGTCTGCAGGGTCTGCATCGTGTCGTCTACTCTCGTTGGCCAGGCGCTGAAATAGATCGATCGTATCGAACATCGGCTGTGAACAGCGTTGCGTTTTGTAGTGGTGCAGGCTTTGTGAAAGTTTTGGTCATTTCATAGGGGTGCAAAGCATGGACGTCGCTGACCTCAGGGTATTCGAAGCCGTTGCCCGTCATGGAAGTATGAACCGGGCGGCTGCCGAACTACATACCGTCCAGTCAAATGTGACAGCGCGAATCCGCGCTTTGGAAAGGGAAATTGGTGTTGCACTCTTTCAGAGACATGTACGCGGTGTGAATATGACTCCGGCGGGGCAACGGATGCTCCCGTATGCCGCGCGTATCGAAAAGCTTGTCGCGGATGCCAGGCTCGCTGCGCTGGATGACGGTCCTCCTAACGGTGCGCTTACACTGGGAACGCTCGAGACGACGGCGGCGCTGCGGCTTTCTCCGATACTGAGCAAATTCGCGAGAACGTACCCTCAGGTCCGGTTGTCCCTGGCAACTGGCACGAGTTGCAGCCTGACGGCTGACGTTGTGGAGTGTCGACTCGATGGAGCGTTCATAGCCGGACCGCTGGACCATCCGGACCTCCACACCGAGACCGTCTTTCACGAGGAATTGGTTCTGGTTACAGCGTGTACCATGCGCTCGCTGGAGACACTTGGATCAGTCCAGGATCTCAAAACCATTGTCTTTCGTCTGGGTTGCTCATACCGCCAACGGCTTGAGGCGCTCCTCGCTGAAATGGGCATACTCACGGCGACACCCCTCGAATTTGGCTCGCTGGATGCGATGATCGCGTGCGTTGCGGCCGGTATCGGCATCACGCTCCTGCCTCGAGGTGTCGTCTCGAACGCGGTGCAACAGGATCTCGTTGCCATCCATGCGATCGCTCCTGAAAAGGCGCGCGTCGAGACGCTTTTCATTCGACGACACGATTCTTACGTTTCGAGCGCCATGCGGGCTTTCGTCGAGGTTTCCAGGTCCGAGGTCGGGACACTTATGGTCGCCGCGTAAGCGACATCCCGGCCAAGGGACTGCTGCCGGCTCGTCGTCTGCTGGCCGGCGTTAACCAAGGAAGCCAAGGAAGCCAAGGAAGCCAAGGAAGCCGGCAAGCAAACTTCCGTCGTTCTTCTGGTCGTGTCGTCGCTTCTGACGATTGCTTTTGCGCTTAAACTCTTCGGAGCCTTCTAAGAATGGCAGCGAACAACAACAATCGAATCGGTCCCAAGCGCCTCGTTGTCGGCGCGCACTACGGTCTGCGCGACTGGCTCGCGCAACGCATTACCGCCGTCGTGATGGCCCTCTACACGCTGGTCCTGCTGTTCTGGTTTTTCGGCGCACGTGACTTTTCGTATGACGGCTGGGCATCTATTTTCGCCATGCAATGGATGAAGCTTGCCACCTTCGTGACCTTGCTCTCGCTCTTCTATCACGCGTGGGTCGGCATTCGCGACATCTGGATGGACTACGTCAAGCCCATGGGGCTGCGCCTGTTCTTACAGGCACTAACAATCCTCTGGCTGGTCGGATGCGTCGGC
>Ga0185299_10003066_pt1 | contig 23445 bp, 21 predicted proteins | sample PaiPotPPA55metaG_FD_128002 | JGI IMG/M metagenome (GOLD analysis project Ga0185299, IMG submission 128002) | Iron sulfur acid spring bacterial and archeal communities from Banff, Canada, to study Microbial Dark Matter (Phase II) - Paint Pots PPA... ... | reverse complement strand
CGCCTTCGGCCGATTGAAAGACTTCAGGCGTATCGCCACGCGCTACGACAGGCTGGCGCGTAACTTCCTGGCCTCTGTCTGCATCGTCGCCGCTCTCGTATGGTGGGTTTAATGAGTCTGGACCCTAGAGCTTATGCCCTTCTTGCTAGAGCACATGAGATAGGCGGCTTGAAACCAAACGTGCAACGGCAAATGGCTGCGCTCGAAAATCGCTCCAACACGAACCGTGAATTGCTTCCGGCAATCATAGCACTTTTTCAGGCCAAGACGTTCGCGGCCTTTCTTGTCCTTTACGCCATTGAGCGCGGCAATGCGCCCCATACAACCGCAGTGCGGACATACCGGGCCTTCGCGCCAGAAAATCGCTTCTAACGCCTCGAAAGCGGCGGCTTCGTCTCGAAGGTATGGCGCCGCCGTGTTCCAGTAGCATTTCGCGCGAGTCATCGGCGATCTTGAGCCACGCGGGGAAGAGCACGAATGCGCGGTCCATATCGACCGGCTGCCCCAAGTAAAAGTTTGGGCGCGCAACACGGTGCGGCAGATGAATTCCTGTTGGCTTCAGACGTCGGGTGGCAAGTTCTACCCGGACTTCGTCTGCGAACTTCAGGACGGCCGCGTGCTCGTCATCGAATACAAGGGCGCCTTGCTGGCGCACGACCCGGCCGAGCAACAGAAAAGGCTCATTGGTGAGTTATGGGCGGAACGGTCGCGCGGGCGGTGCCTGTTCGCTTGGGTGGAAAATAAACAGTTCGCGGAGATTGACCGGGTCATTCGTTCCAACCGGCCCCAAGCGACGTCTGATATTGGGGCCGGAAAACCCCGATAGGCATGCGCCTAAGCAAAGCCTAGCCCCCATCCTTCGAGACAGCCTTTCAGACTTCCTCAGCGCGGTAGCCTTGCAATGAGTTTTTCATAGAGCGGGTTTTCCGCCGAGAACACATAGTCTTGCGCCGCGACGCAGACGTGGGTCGCGCCTTGCGCGATCAGCCAATCGGCCAGCGGCGCAGCCTTGTGTTTCGGGCAGTTCAAGATCAGGCGTCCATCGGCTGCATGGAAGCGCGCGCGGGCAGAAAACGCTGCCTTCGCCTCCGCGAGCAAATCGTCGTCCAACTTCAAAATGAAAGCCGAGGCCTCGCGCGTGGTGCGCGCCTCCTCTTCCGCCGCGATTCGCGAGAGAATGATGCGGGCGCTTTCGCGGGGACCAGGACTCCAATCGGCGGCAACCGCCGCCACGAGATTGGCCTGCGAGCGCAAAATCGTGCCGTCGTCGAGAATTTTGAGCGCATTGGCGAGAAGCGTCGCGCCAGTCGTCGTGATATCGACGATGAGCTCGGCCTTGCCCGCCGCCGGTGCGCCCTCGGTCGCGCCAAGGCTTTCGACGATGCGGTAATCGGCGATATGCCACTCGGCGAAAAAGCGCCGGGTGAGATGAACATATTTCGTCGCGACGCGCATCCGCTCGCCGCGCTGCGCCCGGAAGGCCACCGCAACATCCTCTAGATCCGCCATGGTTTTCACGTCGATCCACGCGCGCGGCACCGCCACGACGACATGGGCGTGGCCGAAGCCGAGCGGCGCCAAAAGTTCGACTTTCGCTTCCGAATCGGCGATGGTTTCGCGAACGAGGTCCTCGCCGGTGACGCCGAGATGCACATGGCCCGCGGCCAATTGCGCGACAATGTCGGTGGCGGAAAGAAACGCTATCTCGACATGCTCCATGCCGGCCAAACTTCCGCGATAGTCGCGCGAACCGTGCACGAGTTCGAGCCCGGCGCGTGCGAAAAAAGCCGCGGCGTTTTCCTGCAGCCGCCCTTTGGAGGGAACCGCGAGCACGAGAGGCTGGCCGTGCGCGCTCATGGCGGTGCTCCGGCGCGGCTCAGGCGCCCGATCCAGATCGCCGCGCCGACGGCGGCAATGGGTTTTTCCGCGCCAAGCGTTTGTGGAAGCTGGTCGTAGCGCCCGCCGCCAATAGCAGGCCCCGCCGCGCCCTGCTCGTGCGCCTCGAAAACAAAACCTGTGTAATAGTCGAGATTGCCGGTAAAGCGCGCGGCAAAATGGAGTCTTGCGGCATCGAGCCCCTGCGCGGCGATAAACCCAAGCCGTTTGTCGAAACTGTCGAGCACGGCGGAAAGATCGAGATTCGCACCGGCGGCAAGCGCGCGCAATTGCGCGGAAGCCTTATCAGGGTCGCCTTCCACGCGCAAGAATTGCTCGATGACCGCGCGCTTTTCTGCGGAAAATCCCGAGCCCGTCTTGAGTGCCGCCTGCTCGAGGAAACGATCGGCGATCTCACCTGGGCTGCGGCCACCCGCCGGGGCCACGCCCGCGATGGAGAGAAGATCCTCGACGAGGGCGCGCGCGCCCTGCTTGTCGGCGCCTTCGAGAACGCCGAGCACGCCGGAATGATCGGTGCCGTTCAAGCCTGGGTCCAGGATCGTGGAGAGGGATTTGCCTTGACCGTGGCCGCGCGCGATGCGGCGGCGCCATTGCGGTGGGAGATCGAGCGCTTCGAGAAGCCGGGAAAACAGCCCGGCATCGCCGATCCGCACAATGAGGCGCGATGGGGAGGCCTGGTATTGTTTGGCGGCGCCTGCCGCTTCGAGCGCGAGGGCGAGGATTTCCGCGTCCGCCGCCTCCCGGTCGGTGCGGCCAAAACTCTCAATTCCGGCTTGCATGAATTCGCTTGGGCGGCCTGGGAGAAACCGGAAAACAGGCCCGCAATAGGAGAAGCGCGCGCGCTCTCCGGCATGCTCCGTGGCGAGATAGGCGACCAGGACAGGAATCGTATATTCCGGGCGCAGGCAATAGTCGGCGCCGGAAAGATCGCTTGTGAGATAAAGCTGGCCGCGCAGATCCTCGCCGGAATCGAAGAAGATCGAAGCCGGTTGCAGGATTGGCGGTTCACAGCGCGCGTATCCGGCGCCAGTGAGATGGGCGATGACTGCTTCCGCACGCTGATCGAGAAAAGACAAAGCCGTGCCCCGGAAACCTCAAGGAAGTTCGCCACTCTTAGCAAGGCTAGCCACGTTGCGCGACAGGTTTTGAGAAAAATAGGGTGAACGCGAGCGAACGCGCGCTCAGTTGCGTTGACAGAGTCTTCTGGCGAGTCACCAATCGAGCAGGGCGAGGCTATCGCGCCGTGAATGGCAAGTCTCGTTGATGATGACCGATAGGCCCAGTCTCTTGATCCGAGGGATATGGTTTTCCAGGGCATATCGATGCGCTTGTTCCGAAGCAACAGGGGTGAGGATGTCGTAGTAGCTTGTACTTGATCTTACAGACGGTGCGATGAGTTGCGCCTCGGTCAGGATCAGGACTTGCCTCGGCGACCTTGGCTTCCAGCGCCTTGAGCCGCTTCTTCATCGTCTCGAGATCATGGCGCTGCCAGACGCCGCGCACCCCGTCCTTCGACGGGCTCAGGAGGCGAGATCGAGTGGCCAAGCTTCCTCATTTGGTTGGCGACGCGGATCTGGCTGAAGGCCGGCTGCTCCAGCGAAAAATCAACGATCCGCGCCGCGATCTCGGGCGCGGTCCGGTTCGGCGCAAGAGGGGCCGAAGCGTCTCGGCACCAACTGACCACCGGCGCCGGGGCAAGCGGGTCCGCAGCTGTTAGCGCTTTGCAAAGGCGGCGCGGGCTTGTTATATGCGCTCGCGAAAAAACGCGATTCCCTGATAGCTCAGCTGGTAGAGCAATCGACTGTTAATCGATCGGTCGCAGGTTCGAGTCCTGCTCAGGGAGCCACCACTCCCTTCAGTGCCGTCTATTATCGGCTTTTTCAGTTAGCGTAATTAATAAAACGCGTCCGCCTAAGCCCGCATTTTGACCATGCAACAATCGCCCACAAGTGGAAAGCAAGCGATGAAAAGGCGCGACAGGCAACCGACAGGCGTCGACCGCCTTGATGCGACGCGACGCCGCGCGAACCGCTTTGGCGGACTGCTCGCCTACTGCAAGGACACGAGTAAAATTGTTGACGACGGCTGCGCGGACATTGTGAACCAGCAGACCGCGCCGATCATGCCCCGCGGTCTCGACCTCGCATTTACGGGCTTGCTCTTCCGCCGCAAGAATCAATCAAAAGCCGTTTGAACGGATCGGACAACGACACAGCCGCTGGAAACGGCTCGGATGCTCTGCAACGCGCTTGGCGTTGGTGATGCGCCGCCTGCACCTGGCCTGATGCATCCGGATATCAAATCGAACGACATGGGCGGCTGGCCCGATTAACCGGACGGGCGCGGTCCGCAGCTAGTCGCCGAAAATGTCTTAAATGCGCCTGTTGAGCGACTGGAAGGATTTCGGCGTACGAGTTGGGGACAAATTCGCGGACGGTAATATCGTGATCGCACTTCGAGTGGTATGCCGGGATCTGAACGGCACGAGCCGTGGAACATATGACGCGCCCCCGCGTTTACCGCGACATGGCCTTACGCTCCAATCGTGATGCTGCACAACAGCAATAACACTCCTGCATCGACACACGCGAAGATGATTATTCTTGCCAGCGCGCCCAGGGGAGGAGGACCTTACCCGCCAAGCCAAGGCGCTCATCGAAGTCCCGGCCGGAGGGGAGGCAAATATGGTGAAATTGTCTTCGGCTTTTCCGGTTGCGCCGCGCGAGCCTTGCTCTTTAAGCAGGCGCTTGTTCGAAACGAGGCGCCTTTCCCTGGACCTCGCCCGCCCGCTTAGCGCCGAGGATATGACCGTCCAGGCGATGGACGACGCCAGTCCGACCAAATGGCATCTTGCCCATACGACTTGGTTCTTCGAGACCTTCGTTCTCGCCAGCCATCTCGACGGCTATGGGTCGTTCGACGAGACATTCAACTATTGCTTCAATTCCTATTACGAATCTCATGGGCCGCGGCAGCCGCGCGGCAAGCGCGGGCTCCTGACGCGGCCGTCGAGCGATCGCATCTTCGCCTACCGCACCCATGTGGATGCCGCGCTCGAAAAACTTCTTTCGGGCGGGACGGCCCCGGGGTCCGAGCTGGCGCGCGTTATCGATGTCGGCATCAATCACGAACAGCAGCATCAGGAGTTGATGCTGACCGACATTCTTGCGCTTTTCGCCGCAAATCCGCTGCGGCCGGCCTACCTGGTGCCGCGCCCGCGCGGAGATCAGCGTGAGCCGGGCCCTCTTCGCTGGATCGAGTATTCCGGCGGGATCCATGAGATAGGTCACGGCGGCGAAGGTTTCGCGTGGGACAATGAGGCGCCGCGCCACGGCCAATTGATCCATCCGTTCCGTCTCGCCGACCGCCTTGTCACCAATGCGGAATGGCTCGCATTCATCGAGGACGGCGGCTATCGAACCTTCGCGCTCTGGCTTGCCGACGGCTGGACGATCGTCAATCGGAAAGCCTGGCGGGCTCCGCTCTATTGGGAGGAGTGCGACGGGCAATGGTTCGCGATGTCGCTTGAAGGTATGCGGCCGATCGATCGTGCGGCTCCAGTCGCGCATGTGAGCTATTATGAGGCGGACGCTTTCGCGCGCTGGGCGGGCAATCGACTTCCAACCGAATTCGAATGGGAGGTTGCGGCAAAGGGCGTTGCCGCGACCGGAAACACGCTTGCCTCGGGTGCGCTGCGGCCCCTGCCGGCCGCTCCGGGCCCGGATGGGCGGCCCCGCCAGATGTTCGGCGATGTTTGGGAATGGACCCAGAGCGCTTATATGCCTTATCCAGGCTACCGCGTGCCGCACGGATCGCTTGGCGAATACAACGGCAAGTTCATGGTCGGCCAGCAGGTCTTGCGCGGCGGCTCCTGCGCGACGCCGGAAGGGCACGCGCGCGCGACCTATCGCAATTTTTTCTATCCCCACCAGCGCTGGCAGTTCATGGGGCTGCGCCTTGCCTCGGAGATCGAATGATGTGGACGAGCAACACCGCGCTTCGCCAGGTCGATGGCATTGCCGGCCCAGACCGCGACTTCGCCGCGAGCGTGATCGAGGGCCTATCAAAGCCGCGCAAGAGCCTGTCTTGCCGGTTCTTCTACGATGCGCGCGGCAGCGAATTGTTCGAAGAAATTACCCGGCTGCCGGAATACTATCCGACCAGGACCGAGATCGCGATTCTCGACGCACATGCGGCGGAGATCGCGAGCCGCGTGGATGACGGCGCTGTTCTCGTCGAATTCGGTTCGGGCTCAAGCCGCAAGACGGAGATTTTGCTCGCGGCCTTGCCGCGGTTGCGCGCCTATGTGCCTATCGACGTGTCCGAAAGCGCCCTTGAGGAGGCGAAGCGGCGCCTCATCAAGCGCTTTCCGGCGCTCGCCGTGCGTCCCATCGCCGGCGATTTCTCGCGGCTGCTCGCCTTGCCACCGGACCTCGCCAAAGCGCGGAAATTGGGTTTCTTTCCTGGCTCGACAATCGGCAATTTCTCTCCCTTTGCCGCCCGAACGTTGCTCGGTGCCATGCGGCGCTTACTGACGCCAGATGGTTGGCTCATTGTCGGCGTTGATTTGAAAAAGGACGCCGGCCAGCTGGTTCGCGCCTACAATGACGCGGCCGGCGTCACCGCGGCCTTTAACCTCAATCTTTTGACGCGGATCAACCGCGAGCTCGAAGGCTCGTTCGATCTCGATGGCTTCCGCCACGAGGCGATTTACGATCCCCGCGAGGGCCGCGTCGAGATGCACATTGTCAGCATTCGGAATCAAACGGTGAGAATCCGGGACCTGTGGTTTCGATTTTCTGCCGGCGAAACCATCCATACCGAGAACTCTTACAAATATTCCATTGGCCAATTTCAAGATATCTCCTGCTCGGCGGGCTGGCTGCCGGGCCGCGTTTGGACCGATGCCGGAAATTTCTTCAGCGTGCATGAATTGATCTCCAACAGCGTTGGAACAGCGGTGATTTAACGCATTTTCTTAACGCGCACCGGCAGCTGCTTCGCGGGGTGCGCGGGGACAATGAGGGACGTCCACGTCAAGGTCGCCGGTGCTTCGGCAATACCCCGATGACGCATTTCGGATCCTTGCCAATGGCCGGAGAAGCGGGCCTGATTTACTTCGGGCGCATTTCGCCGGGGCGCGCAAAATCCTCGAGCCAGGCAAAACAGCGATCCACCGCCATGGCGAGCAGCGCGACGATGGCGGCGCCTTCCAATACATACGCCGGGTTCGACGCGGAAAGTCCCTCGATGATCGGCGAACCCAGCGATAAGGCGCCGGCGGCCGATCCGATCGCCGCCGTTCCGATATTGATGATGACCGCATTGCGAAGACCGGCGAGAATGAAAGGAAACGCGAGCGGCAGCTCGATTCGCCATAAGACGTCCCGTGGCGCGAAGCCCATTCCCATCGCCGCGTCGCGGACGACGGCGGGCACGGCGTGAAGGCCGGTCACCGTCGCCTCGATGACTGGAAAAATGGCATAGAGGCAAAGCGCCGCGACGGCTGGGGCCGCGCCATAGCCCAGCACTGGGATGGTGAGCGCGAGCACCGCGACCGGCGGAAACGTCTGCCCGATGGCGGCTGTCGCGCTGACCATCGCGGCAAATTCGCGTCCGCTGTCACGGGTGACGAAAATCCCTAAGCCGATCCCGATCGTGGCGGCGGCGAGGCTCGAGAGCGCGACAAGCTCCACATGGGCCAATGTGAGTTCGAAAAAGCTCGCGCGCGCGTAGACCGGGCGCGGATCGCCTGGGAAAAGCGTCCGCATGAGCGGCCCGGCCGCTGGCATCAGGAAGATGGCGGCGACCAACAAAAGCGTAATCCATAGCCCCGGCCGGCGCCCCCAGTGGATCAAAGCGGCAAGCAGTCTCGCCATGTCATCCCAACTATGAGGATCATTCATTCTACTCTCGAATTGCGTTTCCAATTTGAGCCATGGCATAAAACTCTTTGCTTTCACCATGCTTGACCCAATTATCACCCTCTATCTTTTGGGGCAATTCCAGGAGGGCGGCGGCGGCGCCTCGATGGCTCAGCCGGTTTGGCGGGAAGTCATCCCCAATGTAAGGTTCGCTGACCGAATCGAGGGGGTGCTGTCGCGTCAATCAAGCTCGCGCGCGATGACGGCGCGCAAGGACGGCAAGTCCCGATGCACCGTCTCCCACACAAATCGTGCGGCCACGTCCTCATAATTGTGCCGATAGATATTCTCCGCTCCGCTATACGCTTCCATGCAATCGACGGATGACGCGCCTTCAGTTCGTCCGGCAGCCGCCGCGAGGCCTCCGAGATAATTTCAAGGCATCGGGTCACGGCATAGACCGTGCGCAAACCATCGTAAAAGGACGTGGGGCCGAAACCAGCGGCGAATTGGGTTGCCTAGCCGATATGGTCAAAATGTCGCGCAGCGCGGGGCCGGCCGGGTTAGAAGGCATAGATGGCGTGCGCCGTCGCGGCGGGACGGATATAGGATTTCAATCCATCGCGGCTCACAACATCCACGGGGGAATCAAAGAACTCTGCGATATAGCCTTTCAATCCGGCAAAGTCGATGTCGCCGCGCGCCCGTGAGCCGAACAAGGCGGCATGCGCCACTCCGCGCGCGCAGCACCGCTTCGTTCTCCTTCAATCGGGCAAGGATGTCCTTACTGTTCATGGTTCCTTTATAGCACAAAACGCCGGAGGGGCGGCGGCGGTGCATCGATGGCTTATTAGCCGGTTTGCGGGAGGTCATCCCCGATGTAAGGATCGCTGACCGGACCGAGGGCGTCGCACGGGCAAAGCGGTCATCACGGACAAATTCAATGACTGACGTCTTAAACGAGCCGGGCTGGGCGCGTGGGAGGAGGACCCTAGCCCGATCGAGCGCAGCTTTGAGAAATGCGGCAAGGGCCGTGGCGCCGCCGCTGCTCTTTGGGTTGCGGCTTTGGGCTTCGGTCTGTCTTGCCCTCTACGTCGCGTTCTGGCTCGAGCTCGACAATCCCTTTTGGGCCGGCACCTCGGCGGCGATCGTCTGTCAGCCCCAACTTGGTGCCTCGCTGCGCAAGGGGTGGTACCGCATGATCGGCACTTCGATCGGCGCCGTGGCGATCGTGGTTCTGACCGCATGGTTCCCGCAGGCCCGCGCCCCGTTTCTCGTCGCGCTGGCGCTGTGGGCCGCCGGGTGCGCTCTCGTCGCCACGCTTTTGCACAACTTTGCGTCCTACGCGGCGGCGCTAGCCGGCTACACGGCAGCGATCATCGCAGCCGACGAACTCGGCGCGACCGGCGGCCCGAACGCAGATGCGGCCTTCCTGCTCGCAGTCTACCGCGCCAGCGAGATCTGCATCGGTATTGTAAGCGCCGGCATTGTTCTCGCCGGAACGGATTTCGGCGGCGCCCAACGCCGCCTCGCCGCATTATTCGCAGCGCTGTCGGGCGAAATCACGGGCCGGTTTACCGGCATGTTGGCGTTGGCGGGGCCGGAGCTGCCGGAGACGCAGCCCGCCCGGCGCGAGCTGGTCCGGCGGGTCATCGCGCTCGACCCGGTCATCGACGAGGCGAAAGGAGAATCCGCGCAAATCCGTTACCATTCGCCGGTGTTGCAGAGAGCCGTGGATGGTTTGTTCGCCGCCCAGGCCAGCTGGCGCACGGTGGCGGTGCTGCTGGCGCGGCTGCCAGACGACAAGGCCCGGCAGGAGGCCGATGCCGTCCTGCAAAACATTCCGCAGGAGCTGCGATCGGCGGAGCTCGGCGTGCCGGCGGGCTGGATGGCCGACCCCGTCCGCCCGCGCCGGGCCTGTGAGACGTCGGCACGGACACTGACCACTCTGCCGGCCGGCACGCCATCGCTGCGGCTGCTCGCCGACCAGACGGCCAAGGTGCTCGATGGCATTTCGGATGCGCTCAACGGGCTGGCGCTGCTTGTCGGGGCTCCTGTTCGGTCCGTTCCTCGCCGCCGCGGCGTCCAGCTCCGCGTGCCCGATTGGCTGCCTTCTCTCGTTAATGCGGGTCGCGCGTTCGTCGCGATCGGCATCGTTGAGATCTTCTGGATCATGACCGAATGGCCGAATGGTGCCTTCGCCATTACCTTCACCGCGATCACGGTTCTCCTGTTAGCGCCGCAAGCCGACCGGGCCTACGCTGCCGCCATGGGTTTCATGATCGGCAGCGCTCTCGGCACTGTTTGTACCGCGATCATCGCATTTGCGGTGCTGCCAGGGCTTGAGACCTTCGAGGCCTTCAGCCTCGCCATTGGTCTTTACCTCGTGCCCGCCGGCGCTTTGATGGCCCAACCATGGCAGACGGCGATGTTTACCGCCATGGTGATCAATTTCGTGCCGCTGCTCTCGCCCGCGAACCAGATGAGCTACGACACCCTGCAATTTTATAACTTCGCGCTGGCGATCAACGCAGGCAGCGGCGCCGGGGCGCTTTCATTTCGCCTGCTGCCGCCGCTGTCACCCGCGTTCCGGACCCGCCGGCTGCTGGGACTAACCTTGCGTGATTTGCGCCGCCTCGCAACGGGTCACCTCCCATTGACGGTCAACGATTGGGAGGGCCGCATATGCGGCCGGCTCGCGGTTTTGCCCAATGCGGCCGAGCCGTTGCAGCGCTCGCAGCTTCTGGCGGCGTCATCGTTGGGTTCCGAAATCATCCAACTTCGCCACATCGCTACCAGGCTCGGTCTGGGCTCGGACCTCGACGCGGCACTCGAGGCGTTGGCGCAAGGAAACAGCGCAATCGCGACCATCCGGTTTGCCCGACTCGATCACCGCCTTGCCTCTCTCCCCGGCGCCGGATCGGGGGCGCCTCTTGCTCTCCAGGCGCGCGGGAGTATCCTTGCAATCTCGGAGGCGCTCATCGAGCATGCCTCTTACTTCGACGCTGGAGCGCCCGTGTGAGGTTCACCGAGATCGACGTGTTCGGCGTCTACGTTGCGCCGATGTCGGTGATGATGGTCGCGGCCTGGCTCGTCACGATCGTGCTGCGCCGGCTTGCGAGCCGGTTCGGCGTGTTGCGGTACGTCTGGCATCCGGCTTTGTTCGTGTTTGCCGTTTATATGATTGTGCTCTCGTCGATGACACTTATCGTCGCGCGCTAAGTTCGCCATGCCGGAAGCTCAAACCAAAGCGAAGAGCACCAAGACGGCAGATGAACGCGATGCCGTCTGGTCCCCCGACCTGCCTGCCCGCTATAAGATCAGGCCGCGCGTAAGGATCATTCCAGTTTTGATCACTTTGGTGACGGTTGCGCTTGCCTTGCCGCTCGGCTGGGCGATGTGGGACGCCTATATGGGTGCACCCTGGACGCGCGACGGCACCGTGCGCGTCTATGTCGTCACCATGGCACCCGAGGTCGCCGGGCGAATCGTCGAGTTCCCGGTCGCCGACAACCAGTTCGTGAACATGGGCGACTTGTTGATGCTGATCGACCCGAGGGACTACACGATCGCTGTCAGTCGTGCCGAGGCCGCGGTGAAGCAGGCCGAGGCCAATGCGCGGAACGCGGAGTTACAGTCACAGCGCCGGCAGAAGCTGACCCAGATGGCGGTCACTATAGAGGACCAGCAGACCTATGCGACGACGGCGGTTTCGACCCAAGCGCAATATCAGCAAGCCTTGGCAAACCTGGACCAGGCGCGGGTCAACCTCGAGCGCACTCAGGTCCGCTCCCCCGTGAATGGCTGGGTGACCCACCTCCTCGCGCAACTCGGCGACTATGCGAATGTCGGCCAGAATATAATCTCGCTCGTCGACGCCGACTCGTTCTGGGTTGACGGCTATTTCGAGGAGATCAATCTCGGCTCGATCCGCGAAGGCGACCCTGCCGAGGTCAAGCTGATGGGCTATAGCCAGATCGTTCGTGGCCACGTCGACAGCATCGCGCGCGCCATCAATGTCCCGAACGCGCAAGCCAACCAGCAGGGGCTTGCAACTGTCAACCCGATCTTCACCTGGGTACGCCTTGCCCAGCGCATTCCGGTGCGCATTCACATCGATGAGGTGCCGGAGGGCGTGGTCCTTGCGGCCGGGATGACGGCCACCGTGCAGATCGATCCTCGACCCCGGCCGCCAGCCAAGTGATGCGGGGAGAGTTGCTGATTTTGGGATCGGCAGTTTGGATCCTACCAAAATGTTGCACGTGAAACATTTTGGTAGGATTTGGGCCAAAAACCTTACAACGCCCAAGACAGCGGCCCTCCTTCAATCTTGTAAGACCAATCAATCTTTTGGGGCAATTTCAGGAGTGGCGGCCGCGCCGCCTCGAGGGCTTAGCCGGTTTGCGGGATGTCATCCCCGATGTAAGGTTCGCTGGCCGAATGAGAGGTGTCATGCGGGATGCCCGAGCCGCCGCTTAGTCTCGTCCATCACCAGCGATACCCCGGCCGTAAACGACGGAATACTTTTGCACCGCAATTGTGCACCTAGAAAGCCCTGCAATATCAATAGCCTAATTTTGGTGCAATGCCGCCGCACCAAACTGTGCTATGGCTGTCGCCTTGGCACGATTTTTCTGCATGGTGCGAGGCGTCAACCCCATGACCGACGGCACGAAGCCCCGGACCCTGAAAGACCAGCTTGAATCCGAAACCGCCGACACGGAGCGGAGCGCCGCCGTAGACTCGGAGCGGTACCATGGTGGCGACTGGTGGCAGTTGACCGACGCGGAGGAATCCGTTTTCGTCATCGACCGGGGGCGGTTCCCGCGCATGATTACCGTCTGGTCATGCTACGAGGCTTTCAAGAATATTGCCTACAGCCTGTCATGGGAGGACGGCCTTATCGAACAGGCCTGCCAGCAACATCCCGAGTGGTGCAGCGCGGGCATATCCGAGAGCGAATTTTCCGACTTCGCCAAGGTTTTCGGCGGACTGACCCACCGGGAGGCCCATGTGTTCTATACCAAACATGATTTCTGGCGCGCCCGGGCGGGTGTCAGCCAGTATCACTACAGGGCATGACTGGTGCAGAATTCTTGCAGACCGTGTGAAAACCCGCTCAATTGAGCGGCCGTCTTTGAATTTTGGTCGATTCTAGGCCATTTTCCCACAAATCTTCTCCGGACGAGCCGTTTTCAGGCAAAATCCGAGTTTTCGCACAGTCTGCTTGAATTTTGCACCGTCATGCCGTTTCACCCCAAACATTCGCCGAAGCAGCTTCAAAGAAGTGCACATCAAGCGGATAACGCTCATTCCGGACGGCGGCCATCCGCCGAGCGCGCGCGACGATGGCCATATTAGAGTCTGATGCCGGGTCGCCATAAAGACTAACGTAAACCTGCCCGATCTTCCCTTTTTCGATCTGCCTTAAAATATGTGCATCTTTGGAAGCCAAAGAGTGACCAAAAATGAAAAGGCTGGCCCCTGCAGTCCGGCAAATCTCAGCAAAGCTGCGAAGTCCCTTGTGTAAATAGGCCGAGTGCCGAATGCGCTCGAATTTTCCTTGGCTGCTTCCTTCCGAAACAAAGAGGGGAAACCGTCCTTCATTGAGTGAGGCTCGTATCTGATCTACCAACGGTATCCCGCCGGACCGTTCCCAACACTTTTTTTGCAGCTCGTGACCGTAGTCATAGAGATGTAGCCCACCATGTAGAAAGAAGATGCATTGGTAATGCGTTTCCTCGCCGTCCCAAGTCACATATGCGGCTCCGGGATCGTCATCCGGCGCGCGAAAACCGTCATCATGCTGGAGTGCCTCCACCGATTTAATCACTGACGTTAGCGGGACAGATGCGTTCCAGTCGATCACTTGATCGTGCAGCAGGGTCCAGTAGAGTAGAAGATCGTAGTTGAGCGTATAGATATTGGCTCGCAGGTCCTTACCCATTTTCGGTTTCAGATTGCGACTCTCCCCCGCAAAATGCGCAAGAAATCGGCGACAAGCTTGATATTGCCCTTCGGTGACATCTGACGGGCGTTCGGGATGGCGGCCCGCTATGGCCCGCACCAGCAGTTCTTTCAAGGTTTCAGCATGTTCCTCCATGCGAGATCGCGCATCGCTGTCAGCAGAGTACAGAGGGAGAATGGCGATCGACTGCCGAAGCGCATGGATCACTACCTCGAAGTCCGTTGTTCCCAGTAGGTCGAAAGCCTTCCGAGCTTCCGGGAAACCGGTGAAATCTGCCTTCTCCAAGAGAGACACATAGCTGAAGCGATCCCGGAATAGAGCTATGCTGAACCCGTTGCCGAGAAGCAAATGACGCTTTGTGTTGGCTGTGATTTTAAGCGCTTCGGTAAAACTGATTGGGTTGGCTTCAAGCGAATATTCGATATCCGTTGTGGTCGTCATTACGCTCTCCTTGATAAAGGGTATCGTGATAGAAAAAAACCCAGATAGGCACGAAGCCTGAGTTTTCAATCAGCGACGCTGGAAAATTCGGCTTTCGCGCCACCGAGAACGCCCGCATCTAGGACCGCGCGGGGCTAGGCGTTCTTCACTATTGCCCCAAAACCGCTCCCGCCTCGGCCTTGATGTCGAACGCCGCCGCAAAAAGCGCCCGCGTGTACGCGCTGCGAGGCATCGCCAGAAGCTCCAAGGCCGGACCGGACTCGACGACTTTTCCGTCGCGCATCACAATGATTTCGCTGGCAAGCGCGCGGACCACCTTCAGATCATGGCTGATGAAGAGATAAGCGAGGCCGCGCCGTTTTTGCAAATCGCGCAGAAGATCGACGATCTGCGCTTGCACCGACATGTCGAGCGCCGACGTCGGCTCGTCGAGGACGATGAATTTGGGCTCTAGGACAATCGCCCGCGCGATCGCGATGCGTTGCCTCTGGCCGCCCGAAAATTCATGCGGATAGCGATCCATCGCGGCCGGATCGAGGCCTGTGTCGGCGAGCGCTTGCGCCACGATCTCCCGCCGGCGCGGCAAGGACATGGCTTTATATTGCACGCCGAGGCCTTCCGCGACGATATCGCCCACTGGAAGCCGGGGTGACAGGGACCCATAAGGGTCCTGAAACACGATCTGCATGTCCCGCCGCAACGGCCGCATCGCCTTGAACTTGAGGCCGTCGATCGGGCGTCCCAGGAAGACGATCGCGCCTTCGCAGCGAATGAGGCGCAGGAGGGCGAGGCCGAGCGTGGTTTTGCCCGAGCCGGATTCGCCGACGACGCCGACCGTTTCGGCTTCGCGCACGCACACGGACACGCCGTCAACAGCCTTGACGAAGCCTTTCGTTCTGCGGAAAAACCCGCGCTTGACAGGAAACCAGACGCGGATGTCTTTTGCTTCGAGGATCGTCTTGGCGGCAAGGTCAATCGCAGGCGGAGCGCCTTTCGGTTCGGCGGCAATCAGCGCCTTGGTGTAGGGATGGCGCGGCGCCGCGAAAAGATCCGCCACCTTATTGGTTTCGACGATTTTGCCTTTCTGCATCACCGCCACATCGTCGGCGATCTTGCGCACGATGCCGAGGTCGTGGGTGATGAAGAGCATCGCCATATGATGGCGCGTTTGCAGCTCCTTCAAAAGCTCTAAGATCTGGGCCTGTACCGTAACATCGAGGGCGGTCGTCGGTTCATCGGCGATAAAAAGACCGGGCCTATTGGCGAGCGCCATGGCGATCATCACACGCTGGCGCTGGCCGCCGGAGAGCTGATGCGGGAAAGCGCCGAGCCGCTGGCCGGGATCCGGAATACCGACTTCCTGCAAAAGCTCGGCGATGCGTGACTTGATCCTTTGTGTGCTCCTCGCGCCATGCAGCTCCAGGATTTCGCCTATTTGGCGCTCGATCGTATGCAAGGGATTGAGTGAGGTCATCGGCTCCTGGAAGACCATGGTGATGTGAGCACCCCTGATCTCGCGCAGCCGCGCCTCGCGGTAGGCCAGAAGATCCTCGCCCTTGAACAGCACTTGCCCTTGAATCGCGGCGGCGCGTCCGAGCAGGCGCACGATCGAGAGAGCGGTCACCGATTTACCGGAGCCGGACTCGCCGACGAGGCCAAGGGTGCGCCCCCGCTCCAACGTGAAGGATACGCCGTCGACGGCGAGGGTCTCGGTGTCGCCCTGCCGGAAGAGGACCTTGAGATCCCGGACGTCTAGGAGACAGGCGTCAGCCACGAAAACTATCCTGCAAGGCGAAACGAGGGTTCCAACAAGGCGTACACACGGGACGACGCCCCTAGAAAAGCGTCTTCCTTGGGTCAAAGGCGTCACGTACGGCTTCGCCGATGAAGACCAGCAGCGAGAGCATGATCGCGATGACCAGAAAGCCGGTGAGGCCGAGCCAGGGCGCCGCCAAGTTCGACTTTCCCTGCAACAAGAGCTCGCCCAGCGAGGGCGACCCGGGCGGCAAGCCAAAGCCTAGAAAATCGAGCGCCGTCAGCGTCGTGATCGAGCTGTTGAGGACGAATGGGAGAAACGTCAGGGTCGCAACCATCGCGTTTGGCAAGACATGCTTGACGATGATCGCCCCATTGGAGAGCCCGAGTGCGCGCGCCGCGTTGACATATTCGAAATTCCGGGCGCGCAAAAATTCCGCGCGCACGACGTGGACGAGGGACACCCAGGAAAACAACAGAAGAATGCCGAGCAGCACGAAGAAGCTCGTGGTGATAATCGAGGAAATAATGATCAAGAGATAAAGATGCGGTAGCGACGACCATATCTCAATGAAGCGTTGGAAGACGAGGTCCGTCCAGCCGCCGAAATAACCTTGCACCGCGCCGGCCGCGATCCCTACGACCGAGGAAATTCCCGCTAGCGTAAGGCCGAACAAGAGCGAGAGGCGAAAGCCATAGAGCAATCGGGCAAGGACATCGCGGCCCTGATCGTCGGTTCCGAGCCAGTTCCATTCAATATCCCTGCAATCGCCATTGGGCTGTCCCTTGTCGAAGCGTTTCGCGGCGGCGCGGCACTGGGCTTCGCTCAGCATCCAGGTCGGCGGCGAAGGTGCCGGCACCGGCAATTGGCGGTTGATGGTTTTGTAGGAATAGCGGACCGGCGGCCATATCATGAAGCCATGCTCACGGATCTCCTTGGCGATCACCGCGTCGCGATAATCGGTTTGCGCGAGAAAGCCGCCAAACTTCTCTTCCGGATAATCAAGTAGGATCGGCACCAAAATCTCGCCTTTGTAGACGACGAGCAGCGGCCTGTCGTTGGCGATGAATTCCGAAAAAAGCGACAGCACGAAGAAGAACAGAAAAATCCAGAAAGACCAATAACCGCGTTTGTTGGCTTTGAAATTTTCGAGACGGCGCCGGTTGATTGGACTTAGGCGAAATCGTCGCGGCTTCCGCATGGCCGGGGCGAGAGGCTTTGCGGCGATACCGGTCCCTGAGGAGGCCCGCACAGTCTAAACCTCCCGCGTCTCGAAATCGACGCGCGGATCGATCCACATGTAAGTCAAGTCGGACAGAAGGTTCACGAAGAGGCCGAGCAGCGCGAATATGTAGAGATCGGCGAACACGACCGGATAATCGCGATTGACGATCGATTCGAACGAAAGCAGACCAAGCCCGTCGAGCGAAAAGATCGTTTCGATGAGGAGAGAACCGCCGAAGAAGGCGGCGATAAAGGAGCCGGGAAAGCCGGAGACGACGATCATCATGGCGTTGCGAAAGACATGACCATAGAGCACGCGGCGCTCGCTCAAGCCTTTCATCCGCGCCGTCTGCACATATTGCTTGGCGATCTCGTCAAGGAACGAGTTCTTGGTGAGGAATGTCGAGGTCGCGAAGGCGCCAAGCGTCATCGACACCACCGGCAGAGTGATGTGCCAGAAATAATCGGTTACCTTGCCGGCGAGAGAAAGCTCTGGCCAGTTCTCGGAGGTCAGGCCGCGAAGCGGAAAAATCTGCCAGAACGACCCGCCGCAAAAAAGAACGATGAGCAGAATCGCGAAGAGAAAACTCGGGATCGCGTAGCCGGTGATGACGACGGCCGAGGACCAAACGTCGAAGCGCGAGCCGTCGCTAACCGCCTTCCTTATCCCTAAGGGAATCGAGATTACATAGGACAGAAGCGTCATCCAAAGACCGAGCGAGATCGAAACCGGCAACTTTTCCTTGATGAGTTGCAACACCGGCACGTCGCGAAAGTAGGAGCGCCCAAAATCGAACGTCGCGTAGTTCTTGACCATTAGGAGAAAACGCTCATAGGCCGGCTTGTCGAAACCGAATTGCTTTTCGAGTTCGGCGATGAATTTCGGGTCGAGCCCCTGGGCGCCGCGATATTTCGACGACATATCGCCGCCGCCAGCGTTTCCAACTTCGCCAGCGCCGCCGAAACGCCCGGTTGCTCCCGAATCGAGCCCTTGCAATTGCGCCAGAATGCGTTCCACCGGCCCGCCCGGCGCAAATTGAACGATGCCAAAGTTGATAAGCAAAATTCCGAAGAGAGTCGGAAGCATGAATAAAAGACGGCGCGCGATATAAGCAAGCATCGGACGTCCTTCAACGGCCGGCGAAATGAATCCGCTTGGCTTTTTCCTCGTCGTACCACCAGGTCGAGACGACGCCGATGTCGTACCTTGGGCCGCGCTCGGGACGGCCAAACAGATCCCAGTAGGCGACGAGATGATTGGGCTTGTTCCACATCGGGACCCAGTAATGACCAGAGCGCAGAATGCGATCGATCGCTCGGCAAATAAAGGTCAATTGGTCCCTCGTGTCGACCACCAGCGCCTTCTCGATCAAGGCGTCGACCGCCGTGATGGCGATTCCCGAGACGTTACGCGAGCCAGGCAGGCTTGCCGCTTCCGACCCAAATGTCGATCGCATGCCTTCTCCGGGCGTGAGGCCGAGGCCGAAGCGCGAGGTCACGATATCATAGTCGAAATCGTCGAGGCGCCGCTTATATTGCGCCGCGTCGACGACCCGGTAGCGCGCTTCAACCCCGAGAAGCTTCAGGTTTTTAATGAACGGCGCGGTATGTGGCTCCAGCGCATTGTCGAAATCCAGAAACTCGATCGCGAAAGGCTTGCCATCGGGCAATGTCAGGAGCGTGCCGGTCCGCTTGCAGCCGGCATCAGAAAAGAGCGTGGCCGCGCGGCGCAAAAGCTCGCGATCCTGGCCCGAGCCATCCGATACCGGCGGCACATAGACCTCGCCGAACACGGCAGGATCGAGATCGCCCCGAAACGGTTCGAGCAGCGCAACTTCTTCTGGCGCCGGGCTGCCTTGCGCAGCCATCGGAGAATTTTGGAAAAACGACGTGGTGCGCGAGTAGACGCCATACATGATATTGGCATTGGTCCATTCGAAATCGAAGGCGAGACCGATTGCCTGCCTGATCTTTGCATCCTTGAACTTTTCGCGCCTTATGTTCAAGAACCAGCCCTGCGTCCCCATTGGCGATTCGTCGGGCAGTGTCGCGCGTTTGACTCGGCCATCCTTGACTGCGGCGAAATCGTAGCCGGTTGCCCACACGGCCGAGGTGAACTCCTCGCGAAAGGTAAAAACGCCCGCCTTGAAGGCCTCGAAAGCGACTTTGCGGTCGCCAAAATATTCGAAGCGGACGCGATCGAAATTCGCCTGACCGATATTGACCGCAAGACCCTTGCCCCAATAATCCGGGACGCGATCGAAAGCGATGTAATGCCCGGAATCGAAGGGGCCGACCTTATAGGCGCCTGACCCGAGCGGCGGCTCGAGCGTCGTCTCGTCGAACGGGTGGCCCGCGTAATAGGCCGCGGAAAAGACCGGTTGTCCGGCGACGATCAATGCCGCTTCCCGGCTGTGGTGCGGCTTCAGGCGCACCATGACAACATCGTCGGCCTCGGCCTCGGCGGCTTCGAGATCGCGCAACGATTGGCGGATCGACGGATGGCCCTTGACTTTCAGAATATTCAAGGAAAAGGCGACGTCGTGCGCGGTCAAGGGCGAGCCGTCATGGAACCTTGCGTCCTTGCGCAGAACAAAGCGGTAGGTTGTCTTGTCGGCTGAAATCCGCACGGCGCGCGCGACAAGCCCGTAGAGCGAATCCGGCTCGTCGCCGCTTCCGCTCATCAGCGAATCGAAAATGAGCCCCATTCCGGCGGCGCCGTCGCCCTTCAAGATATAGGTATTCAGCGTATTGAAGGTGGTGAAATTCTGGTTTCCGGAGGTCGAGCTGACCTGAAGCACGATCTCGCCGCCCTTCGGGGCATCGGGATTCACATAAGGAAAGTGGCTGAAGCCGGCCGGCTGGGCGAGATCGCCGAAGATAGAGAGGCCGTGGCTCTCGGTCTCCTGCGCGGCCGCTTGGGCGGCAGGCATGAAAAAGCGCGGCAGGGTGAGGCCCGCGAAGCCAAGACGCAACGCCGAGCGGCGGGTGAGCGCATAGGAAGCCCGCGGAAGGAATTTAGCGGTCAAGGTTGCCCTCCAGGCGAAGTGCCGGGGCGGAACAACCGCGCCGCTCCCGGCACGGACGCGGGCGGCGGCAAACGCGGCTGAGTTCACGGGCCATATAAGCATGGAAAAGCCGGGCAGGAACCCGGCTCTTGCAATAACGCGTTTCAATACTCTCATTTTGCCGGCAAGGGCCCGGGATCGTCCGACTACGCGTTGTCTCTCCCCGCATAAGCCATTTTCGTGTTCGGCGCGTAAGCCCTGGGATCCATATGCCGCCCTTGGATGCCTTTGAATAGTCAAAACCGTCGTCGGATCGCCATCCATGAACTCGATGTAACGCGGTTGGCGTGCCATCCACCAACACCAGCTTGGTCGGAATGGCGCCGTATCGCGGCACGAGACCGCGCAAAGGAGACGGGCTATGCCGGATTAAGCTCGAACAACAACGAGACATTTGAGCACAAGATGACACCCTGCCTTGGATCATGCACTAGGCGTTGTTGTGCACCCCCACCAACGTCGCAGTCTGCCCAACCGTCGAGCGGACGACGAAGGTTTTTAACTCCGCTGCTAGCTCGTTAACACCCGGGACCTTGGTTCGCGATTGGGACGGTTGCAGCCTATGCCGGCCAATTACGGCGTTACCGTCGTAGTAGGCGCTGGAATAGTCACCCCTGTGGTGAACACAGTTCCGAAAGCATGCCCATGAACAATCTGTGATGTGATTGGAACCGCCTGTATGGCTGCTGCCGTACCGACCGCCGCCGACGTCACGGAGCTGACGAACGTCAGGAATTTCGTGGTATCGACGGATTGCGCATTCGCCACGAAGATGATGTCGTCGTTGCGCATTTGCAGCCTTGTGGCCAGGAAATAACCGCCGGGATCGCGGAAGCTGACCGAGAAAATGACCGGAACGAGCGGCCTGTCGAACCGCGTCATGTCGGCGCCGAGAAGCTGGGCCACTTCGCGGGGCTCCTGACGGTAAAGGAACACCGAGCCTGGATCGGCTTGGGCGTCGCCCAATCCCCCGGCCTTCGCCACGGCCTCGGCGAGGTTGATCCGCCAAGCGCCGAAGGGGACCTCGCCTTGCGCCCCGGACACGGCGCCGCCGCCGCTGCCGCCCATGGCCCCAAAGGCAATGAATTTCTGCGACTCTTGGTACACATAGATCCGGTCGCCGGGCAAAATATAGATGTTATTGTTGGAATTCATCACCAGATTTTCGAAAGGCACTGTGGCGCGGCGTCCGCCCCGCTCGAGCATGACCCAGATATCATAACCGGGCCCCGTGATGCCGCCCGCGCGGGTGATGGCGTCGAGAACGCGGTCTCGGGCGCCCGCGGCCGGAACCGCGAAGCGAAGCGGCGAATTCACCGCGCCGACCACGCTAATCAGCGAGGTCCGCTGCTGGGCTAAGCTCACGATGACTTGAGGTTCGATTGCCCGGTTCTTGATCTTCTCGATGATATCGTTTTGGACTTGAACGTTGGTGCGGCCGACGACCTTGATCAATCCGGCGTAGGGAATCGTGATATTACCGGTGTTGTCAACAATTTGTGGCGTAATGTCCACGAAATTGCCCGAACGTATACCCCCTTCGAGCGGTACGAACAAACCACCGGCCGCCGCTTCGAAGATCGTGACCGCGACGACATCGCCGATGCCGAAGGTGATGTTGGCAGGCGGCCTCCGGTCCGTGAACGCACCCGCGAGGCCTTTGGGTTCATGGGTCGCGAGAATGTCGATGGTCTCGGGCGTAAGCTTGATCAACGCGTAGGGGACGGTCTGCGAGGTTTCGCTCTCAATATCCCTGGAGGTCGGTCCGGCGACAGGAAAGAACGAGCAGCCGCCGGCCCCCAGCAGGGCGAGGGTGAACAAGCAGATCGAGCTGCATCGCAAGCCCAACATGAATTTTTCCTGCAAAAACTTTCCTTCACAACTAGCCGAAAACAACGGCCCAAGCTAGGAAAGCGGAGCCGTTTTCTTGTGCGAAGGCGCAGTATCCGGGGCACCGTTGCAAATTTGGCACAACCTGACCGGCATTCAGCGAACGCAGTGGGAATTTTAAGGTTGGCTTCGAAACCGAACGCATCCTTGCATGTTGTTTTTGCCATTGTCCGGTGTCTTCAATGATGGGCAAGGAATAAAGACGGCGTTGATACGAACAAATATTAGTGTTCGCGGCCAAAGGCAGTTCTTCCGGAACTTTCGCCCGTCAAGCGTATTATCCGTCCACACTTCAGAGAGGCGGCAAAGCCTTGATCATTAATCCACGAAGGAGTTTCAATGCGTATCGCGCTCGTCGCGCCGCTGGCGGAAGCCGTGCCACCCAAGCTCTACGGCGGAACGGAGCGAGTTGTGTCCTGGCTAGCGGAGGAGCTTGTCCGGCAAGGGCACCGGGTTACCTTGTTCGCGAGCGCCGAGTCGGAAACGGCGGCCGAGCTTGTCGTGTGCGCTCCGCAAAGTCTGCGGCTTGCGGGAATCCGCGATCACCTCGGCAGTACATTATCCATGCTGCGCGAGGTCCGTCGCCACGCCGATGATTTCGACGTCATTCATTTTCATGTCGATCTGCTGCCGCAAGCGCTTTTCCATGACCTTGCCCATAAATGTCTAGTAACATTGCACGGACGGCTCGATTCGCCCGATGCCCTGCCGCTCTACAAAGCCTATCCGGAGATGCCGCTCGTTTCGATTTCAAACGCGCAGCGGCGGCCAATGCCGGCGGATGCCAATTGGCTCGCCACCATCCCGCATGGACTTGTTTCGCATGTTTGCCCGTTCAACCCGGAAGGCGGGAGCTATTTGGCTTTTCTCGGACGCATTTCGCCTGAAAAACGTCCGGACCGGGCGATAGAAATCGCCAAGCGAGCCGGTATCCCCTTGAAGCTGGCGGCTAAGGTAGACGCCGTCGACCTTGAGTATTTCGAAATCGAGATCGAACCGCTTCTCGACCATCCCCTCATCGAATTCATCGGCGAAATCGACGAAACCCAAAAATGCGAATTTCTCGGCAACGCGCGCGCGCTGTTGTTTCCGATCGACTGGCCGGAGCCTTTCGGACTCGTCATGATTGAAGCGATGTCGGCTGGAACGCCGGTGATTGCCTGGCCGAATGGATCCGTGCCGGAAGTCATTACCGAGGGCGTCAGCGGCAGGATGGTCAACTCGATCGAGGCGGCGGTGGAGGCTGTGCAACAGGCCGCTTACATGGACCGGCGCAAGGTTCGCGCCGAGTTCGAAAAGCGGTTCACCGCGGCGCGGATGGCGCGAGCATATGTCGCG
>Ga0185299_10003065_pt1 | contig 23445 bp, 15 predicted proteins | sample PaiPotPPA55metaG_FD_128002 | JGI IMG/M metagenome (GOLD analysis project Ga0185299, IMG submission 128002) | Iron sulfur acid spring bacterial and archeal communities from Banff, Canada, to study Microbial Dark Matter (Phase II) - Paint Pots PPA... ... | reverse complement strand
GTCGCAGATGAAAGTTTCGATGGTGGCAGCTGCCCCAAAGCCGAGGCTCGTGAAACTGGCCATCACTCCGCGGGGCGAAGAGCCTTTCTCAGTCGGCGGCTCCAGTCGCAAAGCCGCGCATTACGTCGTGCACGTGGAGATCGGAGGCGCAGCTGGTCTGGTCGCGCCCCTGCTGGGGAAACAGCCCTGGAAACAGCCCCCGGACGCTCATATTTGGATTCTCGGTGGCGAGGCTCCGGCTTTCGTCAACTCGGAGGGCCCCCTTTTTCTCGGTGGACCCATTTGGCGGATTGAGCTGACAAGTCCGGTCTGGCCATCGAAACTAGCTGGGGATTCGAAAGAAAACGCAACGGATTCGAAAAACTTGGGCGTGGCTTCCTAAAGACCCAATCGCCGGGCGGCCCACACATTCGTGCCGTTTGCGAATGTGTGGGTGTGAGCACCGCCCTACCCTTCAGGGCACCTACCTCAGGAGGAATGGCCTCCCGAATTAAACTATCTCCATGCAAAACGCTTGTGGAGCTCGCACCCGCAGTCCTATTTGGATTAGCCGGCGAGCGGGTTTGGCAAACATTCTCTCGCTGGCCATCAAGCATACAAACGGCCTTCCCAGTACTCTGCGCGCTGCCTTACATTTTGATTTCCTATTCGTACCAGATGTTTTCTTGGAAATGGTGCGCGCTCTATGCGGCGCTGCCTGTGGCGATCGCGTGGCTGCTGGGACGGGCCGCAATCGCCGACCCCAAGCAACGCGGCAATTGGCGAGACGCGATCGTTCTCCTGACAGTCGGCCTGGCTGTGGACTTGCGCTGGTTCGAGCGAGCGTGGCCGAACGGCCTCACAAGCCTGGGGAAGCTGCTCCTCGTTGATGCCGCTCTCTATGGATTCGTCGTTATCCGGCAGCTCAAAGGCACCGGTTTTGACTTTCATTTCCGCTGCTGCGACTGGAAAACCGGGTTGCGCGAACTGGCTTACTTTTCGCCCTTGGTTCTCGCAGGAGGGCTGGCGCTGGGCTTTCTGCATCCCCATGGCAACCCGCTGCGGCTCTCGATGATTCCGACGTGGATCTATATCTTCATTTTCGTCGCTGGTCCCGAGGAACTCTTTTTTCGCGCCTGGGTGCAAAATCTGCTGGAACGGCGCTTGGGACGCGGGACAGCGCTCGTGATCACTGCGGTTTTGTTCGGGCTCTCTCATTTCAATAAACGTTCGGCGCACTTCAACTGGCGCTACGTTGTGCTGCAAGCGTCGCGGGGATTTTCTACGGTCGGGCCTGGCGCAAGCAACGGCGAGTACCAGCCTCGGCCATAACCCACGCCTGCGTGGACGCTATCTGGTCGTTCTGGTTCTAGCGCGGCACGGGAGGATTCCGATCCAGATTTTTCATCACAATCCTCCTGTGCCACCCGTCACAGATATCCAACCTTCAGCGGGTTTCGCGCGATAGCGCCGGAAGACCCTCGATGCTCTTGATACTCGCCACCAAATCTGTACTGAGGCGACTCTTATCCACGCAAGCGTTCCCGCCCGCCTCAACCACGCGCGGCAACAAGTGCATCGGATCATGCTGGCTAATCACCAGAATCTTCACTTCAGGCAGTTCTCGCCGGAGAAGACGAGCTGCCTCCAGCCCGTTCATACCCGGCATACTGACATCGAGGAGAATCAGATCGGGCCGGAGTTCGCGCGCTTTTTGAAGTGCTTCTGAACCATCTCTTGCTTCGCCGCAGACTTTCCAACCTGTTTCGGACGACAAGAGTCCCATCGCTCCACGGCGAACCGCGTCGTTATCGTCTGCGATGAGAATGCGCATGATCGTCGTGTCCGGAGAGCGCCGCAGAGCCTATCCGGTAGCCTCCGATGACTGAAGCATTCCGTCTGGTCCGGTCGCAGGAACCATCGGTACCGGGAACGTGACCGAGATTGTCGCCCCCGTTCCGTTCGATTGAATATCCATGACGCCCTTAAGATGGCGCACGCGCTCACGCATTCCTGTGATCCCTACTCCCGTGCGCTGCGCTCGGAGCGCAGCCAGCTTTTCGGGAGAGATTCCTTTGCCATGATCCTCAATCCTCAGCAACACGCTGTCGGCGCTGCGAGAGAGGCGTATGGTCGCAGTTTTGCTGCCGGAATGGCGATGAATGTTAGTCAGGCCCTCCTGTACGATGCGAAAAATCGTCAATTCAAGGTCGGCGGGGAGCCGGCCGAAATTCTCCGGAACGCTAAGCTCGATGTCCAGATCGCTACGCTCCTTCAAACCCTGCATGTACCAATGAATCGCCTGCGACAGGCCGTTTTCATCCAATAAGGGAGGATGCAATAAGTAGGACGTCGTGCGGATCTCCCGGCTAAGCTGCTGAACCAGGTTTTGAGTATCTTCTACAGTTTCACTAAGCGACGGGTTTTGTCCTACGCGTTGGGCGATACCGGCGAGATTCATTCCCAGCACCGTTATGAGTTGACCGGCACTGTCGTGCAACTCGCGCGCAATACGCCGCCGTTCATCGTCCTGGGTTTTCAGCAAGCGGTTCGATAGCTCGCGGAGCTGTTCCGACTGCTGGAGGATTTCGGCATTTCGCTGCTCTAACTCTTGAGTCCGCGCCCGTACTTGGATGTCAAGTCCATCGGACAACGTGCGCAGCCGGTCCTCGCTTTCACGCAGTGCTTTTTCGTTCAGCTTTTGTTGGGTGATGTCATTGTTCGTTTCGAGGACGCGCTTCTGATTCCCGCGGTCGTCCCGATCGAGTGCCCAACGGCTGGCAACTATGATTCGGCTGCCGTCCTTGTGTTTGTGAATGAGTTCGCCGCTCCACCGATTATCCTGTTGAAGTTGTTCAGTGATGCGCTCCAGCGGTTCGCGAAATTCGCTGCGCAACAGCTCGTGACTCACGCGACCCACTGCTTCCTCGCGGCTATAGCCATACAGTTCGGACGCGCTTTGGTTCCAATACGTAACCCGGTCAGCCGCGTCGCGAACAAAGATCGCGTCATTGCTCAAGTCGAGCAAACGCGCTCGTTCCGCTAGCGCTTGCTCAGCCTGCTTTCGTTCCGTGATGTCCCGCGCCACCTTCGATGCACCAACCACGCGGCCAGCAGCATCCTTGACCGGAGAAATCGTAAGATTGAGGTCGAGCAGAGTGCCGTCCTTGCGCAGGCGGACAGTCTCGAAATGATCGACTCGCTCGCCTCGTCTGAGTCGCTGAACAATCTTCACTTCTTCGTCCCGTCGATCCTCGGGAATGATCAGGGTAATGTGCTGGCCTACGGCTTCTTCGCGGGTGTAGCCGAACATTCGCTCCGCACTGTTATTCCAGCTGGTGATGACGCCGTCCAGAGTCTTGCTGACGATTGCGTCGTCGGAGGAATCCACGATAGCAGCCAGCAACTCGCCTGCTCGCCGAGCAAGCCTTCGTTCGGAGCCATCTCCTCGTGCATCTGTCGCGGCCAGCAATTCGCTTTTCTCTCCGCTTCCGTCTGCAATCAGGCTTTCAACCGCCGGAATCAAATCTCGTGCCAGATCGGCCTTGTTAACATAGCCGCTCGCATCTATGTCTGCGATCTGATTGGAGACCACCGTGAGATCATTCTGACTGACGATAACAACTTTGGATTCGGGCACTTCTCGCCGGATGATTTTAGTTGCCTCGACTCCGTCCATTCCGGGCATGGATATGTCCATCAGCACAACGTCCGGTCGCAGGCTTTTCGCCTTTTCCACTGCCTCGAAGCCGTCCCCAGCTTCTCCACACACCACCCAGTCCCGGCGTGACGACAGGAGAATGCGAACTCCCCGCCGGACCGTTTCATGGTCATCAACAATAAGGATGCGCAACGAACCCATGCCCTTCCCCAAGTCTGTTAATCATGATCGCTATAACTACAACGATGCCAGCTGGTGGTTCCAGAACACGACACTCGTGGCCTTCAAATCGTAACTCACGACCCGCATGCTTCAAATACCGCGCATGCCTGAGGCGGGAATACAGTGTTTTCCCGGTTGTTGTCACCGGAATGTTGGGGTGGGTGCCCCATCCTAACGTCGTGCTTTTCGACGTTAGAGCCTGCCCTGAGCGGAGTCGAAGGGTGGGATTTCACAGCTGCTTGAAGCTTGGGACTTTCCCCCGGCGGCCAACGTAGCTCGGTTACTTTTGCGGATGTCCTCGGACCACTGCTGAGCACCGTGCCAAACCCGCAGGATCCGACCGGTGGGGCGCAAAAAGGTCCGTAAGGTTGCGACCGGACGGCGAAAGGCATAAAATCCTTCTCGGCTTGTGCAGTCCTCTTCGGTAGCTATCCGCTGACATCAATCAGTGAAGGAGCCGGGACGTACAGGTCAACTTTCGTGTGGGGAGAGAATATGACATTGAACCGGATCGCCGCAAAGTTTGCCTTGGTCGCATTAGCTGTGCTCTGCGCTGCCACGATGGCATCCGCTGGCACTATCCGCGGTTCTTCTGGAAACGGAGAGGACAGCAACGCACCGAACTGGTTATTGCTGGGGCGAAGCCAGAGCATAACCCTCACAGTCACCGGCAAGAAAGCTACCATGACGCGAGAGATTATTTGCCTCAGTCAAGACGTGGAGGACGCCTTCTCCAGCCCAACACTTACCTTAAGCGGAAGTTGCGATACAGGCGACTACATGTATCTTTTTCAATTTCAGTCCACCGCGACGAACCTGGGAGTAGCCATCGGGAAATTGTCAGGATTCGATTCTACAAACGTAAACAATTTTGGGGTGATGATTTGCGACAGCCCCACCAATACGATCGAGATGTGCACCAACGACCCCACCGGCACGCACATCCCAAACTTTACCGCCGTTGCGGCGAAGACCTCAGTCACGTTTACGGTGCCAAATACTTTTCCCACCTATCCCGCGGGGACTGCCCAGCAGGGCCAGGGACTGACGTTTTTCGTCATCACCAGCCAGAAAGCGGCACCCTTGCCAATATCTCTGCCCTCGGTTGGGATTCGCTGAGAGTCCGGTGAAGGCTGAGGTTCCGAAGAGAGGCTTCGGCCTCTGCAGCTTTGCGCGCCAAGAGATGAAAGCCTCTACCTGTAGCCCGCCGTTTCACAAGTTGAAGGTTGGCTCGCGCGGAAGCCTGGTTTCCGTTGGCGATCTGGGCATCTGCCAGAGCCAGGCGCGCCTGACACTCCAGCCCAAGAAGGCCTTTCTCCGCAGCATGGCTTCCGACCTGCTGTAGTTCGCGCTCCGCCTCGGCGCTCTTTGCGGTTTTGGTGAGCAGCTTGGCTCTCGTAATGCTGAGGGAGAGAGTGGGAGGCAGATCGCGTACTCCAAGTTTTCGAGCGAGATCAATTTCTTTCGCCGCGCGGTCATAGTCTCCCTGCGCGATTAAGGATTGTGCGAGGACGTCCTCGGCCGCGGTACGCTGATCCGCATCATTTTCTGTTTCGAACTCCTTAGCTGCATCTCGCGCCAGCGATTCTGCCTGAGCAACCTGACCGTTTTCCAGAGCGAGGATGGCAAGCGATACATGGCTGTTTGCCATCCCTCCTTTCTCCCCTAATTCGACGCGCATCGCAAGCGATTGTTGATAGGACTGCTCGGCGCCCCGCAGATCGTCTTCTGCGAGCAACACGTCGCCCAGACCGGCAAGCGCCATTGCCAACCTGCTCTTAAGCTGCAGCTGACGCGCCTTGGCGATTGATTTTTCGAGGTCTTCTTTCGCGCTACGCAAATCTCCTTGGAGGTAAGATACTGAGCTGAGGTTGATCAGTGCTTCGACTATGCCTGCCTGATCGCCAATCTCCTCGGCAGTACGAACCGAATCCTCGAACGATTTGCGCGCTGAGGTGAAATCGCCCTGCAGGGAAAGATTGACACCGAGATTGTCCTGCGCCATCAGAGCGTCGAACTTATCGCCAATCGAATTGGCGAGCGCCAACGCCAGTTGGTATTGCCGTGTGGAATCGCTGAGCTTCTGTTGATATGCCTGCACATTGCCCAGGTTGATCAGCGCCCCGGCGATGTCTTTCTGTGCGCCAATCTTCCGCGCCAGTTCCAAAGCCCGTTCATGCATATTCTGCGCGGAGGACAGTTGCCCTTGATCGGCGAGCACGTCAGCCACACACGTTAGACTTCGCGCCTGCCCACGAAGGTCGCCCACACGACCGAGAATTTCGCCGGCCTGCTGTCCAACCGTCTTCGCGCGCCCCGGATCTCCAAGGTTGCGAAGCGCCCAGCACTGCCGAAGCAGAGCTTCCGCCCGCAAGCCCTCGGAGCCTTGCCGCCCCGCCGTCAAAATCGCGCGCTCGGTCGCAGTCTCAGCGCGCTTGTAGTCAGACAAAGAAGCCGCGGCGCTCGACTCCGCCAGATCGATGCGCGGATCGTCTCTCATCGGTGCGGCAATCTTCCGCAAGGTGCTAATCGTCAACAGAGCATCCTGCCCTCGCCCCGCTGAAACCTCGGCGCTGGCAAGGCGCAGACCATATTCAGGATCGTCCGGGAAAACTGTCCACAACGAGTGATAGATGTCGACCGCCTTTGTCCATTCGCGCGTCTCCTCCCGAAATCGCGCTTCGATGCCCGAAGCATCCTGACGAGCGAGGCCGGTGGACAATTCGAAAGCCCGTCGCGCCTCGTCTTTAGCCTTATCGTCGTAACCGAGTTGCGACCACGCCTCGGCCAACGCTTCGTGCGCCATGGCATATGCCGGATCTTTCCCCACCGCCTGCGTGAGCAGATCGTGCGCCTGCATCGTATCGAAAGATCGAAGCTTGGCGAGTCCCTCGGCAAAGAGCTTGGCCGCTTCGGTATTCACCGGCTCCGACACTCGTATGGAGGTGGCCTGTTCCGGTGTCACTTCCCCGGCTCCGCAGTCGTTTCTGAGAGTCTCTCCGAGGTGACGCACCAAATCGAAGAGCTGAGCTTCAGTGCCAACCTGGGAGAACTTCGCTACCGTTTCACCGGCGGCGTCGTCCTGCACGCGCACATCCACGCGAATCTGACCGTCGAGATCAAGGTAGGATCCGAGGACCACGAGATTCGTCCCGAGAATGCTATGCACTTTCGCCAATGTCTCAGCGGCAAGACTTTCCGCGTCGGGAAGTGCCAGGTCAGCCTTGGCCCGGGCCACGTTCTCGCCGGGCACCGTGCGCAGCCTGTCTCCGGCCGCAAGTTCGGTGGTGAGCATTTCGGAAAGCGCTGTGGACAGCCAATTCTGGTTCTCGTCCGATCCTAAATTTTTGAAGCCGAAGACAGCCACGGACCGGCGAGACCGAGCCGCATTGCCGCCGCGCTCTGATGTTCTTCTCCGGGCAACAAAATACCCGGCAAGCCCCAACACAACGACGAGAAGAACGATGCCGGCGACGATCCAAACGGGCTGCGGTTTGGCCTGTGACAAGACCGGTACGCCGACCCTGAAGCGCTCCAAGTCAGCCCGTAATTCGGACGCCGTCTGATAACGGCGGGAGACATCCTTCTGCAACGCCTTCAGGATGATGTCATCCATGCCCGAAGGAATATTCTGATTCGTCTTACTGGGCCGAGCCGGATTGCTATTGAGAATGGCATTGATAAGCAGCGGCGTCCCCGACTCAGAAAACGGCCGTTTGCCAGTCACCATCTCGTGGAGAACTGCTCCGGCAGCCCAGATATCGGTGCGAGCGTCGGCCATTCCGCCGCGCAGTTGCTCGGGAGCCATGTAGGGCAGCGTACCCGCGATCTCCTGCGTTCGTGTCTGAGTGGCGGTAAGACCGTCGTCGCTCGCCCGCGGCACCAGCTGGGCCAGGCCGAAATCGAGAATTTTCAGCAGCCCGTCTGGCGTGACCCGCAAGTTACCCGGCTTCAGATCGCGATGGATGAGCCCCTGCTCGTGGGCCGCGGCCAATCCTGTCGCCAACTGGGTGCCAAGGCGAACCGTTTCCTCCACGCCAAGGGCGCCGGCGGAGAGTTTCATGTCCAGGGTTATTCCAGGTATGTACTCGGTGACCAGAAAGTCAGCGCCGCCCTCGTGCCCGAATTCAAAAATCGTGGCAATGTTGGGATGATTAAGGCGGGCAAGCGCCAACGCCTCTTTTCGGAATCGCTTACGCGCGCCTTCCTCGGCAAGCAGGCCGGGGAGCAGCACCTTGAGCGCGACCTCGCGTTCGAGTTGCTCGTCATAAGCCTTGTAGACGACGCCCATCCCACCCGCGCCGATCTGAGCAAGGATACGGTAGTGGGAAATCGTCTCGCCGACCATCACATGGGACCCGACACACGCGCAAGTTTATGTCGCCCGAATTTTGCGGTCAACCGGGTACCCAACCGTCAGCATTCTTCGGTGGAGCGCCGGGCGCCCTTGCCCGTCCCGCCTGGCGAGGACCCCCGTCGATCCACTCTTATCCCTTTTCCAGTTTCCGTGAATTGTTTGAGCTCGACAACACCGGGCCAACCGCCGCTGCTCGTTAAGTCGCGTCAAGAGGAAAATTCGGGTTTACGCCGCCGAGCTTCTGGCTGAGATGAGCGGCTATCAGTTTGCCGTGAAAGCGCCCATTTTCAATGAAGATTTCACTCGTCTTCGATCCGGCGACGATCACTCCGGCAACATAGATTCCCGGAACATTCGATTCCAGATTCTCGGGATCGCAAACCGGACGAAGCTGTTCGGGAGAAAGTTCGATGCCTACGCTGCTGAGGAAATCGAAGTCGGGATGGTACCCAGTGAGCGCGAACACAAAATCGTTTTTCAGACGACGAGATCCGGACGGAGTTCGCACCCCAACGTAGTCAACGCCGATTTCCTGCACCGAGCTGTTGAAGTGCGCGATGATTTCGCCGGCCTTGATGCGGTTCTCGATGTCGGGACGCACCCAGTACTTGACGTTGCCGTGAATCTGCGGTCCGCGATGGACAAGAGTGACGCGAGCGCCGTGTCGCCACAAATCCAAAGCCACCTCAGCCGCGGAATTCTTGCCGCCGACAACAACGACGTCAGTATCAAAATAAGGATGCGGTTCCCGATAGTAATGAAAGACTTTTTCCAGATCCTCGCCGGGGACATCGAGCTGGTTGGCGAGATCGTAGTAGCCGGTGGCGAGCACGATCTTACGCGCACGGTAATCATGGATGGCATCGTGCCGGTCGGTGGTGGTGACGCGAAAATTACGGTCCTCACCCGTAATCGTCTTCACCCATTCGTACTGGCGGATGGGCAAGTGATAATGTTCAGCCACACGGCGGTAATATTCGAGCGCTTCGAGCCGCGTGGGCTTCGCCAACGCGGTGGTGAAAGGAACATCGCCAATCTCGAGCAACTCCGGCGTGGTGAAAAACACCATGTTGCTCGGATAGCGATAGATGGAATTGACGAGGCATCCCTTGTCGACGATGAGAGCTTTGAAGCCGGCCTTCTGAGCCTCAATGGCGCAGGCCATTCCAGTGGGGCCAGCGCCCACGACCAGGACATCAGCCCAGGAGTCGGGCCGAGGCTGGGCTTGAGTGCGGGGCAGAGTTTCCGGAATCTGCTCGACGGGCAAGGGCAAGAGGGTTGGGGTCTTCATCGCGCGTAAACGGAAGCGCTAATTCTAGCACCGTGCGGTACGCGCACGCCGCGCATGCTTCCCTACTTCTTAACGCAAACGGCAACCCCATCGCGGAGCGGCAAGATGGTCGTAAACAGTTCCGGCGACCCGTAGATTAATTTGTTGAATTCGAGGATGGCCTTGGTGGTGGCATCGGGGTTGGGCTTGATGACCCTGCCGCTCCAGAGAACGTTATCCGTGATAAAAAGCCCGCCGCTCTTCAGCCGCGGAAGCGCCAAACGAAAAACGCGCGGGTAGTCGGTCTTATCGATATCGTTGAAGATAATATCGTATTGTTCCTTCTCCTCCGAAAGAAATTCGAGCGCGTCGCCCACGCGAATCGTGATGAGCTGGCTGACGCCCGCTCGATCGAAGTAGCGGCGGGCTTTATCGGCGCGCTTTTGGTCGCCGTCCGTGTAAACCACGCGTCCGCCGTCGCCCACGGCGCGCGCCCACCAGATGGTGGAATAGCCGATGGCCGATCCCATTTCGAAGATCTTCTTCGCGCCACTGATTGTGGCCAGTTGATAAAGCAGGCGAGCAACGGCGGGGCCGACAATTGGCACATCGTTTTTGCCGGCATCAACCTCCATCTCGGCGAGAACTTCGTCGCGGGGCGGCAGCATCGCGTACAGGAAGTCTTCGACTTCAGGAACTGTGATGCCGCCCATTCGCCAATAAGCGTTTGCGGACTGATCGGTCATGTTGCTCCTTGCGATCCAACCCTGCCGCGATTCGCCACGGCTCGGTGAACATAAAGATACGACGCCATTGTTAAAGGTTTCTGAAATCATCGTTAAGAATGATTAAGGTTAAGAATGTTTAATGTTGAGAATAGTCAAGATTTATGAAATCGTCTGCCCCGGTTTTAATTCCAATACTTTCACTTCCGGCACCAGTTTCTGCAACTCGCCAGGCGTTCCCGTCAGCTGCGGAAACGTCCCGAAGTGCATGGGAATGACTGTTTCCGGCTGCAGCAGTTTGCAGGCATAAGCGGCTTCGCGCGGCGACATGGTGAAATGGTCGCCGATGGGCAACATGGCAATCTTCGGCGCGTAGAGATCGCGGATGATGGCCATATCGCTGAAGACGGTGGTATCGCCCGCGTGGTAGAGCTTGACTCCGTTCGAGAACTCGAGCACATAGCCGCACGCTTCGCCGCCATAGACGATCTGGTCGCCATCCTGAATACCGCAGGAATGCACCGCGTGAACCATGGTGATTTTCACATCTGCGACGGTTTGGGTGCCGCCCTTGTTCATGGGTGCGATCTGTTTAACGCCTTTTTTCTGCAGCCACAAGCAGAGCTCAAAGATGCCGACGGCGATCGGATTGAGCTTCTTGCCCACGTCGACCGCATCCCCGATGTGATCGCCATGCCCGTGGGTGCAGATCAGCACGTCGGCTGTTTTCACGTTCTTCTCACTCTCCGGGCACTTGGGATTACCGGCAATCCACGGATCGACGTAGAGGGTCTTCCCTTCCGGCGTTTGGATGCGGAAGGTAGCGTGGGCAAGCCACGTAAGTTGGATTCCCTTAAGAGTCAAGAAACACCCCCGGGCGACGAGCGAATTAGCATTCTAGTGACGCGGGCGGAAGCGCGCAACGAGCACCCCGGCGTCCGAGTATATTGGATTGGATTTGAACAGTTTCGGTTGCGTCCAAACTCGTGTATAAGATGGTGCTCAATGCCCGACCTCAAAGTGTTGCTGTCACGCGAAACTATTGCCAAACGGGTCGCCGAGCTGGGAGAGGAGATTGCGCGCGATCTTCGCGGCCAATCGATTATCTTCGTCGGCGTCCTCAAAGGCGCCGCCATCTTCTTGAGCGATCTTGCGCGTCAGGTTCCGCTCGACGCCACCTTCGATTTTATCGGGGTTTCGAGTTATGGAAACCGCCCCACAGCTAAAGAAGACCCGGCGGGTCACGCGGCGTGGGATTCGCTGGGCGAAGTCCGTTTGACCAAAGACCTGGATCAGTCGCTGGCGGACCGCAACGTGATTCTAGTCGAAGACATCCTCGATACCGGACTGACCTTGAACTACATTTCGAGGCTGATGCAGGGGCATCGACCAAGATCGCTGCGCATCGCGGCTTTATTGGACAAGCCTTCACGCCGCAAGCAGCCAATTCAGGCGCAATATATAGGCTTCACGATTCCCGATGCCTACGTGGTCGGTTATGGACTGGACTATGCGGAACGCTACCGCAATCTTCCGGATATCTGTGTGCTGGAAAACCTTTAAAAGTTTTGATTGGTAAATGTAAACAACCTGCGTCTCCGGGTTTCAACTTGCCAATTACAAAACCAATTACAAGTGGAGCCTGTGGAAGAGCCGCTCCCATCGGCTGCTATGATGTAGCTTGTGAAAATGACCGCCTCGCAAACTGAACGCTCTTCCGAGGTGGAACCCCTCCTGCTGGAAGTGGCCGACGTGGTGAACACCACCCTCGACCTGGAAACCACGCTAAAGCGCGTGGCGGAACTGGTCCGCAAGGTCATTGACTACGAAATTTTCGCGATCCTGCTGCTGAACGAGCAACGGCAGGAATTGTACGTCCGCTTCCATGTAGGGTATCCGCCGGAAGTCGCCGACCGCCTGCGCGTCAAAATGGGTCAGGGCGTTACCGGACGCGCTGCGCAGACTCGGCAAGCGGTGCTGGTCGCCGATGCGACACAGGAAAGTTTCTACCTTGAGGCCGTGCCCAACGTTCACTCGGAACTGGCCATCCCCCTGATCGTCAAGAACCGGGTGATTGGCGTGATCGACATTGAGGCGCGCGAAAAGGGATATTTCACCGAAGAGCACAAACGCCTGCTGACGCTGATCGCGTCGCGCATGGCGGTAGGCATCGAGAACGCGCGACTGCACACGCGCACAACCCGCCAGGCTCGAACGCTGCTGCTGCTGAACGAGATTGCACGCGAACTCACGTCGATCTTGAACTTGGACGAACTGCTCAGGCGCATCGCCGAGTTGCTCAACCGGCTGATCGACTACCAGATGTTCAGCATCCTTCTACTGGATGAGACGGGAGAAAAACTGCAACACCGGTTCTCGCAGCGCTTCGAGGAGCGATTGCATCTGAAGCACGACATCCCGATGGGACGCGGCGTGGTGGGATTTGCGGCGCAGGCCAAGGAAGCGGTCCTGGTGCCCGACGTTGCCAAGAGTGACCGCTACATTGCGGTGAATCCGGAGACGCGCTCGGAACTGGCGGTCCCGCTGATCTACCAGGAGAGAGTAATCGGAGTCCTCGATCTGGAGCACACGCGCCGCGGCTATTTTACCGAGGATCACAAGCGGACCCTGACCACGCTCGCGGCGCAGCTTGCGATCGCAATTGAAAACGCGCGTTTGTACGAGGAGATTGCGCGGCAGGAGCACCGGCTGGAACGCGATCTGGCGCTGGCGCGAGAACTGCAATTTCGTCTGTTGCCGCATTCGCTTCCGAAAATGCCGCATCTCGACGTCGAGGCGAAGTTTCTTCCGGCCCGCGCCATCGGCGGCGATCTCTACGACTTCGTTCCTTATTCTTTGTCACGCCTCGGTATCGCCATTGGAGACGTAAGCGGCAAAGGCGCGCCGGCTGCCATTTATGCCGCCTTGGTCAGCGGCATTCTGCGTTCCCACGCGCCGATTGAGCCGGGTCCGGCGGAGATGCTTTCGGCGGTGAATCTGTCGCTCGCGGAACGCCGGGTTGCCGCGCAATTCGTGTCGATCATCTACGCGGTCTGGGACGACGAGCGGCGGACGCTGCTGGTGGCGAATTCTGGCCTGCCCCGACCCATCTATTGTCATGACGGCAAGATTGAGTTTATCGAGGCGACCGGACTTCCGCTGGGGCTGTTCGACGAAGCCGATTACGACGAACTCAATTTCAAGGCGAAGCCGGGCGACCTATTTGTGTTCTACAGCGACGGTATTCTAGACGCGCGCAACCGCGATGGTCATTCTTTTGGGCCGGAGCGTGTGGCAGCAATCGTCGCCGGCTGCGCCACCAAGGCGGCGGACTGCGTGGTGAACGAGATCTTCAAGGCGGTCACCGACCATGCCGCCGGAGTAGACACGTTCGACGATCAGACGGTGGTCGCCATCAAAGTGAAGGCCGGGCCGGGCAAACGCAAGTGAGGCGCGCCCGAGAATCGCAAGCGTTGCGCCCGCCCGCGTTTGCGTATTCGTGTGGCGACGGGGCTTGGCCCCGTACTAGCGGGGCTCTTCGGTCCGCTGGTTCCGGCGATCGCCCCACAGAACTCTACTGCGAGTCGGTGGCCCTTGAAGGCCTTGCCGAGCGCTACGGAACTCCGCTGTACGTTTATTCCGCGGCGATGATTCGTGCGCGCTTGAACGCCTTCGCCATCGCGTTTCGTTCCATTCCTCACACGCTGTGCTATTCGGTCAAAGCCAATTCGACGCTGGCGATTCTGCGACTCGTGGCCAGCGAGGGCGCAGGCTTCGACGTGGTTTCTGGCGGAGAACTGCAACGAGTACTGCGCGTTGGCCGGAAGAACGCGGGCAAGGTTGTGTTCTCAGGCGTGGGCAAGACTGCCGCGGAAATGGAACTCGCGTTGCGCTCTGGGATACTCCTGTTCAATATGGAAAGCGCTTCAGAGTTGAACTTACTTTCAGCAACCGCGACCCGGCTGAAGAAACGAGCGGCGGTGGCGGTGCGGGTCAATCCCGACGTCTCGGCGAAAACTCACCCCTATATTTCGACCGGACTGCATCAACACAAGTTCGGCGTGCCGATCCCCGAGGCACTGGCGATCTACGGGCAGGCCGCGGAACAACCTTATCTGACAGTGGCCGGCGTGAGCGTCCACATCGGTTCGCAGATTACCGATGTCGATTCCTTTCAATCGGCACTCGAACGGGTGGCGGATCTGGTTCGCGTGCTGCGCAAGCATGGCCATGACATTCGCTATATCGACGCCGGCGGCGGCTTAGGAATTTCGTACGAGGGAGCGCAGGAAAACTTCAAGAAGCAAATTTCAGAGTACGCGAAGGCGGTCCTTGGTCCGTTGCGCGGGTTGAAGCTGCGTTTGCTGCTTGAGCCGGGACGCTCCATCGTGGGACCGGCAGGCGTGTTGCTGACGCGCGTCCTGTATCGGAAAACGAATAATAGCAAACGCTTTCTAATTGTGGACGCAGCGATGAATGATCTGCTGCGTCCCTCTCTGTACGGTGCGTATCACGAGATTGTCCCGGTAAGCCGCGGATCGCGCAAAACCGAGACTACCGACGTGGTCGGCCCCATCTGCGAAACCGGCGACTTTTTCGCGCGGGAAAGGAAACTTTCGGTGGTCGGCGAGGGCGATCTGCTGGCCATTCTGGACGTCGGCGCGTATGGTTCGGTGCTGGGGTCGAACTACAACACGCGTGGCCGGGCGGCGGAAGTGCTGGTGGATGGGGCGAAGGCGAGAGTGATACGGCGACAAGAAAGCGTGGAGGATCAGATGCGGATGGAGAAGTTTTAGTGGAGAGCCGGGCGTCCACGCCCGTCCCCGCACGCCCGTCCCCACACGAGACCACAACGCTCACCGGTTCCCGCCGTCGTAAGTCAATTTGCCGCCGACCCAGGTCTTAAGCACCTTGACGTCCCGAATCTTGACGGGATCGATGCCGAGCACGTCGTCACTCAGCAATACCATATCGGCCAGTTTCCCCGGAGTGACGGAACCTTTTTCATTCTCCTGAAATTCCGCATAGGCCGAACCCATGGTATAGGCTTCAACCGCTTCTTTAATAGTCAACCTCTGCTCGGGAAACCATCCATTCGGATTCTTGCCATCGAGCGTCGCGCGCGTTGTAGCTGCGTACAGCGTGAGCATGGGATTGAGCGGCGCGACATTCCAATCCGTGCCCAAGGCGAGGCGAACGCCGTGGTCGAGGAATGTGCGGAAAGCGTAGGTGCGGCTCGAGCGGTCGTGTCCAATGCGGCGCTCGGCCCAGCGGCCGTCGTCAATTGCGTGATAGGGCTGTACAGACGCGATCACGTGCAGCTGAGCGAAGCGGTCGAAGTCTTTGGCCGCCATATGCTGCGCGTGCTCGATGCGCCAGCGGCGATCACGGCTGCCATGCGCCTTTTCGATTTCCTCGTAGATATCGAGGATCGCGGAAATTCCAGCGTCTCCGATGGCGTGAGTGCAAATCTGCAATCCAGCGGCGTCGGCCCGCATCATGCGATCGCGCATCAGGGAGATGGGCTGCATCTCGTCAGAGAGCAGGCCGCGATTGCCGGGCTGGTCCGAAAATGGTTCGAAGAAATACGCAGTGGCTGAGCCGAGTGAACCGTCCGCATAGGCCTTCACCGCGCCGATCCGCAGATATGGCCCGCCAAACGCCCGTCGGACGCCGATCTTCACCTGGTCGTCAACCTGAGTGACCAGCGGCGCCGCATAGATGCGCGTGGTCAGCTTGCCTTCGTCGAGCAACTCCGAGTAGATCGCGATGTCGGCATAGTCGGGGTTCATGTTCTGGACGCTTGTAACCCCGACCGATGCGGCATGCTCGAGCGCACGCTCAATGGCGTGGCGCCGCTGATCGTGGCTGGGAGGTGGCACAGTTTTGAACAACAGATCCATCGCTGCGTCCTTCAGTGCGCCGGTCGGATTTCCCTGCCGATCGCGCACGATTACTCCGCCCGCGGGATCTGGCGTTCGCGCGGTGATGCCTGCCAACTCTAAGGCGACAGAGTTCGCGAGAATCATGTGGCCGTCATAGCGATTGACGGCCACCGGGGTTTCGGGCGTTGCCGGATCGATCAGTTCTTTGGTCGGCAGTTCCGCTGGAGTCCATTTCGTCTCGTCCCAATCGCCGCCGAGCAGCCATCCGCCCTTGGCAGTTTTCGCGGCGCGCTCGCGAATGCGGCGGGCAAATTCCTGCGGACTGGTGGCGTCGTTGAGTTCCACATTGTCGAGTTGCGATCCGCCATCCATGAAATGCACGTGAGCGTCGTTGAAGCCTGGCAGGAGACGCTTCCCGGCTGCATTGACTACGCGGGTGCGGGGTCCACGCCAGGCATCCACCTGCTGGCTCGAGCCGACGGCAACGATTCGGTCGCCGAGGATGGCAACCTCCTCAGCCTCGGGGCGCGACGGATCGACGGTCCAGATGTGCGCGTTTTGGATGATGAAATCCGCGGCCGGCTTCGTTTGCGCCAACACGCACAGCGCGCAAGCGAGAACAACGATGAGTTGCAGGGACCAGTGCTTCATTTCTTCTCCCGCTTAAATTCCGGTTCGATCAAGACGCGAAGCGGTATGCTTTGCGGACACCTTAGACGATGAAAATGCTAAAACCGTCCCCGCTATTCTTCTCCTGAGACCTGGCAACTGAGACCTGACACCTACCTTCACCGTTCTCCCCACTTGAGCTTGGTGGCGAGCGTTTCGAAAAATGTTTTCTGAAAACGTAACAGTCTGGCCGGGTGTTCCGCTTTAACGCAGCGCACGATATCGCCGTCCCGCACTGGCATTCCGACCTGTCCATCGAGACTCAGATAGGCCTCTTCCTCCCTGGTAATAACCTGGATTTCGATTTCGACCGTATCTCGCACAACTACCGGACGGTGCGTCAATCCGTGGGGCGAGACAGGCGTAATGACGAAAGCATCCACGTCCGGTTCGAGGATCGGCCCACCCGCTCCGAGAGAATATGCGGTAGAGCCGGTCGGGGTCGCGATGATCAGGCCATCGGCTTTGTAACTGGAAACGAACTCCTTGTCTACGAAAAGTTCGAAGTGATTCAAACGCGCGATGGCGCTTTTACTCACCACTAGTTCGTTCAGGGCGGTGTGAGTGGCGACAATCCCGCCGCCGCGCACCAGCGAGCAACTCAACATCGACCGGTTGTCGACGATGTAGTGCCCTTTCTCGATCGCGTCTAGAGCGGGGTACAAATCAGCCAGTGGAAGTTCGGTCATGAATCCGAGAGTGCCGAGGTTGACGCCGAGGATTAGGGTTCCGGCTTTCGCAACCGCGCGCGCCGCCGAAAGCAGCGTACCGTCGCCGCCGAGCACCAGAGCCAGATTCGGCGACCGCGCGGCCAACTCGCTTCGCGGCACCACGTTGGACGCCGAGAAGTAGGCGGTGCTTCCCTGGTCCACCACTACCATGTAGTTGTGCTGCTGGAGCCATTTTTCGAGCTCCGGCAGTGCTTCGGATAGCTCGGGACGGTCCGGCTTCGAAATGATGGCGACGATTTTCTGGCGGGGTGAGTTTTGGGGAGACTCGGGCATGTCTTCTGATTTCGATTCTGACATCATTCTGACATCGGACTTCCGATTGTACAGAATCACTCGATCGTGGGCGACGAAAACTCTGCGTGGAGCAGGAATTCGCGATTGCCTTCGCCGCCGAGGATTGGAGACTCGATCCATTCGGTGCGCACGCATCCCAGTTCCGCGAGCTTCGCTTCTACCCTGGCCACGGCTGCTCGCTGCGCCGATTCGTCGCGCACGATTCCGCCTTTACCGACCAGTTCCCTGCCCGCTTCGAACTGCGGTTTCACCAGCACCACAATCTGCTGAGCCAGATTGCGAGTCAGGCTGGCCCTGGACGAAGCGGCGCCAATCACTGCCGGTAGTACCAGCGTGGCAGAAATAAATGAGACATCCATGGCAGTGAAGTCAATGGGCTCGCCGACATCGCCGGGCGCGAGATAGCGGGCGTTGGTTTTTTCCAGAAGCCGAATGCGCGGATCGTTGCGCAACCCGAAATCCATCTGACCATAACCGGTGTCAACGGCAATCACCCTGGCGGCGCCGTGCTGCAGCATGCAGTCGCTGAATCCTCCTGTGGAAGCGCCGACGTCGAGACATACTCTGCCAAGAAGATCGATTTGCCAGTGCTCGATAGCCTTCTCCAACTTGAGCCCGCCACGGCTGACGTAGCGGAGATCCTCGCCCAGCAGGCGCAGGGTTGAGCCCGGGTCAATCGATGCACCCGCTTTCTCGATCTTCTGCTCGTTGACGAGAACCTTTCCGGCCAGGATGAGCGCTTGCGCGCGTTCGCGCGACGGCGTCAGCCCACGGTCCACGAGCAGTTTGTCGAGACGTGTCTTCACTGAGATGGATACTTCACTCGCTTTGTGTAGAGACGGGGCTTGCCCCGCCTTGCCAGTTCCGACCCCACTCCCTGTCGGGAGACGCGGCAAGCCGCGTTTCTACGAAAGAGCCGTGCACCGAAAGGCGGCGCCGCGCAATACAGCAAGCACCCGATGCGGTGCAGAGTGTTGAAAGCGGTTCGTTGACAAAAGGTTACAGGAGTAAGTTGCCGCTTTTCCACAAACTTTTCCTCGGCAGTGTTGAAAAGGGCGACGGAGTAGCGGCAATCGGTTTGCTATGGGTTGCTATAGAAGATCGGAGACTCGTATGCGACAAAACCCGCCCCGAAGCGCAGCTTTACAGTCGAACTGAGAGCGTCACGAGAGAAATGCACTGGCATCTCCAGCCAGCAACCTCAGCCCGCAACTTCTTCCAGAGTCTTCTGATCGATGTCGAAGTTGGCATGCACGTTCTGCACATCGTCGTTGTCTTCGAGCGCTTCCATCAGACGGATCATCTGCGCCGCCTGCTGCCCTTCCAGCTTGATGTAGGTATCCGGAACCATACTCACACTCGAGGAGACGGGAGTAATGCCGGCCTTCTTCACGGCCTCGAGCATGCTTTCATAGGCGGAAGGCGCCGTCAGGATTTCCCAGTTCTCGCCATCGTCCTTCAAATCTTCACCGCCCGCTTCAAGGATGATATTCATCAGATCATCTTCCTTGGCCGCCGACTTGGGAATAATGATGTCGCCCTTCTTGTGGAACATATACGCAACGGCGCCCGCTGCGGCCATGTTGCCATTGTTCTTTCCGAACACGTGCCGGATTTCGCTCACTGTGCGATTGCGGTTGTCGGTCGAAATTTCCGCCAGCAAAGCAACGCCGCCCGGGCCGTAGCCCTCAAGCACAAATTCTTCGTAGGTTGCGCCCGGCAGTTCGCCGGTACCGCGCTGGATAGCGCGCTTGATGTTGTCGGCGGGCATGTTCTCCGACTTCGCCGCCAGGATCGCAGTTCGCAGGCGTGGGTTCATGTCGGGATCGCCGCCCGACTTCGCCGCCATCGCGATTTCCTTGATCAGGCGGGTGAAGATCTTGCCGCGCTTCGCGTCAAGCGCGCCCTTCTTGTGCTTGATTGTTGCCCATTTCGAATGGCCGGACATGGGTGTACCTCGTGTCTAGAGAAAATTAATTGCGCTGATTCTCGGAATTATGGATCCGCCCGCGGAGGAAATCACAGATCAGCCTCGACGTAAAAACGTTCAGGCGAAGGGTGATTATAGCACGGGTGCGGAGACAGGACCCGATTGAAAGTTGACAGAGACGACGGGCTGCAGGGCGCAGCCCGTCGTTGTTTCATCTACCGGTTCTCCCCCGCCGGCGCGGCGAAGAAGGCACTCAGGGTAGGGCGGGCAGCACCTCAGTTTTCTCGATCTGGACCGACTTCAATGCGGTAGGACTAACTCCGAGGGCGTGCAGAATACTGGGTGCGACTTGCGCGGTAGACACGAGAGTTTTCAGCACACTGGATCTGAACGCCGGATTGGAGACGATCAGTCCAACGTTCGTATCGCCGTAGCTGAATCCGCCGTGCTCGGAGTTCTTCGCGGTAGAGGTGGTGTAAGTGGTCCCGTACGTCGGCTCCACAATGATGTCGGGAGTGCGGCTGTCGGCGGCGGGATCGTTGAATTTGAGCGTGAGTTCGGCCCCGCCCATCACTTCGTCGATGAACAGCGGAACGGCGTTGGTGTTGAGGTAGTCGGTAACCTGCTGGCCGTTGGCATTCTGTCCTTGCAACCAGATCAGCGCGATGTCATCGTCCTGCACGAAACCGCACGAACCCGTCGAACAATTGTTGGCACCTGCGATCGCGATTGCGGCGGGATTGCTCCCCGCGTCCGGCAATGCTGCGACCAGATCCGCGAAGTGGCCCGGCTTGTTGACCTTCACCGGGTTGATCGGCGACTGGCCGTGCTTGGAGGTGACGATGAATAAGGTCGAGTCGTAAAGGCCCTGGTTCTTAAGTGCGACGATCATGCTGGCCAATGCCGCGTCGGTTTGCTGCAAGCCGTAGGCCAGGACCGCGCTCGGCGAGCCCGAGCCGTCGGTGTAACCGCCGGGCTGCTGATTGATAGTTGGATCGGTGTCGCTGACACAGCTGTGATCGTAATTGTCGGTGACCAACTTCTGTCCCACGCTGACCGCCTGGAAGTCCATCCCAAAAATCACGGGAGCGCCCGGCGCAGGTTTGCCGTCGTGGGTGAGGCCATGGATCTCGTTGATGATCCCGTGAACCTTTTTCAGATCGTTCTCCGCCGTGCAGACCACGCTATGGGTATTGTCGAGTCCGCCGACGTTGGTGACTTCAGGCGTATAAAGATCGTCGACTCCCGTGCCCGAAGGCCCATTCACCAGATCGTAGGCGGGATGCTTATCCGCCCATGCCGTGTGCCAGCCTTTCGATTTCGCTACTTCAAAAATAGTGTTGGTACGCAGAGCGCTGTGCGGATAGAGAGCCACGCAGTTGCCAAATTTGTCGCGCACGCGCGGCAGCTTGGTCGGGTCGATCACGTTTTGCGAGACGTTATGCGCGTTGTACAGGTCGATGCTTTCGTCAAACACCATCATGTTGCCCGCAGCACCCGAGCAGGTGACGTTGCTGGGAGCGAAGATCGTGCGATCGTAGCTGACGTCGTAGAACATCCCGTGGCTGACCGGAGAGCCGCCAGTCACCAGCGCGAGCAGGCCGGGAAAAGAGTCTGAATTTGCCGGTGTCCGGGCATTGGTGTACGTGATCCCGTGACTGGAGAGCTCGGCCAAAGCCGACTGCGGATTCTTGGCGACATAATTCGCAACATCGAGGGCATGCATACCGTCGACGCTGATCAGAAGCACATGTTTGATGTTGCCGGATTGTGCAGCGGCAGTAGTGGGAAGCAAGCACGCTAGTATGACTGCGGCCAGCAGCAGAGCGGGGAGAAAGCGACGAATTGTCACTGAAAGGCCTCCTGAAAGATTGGACTGAGCGAGAAGCCTATGGCGCGGACATTTCAAATAGGTTAACGGTACATAAATGGAGTGTTAAAAAGACGACCAATCCGTCAGTGGAGCGACGGGCGTCTCGCCCGTCCGGCGAGGCATGAGGTAACCTTGTTCGGGATTCTCACATGGCTGCGAACTCTCTCGATCGCCAACTCACCCAACTCGAAGCCCATCGCTATCGCTTCGGCCGCGACGAAGCCGCTCGCGTGGTGAAATTGCTGAAGCGGCTCGACGCTGCGCGCTTTCCTGATTCCCCGTCGCTGATCCGCCTCCACGAAGCGCTACTCTTCCTGCGCGCCTTTCCGCAAGGTCCAGTCGTGGTGCACGTCGCTGAGCGCATTCTTAATAGTTTCCACAAGAAAGTGGAAGCATTATGCGAAGGCGGAGCTGAGATGGACGACTTCGACACCTTCGAAGTCTCCGGCATCGACGGCACACAGATGGAAGACACGCTCAGCTTCGATATTGCCAGCTGGCTTGTCAACTTCCGGCGCATGTCCGGCAAAGTTGAAATCGCCTGGGATAACTACGAACCCGGACGTGAGTTAGGCACAACCGGTCCACGCTTTATCCCCTTGCTTGAGGACGACGCGTATGTCGAGGCCGACACGCCGTGGCACCAATGGCTTGCGGCGGCTGCGGGCAAGAAGCGCGTTCCGGAGTGGCTGATTTCACGTTTTGAAAAGTTGCCGCTGACACCGCAACAAAAAGCTGAGCTCTACGAATCCCTGCGCGTGCCCTTGCGCTGGAATCTCGAGAATTCCGTCATCTCGCGAACCCGCAACTGGAAATCGGTTCGCAGCGTTTTCTATCACACCGAACCTCTGATTAGCCGAAGCCAGGTGTCGCTGGCTGCGGAATTGGCGCGGCTTCCGCCGCAACTGACGAAGCTTTCGCGCAAGCAAGGCGAGCAGGTCATGGACATGATCCGCGAGGTCATGCTAGTGCGCTACCGCGAGCTTTACGGAACGACGCTAGGCGATTCGGCGTCGGTGGTGCGGGCCGATGTTGGACGCGGAGTTGAGATTTATCTCTGGAACCTGCCGCCAGATCGACGTTTGCCGCTGCGCGCCTATGTCGCGGGATTGACGCTGAAGAATGGCGTGCCCATCGACTACATCGAAGCCATCGGACTCTGCGAGTGGATGGAGGTCGGCTTCAACACCTTTTACACTTTCCGTGGCGGCGAAGCGGGATGGATCTACGCGCAAGTGCTGCGCTGCCTGTGTCATCGAATGGGCACGACGTGCGTCTCGGGCTATCCGTATCAACTGGGCCATGAGAACGAGGAAGCGATTGAATCGGGCGCGTTCTGGTTCTACCGCAAACTCGGCTTCAGGCCAGGACGCTCCGATCTGCAAAAACTGGCGGAACGCGAAGAGCAGAAAATCGCCGCCGATTCAAAATATCGCACACCCGCGCGCACGCTGAGGCGGTTGGCCGCGGGACACGTCTTCTACGAATTGCCGGGGAGCGAAGTTGGCGCGTGGGATCGATTTTCAACGCGCAACATCGGACTGCGAGTCAATCGGCGGATGGCTCGCGATTTTGGCGGAGATGCCGTCCTCATGCGCGAGCATTCGAGGCGCGCGCTGGAGCGAGTCTTGTTTCCGAAAGGCGGCGTCGTGAGCACGTCTTCGTGGACTCTGCTGGAGAAGGCAGCCTTTGAGAATTTTGCGCTCGTCCTGGCCGATGTGTCGGGATTGCGGGCGTGGACACGAGAAGAGAAAGAAGACCTCGTCCGAATCATCCGCGCCAAAGGCAAACCGAATGAAATGCTCTACCTGCATCTTACGCAGCGGCATCGGCGGCTGCGGAAGGCGTT
>Ga0185299_10003064_pt1 | contig 23464 bp, 31 predicted proteins | sample PaiPotPPA55metaG_FD_128002 | JGI IMG/M metagenome (GOLD analysis project Ga0185299, IMG submission 128002) | Iron sulfur acid spring bacterial and archeal communities from Banff, Canada, to study Microbial Dark Matter (Phase II) - Paint Pots PPA... ... | reverse complement strand
TAGCCTCCCCGCCCGCTTACTCCGCCGCCGCCGCGGCCTCGGGCGCGCTCGCCGGAACGTAGTTCAGCACCGGCGCGAGCCAGCGCTCGGCTTCCGCCATGCTCATCGCCTTGCGCCGCGCATAATCTGCGGTATCGCCCAATTTACATTCTGGACCATTTGTCGCATCCCTCGCCTTCCATTGCGACATCTCTGCTCTGTTTCTTATATCCGCATCGTTACCCAAGGATTTCTTCCACTCCCGTCGGTTGACGTCGCTATGGTGAATTGCGGACCAGGAGTGAAAACATTTCCCACGTTTTCCAAAGGCGGAGGCGAGCGAGCACCTTCAAACCACCCCACCGCGATCTGGAGTCAATCAATCTGGACGACGTTAGGATATGGCAAGCGTGTGGTAGGACAGACAAAGGCATAAGGGATGCGCGTAGCAACCAACTCACTATGAAAAAAGGACGTTCCTGATAAAGCAAATATTCTTCGAACACCATCCGCTTCCATCGCGCCATTAGCTCGGACCACGTTTTGCGGGCGGGATGTTCGACGATCAAGTCCTCTACATAGCCAAGCCGGAAGGTTCGGGCGCGGGCTCGAAACGACCAGTCCATGTCTTCCGCTACACAGCTCCTGAATGGGCCCACCGCATCGAAAACTCTACGCCATACGAACATATTGCCAGTACCCGTGAATCCTACCCGGTTTATGTAACGTTCAAAATCAAACGCGAAAACCATTTCGAATGCTTCGATCGGATTCGGACGGAGCGGCTCCTCACTGGTAACAATAACGCGGCCGCCGATAAAATCGTAAGCCTGAATTGCAGCGATCCCTTTCTCGATCCAGTCGAGATTGGGCAGACAGTCGGAATCGATAAACGCTAGGATGCTTCCGGTAGAAGCGGCGACCCCGGCATTTCGAGCCGGACCAGCGCCTTGCTCGTTGGCATGGATAACCTTTGCGGCCGGCGCTGCCCCCCGAACGGCGTCCATACCGCAACTCGAGTTATTATCCGCGACGATAATTTCGAAACGATCGCGGCAGAATGTTTGTCGATCGAGAAGCGATACGCAGTTCTTCAATGTCGCAAGGCTGTTATAGTGCGGGATCACCACCGACACCAAGGGCAGCGGTGCGCCGTCGTTGGTCGCGCCATAATGGGATGATTCCTTGTTCATGGCTAAATATATACCACCATCAAGAGCGCCCGATTTGTTCGCCGCACTTCATATAAAGCGCATGATGGATAGTCTCCAACGCGCGCGTAGGTCCAAAGCTCGAAATATTTGTAGAGCGTGCTCTTGGGCGGAGCCGGCCAAAGGTTCCGCTTCGAGAAGCCAAGCGAATGGCCGGCGGAGGGGGGCAGGTCCTTGGGCACATAGCCCCATTGGCACCCCGTGCTCAACACGTACATGACCCTCCGCGATCTTTGTTTGCAAAACTTGCATTGCCCATTCACCACTTCGCGCATACCGACCTTGCGCTTCCGGTCATCATGTTTGGGCCGGGCAGTTCGATATACGCCCATTCGTCGCCGGTCAGGTCGCTCGGATGGCGGCGTTTGTCACGCCTGTATTTCGGGCGGTTTGCGGTCGTCCCCATCGGCGGCCCCTCCTCGAATCGGGATTCCCTTGAATCAATCCTTCGTCACATTCTGAGACGCCGGGTATTTGACCGCGCGTCAACTTCCAACCGATCCCCGCCCACCGCCACTAGCGATTTCGTCAAACCATACACGATCTCGCTATGGATCGATGAAGTTGGGAAAAGCGCGGCAAACTGCCTGCGGTCGAGTAAATAATTCGACTGGACCTTGCGCATCGCCTCATCGACGCTCGTGGCGCGACTCCAGAAGCCGAGGTCACGCCTCAAAACCAACCGGTAGCGGAACTGCTCGGGGAGCCAGTGGAAAAACGGCGTCCGATTATGCGGCTCGATCGGAAAACCCCAGTAAGGCGTCTGTACATAATGCAGCCGCGCGACGCGGCGCACCTCTCCAGCCATGGCACACATATCGGGCCAGCGGCCCACATGCTCGATGACGGAATTGGAGTGAGCCACGTCGAATGATTTATCGGCGATGCCGTCGAGATTCCGGGCGTCCCCCGTGAGACGCTCAAATTTCCAGTCGAATTCCGAACTATTGTCATCGGGGTAGCCGAGATTTAGCAGAGAGATTGATACCCGCGCGTCGGCCACCAGGTCGGCTCCATAGACACGCCAGTAATCAGGCAGGCCGCCGATATCGAGAACCCGGCAGGCGCCGGCTTGCGCGAGCACGCTCTCAACCAGCTCTCGGCAGAGAGCGAAGCGCCTCATCCGAAACGGGTTGTCATGGCTGGTTGGAGGGGCAGCGGTGGCTAGGTTCAATCGCATTCGGTTTTTGCTACATGAAGTGAAGGAGGGCGCTATTGGAACGATTGCAAGAACGCCCGATACGATTGCGCGAGGCATACCGCCTTGTCACTTTACTGTTCTACATTTGCCGAATGGCATCCGGGTCGAAATTGCGATCGCCCAATCATGCGAGTCCGCCGCCAATGAACAGGGCCTAGCTAAACTAGTTTGGACAACACCACGAACGGCGGAAGACGCCGTTTCCAAGACGTTTTTATTGCCTATCGGCAGCGATCCGCTGCGAGCTCCCAATCTGGATAACGGTTATTCGTGACCAACCAGCCACTTTCATATTGCTGTGCAGTATTAAAAGCGCCGGAACGCCGCCTTGGCGATAATAGCGGCAAAAACCATATTTGTCGTGAGGTACCGTTTCCACATCCTGCGCGGCTCTTGCATGATGCGATAGAGCCACTCCAGTCCAATCCGTTGCATCCAAACGGGAGCGCGCTTGGTGATTTGGGCGATGATATCAATACCGCCTCCGACCCCCATGATGAAAGGCACGCTGATTGCGTCTCTATGAGCCGCCAAAAACCTTTCCTTATGCGGCGTAGGCATACCGATGAATAGGCAGTCGGCTCCGGAAGCACGAATCGCGGCAACCACATCGGCCTCGGACTCACGTGGATAATAGCCATGCTGTGCCCCTGCGATTTCGAGGTTCGGAAACCGAATACGCAATTTGTGCAAAGCCCCAGACAAGGCGTTTTCCGTCGCGCCGAGAAAATATGGATGATAGCCCTTGGCGGCACACGTCTCCAGCAAACGTTCCATCAGATCTACGCCACCGACTCTTTGCGGTACTCCGATGCCAAACAGACGCGCTGCGAGGACGATTCCCATTCCATCGATCCCGATAATATCGGCAGTTAAGACATCGTCGCGCAATTCTTTATTTTTTTGCATATAAACAAATTTTGCCACGTTCAGAGCCACATGTTGCAGGCGGCGGCGCAAACGCATGGCTTCCTCGGCCCTCCGTATGGTTTCTTCAAGGTCTATCAGGTCTACTGGAACGCCAAGAAAATCTGCCCGCATTTCTTACTCGTCACCTCAACCAGCTTTTTCCGTGAGCCGCCTGAGCCAGCTCCTTTGCGCGAGGCCAGCCTCCTTTAAATCGCATCATATCGCATCGGAGGTCTTGTGCAAGCACGCTCGAAAATAAGCGCGCCCCGCAGATATTTACCTCAGATGGGCAGACGCAAGGACGGCAGCAGCATAAAGATCATGGTCGGGGGCGCAGCGTTGGGCTGGATGCGCAGCGTGGTCAAGGCCCATCTCCACGCCGACTTCATCACGATCTGTTCGCCGTCAACCGCGCGCCAGGCAATACTATTTTAGTCCAAGTCCTTGAAAGTCGCGCCAAATCCCGCGCGTGTCGAGAACAGACAAATGGCGCCGTTCGCCCAACGGAACATTGCGAAATTCGTCGTGGTCGACAAGGACGATGGCAACCTCACAATTGGCGAGAGCATTCCCAAGGCCGACGAACTCTGCACCAGTTGCCGCGATCTCGTCCGGTAAACTATCGAGGTACGGTTCCACCACCTTAATGCGCGGTCCGTACCGCTCACCCAAACCCTTCGTAACCTCGACGGCAGGACTTTCTCGCAGGTCGTTTACATTCGGTTTGAACGCAAGCCCGAGACAGGCAACATTTGCGTATGGATGTTCGTCGATCAAAGCGGACGCACCCTCGATCGTGTAGGCAATCATATCGTCGTTCGTCCTGCGCGCAGTGGCGATAAGCTTCGCGAGGTCCGGCGCCGAATTCACGATGAACCAGGGATCGACGGCGATGCAATGGCCGCCCACCCCCGGACCAGGCCGCAGGATATTTACCCTTGGATGCCGATTCGCCAGATCGATAATATCCCACACATTGACTCCGAGCCTGTCGCAGATCATGGACAACTCGTTTGCAAACGCGATGTTGGTATCGCGGAATGCGTTTTCCGCGAGCTTGACAAGCTCGGCCGTCCGCGCCGTGCTGACGATGCACGCGCCGCGCACAAAATGCTTGTAGAAGCGCTGTGCCCGGCGCGCACAAGCCGGCGAGATCCCCCCAATGCAACGATCGTTTTGGACTAGTTCCGAAAGAATCCGACCCGGTAGAACCCGCTCTGGGCAATAAGCAACGTTAACGGTCGCCGCCGACCCGGCTCGTGTTGGAAAGGATAGATCTGGACGGATGTCAGCAAGCGTCTCCGATATCTTTTCGGTCGTTCCGACAGGCGAGGTTGATTCGAGAAGAACCAGGTTGCCTACTTGAAGAAACGGAGCAATGGCCCGTACCGCCGTGAAAACGGAATCGAGGACCGGCGCCTTCTCGGCGTTGATGGGAGTGGGCACGGCGATTATAAAGGCGTCATTTGGCGTCGGCTGCATCGAAACTTTCAACGCACCGGTTGAGATTACTTTCTGAACAAGGCCATCCAGGTCTGGTTCGTAGATGTGAACCGCGCCGGAGGATATCTTCCGGACGACGTCCTCATTTATGTCAATGCCGAGAACTTGAATGCCGCGGCTGGCGATGAGTGCAGCGGTGGGGAGGCCGATGTATCCAAGGCCGAATACGGCGACGTCTTTAAACTCCGTCTTCGCACCAAACTCCGTCTTCGCACCGGAACTCGCGTGCGTGCGGCGATATTCTGCAATGTCGTCCATCGGTTCCTCTTGGCTAGGTCTTAAATGGCACGTCTCGTATATTTCGGTGATGCACGGCGCATACCTGCGGTTGCCAGCTCGCCTAGGACATGCATATTGGATTTGGTTCGCTCAGTAGCGTTGCGATTTCGCAAGCCCTGCGACTTCGCAAGCTCCGCGACAATGCGGGGAGCGGCATTGCCGTCTCCATAAACCGATTGATTGATTTCGCGGGAGGTTTCGTCGCTGACCTCCACAACCTCCTCGAATTTCGAACAGATGAGATTGGGATCCGTTCCCACAAGGTGGGCAAGCCCGGCTTCGATACCCTCCGGCCGCTCCGTTAACTCACGCATAACAAGCACTCGCTTCCCGAGCGAAACAGCCTCTTCTTGCACACCTCCCGAGTCGGTTATCACAACCGCGGCCCGCGAAAGAAGATGGACAAAGGTCATATAGTCAGTGGGCGGAATGAGATGCACGCGCCGCGCTCGTCCAAGAATGTTGTTAACCGGTTTCGACACGTTGGGATTCAAGTGAAGAGGGTAGATAAGCTCCACGTCGCTCCGCTCCGCGATGCGACTAAGGGCTTGACAAATTCGCTCGAAACCGGGACCGAAGCTTTCGCGACGATGACCCGTCACCAGGACGAGCTTCCGGCCCGAGGTTAGGACGGTGAACCGTTCAGCAAGGCTCAATTGAAGCTCGGGGTCATCGTCGATTTTGGCAATCATGAACCGCAGCGAATCGACGATAGTATTTCCGGTCACATGAATCTCATCGGACGAGACACGTTCAGCGAGAAGGTTTTGCTTTGCTCGCTCGGTCGGGGCGAAAAGAAAAGTCGATACAAGGTCGACAATCCGGCGATTCATTTCCTCAGGAAAGGGACGCGATAAGTCGTATGTGCGCAGGCCGGCTTCGACGTGCCCGACTGGAATGTTGCGGTGAAAACAAGCGACACTGGTCACGAATGCGGTAGTGGTGTCCCCATGGACGAGGACGACGTCAGGTTTCGCAGACGCTAGAAGTTCGTCGATGCTCTGAAAGATCCGCGACGAAAGCCCATTCAGCGTCTGTGACGGCTGCATCAGATCAAGATCAAAATCGGCTTTGATGGCAAAAATCTCAAGCACCTGGTCCAACATTTCCCGGTGTTGCGCGGTGAGACATAGCACGGAGTTCATGTTTGGATGAGCCTGCAACGCCTTGATCACAGGCGCCATCTTGATGGCCTCTGGTCGAGTTCCAACCACGCTCATGACACGCATGTGACTACCCTAACAATGATGAATAACATTCACGCGAACTTGTGATGATCGCGTTCGAGCTTCGAATCGATATCGGCTTTTCTCCATTTGGCATCGCCACATGCGAAGATAAATATAAGGTGACGCCGCGAGGGAGCGTCTATGGTGTTGGAGCCGCAAAGCGGAATCGAGCGTTAGGCTGCGGCTTCAAATACGTGGTGGGGCTCATTGAGTACGAGCATGTAACGTCCGTGGAATAATCTTCAGGTCGAGCCACATCGACCATTTTTCGATATACTTAATTTTCCGATATACTTGAGGTCGTGCTTGACCCGCTGCTTCAACTTTTTAACCGAATCGCGTCCGACGCGCAATCCGGTGATCCGAGCCGATCGGGTGATCTCCGGCGTAACGCGGTGGCGGGCGGCGTAGCCTTCGAGACGCACCTCGAGACGTCGCCCTTCCATCCGGCGTGCGCTCGCGGATTGACGACGGACATCCTGCCCTGGATGACATTCACCAACCGCGGCAAGTCGTCGATGCTCGAAAGCCCAATGACGAGCGGGATACAATTGCCGCCGCTCGCCCCGGCGGGTAGCCGATCAATCCCGACGAATGATGGTGCTCGAACATTATTCTGACAGGAAAAACGCAATGTTAGCATGAAGAAATACGCTAGCGTTGTAATGAATGGGTATGAATGTCGAGGCGTAGCAGCGAGGAAAGCAAGCTGCCAAAACTCATTATTGGCTTCAATCTAGACGACAATTTAGAAATACGCAATGGGGGTGCGGCAAGACGATTAAATATTAATCATGCTTCCCCCAAGACACGTAGCTGATCCGAAAGCCCGTCGCGCCTACGGAAGAAGGCCCCATGAGTCGCCGTCCGCGACCGATGGTATCGGTTCCCCAACGGCGCCGTTCGGCGAAGGAGGATGGCGTCGATCCCAATCACCGCCGCGCCGGACGGCACGAAGGCCTTGACCAGTCGGAGCAGCAGTCGGCCCGCGATCGCGGGCGACGTCGATGCGGCGCGATTGAGAACGCGGTGAAAGGCGCGGGCGCCGGCCGCGCGGAAGGACGCCGCCGGTGAGCCGCGCGACAGGGCGTTCGACCGGGCCGGGGGCGGACACAGGCCGGAAAGGCCCGCGCGCCGTCGGCTTTAATGGAGCCTTCCGCAACGTGACGGCCGGGACGATCCCGGCCGTAATTTTTGGGACAATTCCAAATTGTTTTTCCGCTCTCCCCGCAGCGCCCGCGATGTCGGCGCCATGCCGGTGGAATGCGGAGCTCAAGCTCATTTGATGGCGACCGCCGGAGCTTCACCCGCTAATTGGAATGGAACGATTTTCATAAACCGGGGTTTCGGCCTCGACTGCCGTTCGTTCGCGTTTGGCCGCGAGCGGAACGGTGAGTGCCAAACGAGGAGAACGACATGAAACGCATTGCAGCATATTTGGCCTCGGCCGCGCTGGGCACGGTGTTGGTCGGGAGCGGTCCCGCTTGGGCGCAAATGCGGAGCGGCAGCATGGGCGGGAGTCCCGACATAGCTTGGCGCGGTTATCCATATAACCCCGACAATTACGCCTATAATTACGGATATCCTTACAATTACGCTTACGGTTATGGGTACCCGTCCAGTTACGTCTACGGTTACGGATACGGATACCCTTACGCCAACAGCTATGGCTACGCCAATCCGTTCGCGATCGTGACCGCACCTATAGCGGCCCTGACTGCGCCGGTGGCAGGAGTGGCGGCTCCCTTGGTGACCGGCCGCAGCGTCGCGACTGGCGAGATGGGAAAAATGTGCTCGACGCCGGTTAAGACCTGCGAGCTATACCACGCGTCTTACATCGGCAACGGCTGCTCGTGCAGGGTCACGGGCGGACGTTCGTTGGGCACTGTGTCGCCCTGATCTGCTTGCCAGGCAAAGTATTTGCCTTTGAATCATGGCCGGGCCAAAAACCCGGCCATTGCCGTGGATGCGTCATCGTCTCAGGTGCCGAAATAATCGCGGTGCCACGCGATGAAAGCCTTAACTCCCTCTTTCAGCTGCGTTTTCGGGGCAAAACCAGTCAGAGCCAAAAGCAACGAGGTGTCGGCGAAGGTAACTGGAACATCGCCTTGCTGCATCGCCATGAAATTGCACTTGGCCCGCAATCCGGTCGCGGCCTCGATGGCGGCGACGAAATCCATGAGCACGATCGGCATCGCCGCGCCGATATTGACGACCCGCCAGGGCGCGACGGTAGAAAGGCTGTCTTCGGTCAGCGGCGGCGCACGCACGTCCGCCAGGGGCGGCGCTCTTCCCTCTACCGGAGGCGGCGGATGGCCGAGCAGCCGGAGCATCGCTTCGACGAGATCGTCGATGTAAGTGAAATCCCGGCTCATATTTCCGTGATTGTAAATGTCGATGGGGCGGCCCTCGAAAAGCGCGGCGGCAAATTTGAAAAGCGCCATGTCCGGTCGGCCCCAGGGGCCGTAGACCGTGAAAAATCGCAACATTGTGATCGGAATCTTGAAGAGATAGCTGTAGGCATGGGCCATCTCCTCGTTCGCCTTCTTCGAGGCGGCATAGAGCGTCAAGGGATGATCGGCCCGGTCCGTCTCGCGAAACTGGACCTTCGCGTTGGTCCCATAGACGAGGATGTCGAAGCCATCAGCGCGTGCGCCGGCGGCGCATGGCGCATCAGTTCCAGGAGATTGAAGGTTCCGGTGAGATTGGCGTCGAGATAGGCGCGCGGATTATCGAGGCTGTAGCGCATTCCCGCCTGCGCGGCGAAATGATAGACGGCATCGAATCCGGGGCTATAAATGTCGGCAACCACGGCGCAATCCTCGAGCATGGCCTCATGGCCGGAAAAGCCCGGCCTTTGCAGCAATATCTCATGCCGGCGCAGCTTGAGGTTGCGGTCGTAGTAGGGCGTAAACCCATCGAGGCCGACGACTTCATGGCCTTCGTCGAGAAGACGGCGAGCCATGTGAAAGCCTATAAAGCCGGCACTGCCGGTGACGAGAATACGCATTGTTCGCGCGATCGCGGAGAAGGGGTTTGACGGCCCGCACGAACCTCGTTAAAGCCTTGGGCACCCGCGGGGATAAAAATACGTCGCATAAAAGCACCGCGATTACCACGTTGAAGGCCGTGCCCTTGTTAGCGGTATCAACTTGGCGGTAAGGGAGGTTATGACGATAAGGGCTCAAAAATTACGATGTCTTATAAAATATTACGATGTCTAAAGGGAGATTAATATGAACCTGGAGGCTAATATGAACCTAAAGCGAAAAAATATTGTTGGGTTGGCGTTAGGACTTGCCGCTACGTTGACGATAGGCGGAGTCGGTTCATTCGCTGCCGAGAAGGCGTCCGGCTCGCGCGACGCGGCCCTGGAGCGGACGCGTCAAGAGGTCAAGATGCTTGATGATCTCTACAAAAACGCAATAGTCCTGATTAACGAGCACTATGTGAACCATCCTACTGACTTTCCTGCCACCGCCTCCGCCAAGGCGCTGTTCGCCGCGATGAAGAAAAACGGGTGGCACGAGGTGCGGGCACTGGGGCTTACCGATGTAATACGAAACCCGGATAACGCACCAAGTGACGCTTTCGAACAGGTGGCCGCGAAGAAGTTACTTGCGGGCGACGCGTCATACGAAGAGGTTATCAAGAAGGATGGAAAGCGCTACCTGCGCGTTGCAACGGGCATACCCGTAGTCTCGGAGAAATGCGTCATGTGCCACGCAAACTTCAAGGGAAACAAGGGGAACGTTGGGGCATTATCGTACACCGTGCCCGTGATTAAATAATCGGAGCGTGAAGCGTGAAGTGTTCCGGTAAACGAGGCCGGTGTCAGGTCTAAAATGTTGGGTTTGGCGAGGCAGTGGGGAGGGACGCCGCACAAACGCGTGGCGCCCCCCACCGGCTTGGCATCACGTAAAATTGTGCCGATGATAGCGCTGGGCGGTGACGCAAGCTAACTCGCTGCCCTTCGCTGCCTTGATGCCTTCGCGGATCTTTCTGTGATTAAGGGATAAAAGAGCAAGTTAACCTTTTTTAAAAACATGCAACCGCGCCGGATTTTCGCCCGCCCTTCCGGCCCGGAGTTTTGGAGACCGATCAAAATGCCTTATTCGCGCTTCTTCGACGAGGCGATTTCAAAGTTGAAGGAGGAACGCCGCTACCGGGTCTTCGCCGACCTCGAGCGGGACGCAAAGGCGTTTCCGCGCGGCCTCTGGCACGGACCGGACCACATTGACGAAGTCGTGATTTGGTGTTCCAACGACTACCTCTGCATGGCCCGGCATCCGCGGGTGATCGAAGCGATGACCGCGGCCGCGGCCCGGCATGGGGCCGGGGCCGGCGGCACGCGCAATATTGCGGGCACCAATCATCCCCTCGTCGAGCTCGAAGCCGAATTGGCTGACCTCCACGGCAAGGAGGCGGCGCTCGTCTTTACCTCGGGCTGGATTTCCAATCTGGCGGCGATTTCCACGATCGGCGACCTTTTGCCCGATTGCCTCATCCTTTCGGATGAGTTCAACCATAACTCGATGATCGAGGGAATTCGCCGCTCCAAGGCGCAACGGCAAATTTTTCGCCATAACGATCTCGCCCATCTCGAAGAGCTATTGCGCATGGCGGGGCGGGAGCGGGCCAAGCTGATCGTCTTCGAAAGCCTCTATTCGATGCATGGCGACATCGCTCCGGTCGCGGAGATCGCCGATCTTGCGCGCCGTTACAACGCCATGACCTACGTCGACGAAGTGCATGCGGTTGGTCTCTACGGTCCGCGTGGCGGAGGCATCGCCGAACGCGACGGCGTCATGGACCAGATCGATGTGATCGAAGGAACGCTTGCCAAGGGATTCGGAACGCTTGGCGGCTATATCGCCGCCAAGACGGCGATCGTCGATGCCGTGCGCTCGCACGCGCCCGCCTTCATTTTCACCACGGCTCTGCCTCCGGCGCTGGCCGCCGCCGCGACAACCGCCATACGCTTCTTGAAGCAGGGACAAGGCGATGAACTCCGCGCGCAACATCAACGCCAGGCGATGCTCACCAAACATGCTCTGAGCGCGGCCGGTCTGCCGGTGATGCCGAACCCGTCCCATATCGTGCCGGTGCTCGTCGGCGATCCCGAACTCTGCAAGCGCGCGACCGACATGCTGCTCGATCGCCACGCGATCTATATCCAGCCAATCAATTATCCGACGGTCGCCAGAGGTGGCGAGAGATTGCGCATCACGCCAAGTCCCTTGCACACGGATGCGCATATCGCGCATCTCGTGGAAAGCATGGCCGATGTCTGGCGAGCGCTCGGGCTGCCCTTTGTCGAGCCTGCCAAGATCCTCGAATTCAAGCGGGAAAGCGACGCGCGCTGCACATTTCCGGAGTTCAAACGCGCCGCCGAATGATTGCCGGATTTCCAAGAGGATATTGCGTTTATATCGGGCCGGAGCGGAAATCCTGTCGCTTGTTGTCATTGCTGGCCTTCCTAACCCAAGAAGTACCAAAAAACTGTCCCAGCGTTCGTGCGGCCGTCACCGGTAACTTCTGCCGGGTGATCCCGTTCAATCCGAGCAGTTTATAGAAGCCCCGGGAAGCCGGCATGGGCGAGACTGGCGAGACTTTCGAGCGCGCATTCGAAAAGATTGTGCCGCCCACCAGCCGCTACATCATGGTCGAAAATGGGAATAGTCATTTTAGCAAGCATTATTCTCAGTTTTGAGAGCCGTCCTTTGGGGGCAACGGAGTATGCAAAGGCACTGCGGTCAATTCTTGGTCAACCTTTCAACGCCGTTTTTCACCCTGGGTATGAATACGACATTTGGTATGGTGACGGCAAAAAGATAACATCAAAGCATTGGAGAAAGGACAAGAGCAAGATTACGGTGTATTTCCGCCTACCCGGCGATTAAAACGGCTTGGACGTCAATTCGCCACGTAAAACGAGTCACGTTATTGCATCGGCCGGGGCCAAGTGTCGCGCCCGCTTGCGCCCGCCGCCTTTTCGATTCCGATGGCGAGATGAGGTCTCCTGCATTTGCAGGCCTCGCCTGGCGTCGTACGCGGCTCCTCACCGAAATCGACTTTGTGCTAAGCCGCGCGGCAAAAAAACCGGAAAGGTCAAACTGAATGAATGAAATGCAGGTCGGCGCAGCCGGAGCGAAGGCGAAGCGAGGAAAGTTGCAATCACCCTGGCTCAAATTCGGCGTGGAAATGGGGCCGTTAATCCTGTTCTTTTTCGCGAACGCGCGGCCAAAACTCTTCGAGCCCGCGGTCGCGCCTTTCCTGCCGCCGCCGATCCTGAGCGGCCCAAACGCCGGGCTCTTCACCGCCACCCTCGTCTTGATGGCGGCGGTTGCGGTGGCCCTCGCCGTCTCGTTTGTTTCGACACGGCGGCTGCCGGCCGTGCCGCTCATGACCGCGGTTTTGGTGCTCGTTTTCGGCGGGCTCACTCTTTATTTGCAGGACGCCACCTTCATCAAGATGAAGCCGACCGTGCTCTACGCCGGCTTCGGGGTAGCGCTCATCAGCGGCCTCGCGATGAACAAGCCGGTTCTGCCGGTCATTTTCGACAGCGCCATGGCCTTGACCGAGCGCGGCTGGCGGCTCCTCACCTTGCGTTGGGGAGGCTTCTTTTTCGCGCTTGCGCTTCTGAACGAGATCGTTTGGCGCACGCAATCGAGCGATGCCTGGGTCGCCTTTAAATTTCCAGGAATTTTTATTTTGATTCTTTTTTTCTCGGTGGCTCAGGTGCCGCTCATCCTACGCCACAAGCCGCCAGATGAAGAGGCGGAACGCGAGCCGGATCATGATTGAATTGACTTTATGGACCGGGCGGCCTCACTGTGAGCACTCGCACCGCAGGGCGGGCGACAGACCGCGCCGCGATCAGGTCCGATATTGTTGAATGCGAGTCGTTCGCAGTCCGGCAAGGCCATATTGGTCGATCGACAATTGCCAAGACAGAAATTCATCGACGGTCAATGTATAGCGGCTGCACGCCTCGTCCAGCGACAAAAGGCCGCCGCGCACCGCCGCCACGACTTCGGCCTTGCGCCGGATCACCCAGCGCTTGGTCGTGGAGGGCGGCAGATCCGCGACGGTCAAGGGACTGCCGTCGGGCCCGATGACATATTTCGTCCTGAGACGGTTTGGTTCGGCCATGTTCGAAACTCACCTACCAGACTGACTTGTTGGGGAAAAGATAGGCGAGGTGTTTTAAGATTTGCCTAAACCCAAGCTGCGCATTTGCTAATGAAATTCCATTCCAAAGCGTTTTAATTATTTGGCACGACCGCGATGTTGGGTGCTTTATGTCTCTAATTGAGACGATTGATTTGCATAACGTTAAGGAAGCAGCCGGGCGCGGCGCTCGGGAGGACAAGAGGCAGGTGAATTTGCATTTGGGATAAGGGAGGTATTAAATAAGATTGCCGCGCAATGCAGGTTCGTGCTCGTGGCGACAGAGCACGCGCCAGGTTTCGCGCTTGGGACTGCCGGATTGGCCGCCGAGAGTCGCGCAGCGACGCCTGACCCGAGATACTTGCCTTCGAACCAGAGTACCGGATGACTCCGGTACGGGGCACTTGAACACTTGCGGGCCAATTGATCGAACGATGGGCGACGGCCATGAACAAAAATCCCGCGCCGGAAGGGATCGAAGATCCCAATAGTCTCGGTTTCAATAAGCCGGCGGCGCAAACGCGGGTGGTCGTCGCGATGTCGGGCGGGGTCGACTCCTCGGTCGTGGCCGCATTGCTCAAGGAGCGGGGCTACGAGGTGATCGGCGTGACGCTGCAGCTTTACGACCATGGCGCGGCGGTTCACCGCAAAGGATCCTGTTGCGCCGGACAGGACATTCATGATGCGCGCCTCACCGCCGCCTGCCTCGGCATCCCGCACTATGTGCTGGACTACGAGGAGAGGTTCCGGCGCAAGGTCATCTCGCCGTTCGCGCAGAGTTACGCGGCGGGGCAAACGCCCATACCGTGCGTCGCCTGCAACAGCGAAATCAAGTTCGCCGATCTGCTTGAAACGGCGCAAGACCTCGGCGCCGATGTCTTGGCGACCGGCCATTACGTGTCGTCCCGGCTCGAAGCCTCTGGCCATCGCGCGCTCTACCGGGCCCATGACCTTTCCCGCGATCAGAGCTATTTCCTGTTCGCGACGACCAAAGCGCAACTCCAATTGTTGCGGTTTCCTCTCGGCGATATGGAAAAAACGCAAGTCCGCGCCCTCGCTCGCCGGTTCGGCCTGCTGGTCGCCGATAAAGCCGACAGCCAAGATATTTGTTTCGTGCCAACCGGCAGATACGGCGATCTCATCGAACGCTTGACGCCTGGCGCGGCGCTGCCGGGCGACATTGTGCATATCGACGGCCGGGTGCTCGGACGCCACCCGGGCGTCATCCATTACACGGTCGGCCAAAGGCGTGGCCTCGGGCTTGGCGGCTTCGCCACCGGCGCACCGCTCTTTGTCGTCAAACTGGACGCCGCGCGGGCCCGCGTCATTGTCGGGCCGCGCGAAGCGTTGGCGACCCGCCGGGTCCATTTGCGCGCGCTCAATTGGATCGGACCCGGCACGCTCGATGATCACCCCAAGAGAGAGGAACTCTACGTGCAGATCCGCTCCTCCCGGCCGCCGGTTCAGGCCCTCCTTTGCATCGGTCCCGACGAGGCCGCCGTTGAATTCGCCGCCGCCGAGGATGCCGTTTCGCCCGGCCAAGCCTGCGTCTTTTACGCGTCGGATCGGCCGCGCGCGCGAGTTTTGGGCGGTGGCTTTATTATTTCGGCCGAACCGGCTTGTCCGGCGGTCGCGGAAAATAATTACGCGCGGGTCGAGTCGTTGCCGCTTTGAGCGGGGCACCGGCCGCATCCCGCGCGGGAGCGAAGCCCGAGAACAAGTGACCGGAGCGGGGGTCCATGAAATGGAAATCGCTACGGCGAGACGTGGAGGTTAGCGCGCGTGCAAGAAATCTTGCCGCCCCTGTCTTGGACGCCGCGCCAGGCCACGCGGGCGATCCGGCCGTTCTCGACAATAGGCATGTCAAGAACTCCTATGCTCGCTGGGCGCCGGTTTACGATCTCGTCTTCGAACTCGTCCTGCGGCCGGGACGCAAAGCGGCGGCCGCGGCCGCCGACCGCCTTGGCGGGCATGTGCTCGATGTCGGCGTCGGCACCGGCCTCGAATTGCCGATGTTCGACCGGCGGACGAGATTGACCGGGATCGATCTTTCCGAGCCAATGCTGCGGCGCGCCCAACGGCGAGTACGCGCCAAGGCCTTGGGCAATGTCGAGGGCCTTGTCGTGATGGACGCGACGCGCCTTGCTTTCCCAGACGCCCATTTCGATGCGGTGGTCGCGCCTTACGTTCTGACGGTCGTGCCCGATCCGCACGCGAGTCTCGATGAACTGGCCCGTGTCGTGAAGCCCGGCGGCGAGATCATCCTCGTCAATCATGTCGGCAGCGGCCACGGCCCGATGGCCTGGATCGAATCCGCCCTCTCCAAATGCGGCGCCGAACTCGGCTGGCAGCCGGAATTCGCGTGGTCGATTCTCGGCGATTGGATCGATTCCACATCTTCCGTTCGTCTCGTGGAACGGCGCAAACTGCCGCCTTTCGGGCTGTTTACCCTCGCGCGGATCGCGAGGCTTTGAGCAAAATTTGGCGGCGAATCAGGTTTGACGCCTTCCGCAAGACCCGGTTTCGTCCGGTGAAGCTTTTGACTTTGCCGGAACTTACTCTAAAAACCAATGACGACCCCCTTGTTTTGCTGATCGTAAAAACATACATTGCACCGTGTCGTGTTTTTGCCGACGGCTTGGCCTCGCATTTTTGCGTCTGCTGACGACCTCCTCCTCAAAACATCGATGCAGCATCGGCGTCCGCATGGATGGGCGCCTCATTTCTCTACGACTCTAAGGATAGCCTCTATGACTACGGGAACCGTGAAGTGGTTTAATCCGGACAAAGGATACGGCTTCATACAGCCAGACGACGGCGGCAAGGATGTGTTCGTCCACATCAGCGCCGTGGAACAATCGGGATTGCGCAATCTGCAGGAAGGCCAGAAAATCGCCTACGAAGTCATTGCCGACAAACGAACCGGCAAGTCCGCGGCGGGTAACCTTCACGCAGCCTGAAGGCAGGACCAATTTTGTGCAAGGGCCCTGGCATCGACGCTGGGGCTTTTTTTGTTTTGCCGGATTTCATGACCGGTGCCGTTGGGCGGCGGCATTTGTCTTGCACGCCGCGACGGCCGCCTTGCCGTTCGTGAGCCCGTTGAAAAAGTCGCCAGGCCGACACGGCTACCCGAGCCTCTCTCATTGCGCCACGCGTGCAGCCAAGAATCAAGGCCTCGATAGATAGCTTCCCCGCACGCTGACCCCGGCTTCCGGCCCAGGCTTTCTTGAGCCGGTGGCGCAACCGCGGGTCATAGCCATCGACGAGATTGACGAAGCGCACGTCCGCGGGTGTGCCGGCCAAAGGATAGATCCCGCTACCATGCCCCCGTCGAATGCCTCCGGCTAAAGCGCCGCAAGGGTGAAGGGCGCACCGACGCCCGTGGCTCCGGCGACGTGGATCTTGGCGTCTTCGCCGGCAAATGCGCTGGTGGCAGGCGCGGCTAGGCGCGACCAATACCTCGCCGTCGCCGGCGCCAAGAATTTCGGCGCTGCGCCTTTGCCTGGCCGCGACCATGGCGGCACTCGCGCCGGCCTCGGCGCAGCGGCCTGCAGGGTAATTGCGCCCATAGCGGCCGGTTTTGGGTTGGCTTTGGCAGGTATGGAACCGTTGTCTGGCTTAACGGTTAGCGGGACATAACATGATCAGAGGGAGGACCATGCGAAAGAAGGTTAGCACCTCGAATCGAGGCTTTGCGTCCATGGATGCGGAGAAACAACGCGAAATCGCACGCAAGGGGGGGCGAAGCGTTCCCGATGAAAAGCGCAGTTTTTCGCAAAACCGCCAACTCGCTTCGGAAGCCGGCCGCAAAGGCGGCCACTCGTCCCAGGGCAACCGGCGCTCAGGGCAAGACAAGGACCAACCCATTGATACCGCTGAACGTTAAATGAAACTGAGCGGTTCGCTCCCGGAGCACGTTTCGATTGTGCTAACTCGGGTCGATCAATGCCCTATGAGCCCGGCGTGGCAAACGCGGCGCGATACTCCCTGGCCGTCGTTACGGGTTCGAAGCGCCCGCTAACCCCGTCGAGCGCGAGCAACGTACCCGTCGAGATGCCGAAATAGGCTAAGGACGAGCTTGCCTTGCTGTTCGCGCTCGGCAATCCATGGGAAGGTGCGCAAATTGGCGAGACCTTGGACGATCGAAGCCAGGGCGAGACGCTCGATGTAAGGCTCGATTCGCGCCGACGCCAACGCCGGTCATGCGCCGCTTTCGCCGGGCGATTTCATTGGCAAATGGATTAGCCTAATCAATACCGCAGCGCCGCGAACGAAGGCGCGCACTCCACCGCGCTCGCGTGTCCCATGACCAGATTGTATTCAACGCCCAAACCCCTCACCCCATTCAAGCGCCGAGGTGCAAATCATTGTTCGGCGCGTAGGGCGAGATTGGCTATGTTGCGCACAATAGAGAGTTCTCCCGGCTCCGCATCGAAGATGACCTCCGGCGATACGCGCGAATCGCAGCATCCGATCAGCATGATCCGGGGTTTTTGTCCGCCCTCGGCCAAATGACGAAAACGGTCTTGTTCGCGCGTGAAACGCCCGCCAAGGAAGGCTTCGCAACCGCTGACGAGCCGCTCCGGAAGCAGCGTGCGGCCACGCTCGGGGCCGGCTGTTCGTGAGGTCGCCGCAGACACGGTCCCTCCCCAAAAATTGCAAAAAGTCGCGAGTCCGCCCTTCGGCGGACAATCCGTCGAGCCATCGCCGGATCATAGAATCGCAGGCCGCTTGTTAACTCGCGAAAAAAGTTATGCCGCGCAACCGCCGCAAGGCCTGACTCCAGGCACGGGAAAGGCCAACCTGCCATCTCCTATCTTATAGCCGCGGGATGGACAAAGATCGATGACCCTATTGCGCTCTCGTGCTGGCATTGGGCTCTCTCTTGGCCTTATCCTGGTGTTTGTCTCGCTCTTGCGGTGCTTCGCCGATCCGGCGCCGGCCATTCACTATGCGCCGGTCGAAAATCTGGAGCAAGCCGATGTCGCGCTGATCGATCGGGCGGAGCACGACATCGACATCGCCGCCTATGTTCTGACCGATTGGCCATTCATGCGGGCTTTGATCCGCGCGGCGGGGCGCGGAGTCAGGGTTCGCATCTACATGGATGGCCGGCGAATCGGCGAGCGGGAGCCGACACCGCTGTTCCGAGAGCTGCTCGCCAATCCTGCAATCGAGACGCGCTTCAAGCGTGCGGGTTCGCCCTTGATGCACCTCAAGAGCTATCAAATCGACGGCCGATGGCTACGCACGGGTGCCGCAAACTTTTCTGCGTCGGGACTGAAACGGCAAGATAACGATCTCCTCGTCATCGACAGCCAAGCCGCGGCGGAGGTATTTAAGCGGCGTTTCGAAGCGATCTTCGCGCAAGGTGAAACCCTGCCGCTCGCCGCGACGGAGCAGGCCCCGTAATCGGGGCGAACCGGGTTCCGCTTCGCTTGAAAATCCGGAGGGGCATCGTTGCGCCCAGGCGGGCGCTCCCGCGCGAACCGGGAACGGTCAATCGATCAACGTGCAACTAAGGCCAAAATTCGCTGTTTCCAGTGAACCACTACCAGGCCATCAATATGCGCGATCGCGCAAAACCTCGAAGCAAGTCCGCATTAAGATACTGATGTCGAAGCCGAGCGACCAATTATTGATATACCATAGATCCAACTTCACACGCTCGGTCATCTTCTCAATGGATCGGGTTTCGCCGCGCAATCCGTTGACTTGCGCCCAGCCGGTAATCCCCGGCTTGATGTGGTGGCGAAAACCATAATCGGCAATGTGAACCTGGTATTCCCTATCATGGGCAACCGCATGCGGTCTCGGCCCAACCAGGGACATCTCGCCTTTTAGCACATTAAGGAGCTGTGGCAGCTCATCGATGCTCGACCGGCGGAGGAATTTGCCTACACGCGTCGCGCGAAGATCGCCACGGTAGGCTTGAGTTATGGCCGGTCCGTCCTCGAGAACCGTCATCGTCCGGAACTTGAAGATGACAAACTCCTTCGCGTTGAATCCGGTTCGCCGTTGCTGGAATATGATTGGACCGCCGCTATCGAGCTTGACGGCGATCGCGGCAATCAAAAAAAGCGGCGACAAAAACAATATTGCCGTCATCGAACCAACGACGTCCAGGGTCCGCTTGACCGCTCTCTCGAAAGCGGTCAACGGCGCCGCCTGGATAGTCACTGGGAGCAACAACCCGTCCGTGGACAAACCACACTGCCCGAGCAGGGTTCTGATGTTATGATCAGGTAAAAGCCGGACCGGAAGCGGAGACTCGCGAAGGCGGGAGCGAATTGTTTCGAGAAGCTCCCGGCTGCCCCAGCGCAGCGCCAACAAGAACTCCTCGGCGCCATGTTCGCGTGCCGCCGCGAGGGCACCGTCCAGACCGTCCAGGACCTCGCCCGAGCGGCACCCGCGATTTGTTGCGATCGGCACCCGCAAGACTTCCCGCAAGCCACAGTATCGCAATAGGAACCTTGCACTCAATCCCAGCAGTTCCACCGGTTCGCCTATCGTCACGACACGGCGTCCGTCGAGGCTCCCGGTCGACAGTAGCGCGCGCGTTGCCTTGGCGAAAACCCAACGGGCAATTACCAAGAGAATCATTTGGGGCAATAAAGCCGCGACCAAAGGCGAGGTCGGAAACGCGACGTTGCCTTTCAGAAACAACAGAGTTCCGGCCACCAAAAGAGCGGTGATGGCAAAGATCGCGAGGAGCCGGCCAATATACGGAAGCGGCGCAAGCAGCACGGGAAGCCGGTACAGGCCGCGCGCACTGACCGAACAAACGTATAACAAGCCGTTGATAATGCCGGCACTCAAACAGGCTTCGACCGTGGCGGGGTTCTCGAACCAAACGTGTTGGTAAACGACTCCTCCAAGGGTACTCACGATCGCAATAAGAAACAGATCAACAACCCGAGCCAGGATTTCGATTTTTTGGCAGGAGATTTTGAAATGGCGGAATAACCGCGAATTTGTATTGGCACGACCCTGAGGCTCTTCAATATCACTTAAGCGGCTCTGAAACATCCAAAGGCCTCTAAATCAAATGATAGTTAAACACTACTCACATTAATCACGAAAGATTTTCTCGATCTCTCGGTTCTCAAATTGAGTGATTTTGTTTATCCTACTAACATTATATCACGGCGTCCTCAAGCCAGGTATTCGCCCTCAAGCCGGGTTTTCGCGCTCAAACGGGTCATTCGCTAGCGGCTTTGTTGTCTTCTTGGACGTGTCGAACGATTTTAATGCCCGACACGTCAGCCATATCCATAATATTCGATCGAACAGACTGTGCGGCTTTTTCCAGGATTGCGAAAGGTTCGGCAAACCGTTTTTTTGCGGTGCGGTTAACTGCCGCAGGGGACGGATACCTTGATGCGTCGATGCGTCGTGGACTCTGGCTCTCTCTTTCTTTGGCGATCGGGTTTTGGGACACCCCGGCATCGCCGCCGGTCCCGCCATGCCGGACGAGGCGAACCGGAGCATGGCCGCGAGCGTTTGGTCTTCATGACTCTCGTCTCCCTAGGTGATTCCGGATCTTCGGCTCCGGCAAAGCCCTCCACCTGTGCGCAAGCATCCGGCGGTTCGAACAGGCGGCAGTTGAGATATGCTCGCCGTAATAGCAAGTCTGTCAGAAACGCCCGGTGAATATTAGAAAATACCGGTAATCAGCCCGCTGGAGTTGCGATGCGGAAAGCAAGGCATCGAAGCAGTCTTCGCTTCGTGGAACCTTTTTCCGCCGCCCGCACCGCGCATCCCCTTACGCACGTCGGGACAAGAATCCCAATTTATTGGAACGATTATTCCGACCGGCGCGGGAATTCGGTTGCCCGGCGACGCGACGAGCTTGGTGACAGGCCCTGACGGCGCGTGAGCACGAGAAAAAAGCGGCCGACGGCGGGCGCCCCGAGCGACGGCGTCGTCGCCTTGTCGGGCCTTCCCAAGGCACCCAATCGCTCAACGCCGAATGTGCCCAAAATAAGACTTTACGCGATCGTGCTTTTAGGGAAATATTGTGGTGAACGCCACATAAGCGCCCAAAAAAACATAAGCGCTAAGCAAAACATAAGCGCCACGTAAAAAAGTAAGCCAACATAGGGCAAAAGGGAGGGCATCGAAATGGAAATCCTGATCACCGGAGGCGCGTTTTTTGGCGCCGTCCTAGGGCGATTTTTCAAAGTCTTGGCTCTTATGCCCGCCGGCGCCCTCGCGATCGCTTTGCTTCTGGTGAGGCGAGAGATTGCCGGGCCTACATTGTTAGACTCTTTCCTGGGAATTGGCCTGCTGATCGCAAGCCTTGAACTCGGTTACGTCACGGGGCTGATTTCGACGGATATTTCCGCGGCGGCGGAAGGTTTTCGCGAATTTTTGGCGCGCTCTCGCCGCCCGGCATCGTCGCGCCCAACCCATTTAAGATAATCGACTCTGTCCTGGCCGATGCTTCGCGCCGGGAACGTTCGTCGAGCGCCTTTCACAAGCCGCGCGCGATCCGATTCGATGGAATAGGATCACGCGGGAAGATATTTTGTTTTCCGTGATCTTGACCGCGAAACGGGATCCCGCAGGCTGCGGATTATGGTCAATCGCCGACACGGGGACGTTCGGGTTCGAACTTCCTTGTAGCAGCGCCTCGAATAGCCGAGGTTCCGCCCAACACGCTTCATTGAAGCATAGGAAAATGCTATGGAGCCCGCCGCGAGAACGAGACAGCATAAGCCCCGTTGCGTATGTCGACCATCGGATCGTCTGAGGGTTCGATGCCTTCGGTGAGCTGACCGGGCAGGAACAAAAGCTTCTTTTGCGCATCGAGACTGTCGGCTACAGGGTTGTCGATCGTCAACACCCCAAGCTCGACGACTTCGTTGTGGTCCGGCCACGGCTGCGAGGGATCTTTCGTCGTATCGCCGGGTGAGGCAAGCTGCACCTTCAGGCGAAAGCTCACCGGAGCTTGGGCAAGACGCGCCGCCAGCTCATCGATCAAAAAATCCGGGGCCTTCTTGGCCGCTGCCGCTGGGTCCAGGTGCACCGGTTTCGCTGGGGTCATAATATAACGCACCGCGCGTCGCTCTCCTTCGTTGTTGACGAAGACGAAGGCGTTGATGCCGTGATATTCTTCGTCGGCGAAACTGTCGGGTGTTTGCGCCGTGGCCAGCGCGCGCGGCACGGCCGGATGGGCCGCGACGAACTGATCGAGCTTTGTCGGTTTAGCTGCATTTGGCGGGCTGGCGGCTGCGGCGAGCAGCATATCGCGGAAATCGGCGCTGTTGGAAACCGGAAAGAATTTGAGGGAGTTGAGGACCATGTCGGTTTCGCTGCCGTCCGGCAGGTGAAACTTGATCGCCATGCCATGAGGGTTCGCGAGGCCGGAGCCATCGGGGACATCGGGAATGCCCGTCGCGTCCGAGAAACGTATCGTCACGGGGATTGTGCCGCCGCCGGCAAACAGCACCGCCTTGCTCAAACGAGCGGCTTGCGAACCGGCTTTGAAGCTTCCCGTGACAACTACTCCCTTGGCGTGATTAGCGCGAAAGCCGGAATGAACGCCAAAAAGCTTATTCATAGCATCGACGAGTTGCGTCTCGACGGTCGCGTCTTGTGCCTCAAGTGGCCCACCGGCCGCGACCAACATGAACGCTACTAATCCAGTATGAAGCTTTTTCGCTGCCATTGAAGCATCCTCTTTCTCTTTGCCGCGGCAGTCATCATCCTAGCCTAGAACACTACCGGTTCGCCCTGTCAAAACAACTTCGTGTCTGTGCCTAGGTCTTCGCCGATTTTGGCTTGGCTCATTTCCGCCGGATGCTGTACCCCGGCGTTGCCAGCGTGCGCGCCGCGACTTATACCAAGTCTTGATGATCATGACCGGTAGACCCAGTCTCTGGTCCCGATGGACATGATTTTCCAGGGCATGTCGATGAGCTTGTTCCAGGCGAAGCAGCAATGGTCGAGGATGTCGTCGTAGGATTTGAAGACGC
>Ga0185299_10003063_pt1 | contig 23467 bp, 23 predicted proteins | sample PaiPotPPA55metaG_FD_128002 | JGI IMG/M metagenome (GOLD analysis project Ga0185299, IMG submission 128002) | Iron sulfur acid spring bacterial and archeal communities from Banff, Canada, to study Microbial Dark Matter (Phase II) - Paint Pots PPA... ... | reverse complement strand
AGCTTCCAATCGGGCTTTCACAGCACCATTGACAATCCGGCCTACTTCCGCCGCCTGCCGCTAGTCTCACTATAACTGATCGCCGACGGATGGCGCTGTGTGCGTCCGGTTCCTCGACCGTTTGGTCCTGCGGACGCGGGTCCCTCGCTTCCAAGGAACTCCCACGTGCTGAGCCGGTAAGTTATGCGGCCTGGGGTTCAATGGGAACAAGTTCGTAGCCCAGTTGTTTCGCTCGCCGTTTGAGTTTTGCTTCCAACCTTTTCTCCCTCTGGGCGTCTCTGGTGTCCCAAATGGTCTCGTCATATTCGACTTGTTTTTTGACCATGGTGTAAAAGATCACTGCGATCTTGTGGGCGGTCGCCACAGTGGCAGCTTTGGGACCGAGCTTAGCTTTCATTCGACGCAGGTAGTTGCCTAGGGGCGTGAGGCTATGATGGAGGGAAAAGGCGGCCATGCGGAATAAATGGCCGGCTTGGTTTTTGACCTTTCGGCCTCCTCGCCACAATACTTTCCCGCCGCTGATGTCGTTGTCTGGACACAGCGCAAGCCAGGAGATAAAGTGCCCTGCGCTGGGCCACCTCCACATGTCGCGGCCAACCTCACTGAACAGGGGCAACGCGTTTTCCTGTAGGCCTGGAATCTGAGTCACATCCACTCCGAAGAGTTTGTAAGTTTCGGTACGCAGATCGAATTCTGGATGGGGATGCCCGTTCTTCTTTCTCCTTTTTCTTCCGGCACGATTTCGTTTCCGGTCGGGTGGTAACGGTCGTTCCGCGGGGTCGACGCGAGGCTCGAACTCCGGCAGCATTTTCTCGATTTCCAGATCGCAACTCACGATCTGCTGCTGATAGATGCGGTAAAGATCTCGCGATTGACCGAGGGTAAACAGATGCTCGGGCCGCCAGTTGCCTTCCAGCGATTTTCGGATGGTCTCGGTGTCGGCTTTGATGTGTGGATCCCGCAACTGGGCGAGCTCTGCGCCGTCCCGTTGTCCTGCCAGGATGGCGTCCACAATGGCCAGGCCGGTCACACCGGTAATGTCATTGATGACATGATGGATTTGCAGGTTCATTTGCGTCAGCGCCTTGTGCATGTGCTGCACGTGTTGACTGGCCGCCGCGACCAATTCGTTCCGGTGCCGCAGTAGGGTCCGCACGGCGCAGACGTCCTGCCCCGGCCGAAATGCAGCCCGCAGTAATCCCACCGAGTGCAGGAACTGTAACCATTGGCACTCGTGCCAGTCGGTGCGCCGTCCGGGTACGTTCTTCATGTGGCGGGCATTCACCAAACAGGGGCGGATGCGTCGCTGTTCCAGAATCTCGAACAGTGGAATCCAATACACCCCAGTGGACTCCAGCGCCACCGTCGTCACCCCGCACTGCTCCAGCCAATCGGTTAAGCGCTCCAGATCTTCGGTAAAGGTGGCGAACACACGCACGGGATTCTCGTCCCGCCCCGGAGGCACGGCCACAAACATTTCGCGTGCGCCAACGTCGACACCGGCTGCATTCGGTTCTAACACCGGCCGGTCTTCCAAACACATCCCCTTGTTTCGTCTCCGCCGCTTGGGTTTCCCTTTCTGCGATTGCAGATTACCGCCTTGTGTCTTGTTCACTGGTTGCTCGCTTTCTGAGCTGCAAGCAAAGGCCAAGCTGCGCAATCGAAGATACTCTTCCAAACGGAATCAATTGGGTTGCCCCAACTGTTAACCACTGCTCTGCGCACGGAACTTGGAGCCACGCTAATCTATCGGTGTCTAACAACCCACCATTGTCAAGACGGCCTACTTCCGTTGCCTGTCGCTCCGTCTCAGGATGCAGAAACGGGTTGACCAAGACAAGTTCCTTCCCGCACTGCCCTGGCCATCAGCCGGGCCCAACGCTAATCAGACGCTACTGGAAAGGCGTCCTCTGGTCGCCATCTTACGTCGCTGCGTCTCGTGGTGGAGCCCCAATCAACATCTTGAAAGACTCCCCTGTGACGTGGCTGCCAAGTCGCTTATACCCCCGCCCTGAACTGCGGGGTTTTACGCTCCCGATGATAAAACGGGCGCCCTCACCCCCTGCGGTGAGAACGCCCATTTCCCCATTCCCTCAACGCATTCGAGGGCGTGAAGATCATCGATCAGAATTCCCCATTTTCGTGACCGATCTTCCTCATCCTGACCCACTCCCAGCCCTCAGTTTGTCACCTGCATGTATGCAATTTGTAAAATCGGGAACCGTAGTATCCGCGATGCTCCAGTTCGATGCTGTTAGCATAAGAATTTTCCACTCAAACCGTGCGCTTATTTCTCAATTTCGTGGTTCTTTTCCTTGCCCTCCCTCTCCTTGCGCAAAGCAATGCCGGAGAACTCCACCTCAAAATCATCGGCCCTGACGGCAAGCCAATCAAGGCTTCCATCGATCTCGCTAGCGACGCTATCCAGTTCCAGCGCTCCTTCTCCGCCGACGATTCCGGCGTCTCCGTCGTCCGCAATCTTCCTTTCGGACGTTATAAACTTACAGTCCACGAACCGGACTTCGCGCCTTACACCGGCCTCATCGCGATCCACTCCGCGTTCCCCACCGAATACATCGTCACACTCAGCATCGCCGCCATCAGCACCGCGATAAAGGTCACGACCGAGTCAACTCTTCTCGATCCCGAACGTACCACCACCATCAACCACCTCGACTTCAAAGCGATAGCCGAGCGGCCTGCATCTTTCCCTGGCCGCTCTCTTCCCGATCTCATCAACTCCCAGCCCGGCTGGCTCTACGAAGGCAGCGCCGTTCTCCATCCCCGCGGCTCCGAGTATCAAACCCAATTCGTGGTTGATGGCATTCCGCTCACCGACAATCGTTCGCCCGGTTCCGGCCCCGAAATCGAAGCTGATGATGTCGACTCGCTTACCATCTACACCGCCGGCATTCCCGCCGAATACGGCCGAAAGATGGGCGGAGTCGTGGAAGTCAACACTCTTCACGACGCGCAACCTGGTCTTCACGGCCAAGCCGTTTTATCCGGCGGAAGCTTCGACACGGCCGGTGCTTTCGCCAGCGCTCAGGATTCCTGGGGACAGAACACCCTCGGTGCCAGCGCCTCCGGCAACATGACCGCGCGATATCTGAATCCCGTCGTGCCAGAAAACTACACCAACCGCGGCACCACGGGAGACTTCTCTTTAAGCTATGAGCGTGACGTGACTCCGCGAGACCGTCTCACACTCATCGTCCGCCATGAACTTTCGCGCTACGAAATCCCCAACGAGCAACCACAACAGTTTCCCGATCTTCGTACTCCTTCCACCAGTAGTGCCCAGCTTGATACCGCCGGGCACTTCGAAACCATGGGCATCGTCTCCTACCAGCACATCTTTTCATCGAACTTTCTGACGAATGTTCGCGGCATGGTGCGCGATAATTCCAGCAACCTCAATTCCAACAACGGTTCCTGGCCTATCGCAGCGTTCCTGGGCAACGACTTCAAAGAGGGATACTTCAATGCCACCGCCTCCCTCCACCAGGGCCGGCACGAATGGAAAGCGGGCCTCGAGTCCGACAATCTTTTTCTTCACGAAAAGTTCAGCGACACTATCACCGCGAATCCCAACGATCCACTCTACCCCTTCGACCCCGGCACTCCTCAATCGTTCGCGTTCACCGGAAGTCGGCCCGATCTCGAACAGTCGGCCTTTATTCAGGACCTCATCCACCTCGGCAAATGGACCGTCAATGCTGGCCTTCGCTGGGATCACTATCAAACCGTTGTCAATCAGAACGCTGTTAGTCCTCGTTTTTCCGTCGCTCGCTATTTCCCCTCAGCCAATCTGATCGTCCACGCCTCCTATGACCGCGTTTTTCAGACGCCCTCATTCGAAAACATTCTTCTCGCCAGCTCGCAAGAGGCAATTTCGCTCAACCCCGACGTCCTCCGTCTTCCCGTCGAGCCTTCTCACGGCAACTACATCGAGTTCGGCGCCACGAAAAGCTTCTTCGGCCAGGTCCGCCTGGACGCCAATTACTACCGTCGCTACGTGAACAACTTCGCCGATGACGATCAAATCCTCAACACTGCTGTCAGTTTTCCCATCGCGTTCCGCAAAGCCATAATCTACGGCGCGGAAGGGAAACTGGAACTCCCGCGCTGGAATCGCTTCTCGGGATTCCTCAGCTATTCATACGCTGTTGGCAACGTCTGGCTACCCGTGACCGGTGGCCTTTTCGTTGGTACCGATGCCGTGAATAGCAGCACTCAACTCGCCGGACACTTCCCCGATTCACAGGATCAACGAAATACGATTCGCGCCCGCATTCGCTATCAGCTAATCTCGCGCGTGTGGCTCGGCGCTGGCGCGGAATACGGCAGCGGCCTGCCGTTCGCGTTTACTGGAACCTACAATCAGGCCCTCACAGAATACGGGCTGCAAGTAGCCAACCGCATTAACTTCGCAGACGGGCGCATCAAGCCCACACTATCGGTCGATGTCTCGGCTGGCCTCGAACTCTACAAGAAGGAAAAGCGTTCTCTCCGCCTGCAAGGCGATGTCGAAGACCTGAATAACCGGCTCAACGTTATCGACTTTGGCGGCCTCTTCTCCGGCAACGCCATCGGCCCGCCCCGAAGCTATTCCGTCCGCCTCGCCGCCACCTTCTGACCGTCCGGGGGATGATGTTGCGCGCGATTCACATGGGCAAACGCGACTCGCCCGCGCGCCGGAGGGACCAGCTTTAGCCCGCCCGCTTAAAGTACTCGACCGCGCGTTCATGCTTCTCCGCCGCCGCCCGCGAAGCAAACGTACCCAAATTCTTCCGCTTCCCCGTCTTCGCATCCTTCTTGCGCGAATACAAACGATACTCTCCGGATTGTAATTTGCGAATCATGCAGAAGGGATGCACTTCTTTGATCCGCGGTTGGGGCAAAAAGAGGAAACTCTAACTCCCCGTGACCATCTCTTTGGGAGCGCCACCGTCCACGTCGGCCTGATTGAAAACGACATTGGCTCCCATGTGTGCCGGCCGGGCGGCCAGCATTTGCTCCTTGCGGTACACGAGGTTGCTGGCGTTGAAGGTCGCCAGTTCAAATCCATGCCCGTGCGTAATTGCGTCAGTAGGACAAGCCTCCACGCAATACCCGCAAAAAATACACCGGTTGTAATCGATGTTGTAGACCTTTGCGTAGCGCTCTGCGCCGCTTACGCGCAGTTCGGCCGTATTATCGGCGGCTTCGATATAAATGCAATTCGAGGGACAGTTAGCGGCGCAGAGAAAGCAGGCCACGCATTTTTCCAGCCCGTTTTCATCGCGCTGTAGAACGTGAGCACCGCGGAAGCGGGCTTCCACGCGTGCGCCGCGCAGGGGACCTTTGCCGTCAGGATAATTTTCTACGGTCGTGGGCTGGAACATCTCCATGAAGGTGATGCTCATCCCCTTGGCGATGGCGGCGATATTTTTCAGGACCGACATACTTTTTAGTATACCGAAAGCAGAGAGGTAGGTTCGCTTTAGGTTTCGCTCAGTTCTGCGAATCTGAGCCTTGTCCGGTCATATTGCCGCGTAGACGTCATCACCGCCACTTCCACAACTGCTTCCAGGCTTGAACGAGGACCTGTATTTGTTTCGGGGTGGGAAGGCGGTGATAAATCAGACGGCAATCGCGATACGCCTGATCGTAAAGATCTCGAACCGCACCGACGCTGAGGTGTGCGAGATTGTGGCGGAGTTCCTTCAGTTCGTCTTCGCTCAATATTTCCGCTTTCTTGCGATCGGGGCGGCGGGCCATAACGGCGATCGTAGCACATTCGCCGTTTGTTCGCCCGCCAGCTTCCGCACTCATTCTTGGCTCATATCGTTCCGGACATCAACGGCCGCGGAGGTAAAGAGGTAAATACGATAACGTTAGGTCTTGGGTAGCCGGAGTCATTCCTGCGCGCTGGTTGAATCCGCAGTTGTGTGTTCGCCTGTGCATTTGTGCTCGGCAAACTGGAGGCGGAGACTCTCTTGTGCCTCGGTCACGCGCTTCAGTGCGGGCAGCGAAACCTTGAACTCCCGGTTGCACAAGGTGCACACTGCTACGGCAGGGATGGTTCCGAGCCACTTCAGAACGCGAAGGTTACGTTTCGGCATGACGCAGTTCGATGCGCCGCAGAGCTAGCGCATGGTCTCTTCAATTTCAGAGATCCAGTTAGGACGCTTCAACACCTCGCGGGGCTTGGGACCGTCCGCCGCGCCCACGATGCCGTCCTGTTCCATCAGATCGATCAGATGTGCGGCGCGCCCGTAACCGACGCGCAGCCGCCGCTGCAGCAGGGAAGTGGAAGCTTTGCCAAACTCCACCACCAGTTTCACCGCATCCTGATACAGAGGATCGTCCTCGCCGCCGCCTGATCCCTCAACTCCATCGGAGCCACTCCCGACTTCGCGCTCTTCCTTCGGCGCTTCGAGGAATTGTTGCTGGTACTCTGCCGAACCTTGCTGCTTCCAGAATTCAACTACGGCTGCAATTTCTTTTTCCGTGACCAGCGGCGCATGCAAACGATGGACACGCGCCGATCCTGAAGGCAGGTACAGCATGTCGCCCTTGCCCAGCAGCGCTTCCGCCCCGTTGGCGTCAAGAATGGTTCGCGAATCCACTTTGGTCGCCACGCGAAACGAAATTCGCGCGGGGAAGTTCGCCTTGATCAATCCAGTAATCACGTCGACCGACGGACGCTGCGTCGCCAGCACCAGGTGAATGCCCACTGCGCGCGCCATCTGCGCCAAGCGCGTGATCGACTCTTCCACGTTGCTCGAATCCAGCATCATCAAATCGGCCAATTCGTCGATGATGATCACGATGTAAGGGATGGGCTTGTCGTCGGAATCTTCCTCAAACAAGCTCGGTGTGCCACTGTCAAACAGCCGATTGTATTGGTCGATATTGCGAACGCCCTTGGCGGCCAGCAGCTTCAACCGCCGTTCCATCTCGCGCACGGCATTGCGCAGCGCGTTCGCCGCGAGCTTCGGTTCGGTGATGATCGGTGTATACAAATGAGGAACGCCTTCGTAGTTCCCCAGTTCCAGCCGCTTCGGATCCACCAGGATTAACCGCACCTGGTCGGGCGTCGCTTTGTACAAAATCGACATGATGAAGGCGTTGATGGCCACGCTCTTGCCGGCGCCGGTCGAACCGGCAATCAACAAGTGCGGCATTCCCGCGAGGTCGGCGACAACGATGCGGCCGTTGATATCCTTGCCCAGGGCCATTGTCAGCTTGGATTTCTGGCCCATGAATTCCTGCGATTCGATGTTCTCGCGCAGCCAGATAATCTCCCGCTCGCGATTGGGCACCTGAATCCCTACAGTCGATTTTCCGGCCATGCGCTCGATCAGAATGCTTTCCGCTTTCAACGCGAGGCAAAGATCGTCGGTAAGGTTAGTGATGCGACTGTACTTGATTCCAGCATCGGGCTTGAACTCGAACGTGGTGACCACGGGACCGGGATTAATCTGCGTAATCTGCCCGTGCACTTCGAACTCAGCGTACTTTTCTGTGAGTACCTGGGCCAGCAGTTTGAGTTCGTCGGCATCCACCGAATGTTGCTCATCCGGACGCTGCAGCAGACTGCTCGAGGGCAATTTGTATCCACCCGCTGCAATCCGCGGCATGGTTGTCTTTGCTTTGTGATCGCTGTCGGCCCGCTGCGTGACTTGTGGATCAAGCGTTTCAACCGCGGCCAACGACTCGGGCAAAATACCGCCCGCTGTAACTGGCGCGTTCGTCGGCACTTCGGCTGGTTCGGGATCAAGCATGCGTTCGATGCCGGTACGGCGAGGCTCCGGAGCAACTCTCGCCTGCACGGTGGGCTCGCCGGCAGCGGTCTGCCGCGACGGGACTAACTGTGTTTTCACCTGCGGTTTCGAGACTCGACGCTTGTCTAGTTCTTTCTGCTGCCGGCGCTTGGCGCGATCTTCCTGCCAGTCCTGGTAGCGGTTCCAAAGCGCAGTCACAAATGCGAAGCGGGTTGGGAGCCAAAGTTGGATCGAGGAAAAGGAGAAAGCCGTCGAGAGATAAAGCGCGACCGCTAGTACGCTGGCACAAACGATATACGCGCCCGCTACGTTTAAATAATGGAGGAGCACATCCCCTACAACTCTTCCCAGCAGACCCTCAATCGGTACGACGTGCATCCAGCGAAAATTCCCCGGAAGCAACGCCAGCAGTGCGGGAACGAACATGGCTAGCCAAATTGCTCCCAAGGTCTTTGCTATCGGTGACTGAATTTTCCGCGAAGCAAACCAGCGGATGCCGAACATGAAGGGAAAGATGGGCAGCAGAAATGCTCCGATGCCGAAGAACTGCAGCGTGAGGTCGGAGATGAGCGCCCCGACCACACCGATCCAGTTGCGGGCAGCGTGGTTTCCGGTCAGTACGGAGGCGCTGTTCAGCGAAGGATCGAGCGGCGAATACGAAGCGAGCGCGAGGAAAAGGAGGAGCGCGGAGACACACAACAGAAAACCGACCAGCTCATTCAGCCGCCGGTTGCCCGTGGGGACAAAGATGCTTGCCAGAAAACGCATGTGAGCCGTTAAACACCGGGCGCAAAAAAGTCCCGTGCCGCAAATCGGCCAGAGCCTCACTATTATGCCAAGAAGCGGCGGCGGCGGCAATCCCGGAATTCATCGGGAGTGTACAGTTGGCTTCCCGGCTGGGCACGGAAAGGGAATTATTCTGCTGGTAGCATACGCGGCCACGGATTCTCTACTCAGGTCTCGGTCGGCATCGCCGAAGGCTTGAAACACGAAAGCTGGATCCTCTGCGATAACCTGGTCCGTCTCCGCAAAGTGCAGATGACCCGCTTCCTCGGCACCCTGACGCGCTCCCAACGGGAGGAATTGGACCGAGTTCTCAAAATGGCTCTCTCCCTGGAACAGGTTGGGCGGTCTTATCCCGCCAGCTTCGCCGCAAATACCAACACCAGCGCACCCACGATGATTCTGTAAATGGCGAACGGCACAAACCCGTGCCTCCGCACATAGCCCATGAACCACGCCACGGAAGCGTAGGCCACGATGAACGAAACCACAAAACCAATAGCGAGCACGATCCATCCGTGGGCGTCAATCTGCGAAACGCCGATGGGATTCGCTCCTTTCCCACGCAGAGACTTCAGCAAGTCATAGCAAGTCGCAACCACCATCGTCGGGATGGAAAGAAAGAACGAGAACTCCAGGGCCGATGCCCGCGACATTCCCGCAAGCTGCCCGGCCGCGATGGTCGACATTGAACGCGAGGTCCCGGGAAAAACCGCCGACAGGATCTGGCACGCACCGATCCACACGGCTTGCGCTAGTGACATGCTTTCCATCTTCCATGTGTGGATGCGGCCACCGCCCGCTGAAGGTCCTGCCGCCTCCGAACTGGAATTCATGGCGTCCACAATCCACATCACAATCCCGCCGACCAGCAGGGCCGTTCCCATGATGGTGAGGCTTTCCAGATGCTTGCCGATCACTTTGGTCAGCAGGAATGCAGGAATGGCGGTGACGACAAACGCTACGATCGTAAGACCAAGGGGGTGCGTGAGCGGTGTGCGGTCTCCGCGCTCGCCGCGGGGGAAAGTCGATAGCAGGTTGGCGATGCGCTCTCGGAAATACACAGGCAAACACAGAATCGCGCCCAACTGGATCACGATCGTATACATCTTCCAGTAGCCGTCCGACAGGCTGATATGGAGCAGAGCTTCGCAAATCCGCAGGTGCGCGGTGGAGCTGACCGGCAGGAACTCGGTCAAGCCTTCCACAATCCCTAATATGAGTGACAGCAGGTAGTCGTTCAATCATCCTCCGGAAGTAAGGGAACAGTATCTCAGAAAAACTTTGCGCGGTCGCTACTGGGGAAAGGCCTGCTTTAGTCCTGACGAGAGCACAAGGTGAATCGCAGAGTTCGCCGAAAAACAGTGCGCAAAACCAGTTCGGAGAGATCGCTGCGGATCAGTCGCTTGCGTTGCCGTAGGTAGCGATGCCTTGTTGAATATAGAAGCTCAGGCGCTGTGCGCGGTAGGCCCAATCGCTTTGTCCGTATTGGCTGACGACTTTCTGCGCCAGCGACAGGGCCCGGTCTTTCGCTTCAGCGGATTTTTTCTGATTCGGCTCGATCTTGTAAATCTCGATCAATGCTGCGCGGCGCCAGGCCGCGTTGTACAAGGCTTCCGCGGCCGCCGGGGATTGCGGATGGTCTTTGACATAATTCTCGTAGATCTCGGCTTCTTTTTCGGGACACTTCGACAAGCCTTCCCAGTCGCCGCAGAGTTTGTTTTCGAGCAAACGGAAGCCAGCGAGGTCGGCCCACTTCGTGCCGGGATATTTCTTGATCGCCAGCTTCATCCATTCTTCTTTCATCTGGCCGCGCATATAAGCATCGCGTTCGCGCGCGGAAGGCCGAGTCATAACATCGGAGCGCTCGATCTGCCAGCGGATGTCGGCTGCGCGATAGAGCGCTTCGGCGGCGAGCGGCGAGGCGGGCATCAGATCATAAACGCGATAGTAGAGCCGCATGGCATCTTGCGCGGCATCGCGACGGCCACGCCGGCGGCTGGCTTGATCTTCGGAGTCGGCAGCTTCGCCGAAGATGATCCTGTCGCCATCCTGAGTTGTGCTGCGAACCAGTGAGCGGTTGGGAACCCAGCCGGTGATGGCTTTGCCTTCGGCCTCATCTTCGGTAGCGCCTTCCTCGTTGCTGGGCGCGCGCAGAATCGCTTCCACCTGAACCCAGTCGCGGCTGGTTGCGATGATGATGAGTTCGTTCCCGCGCTTGACGTCGCCCACTCGGGCCGCGTCCGCGCTAGGCGCGACGCGAATCGTTTCTTCATGAACGATCGTGCCCCGGACCGCGTCGGCGCGGGCCGAGGCAGTGAAGGCGAAAATGGCAAGTAGAGTAATGCCGGCAGCAATAAGGGAGAGCCGCTGTTTCATAAGATCTTGGATGCTTGCGATCTGGCCAGGCTGAGGTTTCCTGTGAAGGATGGTCAAGCAGAATTGGACGGTTTGTCAATGTCTTGCGCAAAACAAAACGCCCCAGACTCGGTTGAGTCGTGGGACGTATGTTGATCAGCCCTCCCCCAAGTGCTGCTCAATTAGGAGCATAGGGCAAGGACGAGACTTGGTAAATGGCACCCAAGTGCTATAGGACCCCACTAGAGTGGGATAAAACCGTTGAAAATCAGGCGGGTTCTGGTCGTCGCCTACTTCACAGTCTGGCTGACGGTCCCCGAACTCTTGGCGGACTTTGCATCGCCGTGATAGGTCGCCGTGCCACCGCTCCAGCGTTGCTGTCTCAAGCGTAGTGGCGCCCTGCTTGAACGTTACCGTGGCTGTCGGTCCTCCGGGAGCACTCGATACAACCTTGGCAACCAATTTGACGGTCTGACCCAGAGGCAGAAGGATTCGGACTGGAACTGACCGCAGTCGTGGAGGCATAGGGGTTCACGATTTGCTGCACCGAGCCTGAACTGGCGCAGTAAATTCAGGTGCATGCGGAGCGGATGAATAGCCTCTCAGGCGGTTGCGAGGTCAGGCTTTTTGGCAGTGCCTTCGAAGTGCGCTTCGATCTCCTCCAGAGTTTTGCCTTTCGTTTCTGGAAGGAAGAAAGCGGCGGTGATGAAGTAGATCACGGTGCAGGCAGCGAAGCCCCAAAACATCACGGCGTAGCCATACTTGCCAACAGTCGGCAGGAACACGGCTGCGATGCCGGTGGAAACTGCCTGGTTGATCAGTAGGGCGATGCTCATGCCGTTGGAGCGAATGCGAGTAGGCATCAGTTCCGAGAGCGCCAGCCATACACACACTCCGGGGCCGACGGCATAGAACGCCATGAACACAAAAAGCGTCAGAGCGACCTTCCAACCGCTGCGCTGGCTGGGCAATGGAGTGATCAGCGCATTGTCGATTCGCAGCGGAGCCTGGCGCGCGGCATCGAGATCGCCAAAGGGATTGGAAAAGAACGCGACCACTTTGTTGGCGGGCACACAGCTTTCGCGCGTGATTTCGATCGGGGTTGCGGCGGTATCGTCGGAACGCGCCGCCTTCGTGGCGGCGTGGAAGTCTCCGTAAGAATAGATGACGACTAAAGAGGTAGGGCGGTTACCGATCTGCGGGAGGCCGTTTCCGGCCGAGCTCAACAGAGTCTCAGCCTGCCGCTTGTCATAAGTGAGTGTGATCGTCTGGTCCGATTTGACCATCGATTGAACTGGGCTTCTGGAATCCACCCGCAAACGTTCGGTCTGGCGGAAGAGCAGGCCGGTACAAACCAGCGAAAGAATAATCCCGGCCGTTCCCAACGACAGCAGGAACTTTCGACCTTTGCGATCGACCAGCATAACGCCGCCGATGGTCACCAGGAAGTTAACGATTGTGAAAACAACGTAGCCCCAATGAGCCTGAACATCGGAGAGCCCACTCTGCAGGAGAATGTTGGTGTTATAGCCGATGATCGAGTTGATGCCCGTGGCCTGATTGCAGGCGAGAATCACACAGGCAAGGACAAACGGGATCACATATTTGCGCCGCAAGAGCGATTCCTTAACCTTGGTTCCAGCTGAGGTCTGGGATTTCTCGGCGGCGGCGGCCTGCTTCATTTCCGCAAGTTCGATGTTGGCCTGCTCGGTGCTGCGGGAACGAAGGAGAGCGGCGTAGGCGGCATCAGGCTTCCCGCGCCGAAACAGCCAGCGCGGAGACTCCGCTACCATGAAACTGCCGATCACGAACAAGATACCGGGGGGCAACGAAACCCAGAAGATGCTGCGCCAGGCCGTGTCTTTGAAAGCGATGAGTTGGGCGGCGTCGCCGAGTCGGGCCACCTCGTCTACGCGAATACTGAAGTACATGCCAACCAGGGCAGCCGTCGTGATGCCGAGCGTAAGGAGCCATTGAAAGATGCCTGTACCTTTGCCGCGATTCGATGCCGCCAGACACTCCGCCAGATACAGCGGGACGACCACACCAATCAAGCCCGCACTGATGCCTTGCAAAAGGCGGCCAAGAATCAAAGGCTGATAACCATGCGAGAGTGCAATCACCGGGATGCTCATGACAAACAGCACCCCGCTAAGCGTCATCAGAAGCTTGCGCCCCATCCAATCCGCGAGCGCGCCTGCAAACAGAGTTGAGATGACGCTTCCGAGCAGGACCGCCGCAACCACGGTTGAAAGCTGTCCCGCATTCAAACCCGAGGTAGCCTCGAGGTAGGGCAGCGCACCCGCAATGATGCCGACATCCACTCCATAGAGCAGGCCGCCCAGTCCTGCTACCAGCAGGAGCAAGCGGTTGTAGCCGGCTTTATCGTTTTGCGCCACTGTGACATCCTTTCGCAGACCGGGGAAGCCCGAGTTTATTCCTCGCGAGAGCGGTACGGCAAACCACCAGCTGGGAGATTCGTGAAGCTTCGGCTTCCTTAGCCACCTGGCGTGGCTTTCATCCGAAGACTACAATAACGTTATTATGGGTCCTCGCAATTTTGAACCTCCCTCTCTTTCTGAAGTGTGCACGCAGGTTAAACATCTTGGTTATGCAGCTTCCGAGCGTATTCGTCTTTATGGCGAAGAGTATGAAGTGGTTTCCGACCCCTTCCCGGAAGATGACGGCATCGCGGTTCACGTCAAAACTAAGAGTAACTCGACCGTTCGAGTGCTGCAGCTGCCCGCGACCGTAGTGCAGAGTGTAAACGGGCGAGGCACGAAGGCCGCCTAGCCGCTAGGGATGCGCTGGAACGTCTGTCTTCTTGGGATGAGTAGCTAGTTGGCGCGACACGGTAATGAAAGCTTTGGCGGCGACGGAGAGGGTGCGGTCGCGCCGGTAAGCAAGCCCCAGCTCGCGCCAGAGTTCCGCGCCTTCCAGTTCGATCAACTTCACCCGTCCCGCCGCGACTTCGTCGCTCGCAAAGGACGCGCTGATTAGCGAGATACCGAGGTCAGCGGCCACAAAGCTCTTGATCATGCCGATACTGGGTAACTCCATTCTGACTTTGAGTTCCGAGTTGTATTCACGGAAGAGCTTATCGAGCAGCCTGCGCGTATGACCCGTCTTGGGCAAAAGTAGAGGGTGCTTCACCACTTCACTGATGTGTGCTGATTTCATTTTCGCGAGCGAGTTTTTCGGACTCACCATCAGCATCAGTCGATCGCGGAAGATCGGCTGAACTTTCAGGCTGGGCGATTGGACGGGCAAGCTGAGAACACCTACATCGAGGGAACCATTCTCCAACTTCTCGACAATCTTGTAGGTGAAGTTGCGATAGATGCTGATCTGCACGTCGGGATAATGGCGGCAGTACTCGCCAAAAACTTCCGGCAGAACGTAAAGGCAAGTGGCTTCGTTGGCGCCGACCATAAGCGTGCCCCGGGGCGTTTGCCCATGGTCGGCGACCGCAACCAGTGACTCGTCCCGCAGGCTCTTCAGGCGCAACGCGTACTCATAGAAGATTTGACCCGCCGGCGTCAGCTTGACGGTTTTGCCGGAGCGGTCCAGCAGTCGATCGCCGTATTCTTGTTCCAGTTGGCGGATCTGCGCGCTGACCGCGGATTGCGAGCGGAAGACTTTCTCCCCCGCACGAGAAAAACTGCGTTGCCGGGCAACTTCCAGAAATGTAATGAGCTGATCGAAGTCCATGGGGTTAGTCGAAGAATTATATAGGACTTTGCGCTGCGCAGGCGCGGTCGTGGGGACTGAACCGGGAGCCTCATGCACCGGAGCAGCCCCGGGGTTTGATTTGCACATTGCAGTCTGGTAACGTGCGCGACGACGCGATACTCTAACTTCATGTCCATTTCTTGCCCCGAATGTGCGGCGCCGATGCCAGATACTGCGGCGTTTTGTCCCGGCTGTGGCCGTGACATGCTACCCGTGGAGCGTGTGCAGGGTAAGGTTGGCGCCCTCCCGCAGACGGTGGCTGGCGCATTGGCATACTGCACGATTATTCCCGCGATTCTCTTTCTGCTTATCGAGCCCTACAAGCGCAGCCGCTTTGTGCGTTTTCATTCTTTTCAGTGCATTGGATTGTGGCTGGCCGCCTTGGTGATGGGGGCGGGGCTCAGGGTGGCGGGCTTCTTGCTTTTCTTTGTTCCCGTCCTGGGTCACTTGATTTCCTGGCTCGCGTATATGGTGGTGAGTCTCGGGTTCTTCGTCATTTGGGTGGTGCTAATCGTAAAGGCGCTGCAGGGCGAGATGTTTAAACTGCCATTGGTGGGCGACTTTGCGCAGCAGAAAATCCCCGTGAGTTGAGGTTGGGACGCGGCAAGTTATTGATTGCTTCTCGCGCCGCTTTCTGGTATTTTGCCGCAACGTCGCTCGGCCGGGTTCGTGCGACCTCAACTGAGAAACGGGGAGATTCCAATGGCATTCTGTAACATGTGTGGCGCGCAGGTTGCCGACGGTGCTACGGTGTGCGCGGCGTGCAGCGGGCGAGCCGCAGTTTTACCCGCTACTGCAGCTTCGGGACTCACGGACAATGTGGCCGGGATGCTGGCGTACGTGACTTTTATTCCTGCGATCATTTTTCTGGTGACGGAGCCTTATAACAAGAGCCGGTTTATCCGGTTCCACTCCTTCCAAAGTATTTTTCTGTTTGTGGCGGTGGTCATTATTCAGGTCGCTCTGAGCTTTCTCACCGTCGTGCCATTCCTGATTCTGGTAACTGCGCCTTTGCACATGCTGGTCGCGTTGGGAGCATTGATTGTCTGGATTATCCTGCTGCTGAAGGCTAACCAGGGCCAAATGTATAAACTGCCCCTGATCGGCGATTTGGCAGAAAAGCAGGCTGGATAGAACCTGGCGGTTCAAAATTCCACCCGTGGGCATGCGACCCGGGTGACTCCTGTTGTGCTGGCGCGCGGGGTGTAAAAAGGCTGTTTCGTCTTCTGTGGCCCTTGACTTTCCTCCTCTAAGCTGTCATTCCTATTAGCTTTTACTTCGCAGCCGAATTGTGCCTGCACCGGGGCGATTGCGGGCGGCGGAAATTCTTGGCAACCGGGGAATGGATTGAAAGTCAAAGTTTTCTACCACGACAAGTGTTTCGACGGAGCGTCGTCGGCGGCGCTCTTCTCCCGCTTCTACCGCGAGCGCATCCGCAGCGATGTGGACTTTCAATTTTCCGGGCTGCTCCATCGCGCTGGAGCCCTGTTCGACGAATCGCATTTCGACGGTGAGGAGAATGCCATCGTCGATTTCAAGTACTCGAGCTCGCCGAAAATTACATGGTGGTTCGACCATCATGAGAGCGCGTTTCTCTCGGCGGCCGACGCCGCGCAATTTGAGCGCGACCAGAGCAACCGCAAGTTCTACGATCCCGCCTTCAAATCATGCACGAGTTTTATCGCCATGATCGCGGAGCAGCGCTTTGGCTTCGATCCCGCTCCGCTGGCCGATCTCGTCCACTGGACCGATGTCATCGACGGCGCACTCTATTCCGATGCCCGGACTGCGGTGGAGATGCAGGCCCCCGCCATGAAATTGACCATGGTTATCGAATCCGCGCCGGATCAGGGATTTGTGCCTAACCTTATTCCTCTGCTGGCGAGCAAGCCTCTGGCTGCCATTCTGGAAGAACCGTTTATCGCCCCGCTGTTGCCGCCACTCCTCAAACGCCACGAAATTTCCATCGAGATCCTAAGACAACGCGCCGAATGCACCGATGGCACGATTTTTTTCGACATCACCGACCAGGACCTCGAGGGCTACAACAAATTCGTTCCTTACTATTTGCATCCGGAGTCCATTTATAGCGTGGGGCTCAGCAAGAGCAGCTTTCGCGTAAAGGTTTCGGTGGGGTCGAATCCCTGGGCTCCGCAGGAGCCGGTGGTTAATTTGGCGAAGATTTGTGAACGCTATGGCGGGGGAGGACACGCGCGCGTGGGCGCCATCTCCTTCAACGTGAACCAGCACGCGGCGGCAATCAAAGCCTCGCGCGAAATTGTGAACGAGCTTCGGGCGGCTGTGCGCACAGGCAAACGCTGAAATCGATTGACCCGTAGCTTTGCGGGAAGGGAACTGAAACGCGCTTGCGGCCGCGAGCGTGATATTCTGAACGCTCCTAGCGCCGCGGCATGTCTTCGCCTGTAACGAAATCCGCCCTCCGTCCCGCGCAGCGGAGCATCCTGCGATTGGTTGCCTCCATAGAATTTGCTAAAGGCATCTTTGTCTTGCTGATCGGCATAAGCGCGATGCTGCTGGTGCACAAGGACGCCTGGGTGATCGCCGAGAGTCTTCTGGCGTTGTTTCACATCAGCACGGACCGGCATTCGGCACAGGTCTTTCTGAACTTTGCGGATGATATTACGGACGCGCGATTGTGGGCGGCGGTGTGGCTCGCGCTGGTCTATTCGACGCTGCGTTTTGCCGAGGCCTATGGTCTCTGGAAACAGCGGACATGGGCAGAGTGGGTTGCGTTCGGATCCGGAACCTTGCTTATTCCGCTGGAGATCCGTGAACTGATACGCGGCGTCACCCTTCTGCGCTCGGTGGTATTCGTAGGCAATCTGGTGGTGATTAGCTACATGCTCTATCTCCTGCGCACAGGGCGTCTGGCGGCGAATGCTGTTGCAGGCGCTGAACCCAGCGCCGAAAGCGGGAAGTAGGGGGGAACGACTCTGCGCATAAAGGACTACTTTGCTGCATACTGATTCGCAGAAAATGATGCTGGAACTCTTTTTCGCGGAGGGTTTATGCGCACTTGCTTCTATTGCACGCTGATTTTCATTTCTGCCGCGGCTTTTGGCCAGGACACAGACTTTGCCACCGGTCCGCAGTATCTGATCACCACCGGCTCGCCGATGTTTGCGCGCCCTATTTCTACGCCGACCTTATCGTTCGCCAGCCCACCCCTGGAGGTCGGCGCAGACAATGCGACCGCTCGGCTCACTGCGGGCGCGGAAAATCAGACCGTCTTACTGCCTCCCGCCGACACCCTACCTCAGGTAGATTTTTTCTATTTCTACTACGGACCGCCGCCGCTTACCGTCATCGAGATCAGCTTTGCGGAACCCTCGTCGGCGCACCGTGAACTTCCCGACAGCATTCTGGACACTGGCGTCTGGGAGCTGACCGGGGTACAGGCGCTGCGCGAACGCGGCTACGGAGTTACGTTGCCGGAAGCGGCCGCATACAGCAGAGCACACATTCGGCATGCTACCCATGTCTACACGAATGCCGATGTCGATCGTCTCCATGGCGCGAGTTGACAGCTAGAGGGGCTGAGGGGATCGTCGACGTGGCACACGATCAAGGGTCTCGGACCAGGGAAGCGGGAAGATAGCGGAGATCGCGGGCGCTGGACTGTCGTTCAGCCAGGTTCCGCCATCACTGTGGACGAGAGCGCGGCCTGTGGTTTGGCCGTGGAGGGTCGTGGATCCAATAAGGATCATCACGCCGCAAACAAAATTGCGCCATTTGTTCAAACAACTCCCGCCTTTTCTCCGCACTGACTTCCTTGCGCAAGGATAGCTGGGGAAGTTCCATGTGGGTATGGGCTTGCGTGAGGATCGCTTTGGGAGGTCCATGCCCGTTCAACACTGGCTTCAGGCACGGGCGAAGTCGATGAAGCCATGCTGGACGTCGGTGCGAATCAGCTTGACGCGCAGTTTATCTCCGACGTCGAGGCCTTGAGCGCCCTGCGCCAGTAACCCATCGATACTTGGTTGTATTGCACGGACGAACGTTCCATGAGGAGTTACTCCAGTGACGATGGCGTCGAAGGTAGCGCCGATTCGGTTTTGCATTGCGACGGCAGCGAGGTGCTTGGACATATCGCGTTCGACCTTGCGCGCGGCATCTTCTTTCGCGGTGCAGTTGGCGGCGATGGCGGAGAGCTCGTCATCCGAATAAGGGTTGGGCTGGCCGGCAAGCATGGCCTTGATCAGTCGCTGAGTCACGATGTCAGGGAAGCGGCGGTTGGGAGCCGTGGAGTGAGTGTAGTCCTGAACTGCGAGGCCGAAGTGGCCGGGCGAGGGATCGCCGAACCGCTCGAGCACGTATTCTCCGGGACCAATTAATTTGATGACGGCGAGCGATAGATCAGCAAAGTGATCCGGGTCGGCCGATTTACGCTTGAGAAGAAAATCATTGAGCGCTTTCGAGTCAGGATCCGGCGGAAGTTTCTCGCTATAGCTTGCCGCGAGCTGGACGATTCGGTCCCAGCGCTGCGGCTGTTTCACGATGCGGCGCAGAGACGAAACTTTTTCCAGCATTCGCGCCACTACGCCATTTGCAGCGATCATGAAGTCTTCAATCAACTCAGTGGCGTGATTTTTCTGCTGCTTTTGCATGTCGACAACTTTGTCGTTCAACATGAGCGGACGGAGTTCGTCGGTCTGGAGGTTGAGAGCTCCGTTTTCAAAACGTCGACTCTTCAGTTTCTGTGCGACGTCGTCCTGCAGCCGAAGCTGCGCCTGGAGATCGGTGGAGGCCGCCACTTTGGCGGGGGCCGCTGCCGTGCCTTCTAGCCACGCTCCGACGGAGTTGTACTGGAGTTGTGCGTGATTGCGCACCAGGGCGCGATAGACATCGCTGGAAGTGACGTGGCCGCCCGTGTCCGCTACGAATTCGATGACCACACTAAGACAGTCCTGATTTTCCAGCAGGGAAGTCTTGCCCGTGGAGAGTTCCTCGGGCAGCATAGGGAAGTTTCGGATTCCAGCGTAGACCGTGGTGGTCTCTCTCGCGGCGTGCTGATCGATGGCCGTTTGTTTGGGGACGAACGCGTCTACATCGGCAATGCCTACGAGAACTTTCACGCTGTCATCTGGCAGGCGTTCTGCAACCTCGATCTGATCGAGATCGCGCGAAGTGTCATTGTCAATCGACGACCATAGGAGGTTTCGCAAATCGCGCACATCTTTTCCCGCGGCGATTTGGGGAGGGTGAGCGCGCAGGTCGGCCAATTGTTTTTGGTCGGCAGGAGCAAAATCGGGGTTGAATCCACGTTGTTGCATGACTTCTTTTGCTACGGCCTGCAGATCGACTTGAGTTGGATTGGGGTTCGGCATCAAGTTCTCATTAGGATAGCCTAGCGTCTTTTCACCACAGAGTCACAGAGAAAATCTCTAAATGTTCTTAATTCTTGCTTTGCCTTTTTCTCGGTGCCTCTGTGGTGAAAGGTTTAGAGTACGAACTATTCGGTGACCACCGCCTTTACCAGATTTCGTGGGCGATCCACGTTGTAGCCCTTCTTCGTCGCTACGTGGTAGGCGAAGAGTTGCAACGGGATTACTTCGACAATAGGCAGCAGCAGTTCGGGAGCGGCAGGGACGAAGAATACATCGTCGGCGATGCTGGTAATCTCGGAATCGCCCTCCGTGGCGACCGCGACCAGGCGGCCGTGCCGAGATCGAACTTCCTTCATGACGTCGAGAGTCCGGCGATAACGCAACACTGAATCGGGATCGTGATGGTCACAAGTGGCCAGCACGACTACCGGCAGTTTTTCGTCAACCAGCGCGTTCGGCCCATGTTTCAGCTCTCCTGCGGGATAACCTTCGGCGTGTGCGTAGGAAATTTCTTTGAGCTTGAGCGCACCCTCGCGTGCGATCGCGTAGTGGACTCCGCGTCCCAGATAAAGAAATTTTTCCGCTTCAAACTGCTTATCCGCAAATTTCTCAGCGAGTTCGTCCCAGGCGCGAAGATTGCGGTCAATGGCTTGGGGCAACTGCAACAGGCGCTGCAGATAGGAGCGCGAGACTTCGGAGGTCATACGGCCTCGTTTGCGTGCCAGGAACAATGCCATCAGATAAAGCACGGTGACTTGCGTGGTGAAACTCTTGGTGGCGGGCACGGCGAGTTCGGGACCGGCTCCGGTAATCAAAGCGGCGCTGGCTTCACGAGGTATGGTCGCATCGGCGACATTGGAGACGGCGATGGTCCTTAGTCCACGAGTGAGCGCTTCGCGTTGCGCGGCAATGGTGTCGGCAGTTTCCCCGGATTGGGTTACGACCATCACGATGGGGGCGACGGCCGCATGAGTGGAGCGATAGCAATACTCGCTGGCATATTCAACGTCGACGGCGACGCCAGAGAGATCCTCGATCATGATCTCGCCGGCCAGTCCGGCGTGGCGACTTGATCCGCTGGCGGCGATGATCAGCTTCTCGAAGGTGAGCAGAGCACTTTCAATGGCATGCAGCGCGCCGGGGAATAAAATGTCTTCCTTCACATGCTGGTCGATGCTCTTGGCAATGGCCTGAGGCTGTTCGTAGATCTCGCGGCGCATGGCGTGCGAGAAACGGTCCGTCATAGTATTGGAGTTGGCGCTGGTTGGATTCATGATGACGGCGAGAGTAAATCATTTACGGCGTATCGGGCAAACGAAGGCAATGAATGAAATCACTTGATTCGCTAAAGGGCTCCACTTGTTCGGGGGATCGGAAAAGCATACCGTAGTTGGGATCGCTCGAGCGTGAACCGCAGTCGATCTGACGATCCCCGCCCAGCCAGAAAGACATAGGCTACTGATGGATTGGGCAATGTATGAGCCCCAAATACGCTTTGACATCCGTGCCGAACGCGAAGAATGTGAGCAGCGATTCAAGCATCAGGCAAGGGCGTTCGAAGATCGAATTGTGCGCTGCGGGCGCACCGATCGGACCAGACAGCATGCTATCCCCGAGTGGGAAAAAGTCTACCAAACAGAAGCGCAGGAGCGTAGATTACTCGATCAGGCAAGAGTTCTAAGCTGGGGCAAAGAGAAGCGATATTACTATGCGCACAGGCATCTGTCTGAATCACTCTAGTAGACGAATTGCCGAAGCCAAGGGCCAAACAGGCTCGGCTCCGGAGTTCCTCGATGCGTCCTTCCATTCTGGGTTCCGCCGCGCTGCAGCAATCCTGGACAACGCTCGGCGATTGCGCCACAATTCCCTTTGTGAACAGGAGAGACACGATATTGGGAAAACGCCGAGAGCCTCGCATGCTGGCGAAACTGCATGTCCGAATCGCCGGGATCGATGCCCGCGGACGGCCTATCCTCCTTATGGTTCCGACTCTCAACGTCAGTCGGCAAGGCGCTTTATTAGAAGGCATTCAAGCCCTGTTGAAGGTCGGGGACTCTGTCGCTATTACCTACAAGACCAGTAAAGCCCAGTTCCGTGTGACTTGGGTGGGCGACGCCGAAAGAGCGGGTCAAATTGGTGTCCAAATTGTAGAAACAGAAAAGTGCATTTGGGATGCAACAGCTTTGCCACCCATGGCCGCCGACATTTACGTGGCACCGCCCGTCAAGGAACGCAAAGATTCGCCGTAGATACACCTTCCTTCTCATGAAGCATAAGCCCTTAAGAGGGCAATGCCTGACCGTGAATTTCCCATCAGCAGTCGAAGAAACAGACTTGCCTTGCGCTCAGCCAGAAACAGTCGTTCACAAACGGACTTGTCCCGGGGTCGACTGACAACTTGTGACCGCCTTCACAGCGTTTTTAAGAAGGTAATCAGCGCCGCTCTGTCCTCGGGGCTTAATTCTCCAAAACGGCGGATGGGCTCGCGTGCCTCGCCACCGTGACGTGAGATAGCACTGGGAAGAGATAACGACTCAAGGTCATGCATGAAACGGGCCTTGGTACGCAAGCCCCAAAGTGGCGCCGTTCTCAATTTGTTGGCCGTGTCTTGCGGACCAACCTGGACAATCCCATCTCCAGTTCCGATGTCATGCAACAAGAAGTCGCTGAAAGGATGAATTATTTTATCCCCTAGCGCCTCGGGCACAGTAAACATGCCTCCGTCGATCGCCGTCCCTGCAGGGGCCGTGGTCATGGAGTCCACATGGCAAACACTACAGCCGACCTGCCTGAAAAGTTCTCCGCCTCTCAAGGCTGCGGGCGTCGCGGCGAGCACTGTGTCTCGAGGTGGAACCATAGTGCCGCGTATGAACTGAGCAAAGTGGTCGATGTCAGCCAAGCCCAGGCCATCTGGCTGATCTTCAGGGTCCTTCGTTGTCTTGAGAACCGTAGTGACGTCTGTGGGGCGTAGCCGGTTTGTGATTCCCATCTCGTTGAGATAGGCGTCGCCGATGAAGGAGAGCAGGCTGCCATGCTGATCTTTCCAGCCGAAGCGGCCGACGCGGGTCTGTCCCGGTGCCTCGAAAATCGGTGCCTGCACAACTTCCCCGTGAATTCTCCCATCTGTCAACTCCGGTTGTTTCTCGGAAATGGCGATCAGAGTCGTATCCTCAATGGCTTCCACAAAACCATCCCCCAAGGTGTTGAGGGCGGCGCGTAATGTGCGGATGTTTTCCCTCGCAGGAATGTGTTCCTGGGCTTCCGGACCGATAGCGCGATCATTGACAATGGACCTGCCGGTGATTTTGTCGTGTCCGTCGTTGATAAAGATTGTAGGGTTGACGAAATTACCGTTTTCATCATGGTGCCCGACCCTGAGTTCCGTAGTCTGGCTTGCTGCTCCACTATTCGGATTCTGATGGCAACTGACGCAGCTAGTCGCGTTGTAAACGGGTCCAAGCCCTTTCGCGACCG
>Ga0185299_10003061_pt1 | contig 23484 bp, 16 predicted proteins | sample PaiPotPPA55metaG_FD_128002 | JGI IMG/M metagenome (GOLD analysis project Ga0185299, IMG submission 128002) | Iron sulfur acid spring bacterial and archeal communities from Banff, Canada, to study Microbial Dark Matter (Phase II) - Paint Pots PPA... ... | reverse complement strand
CCGGCGGTGGCTTCGCGCTGTTGCTGAATTTCGCTCTCGCCGGTTGCACCCCCGGCAGAACCCCTGGTAGGGCTGCGCCTGCCAGGCGAGGAGAGCGACCCGACCTGAACGGAAAATCGGAGGTGCCCGGTGGTGGGTGGGTATCTCCTGACCGCGGTGTGGGCGGCAGGAGTGGTCTGAATTGTGATCCGGGGTCGGGTCAGGCGGCGGGTGCGAGGGTGACGTTGTAGCCGAGGTGTTCGAGTTCGCGTACGTGCTGGCGGGTCTTGCGAGCGCGGGCGATGTACCGTTCGTGCCAGTCCGGTCCCAGGTCGTTGAAGCGCGTGTCCGGGTCGTTGATCAGGATCCAGGCGATCTCCAGGATGTTGCGGGCGATGGCGACCACGGCTTTCTTCTTCGGGGCGCGTTTGATGATGCGCCGGTAGCGGGCGCCGAGGAAGGTCTTGGTGGCGCCGGCGGAGACCGCGGCTTCGGCCAGCGGCCCTTTGAGCCATCGGTTGCCTTTGCCGGTGGTGCCGTGGGCGTGCTTGTTGCCGGACTGGATGGTGCGCGGGACCAGTTTCGCCCAGGACGCGAGATGCCCGGGGGTCGGGAAGACCGTCATGTCGGTGCCGATCTCGGCGATGATCATCTGGGCGGTGTCTCGGCCGACTCCCGGGATCTCGTCCAGACGGTCGATCAGCGGCATCCGTCCGGGACGCTCGTCCCCGGGGGGCGGGGGTTCGAGAGCGGCGATCGCCTGCTCGATCCGTGCGGTCAGGACCTCGATCTGTGCGCTGAGCCGGTCGTGGTCCTCGAGCAGCAGGCCGATCACCAGCGCGTGGTGTTCCTCGAACCGGCCGGTCAGTGCCTCGATGAGAAACGGGATCTTCACGCGCATCCGGCCGCGGGCGAGTTCGGCCAGGACCCTCGGGTTCCGCTGCCCGGCGCACAGGGCGTCGAGCATCGCCCGCCCGGAGGCCCCGAACAGGTCCGAGGCGCCGTTGTCCTTGTCCGAGAGCTTGATACAGGCATCCTCCAGGGTCTTCTCCACCCGCTGCCGGTAGCGGGCGCGGTCCTCGACCAGGGTCTTGCGCAGCCTCGTGAGGTCGCGCAGGTGCCGGACCGGGGCCGGGGGCACGAAGCTGGGGCGCAGCATCCCGCGCTCGGCGAGCTTGGCCAGCCAGATCGCATCGAGCTTGTCGGTCTTCGGCCGGCCCGGCACGTTCTTCACGTCCCGGGCGTTGACCAGCCACACTTTAAGGCCCCTGGCCTCGAGCAGGTAGAAAAACGGCCGCCAGTAGTCCGAGGTGGCCTCCATCACCACCAACTCCACGCTCTGGCACACCAGGTGGTCGGCCAACTCCGCGATCGCGGACGTGGTCGCGCCCACCGGCCAGGTCCGCCGCACCTTGCGACCCGAACCCGATCCCTCGCGCGGCAGCCGGGTGCACACCATCGCCGAAGCCTTGGCGATATCGATCGCCGCCACCCGGCCGACCTGCTCGACATCCTGTTCCAGCTCGACCACTTCGCCATGCTCGTCCATCCGGACACTCCTGCCGATCCGGGCTCCCAACCGCCAGGCCGCGCGGGTACCGCACACGGGTCCGCACCAGGGGAAACGCCAAACTCTGAACGGCGTGCTCAAGGCAACAGGTCACAGCCCCACACAGCGGACCGGTGCCAAACTCAGCCACGGCCTAGGAAAAACCAAGGTCAGCCGGCCTCAACGTGAACGGCACCCGCAGACACATTTTCGCGCCGTCCAAGCGGCGCGGCAACGCGCCATCCCCACTCAGCCGGAGAACTGTGCGCTGCGCTGGGCTCGGGAAGCGTCCGCCGCCCGGTTTTCGATGTGAAATTCAGCATTCGGAGATGCTCTCCGGTTTGGGAGGTGTCCCGGCCGCGCCGCTCGCGGTGAAATTTCACATCGACCGCAGACCCATCGCGGACACTCAATTGATCAACGACCGGCAGGCCCGGCAGGTTCCCGGAACTGACGTCTTTTCAGGGAACTCGGGTGATCACCGAATCGTTGATCAAGCAGGTGGAGCAGTTCGGACCCGGCGTCCAGTGCGGAATTTCACCTCGACCCCGGACTTGTCAGGTCCACGGATAAATTTCACATCGAAAGCCGGGCGGCGGACGCTTCCCGAGCCCAGCGCAGCGCACAGTCTTCCGGCTGAGGTTGGGTCGCTCTCCTCGCCTGGCAGGCGCAGCCCTACCAGGGGTTCTACCGGGGGTGCAACCGGCGAAAGTGAAATTCAGCAGCAGCGCGAACCTGCCGCCGGTTGCGCCCCCGGCAGGTTCCCTGGTCGCCTCCGGTGCCAGGCGAGGAGAGCGACCCAACCGGCAACAGCCACCACGAATGAAAACCCCGGCACGCGCGAACCCCGGCCGGACCGACACCCCCCGATGCTCTCTGAGTAATCCTGGCGCGTTGTTGCCGCGCCGTCGTGGTGGCGCGAAAATGGGCCCAGAGGTGCCGCTCCAGCGGGCAGCGGACCAGATCGCCTTGCTCGACGTGATCCTGCGATACACCGACCGACCGCAGCGATATCGAAGCAGCACGCGAGCTGACCCGAGCACCCACGGCAACGACACGGATGATTGAGACCGCACAACCGACACAGACCCTGGGTCTCCCGGGGCGATTCGCCATGCCCCTAGAACCCCTTCATTTTCCGATGAGCCGGCCCGCCGGAGGCGCAGTTGATCTTGACTTCCCTCACCACGACACCCGCGCAGGGAGCCGACACGACCTCACCCACGACCCGACGTGCGCGTGGAGGACGACCGGAGGGAGGACGACGTCCGCCGTACGAGGTCCGGCGCGAAGCGGAGCGCAGCACCGGAACGTAGGAAGGCCGACCGCTAACCACAACCCGGAACCCACGGACACACGGCAGAAGTACCCATAATTCGCACTCCGTATTCGTTCCATGACTCAGGGTTGAATCTCCTTGAACCTTAAAAATTTCCTTAGCCAAACTCAGCGTCAGGCCTGGCGATTCCGGTCGGGAAAGTGCAGACTCGTCCCCGGAGACTCGTAACGGCTTGACGTGCTGGTGGAAGCGTTGGAGCCCCGGCGGGCGCTGCACCCGCACGGGACCCCTCCCCGGCAGACTCAAGGGATCTAGCGTTGTGGCTGCTCAGGCATGCCCCGATATGGATTCGTACCCGTTCCGAATCCTAACGTTCACTTAATCCAGCGGCTCTAGTGTCGGCGCACCTACGCTTGCACGCGCTGAGGTAGAGGCTGAGCGATGACTGACATGGAAACGATCCCGACGCCCGCGTCCGGATCTGACGGGCCAGGGCCCGGTCCCGACCCCGTCGAGGGGTCGTCGTCCGGCTCCGGGTTGCCCGGCGGAACCGCCACGGACGCGCCGAGTGTGTCCGGAGGCGGGTGGCGCTCCCGGCTGCGCTTGACGGGACAGTCCGCCGCCGCGGGGGAACCGCTGCGGCGACTGCTGCTGGTCTCGCTCGGGCTGATGGGCATCGCGATCGCGCTCGTGTTCATCGCCGTGGCCCGCGGGCCGCAGATATCGATAACGGACGAGCCCGCGCACGCCGGATACCTCTACATGATGGCGCACGGCGAGGTCCCGGCTAAGGGTTCGCTCGTGCCGAAGGAGATCCGGTACGAGTGGTACTGCCACGACCAGCAGGCCTCCACCGGCTCGTCGACCTGCACCGGGTTCAGCGCCTCGACCTTCCAGACCGGCGCGCAGGTCTACACCTTCGGTGATCCGCCGGTCTACTACGCCATCACCGGCGTGCTCGACCGCGCCATCAGCCCACTGATCCCCGGCACGCACAACTTCATCACCGTGGGACGCCTGCTTGGCGCGCTCTGGCTGTTCGGCGCGATGATCGTGCTCTACCTGGCCGCGCGCAAGTTCCGGCTCGCCCCGCCCTACGCCTTCGCCGCCGCCGCGCTGATTCCGCTGTGCCCCGGCGTGCTCGCCTCCACCAGCCAGATCACCAGCGACGCGCCGAGCGCGCTGTGCGGAGCGCTCGGGCTCTACGTGCTCGCCAGGATCCTGATCGACAAACGGATGGGGTTGATCGCCCCGTTCCTGGCCGTCGTGTTCACGACCGGAACGAAGATCCTCAACGGAATGCCGCTGCTCGTCGTCGGCGCGGTCACGTTCGTCCTCGCGGTCGCCGCGCTCTACCGCCGCGATTGGCGCTCGTCGATCCGGCCGCTGCTGATCAGCGTCGTCACCGTGCTCGGGTTCGGGCTGACCTACGAGGGCTGGAGCGTCTTCCAGAACCATCGCGGCCTCACCGACTGGGTCAATCCCAACCTGGCCGACGGCACCACGCTCACCGGATCCCACGCCGGCGACGTGCTGAGCAACCTCTTCGGCACCTTCGAGAACCTCACCACCGCCTACTGGCTGCCCACCTCGATCAACGGCGAGAGCGTGGTGATCTGGGCGACGCTGCTGTGCGTGGTCCTGGCCGCCGCGCCGCTGATGCTGATGACGGCGAGCCGCGCCCGCTCCTGGGGGTGGACGCTCGGAATCGGCACCTTCCTCGGCATCACCGCCGTCGCGCTGGTGGTCGAGGCGCAGGTGTTCACGGCCGACAACGAGTACTTCGTGAACGTCGCGCCGCGCTACGCCATGGCCTTCCTGCCCTGGGCCATCCTCTGCCTCGCCATCGTGGCCGGGCGACGCCGGCTGCTGAAATCCACGTACCTCTTCGTCTCACTCGGACTGCTCGTCATGCTGCTCGCCGAGACCGGGGTGCTCACTCTCGGGCCCGCGCTCGTCAGCAACGCCTCGTACCTGGTGGGGTGACCAGCCGAGGCCGGAGAGCCGATCCATGAGCACTCCGGCCAGGTAGAGCACCTGACGCTCGGTCTCAGTCAACTCCTCCTCCATGGCCCGCGCGAGCCACTGATCGCGCGCGTCCATGTCCTCGGCCAGCGCCAGCCTGCCCACCGGCGTGATCTCCAGCACGTATTGCCGCCGGTCACGTTCGTCCCGGTGCCGAGTGATCATGTCCTCAGCCTCCAGTTCCGCGATGACCCGGGTCAGCGACTGCGGCTGCAGACGTTCGGCGCCGGCCAGTTCGCTGGATGTCGCGGGGCCCCAACGGCGTAGGTGCGCGAGTACGGCCAGCTTCCCGGGACTGACGGCCGCGTCAACGGGACGTTCCAGGCGCAGGCGGCGCGCGAGCCGGGTGGCGCCACGGCGTACCTGGGCGACGAGTTCGGGGGACGGGGCTGACATATTGGTACGCTATCACTTACTATCTGAGCGAGGGGATGTCTTACTTATCAGGGGAGGCGGCGTCGACATGGTCTCAAAGTCATACGTACTGCGTAGCAATATCAGACCCTCGGTCGTGCAGGCCGTCACCCTGCTGCTCTGCTTCGGCTCCGGGCTGCTGCTCGACCATCTCGAGCACCTCGGGCCCTCGATCGTCGTCCTGACCACCGTGCTGGGCATGACGCTCGGCCGCACGCAGAGCGGTCGCGGTACGCCGCAGCGGCTCGTCTCGCTGGCCACGCTGCCGGTCGTGTCCGTCGCGTGCAACGAGGTGGGGCGGCTGTTCATCGAGCATCCGAACGTGGCCGACGCGCTGTTCACCGCCGCCCTCGGCCTCTCGATCTGGATCCGCCGATTCGGCGGCTGGGCCTCGCGGCTCGGAACGCTGATCGCGCTGCCCTTCATCGCGCTGCTTATCACTCCGGTCCCGGTGCTGCCCGGCATGTCGCCCTCGGTCGGCAGGTCCATGGTCTGGAGCGCGGTCGCGGCCGTGGTCGCGTTCTGCTGGGTCTGGCTGACGCAGGAAGTCGCGGAGCGGACGGGTTATCTGGAGGCTAAGCCCGGGCCGGCGACCACGCCGACGGTGAAGGGCAAGGCGCGCATCCCCGCAAGCACCCGCATGGCCGTCCAGATGACCCTCTCCCTCGCACTCGCCTTCGTCATCGGCCGCGCGTTCTTCTCGCCGCACTGGACCTGGATCGTCATCACGGCCTTCATCGTCAACAGCGGCAATCGCGGGCGCGGCGACGTGATCTACAAGTGCCTGCAGCGCATCGCGGGCGCCGCGTTCGGCACCGTCGTCGCTACGGGTGTCGCAGGGCTCTTCCCGCCGCGCGACAACACCGCGATCGTCATCATCCTCATCGTGCTCGTGGTCGGCAGTTGGCTGCGGACGATCAGCTACGCGTACTGGGCCGGGTGCGTCACGTCCGTCCTCTCGCTCTTGCAGGGCTACTTCGGCGAGGGGCACGTCGGCTTGATCGGCGAACGCCTGCTGCAGATCGTCCTCGGCGGCGCGCTGGCGGTCACGATCGCCTGGTTCGTGCTGCCGGTGAAGAGCTCGCAGGTGCTGACTCGGCGCATCGCCGACGGGCTCGCCGCACTGACGGATGCCCTGTACGCGGCCCAGCAGGCACCGGAGGAGTTCACCGCGCAGGCGGACCGCTTCGAGCGCTGCCTTGTGCTCCTGGAGCAGGTCGCGCCCTCGACGACCGCTCATCGCCGACTCCATCAGCTTCGCGGCCGAGACGGCGGGCATCCGGCGGATGCCGTGGACGCGCTGCGTACGTGCGCGGAGCCGATGTCCGTGCTCGCGGAGCAAGCGAAGCGGAATCCTGAGACGTTCGCCGAGCCGGACGTGGCCGGGCTGCTCAGAGCAGTGCTGGGGAACGTCGTCGGGGCGCGGAGGTTCATCGGGCGGCGGGAGGGCGCGCGGTACCGGGAGCCGCGGGAGTTGGCGAGCGAAGCACCTGTCATAGCCGCGTTGTACGAGATCGACGACGCGGCGCGGGTGATCTGCGGCGTCTACGGCGCTCCCGCCCACGAACACGTAGCGAAAATGCCAGCGCAACCAGCTCAAGCTTGATTCAATGCGCCCATGACGACTCAGCATGACCTCGCCACCCGCTTCGCTTCCCTGCACAGTCCGGGCTCTCCGCTGGCCCTGGCCAACGTCTGGGACGTGGCGAGCGCACGCGTCGTCGCGGCCACCGGAGCGTCCGCCATCGCCACCACGAGCGCCGGAGTCGCCTGGGGGCTCGGCGCGGCCGACGGGAACCACCTCAGCCGAACACTGCTGTTGGAACAGCTGGCGCGGATCGTCGCGGCGGTGGACAACGTGCCCGTGACGGCCGATATCGAGAGCGGCTTCGGATCCACGCCCGCTGACGTGGCCGACACGATCGTGCGGGTGCTGGAGACCGGCGCCGTCGGCGTGAACATCGAGGACGCGAGCGTCGCGCCCGCCTCGCCCGACCAGCCGCTGCGAACGATCGCCGACCAGGCCGCGCGCCTCGGTGCGGCGAGGGCCGCGGCCAACCACGCCGGAATCCCGCTGTACATCAACGCGCGCATCGACGTGTTCCTGCGGCGCGCCGGCGAGGAGTCGGGCCGGCTGGCCGAGACGCTCGACCGGGCCCGCGCCTACCTGGACGCGGGGGCCAGCGGCATCTTCGTGCTCGGAGTCTCCGACGCGGAGACGATCGCCGCGCTCACCGGGGCTATCGCCGCGCCGGTCAACGTCGGCGGCGGGCCCGGCGGCCTCTCGGTCGCGGAGCTCGGCAAGCTCGGCGTGGCCCGGGTCAGCATGGGCTCGGCCATCCCCGAGGCCGCGTACGCGCTGGTCGACCGGGCCGCGCGCGAGCTGCTGGCGACCGGGACGTACGAGTCCGTGCGCAAGTCCTTCGACTATTCTGTGATCAATGGGCTGATGAAGGGCTGAGCGCGATGAGTCAGGGCAGCTGGGTCGCCGCGTCCGGCACCGACGAGTTCCTGCGCACGACGATCCCGCTGCTGTCGGCGGACGCGGCGCGCAACACGCTCATCCTGACGGTCTTCGATCGGCTCGGATCCGGCGGTCCGCACGCCTTCGGTGAGCGCGATCCGCAAATGCTGACCTGGTACGACGTGCAGAGTGATCCAGTCGGCGCGGCGCTGCGCACACCGCCCCACGGCTTCCTGCTCTCCGACGTCCCGGACGAAGGCATGACCGCCCTCGTGGACCTTCTATACGATCCCGAGACAGGACTCGACGGCCGCGAGATCAACCTCCCGGAGTCCGGCGAGGCCGCGTTCACCGCCGCGTGGACGGCGCGGACCGGGAACGAGCCGCAGGTCATCGAGCGCTTCCGGCTCTACCGGCTGGAGAAGCTGATCGAGCCGGATCCGGCGCCGCACGGCAGCTCACGCGGGGCGACCCCGGAGGACGCCGAGTTCGTCGCGCGCTGTCTGCGGGAGTTCTGGGATGAGGCCGAGCCGTTGATGCCGCCGGAAGCGCGGCTGACCGAGTTGCGCGCGATTCCGGCGCGCATCGCCGAAGGCGTCTTCCGGCTCTGGCGCGACGCGTCCGGCACGCCGGTCTCCCTGGCCGGGCTCAAGCCGATCGTGGCCGGAGCGGGCCGCGTCGGACCGGTCTACACGCCGCCGGAACTGCGCGGCCACGGGTACGCGGCCGGCGCCACGGTCGCGGTGACCCGAGCCGTGATCGAGCGCGGGGCCGACGAGGTCCTGTTGTTCACGGACCTCGCCAACCCCGTCAGCAACCGCCTCTATCAGCGTCTCGGCTACCAGCCGGTCAGCGATCGGGCCCGCATCGCGTTCGGCTGAGCAGGAGACCTGCTGAGCGGAAGACCTACAGCTTCCGGAGGAATTCCAACCCGGCCGGCTCGCTGAACGGACCGCCGCCCTCGTGCCCGTTGTACGGGAAGACGTTGATCGCCTTCGTCCCGGCGTAGTGGTTGAAGGAGGCGAACACCGTCGAGGGCGGGCAGATGTCGTCCATCAGCGCGACCTCGTACAGCGCCGGGGCGTTCGCGCGGGCGGCGAAGTTGAGCCCGTCGAAGTAGGACAGCGTGCGGAACACGTTGTCCACCTCGGTCCGCTGCGTGGCCAGGAACTTGGCGATCTGCTTGTACGGGTACGCGTCGGTGATCTCGGTCGCGCGCCGGAAGTGCTGCAGGAACGGCACGTTCGTCAGCACGCCGCCCAGGTCGGGAACGAGACCGGCCACCGCGATCGCGATGCCGCCGCCCTGGCTGGCCCCGCCGACGAACACCTGCGTCTCGTCGACGGCCGGGTGCGCGCGGACCGCCTCGACCGCGCGGACCGCATCCGTGTAAAGCCGCCGGTAGTAGTACGTCTCAGGGGACTGAATGCCCTTGGTCATGAAGCCGTCGATGCTGGGGCCCGCGCCCTCCGCGCCGTCGTCGGGGGTCGCGCCGACAGCCCAGCCGCCGCCCTGGCCGCGCGTGTCCATCATCAGGTGCGCGTACCCGGCGGCGGCCCAGTACAGGTGCTCGTGCGCCAGGCCGCGTCCGCCGCCGTAGCCGCAGTACTCGACGATGCACGGCAGCGGCCCGGTGGCCTGCGCGGGCCGCGTCAGCCAGGCGTTGATCGGCTGGCCGCCGTAGCCCGCGAAGCTCACATCGTCCACGGCGAACAACGGCAAGCCGGTGTCCACAGCCGTGTGCTCGAGCGCGATCGGGTAGGCCCGCGCGGCCTCGAGGGTCTCGGTCCAGAACTGCTCGAAATCAGTCGGTTCGGTACGCTCCGGGCGGTACTCCCGCAGCTCTTCAAGGCTCAGATCGATCAATGCCATGAGGCGGAAACTAGCATCGACCGGCAATCGAAGTCTTTCTCTTATCCGGCCCTCATCCGGCCAGCTTCTGAAGATCGTGCGCGATATCCAGCACCGGCGTCTTCGGACCCCAGAAGAAGTTCGCGTAGCCGGTCTGGCTGAACACCTCCGCCTCCGTTCCGTGCTGCACCGAGTCGACGCCGTCCACCTTCACCGGCGGATCGACCTGGATGCCGAGCTCGCCCGCGTCGTGGATCACCGTGGCGTCGGACGCGGTCAGGCCGATGAAGTCCGGATAGAAGCGCGCGAGCCACGTACGCAGCACCGGACCCGTGTCGTGCGCCGGATCCACGGTGACGAAGAGCACTGTCACGTGGTCGGCGACGGACGAGGGCACGCTCCGCAGCGCGGAGGCCATGTTCGCCATCATGTCCGGGCAGTCGTCGAAGCATGAGGTGAATCCGAAGAAGAGCACCGTGATCCGGCCCTTCGTCTGCGTGCCGATGTCGTACGCGGCGCCGCTGGTGTCGGTGAGCGTCCAACTCGGCTTGGGCAGCGGCGGAACGACCTCGGTCCCGTAGTACGGCCAGGCCGCCGCCACCGCCGTCTGCGTGACGATGGTGATCGGCTTGTACTGCGAGGCCCCGGGAGCGATTCCGGCCGACTGGTCGCCGCACCCGGCGGCGGCCAACGCGGTGACGGCGGCCAGGACCACCGTCGCAGTCACCACGCCGCGTGGGCCCAGGCCCGCGGCAGCGCGCGCCGCCGCGAACCTGGACGTATTGCGGATCCGCCTCACGCCGTTCCCACCTTCAGATCGGCGGCGGAGCAGGCCAGCGCGGTGTGCGCCGGGTTGAGGTCCTGCCGGTCGGTCCCGTAGACCTTGAAGGGCTTGAAACCGTTGGCCAGCAGCCAGTCGCACTTCGCGGCGGTCGTGCTGCCCGGGACGGCCCAGGGCACGCAGACGTTCGCGGTGCCGTAGTCGTGGTCGCAGCCGTCCACGTTCCAGGGCTCCGGCACCTTGTGCGGGCCCTTGCCGTTCGGCACGACTTTGGACTTGTCCGCGGTCAACGCCGTCGCCTGCGGGACGACGTACTGCCCGGGGACCCGCGCGTGCACCGGCCCGGCCAGGTGCGGGTCGGGGCGGGTGGCCGAGGCGGCGACCCCGGCGATGCCGAGCCCGGCCGCGGCCAGCACCGCCGGGATGATCAGGGTTCTGATGACGCGGCGTCTGGTCATGTCAGATGCACCCACTGCGCGATCGAGGGGACCCCGTCGGCGTTCTCCACGAAGAGCATGTAGTAGCCGGGCGGGGCGATGTTGTCGTTGTCGGTGACGTTCAGGCCCAGCGAGCCGTCGGCGTTGACCGTGATCGGCAGGTCGACGAAGCGCTGGTCCGGGTCCGAGGAGTGCGTCACGGCGGCCGGGCGGATCAGCTCGGCCGAGGTGACCGCGCCGTCCGTCGAGTCGACCGTGACGTGCTGGGTCGAGCCGTACGTCCACTCGGTGTTGGCCACGGAGGTGATCTGCGGCCGCGCCCCGTCGTAAAGGTAGGGCGGGGTGTAGACGGAGACGCGCATGTCGAAGCTGCCGTCGCCGGGGTTGTTGCCCACGGCCATCACGCGTCCGTCGGGCAGCAGGAAGGCCGAGGAGTGGTACGTGCGCGGCACCGGGTCCGAGGCCACCTCGCTGAAGGTGTTGGCGATCGGGTCGTAGATGGACGCCTCGTACACCGGCTCCTCACGGTCGATCAGGCCGCCGCCGGTCTCGAGCACGTGGCCGTTCGGCAAGTCCACGAGCGAGACGTACATCTTGCCCTCGCCTGCGGGTTCGGTCGATCCGTCGCTCAACGTGCCCGCGGGCAACGTCGGCCCCGGCGTGTAGGTCGGATCGGTGGCGGACAGGTCGATCAGGTCGGTGGTGTTGACCGCCGGAGTGGTCGTGTCGATGTTGCCGCCACCGGCCGTGAGCACCTCCTGGTTCTGCGCGGGCGGCAGCAGCACGGACATGGACTGGTCGGTCATCTGCGGGTTCTGCAGGCCGGAGACCGCGGTCACGGTGTTCGTGGAGTAGTTGTAGATCGAGGAGTCCGGGGTGATGTTGTTCCCGAAGACGTGGCTGCCGGTGTAGAACAGGTCGCCGTTCTGCATCAGGACCATCGCCGGGTACAGGCCCCAGAACGACCAGGTCTGGTTGACCTGGCTCAGCGGCAGCCACTGCATCTGCGCGTACGAGAAGTACTCGGCGGTGACCGAGCCGCTCGAGTCGGCGCGCAGTCCGCCGAGCGAGAGCACGTCGCCGTTGCCGAGTTCGGTCGCGGAGGGGTACCAGTGGCCGTCGTTGAGGTTGTTGACCTGCTCGTAGGCCATGGTCGTCGGATTGAAGATGTACGAGGTGTTCAGACCCTCGTAGCCATGGCTGCCGTCGGCCGCTGGATACGCCCCCGTGCCGCCGAGGATGAGCACGTTGCCGTTGGGTAATTGCACGTGGCCCGCGCAGAACATGTCGCTCGGCGTTGGAATCACGGTGAACGAGCCGGTCGTTGGATTGTAGACCGCTGATTCGAAGGTGCCGGCGGCGAACTCGTTGGGATCGTTGCCCGAACCCGCGATCATCAGCACGTCGCCGTTGTCGAGCAGCACGGCGTGGATCGCGCGCACCGGCGAGTCGAAGGGCAGCACCTGCCAGGAGCCCTGCGTGCACGCGGCGCCCGCGCTGCACGAGGCGTCGCTCGTCGGCGAGGTGATGTCAGACGTCGAGTAGTTGTCGGTCAGCAACGTGCCGACGCCGTAGATCGTCACGCCCCAGGTGATCTGGTCGGTGTTCGCCGGGATCGCCGGGGTGTCCACGGTCGCGTAGGTGTACGAGGACTCCACCTGCAGCTGCGTCAGATCCTGCCAGTAGACCCAGCCGTCCTGGGTGTCGTGGCGGAACATCGTGATGACGGCGTCGGCCGTGGTGGACATGTACCAGACGCCGAGCTGGTACTGGTGTCCCGGCGTGACGTCCGGCGCGCAGGACTGGCTCTCCTGCATCATCGCCTTGCGGTCGCCGGTGCCCGCCTGCGTCATCGAGATCTGCATCGCGTTGCCTACGCCGTCCTCCGTCTCGTTCGAGGTGGAGAAGGACGCGACGTTGGTGCCGTAGCCGGACTGCTCCCAGCACAGCGGGGAGCCGCTCGAGTTCAGCGTCTGCATGTCGGAGTTCACGACCATGTTGACGGACGCGTGCGCGGGCGCGGCGGCGGTCAGGCCCAGCATCGCGGACGAGGCCGCCACCGCGAGGAAGACGATGAGGCGCCTGGTCGCGGATCTGAGCTTGGGTCTAAACAGGGTTCGATGTCTCACGGTGCCTCCATTGGAACCGTTTCGGGCGCGGCCGTCTCCGGCCGCTTTATCCTGTCGGCGGACCGGTAGAGCGCGCGGTCGGTGATCACGAATCGCAGCGCAGAAGCGGCGAGCAGCGTCACCCCCGTTGCCCAAACCGGCCCGATATGGACGTCCCGCACCAACCAAGACAGCAACGGGATGCGCCCGATCAGATCGACGTTGCCCACCACGGCGAAGCGGGCAAGACGCCAGCCCCAGCGCCCGGCGCGTCGGTGATGGAAGAGCACAAGATCGATGAGGAGGAAGTTCCACAGCAGCGCCACCTGGTTGGCCAGGATCGCGGCGGCCACGAAGCCGACGCCGAACCGGACCAGCGCCCAGGTGGCGACGAGGTTGGGCACCATGCCGGAGGCGCCGACCAGGGTGAAGGCGAGCATTCGGCTGCGGGTGCCGGTCAGCCGCAGTTGGGTGAGGTGGCGCAGGAACCGCATTCCCTCGGCGTAGCCCGCCTTGGATTCACCGGCGTGCCTCGGACGGAAGCTGTACGGCAGTTCCGCGACGACGGTCGGCCGAGTACGCACGGCCAGCTCGAGCAGGATCTTGTAGCCCTCGGGCCGCAGCTCGGCCGATTCCCACAGGTCGCGGCGTATCGCGAACAGGCCGCTCATCGGGTCGGTGATTCCGGCGAGCGTGCGTGGGAACGTGGTCCGTACGAGGCGCGTGCACAGCCGGGATATCAGGGAACGTACGGGACCGGTGAATCCGGACGCGCGGTGCCCGGCGCGGTAACGAGACCCGACGACAAGCTGCGCACCGGTCCGCTCCCCCTCGGCGACGAGGGCCGGGGCGAGCTCGGGCGGATGCTGCAGGTCGGCGTCCATGACCACGCACCACGGGGTCTCGGCCGCGGCCAAGCCCGCGACGACGGCGCCGCCGAGGCCGCCGCTCGGCTGCTCGCGATGCAGCACGTCGACCTCGATGCCGAGCGTCGGCGCGAGTTCCCGGATCAACGCATCGGTGCCGTCCGTCGAGTCGTCCACGAACAGCACGCGCGCGGCGGGCAGTCCTTCCAGCGCCTCGCCGAGCGCCGACAGCAGAGGCCTGACGTTCTCGGCCTCGTTGTACGTCGGGACCAGGACGGTCAGCGGGGAGTTGGGGCGGGGCCCGATCGCTGTGCCGGGTATCTCTGATTCAGCCGTGGCGCTCTCGCGGCCACGCTGGTGCTCGGCGCGCGTTCGCGAGAGCGCTGTACCCAATGATTCGCTCGCAAGCTCGCTCATGAGCTACCCCCGTCGAGGACTTGGCGGACCTGGATGACGCCGGCGCCGCTGCCGAAGCTGGCGACCACCTTCGAGTGCTGAATCGCGGCGTCGACGGTCGGCAGCGAACTGAGATCGTTGCGGATGGTCGGGGTGGACACGACGTACTGGATGGAGCGCCAGCCGTGCGGCAGCACAGCCTCCACGGCCGGGTCGAGGTCGACCTTGTAGAACCAGATCGCGCCGTAGCCGGGCTGGAATCCGTCCTGCACGGCGTTGAGCCAGAGCGCGTCGTCCACCACGATCTTCGTGCTCTTCGTCGGGTGGAGGTTGGCGCGCATCCAGTCGGCGGCCTGGGAGTATGTGAGGTTGGAATCGGTCGTCAGGGCCGTCGCGTCGCCCGCTACCCAGCGTGGACCGACGATGCCGAGAGCCGTGCCGATCAGCGCGGCGACGACACCGCGGCGTACCCACGTTGCTCGCTCGCCCTTTAGCAGAAGCCTGACGATGTGGTGTCCGAGCCCTGCGATCGCTATCGCGAAGAAGGGCAGGACTTGGATGATGTACATCGCGGGCAGGTAGCCGGGGCGCAGCGCCATCACCACGAGCAAGAGCCCTGCGATGGCCGGTCCGCGATAGCTGCGCACGAAGAGCATCGGGACCAGCGCCGCGACGCCCACCAGCACGATCAGCGGGTCGTAGTAGAGCCAGTCGTGCAGCGTCTGCGCCGAGCCGGAGCCCGCCGAGAACACGGAGCCGGAGCCCGGCCGGTCCATCTGGAACTGAACGCCGCCGATCAGCGACACGTGTCCGGCGCCGGGGAACAGTTCGCCCTTGAGCAACGCGTAGAGCGGATAGAAGATCCCGACCAGGCAGATCGCCGTGAAGAACCCGGCGAGCGTGAATTTTCGGGTGCGTGGATGCGCATACTGCCAGACCGCGACGATCAAGCCGGGGACGGCGATGAGCATCGTCTCCTTGGACAGCACGGCGATCGCGGCCGCGGCACCTGCGGAGACGTGCAGCCACAGGTGCTGCCGGGTCGAGGAGGCGAGCACGAAGGCGGCCAGGATCCAGAAGACCGCGACGTTGTCCAGGAAGACCTCGCGCTGCAGCGTCACCGAGAGCGGGGAGAGCGCGAAGATAGCGCCGGTCGCCACGGCGGTCCAGCGCGATCCGGACATCCGCTTGGCGAGCATGTAGAGCAGCGCCACGTCCGCCGCCGTGAACGGGAGCATGACGAGCCTGGCGTATGCGGCGATCAGGTGGGAATGCGTGAACAGCGCCGGGATCCAGGTCAGCATGGCCAGTTGGATCCAGCCGCCCGGCGGATGGTCGTACCAGTAGGTGTACGGGGCGAGGCCGTGGCCGTGCTGGATGGCCCAGGCCTGCGCGAGATAGGTGCCCTCGTCATCGCTGACGGTCGGGTAGTCGGCTATGTTCCAGCCCTGAACCAGCAGGACCACGGCGAGCAGTGCGCCCAGGATCGCGAAGTCCCGGTTTATGCGCAGCCGTCCGCGCCGAGGCGGTTGCTCGGTCTGTTCGGATATTTCGTGTTCGTCCCGCAGTTCGGGACGGTCGACGGCGACGAGCGCCACGGATTACCCCCTCGGATATGCAAACGATTCGTGCCCTGACGGCGCGGCGACGCCGGCGCGCGGAGATGCGGGTGATGCCATGGCCTGCCGGGGTCTTGGGCACACCGCGTATGACGCAACGAGACGAAACGCAATGAGACGTGACGAGACGAACGGACTAGACGGCGTCCGGCACGGGCCCACCGCCCACGCCGTGCTCCTCCGTCTCCAGGTGCGCGCCGACGTGCTTGGTCAGCTCCCAGCGATGGTCGCCGCGCCGGTCCCGCCAGACAGCGCGCAGTGCCGCGATCGCCAGCAGGAATTGGTAGAAGGGACCGCCGACGATCAGCTTCACGTAGTCGATCGCCCGCACCTTCAGCTTGTAGAGCCGGCCGAACTCGTGCAGCGCGACCGTCTCGAAGGCGAAGGTGCCGAGCGTCGGCAGGATCGGCAGGAAGCTGACCAGCGCTATGGCCGTCGGGACACGGCCCACGAGCGCGACCAGCACGTCGAGCGGGATCAGCAGGCCGGTCAGGGCCTGCGCGAAGGGCGTCACCAGCGTCCACCGCGCCAGCAGCCGGCGGCCGAGGTCCGGGATCTCCCGCCACTCGGCCTTCTTGTAGACCTGCAGGAAGCCCTGGTTCCACCGGGTCCGCTGCTTGATCAGGGCCTTGATCGAGTCGGGGGTCTCCTCGCGGGTCACCAGTTCCGCGTCGTAGGCCACCACCACCTTGACGCCCCGGCTGGACAGCCGCACGCCGAGATCGCAGTCCTCGGTCAGGCACTCGGAATCCCAGCCGCCGCTCTCCCGCAGGGTCGAGGCGCGCACGAACACGGTGTTGCCGCCGAGCGGGATGAAGCCGCGCGCCGCGTGCAGGTGCAGCCGGGAGTGGAACCAGAAGAAATACTCCAGGCAGTTGCGCAGCGCGTACCAGCTGGAGTGGAAGTTGATCAGCTGCACCCCGCCCTGGACCACGTCGGCGCCGGTGTCCCGCAGCGCGTGGTCGACGTGGTCGAGCAGTTCGGGGTGGACCTGGTCCTCGGCGTCGAAGATCCCGATGATCTCGCCGCGGCAGCTCGGCAGTGCGCTGTTGAGGGCCTTGGGCTTGTTCTTGACCTCGTGCGTGTCCACCACGACGCGGACGAGGTCCGGATACTGCTCGGCCAGCAGGTGCGCGACGTCCGCGGTCTCCGGGTCGTCGTGCCCGACGATGAGGATGACCTCAAAGTCCTTATGAGTACTACTGAGGACGCTCTTAACGGTCCTGGCCAGCACCGCTTGTTCGTGTCGTGCGGGAATGAGGAGCGAGAAAGACAGCTCACTGTCGCTCTCGGGGGGCCGGAATTCGGTGGCTGCGTGTATTTCCGGCGTACGCCAGGCGTGCAGCTGCCACCACAGCGTGCCGCCGGCTATCGCCGTGAGCCCAACGCCCGTGAGCACGACGAACGCGCTCAGGACGAGTTCTATGAGCATGGTCAACCCCCCAGGTTGTACGCCTAGTAGGACTTCGACTACGTGACGCGACGCCAACAGTAGGTCAAGCTACGGCAAGTTCTCTACCAAAGAGCGCCTTTGCGCCCCCTTATTAACAAGCAATTCACGTGGCTTATAAGCGGTGAAGAGCGCGTTAACGACAATCTTCGAAGGGTCCCGGAAAGCGTTATCCTTGCAGGCCAGACATAAGATCACTGATTTCTGTTCACGCTCCCAACCCGGCCGGGACGACGCCGCGCGAGGTCGTCTGCACGAGCCGGCCCCACCAAACGAGCCGACTCGTGTCGACATACATGGGCGTACAGGTCGTCATGGTCAGGTAGCGGCCGGGACCGGTGAATCCGGAGCCGACGGGGACCGGCGCGAGCACCGAGACGTCGTCGATCGGCACGGAAAGCGCCTCGCGGTCGAGCTGGTAGACGTACCAGCCGTAGAGCGTCTGGACGTAGACCTTGTCGCCGGGCTTGAGCAGGTCGAGGTCCCGGAAGATCATTCCATGGCCGTCGCGATGTCCGGCGAGCGCGAAGTTCCCACTGGCATCCCAGGGCATCGCCGTCACCGGGGTCGAGTAGTGTCCGACGGCCCCGGTGTTGAGCACCTGGTCGCGCTCGGTGCCCTGGGTGAGCAGGGCGCGCCAGCCGGGGCCGAGCGCCGGGATGTAGAGGAAGCCGAAGCTGGTGCCGTCCGCGAGGTCGTCGGCGGGCTTGGCCGCGGCGGCGGACGGGGTGGCGGCCAGCGTGTGCTGGAACGCGGAGGACGCGGCCCGGTTCTCGATGCTCGCGGTGACGTTCGTCCACCAGAGCGCATAAACCAGGTAGAGCGCGCAGAGCACGCCGAAGGTGAACAGCAGCTCGCCGAAGGCGTCGAACGCCAGGCCCAGCACTCGACGACGCGGATCGCGGCGCGCGGCCCGGCCCGCCGGATTCGCCGCGTGGGCCGAGCCGCCGACGCCGGCGTCGAGGACGACCGCGGTCGACTCGCGTCGCAGCATGGCGCCACCTCCGGCTATTGATCGGACACGGAACGTGGCGAATCCTATGGTCCGACAAGCGCGCGGAAGGGCGGTTCCGCAAAGGAACCGCCCTTCTAGGTGAAGCCGCGCCCCGGTCGAGCCAGGGTGCCGCCCGCACTGTCCTCGCTGTCCTACAGCCGCGCGGCGGACCGCGCCGACGTGAGTCGCTGTTCACGTCGGTTCAGTCCGCTCCGACTGCGAACCCGATCGGTCCGGGACGAGTCGCTGATCGCGCCGGGCCGAGCAGGGCACTGCTACCGCTGGTTACTGCCTACTCTGCTTGCTGCTTGCTGCCCTGCTCACTCGCCCTCGCGGCGACGGGCCGCGGCACGCAGGCCGAGACCGCCGAGCAGCGCGGCGCCGGCCACGCCGAGGGCGATGCCGATGTCCGCACCGGTGTGCGCGAGGTTGCTGTTGTTGTTGCCGTTGGCCGAGGTGCCCGGGCCCGGGTGCTGGCCGCCGGGAGGCGGTCCGCTCGGTCCACCGGGCGGCGGGCCGCTCGGTCCGCCCGGAGGCGGCGTGGTCGGGCCGGACGGCGGCGGGGTGGTCGGTCCGCTCGGCGGCGGCGAGGTCGGACCGGACGGCGGCGGAGTGCCGGGCGTGGTCGGTCCGGTGGGCGGAGTCGTCGTCGGCGGCGTGGTCGTCGGCGGCGTCGTCGTGGGAGGTGTGGTGGTAGGCGGCGTCGTGGTCGGCGGCGTCGTCGTGGGAGGCGTCGTCGTCGGCGGCGTCGTCGTGGGAGGCGTGGTGGTCGGCGGCGTCGTCGTCGGAGGCGTGGCGTTGCTGCACACCGCGTCGCCGCTCTCGCCCTGAACCGCGTCCACGTCCGCGCCACACGCGTTGACCGGCACGTTCACCTGGACCGGCCCGTTGTTGCCGGAGAGGATGCCGCCGTTGTTGGTGCCGACGTTGACGACGGTGGTGGTGCCGTTGGTCGAGCACTCGGGGGCCGACTGGCTGTCGTGCACCCCGGCCGCCGAACCGTTCACGCCACAGGCGTTGACCGGCACGTTGATCGGCGTCTGGGACGAGTTGCCCGAGCCGATTCCGCCGTTGTTCGAGCTGACGTTGATCGTGGTCGAACCGGGCGGGGTGTTGCCGCCGCCGTTCGTGTTGGCGCAGTCCGGCTTCTGGTCGTCGACCTTGTCCGCGCCGCCGACCACCTCGGTGCCGCACGCGTTGACCGGAACCTGGATCGGCGTCTGCACCGAGTTTCCGGCGACGATGCCGCTGTTACCGGTCGAGCCGAGAATCGCGGTGGCGCTGCCGCCGTTGTTCTCGCAGACCCCGCCGGCCAGCTTGCTCTCGAACGTGGCACCGTCCGCGCTGTTGCCGCACAGGTTCACCGGCACGTTGATCGGCATCTGCACGGTCGTGCCTGAGCCGATACCGCCGTTGTCCACGGAAACCGCGGTGGCGCTGGCGCCCCCCGACCCGGGTGCCGGGGCACCCGGCATGGTCGGCGCGCTGCCTTCCGCGGAGTTCGTGCAATCGGCGCCGCCCTCGGTGCTCTTCAGCGTCACGGCGTTGACGTCGTTGCCGCACGCGATGATCGGCACGTTGACCGGGGCCTGCACGATGTTGCCGGACAGGAGGCCGCCGGAGTGGTCGGTCTTCGCGGTCGAGCTCGCACCGCCGGAGGCCGGGCCGGAAGATGAGCCGGAGTCGCCCGCCGAGCAGTCCGCCGAGCCGAGCGTGTTCTTGACCAGCACGGCGCCGACGGTGTTGTCGCATGCCAGGATCGGCACGTTGACCGGGGCCTGGACGTCGTTGCCCGAGCCGATGCCGCCGGAGTGGCTGGTCGTGCTCGAGGCGTTGGACCCGCTCTTCATCGAGCAGTTCCCGCCGCCCGCGGTGTCGCTGACCGAGCCGGCCTTGACGTTGTTGCCGCACAGTTGGATCCCGATGTTGATCGGGATCTGGATGTTGTTGCCGGACACGATGCCACCGGAAGACTTCGTGTTCGACGTCGCCGCGGCGCCTGGACCCGCGGAACCGGCCCGCGGGGCCGGGGCCGGGATGTTCGGGTGCAGCGCGTTGGAGGAGAGCAGATCCGGCGGGGCCTGTTCGGCCCGTCCTTCCGGCGCGGACTGCGCCGCGTCGCCGGAGGAGCCTGCCGTATTGACCGACGACGCCGAGGTGCTCGCGTCGTTCTGCACGCCCTGGGCCTGCGCTGGGCCCTGGGGAACGCCCACACCCACGGCCGCGAGGGCCGGGGAGTACGCCGTGCCGGTCAACAGCAGACCACCCGTTGCGACGGTGAAGGCCAGGCTGCGCTTGGCCAAGTCGTACATGGGGACCTCTACTGATCAGTCGGAGGATGGGCGGGCCGGAAGGTCCGCCTTCCCGGCGCAACGCCCCAGGGGCGCCGAGGTCACCCAGCCTTACTCTTCACGACTGAATATTGATAAGAGTATTTAGTTAACGCGGGCCGCGGTGCTACCCGGACGGACTAACGCAAAGGGACAGGCCAGCCGTGCAACCCCGCGTGCGCACGCACAAAAGCCCCCGGCGAGCGCTCCTCTGACCTGTCATCAGTCCAGGCTAGAGGTTCGCTCACCGAGAGCTCGGCTCATCCGCTGAGCCGTCCGCATGAATCAGTGTGCCTGGCGGCCTAAACGATCGCGGCGGTCTCGGTGACCGTGGTGGTCGTGGAGATCCCCCGAGCCTCCTGCCGAGCCTTGCGCGCCGCCACCTTCTCCTCGAAGCGCGCGGCCGCCTGGTCCAGCGCCTCCATGATGCCCGCGAGCTCCTCACGCGCCTCCTCGCCCGCCGGGCCCAGGTCGGTGCGCTCGAAGACGCGGACGTTGCGCAGCACCGGGGAGAGCACCTCGTCCCGGTGGATGCGCAGGTTGTAGATCCCGGCGACGGCCATCTGCACCGACTTGCGGCCGAAGTTCTCCACCCCGGCGCCCGGCATCTGGAAGTTCTTCACCACGTCCACCACGGCCTGCATCGCCTGGTCCGGCGAGAGCTCGAAGGCCGCGGAGAGCAGGTTGCGGTAGAAGACCATGTGCAGGTTCTCGTCGTTCGCGATCTTCTGCAGCAGCTGGTCGCACAGCTTGTCGCCGGAGTAGCTGCCGGTGTTGCGATGCGAGATGCGGGTCGCGAGCTCCTGGAAGGAGACGTAGGCGATCGAGTTGAGCGCGTGGCACGAGTTCGGCGAGATGTAGCCGGCGGCCATGTGCGTCATCCGGGCCCGCTCGAGCTCGACCGGGTCCACCGCGCGCGTGGTCAGCAGGTAGTCCCGGATCGCGATGCCGTGCCGCCCCTCCTCCGCCGTCCAGCGGTGCACCCAGGTGCCCCAGGCGCCGTCCCGGCCGAAGAGGCTGGCGATCTCGTGGTGGTAGCTGGGGAGGTTGTCCTCGGTCAGCAGGTTGAGGATGAGCGAGGTGCGCGCCGTCTCGTCCAGCCGCGACTGCCCGACCTCCCACGCCGTGCCCTCGAGCGGGCCGTCGTAGTCCCTGCCCTCGCTCCACGGCACGTAGGCGTGCGGGAACCACTCCTTGGCGATGGACAGGTGCCGGTTGAGGTTCGCCTCCACGACCTGCTCGAGTTCCCGCAGCAGCGCGGTCTGGCTAAGCTCTCCGCGCAGCGTGCTGCTCGGGGCCTGCGGGTGCTCTGCGGTGAGGCTCACGTCGAATCTCCTGGAACTGGGCGGCGCGAAGGAAGCAAGCTAGGGTTACGCATCCGTAAGTTACGCTACCGTAGCTCAAGAATGAGCACAGCGCCAGAGTTGTGTGCGCAAGAGCCGCTAAGAAGTCAAGCAAATTTTCCGACCAAGCGCCGACGGGCGGCCTGGACCGGCCCGATGGAAACGCAAGATCACGGGACGTCACGGACAGTCGTCGAATATTGCGATTTTGTTGCCGCAGTTGACAAATAGAGTGACGTGGGCCACGCTAGCAGGCGAGGGTGGACCCCGTAGGGCGCCGTGAGCGCACCGGGGCCCAAAACGTTCGCCGGGTCCCTGAGCCCTGGCGACGAGAGATAACAAACATCGCCGCGCCGCCGCACCGGTGCGGCGATGTGCTTTTCGCGGCAGTGTTACGGCCGTGTTCGGGGGACATTCGGACGTTCGGCCGCCCTGCCTACGTCGCTGGCGCTCCTCGTTCGGGCCACGCTCCGCTATAGGTCGCTGCGCTGGCTTTTCCCGCCCGCCCATCCCTCTCAACCCTGGCCCTACTCGCTGCGCTCCCACGGGGAACTGCGTCGTCCTCCCTCCGGTCGTCCTCCACGCGCACGTGGATATGTGCGTGAGGTCGTGTCGGCTCCCTACGTCTGGTGGTTGATGGAAAGTCAACGTCAACTGCGCCTCCGGCGGGCGCCTCCCTCGGAGAGCATCCTGGGCTGTCGGGCTGCGGTTCCGGGTGGTCGGGTAGGGGTGGGGTCCTGCACGCTGCGCTCGGCCGTCAAATCCCGCATCACCCTGCGGCCCCGATGTGAAATTCCACCGTGGCCCCAACAGGATCCGGACCGATGCGGGATTTCACATCGGGCGCCGAACCTGCCCGCCCCACCTACTTGATCAACGAATCGGTGATCATCCGAGTTCCCTGAGAAGACATCAGATCCGGGAACCGCTTGGACCCGCCGATCGTTGATCAATTGAGTGCCCGCGTTGGGCCTGCGGTCGATGTGAAATTTAACCGCGAGCGCCGCAGCCGGGGCACCGCCAGAAGCGGAGAGCACCTCCGAATGTGGAATTCAGCATCGGCTCGGAACCTGCCGGGCCCACGGCTAAATTTCACAGTCAAAGCCGAGCGAACGACACCCCGGCCGAGCGCAGCGCACAGACTTCCAGCTGAGGTCGGGTCGCTCTCCTCGCCTGGCAGGCGCAGCCCTACCGGGGTTCTGCCGGGGGTGCAACAGGCGAATGTTGAATTCAGCATTCATGAGGGCTGCCGCCTGTTGCACCCCCGGCAGGTTCCTGGTCGCCTCCGGTGCCAGGCGAGGAGAGCGACCCGACCGGCGACAGCCACCACGGTTGAAAACCCCACCACGCGCCAACCCCAGCCGGACCGACACCCCCCGATGCTCTCTGAGCCGGCCCGCCGGAGGCGCAGTTGACCTTGACTTTCCGCCATCCGCGCACGTCAGGAGCCGACGCAGCGTCAGACACAGACCACCGTGCGCGTGGAGGACGACCGGAGGGAGGACGACGCAGTCCCCCGTGGGAGCGCAGCGAGTAGGGCCAGGGTTGAAGAGGGTGGGTGGGCGGGCGAAGCCAGCGCAGCGACCACGCCGAGGTACG
>Ga0185299_10003060_pt1 | contig 23488 bp, 12 predicted proteins | sample PaiPotPPA55metaG_FD_128002 | JGI IMG/M metagenome (GOLD analysis project Ga0185299, IMG submission 128002) | Iron sulfur acid spring bacterial and archeal communities from Banff, Canada, to study Microbial Dark Matter (Phase II) - Paint Pots PPA... ... | reverse complement strand
CATCATCGCACCGATCTCCAGACCGGTTTCGATCGCGAAGTACGAAGGCGTCTATGATCGCAAAGGCCACATAAAGGAATATAGAGTGTGGGTGAAACGAAGCGAGTCAGATTGAGACAAGCGTTCGTGCTCTCCGTCGCGGTACTCTGGATCATATTGTCCGGGTCGCTCGCCGCGCACGCCCAGGAAGTCGCGAAGCTCGACGCTGTTCTCCAGAAGATGGATGCGGCCGCAGCTCACTTCCAAAGCGCGCAGGCTGACTTCATTTGGAATCAGTATCAGAAGGTGGTGGATGAAACCGATACGCAGAAGGGCACGGTTTATTACCGGCGGTCCGGACAACAGATCGAGATGATGGCTGACATCAAGGAGCCAGACCGGAAATTCGTGCTTTATAAAGCCGGAAAACTTCAGGTGTACCAGCCAAAAATCGATCAGGTCATGGACTACCCAACCGGCAGCAATCGCACCGATGTGGAGAGCTATCTGGTGCTGGGCTTCGGGGGAAGCGGACAGGATCTTAAGAAGGCCTTCGATGTCAGCTACGAGGGCGAAGAAACCATCGACAATGTCACTACCGCGAAGTTGCAACTGATACCGAAGAGCGAGAAGTTCCGCAACAACATCTCGAAGATTTCTCTGTGGATTGATCTGAGCAGCGGCATCTCGGTGCAACAGAAATTCATGCAAAGCCGGGACGACTATCGCCTGGCAAAGTATTCTAAGATTCAGACACCAGCCAAAATCGGCAACGACGTCTTCCAGTTGAAAACCACGAGGAAGACACAATTTGTGTCGCCTCGCGGGTAAGCTGTTGAAACTAAAGCACAAGAATCTGTGCTGAAAACTGAACGGTGGGCGCTATACTGCCCTAGGATTTGTTCGAGTTCATTCATGGCAAAAGTTTTCACCATTCCCGTCCCACCAAGGCTAGGCCGTCCAAAGAATAGGGAGCGCACTTCCGATCCTCGTTACGTGGATGGACAGCGTCTGCTGGTGGAAGCTATGAAATATCTTGCACAGAGCGACCCGGTGGCCAACCGTCCCGCGATTGAACTCATCTCCGAGCACGTGCGAACCCGTTTTCGCATGAGCGATTCGCCGCTGGCCTAACCGTATCAGTTGCCCCGCTCCGGAAGGCACAGCGAAAGGCGTGCCCTTCCATAGGTATGAAACCAGCTCAGCGCACTGCGCTCAGAATGTATAGCGCAGCATGAACTGCATTACGCGGGGCTGCGTCAGGGTGGAACTGTAGACGCCGAAGTTGGTTGAGCTGGTGAGATCAAAATTATTGGAGGCCAGAGCGGCGTCGAAGCGGACCGCATTGGTCACGTTGAAGGCTTCCCAACTGAAGCTTACGGCCTGGCCTTCTTTGACTTTCCAGTCTTTCGCCAAGCCGGCGTCAATTCCAAAATATCCCGGGCCGCGCAACTCGTTGCGCTGGCCGCTCTCGCCCGGGAAGGGATGGCGAAAATCGTTGATCGCCGCTGTGGAATTGGCAAACATCGTCGGATTGCCCTGGGCGTTGATGTGAACTCCGACCGGGCCAGGATTGGCAGTTTCGATAGCTTCCCCCTGAAGGTCGTAGTTGGTTGACCAGCCTCCTCCCGGGAAGATGCTGAAGGGCAGCCCGCTCGACCAGTGCAGCAATCCCGATACGCTCCATCCCCCCAAAATCGCATTGGCGACGGTGCCACTGTTTCCGGCAAAGCGCTTTCCCCTGCCCACGGGAAGATCAACCACCCAGTTGGAGTTGATCTGGTGCGTCATGTCGAAATCGGAAACCGCGCGCAACGCGTTCGGTTGCCACGAGTTGATCACCTGGCTCGAGAATCCTCCCACGTTCGTGCCGTTGGTATCGAAGATATTGATGCGCTCGGCGTTGGATCCGACGTCGAGGGACTTGGAGTACGTGTAGTTAATGTCGAACTGTATGCCGCTGCTTACGACGCGGCGCAGTGTGAGGTTCAGCGCATTGTAGGAGCTGTTTCCCGAGGTCCGCCATCCCCAGAGCGAAGCAAATTGCGGCATGAAGAAGTTATATGGAGTTGGGCCAGACTGGCCGGGGAGCTGGGAGCAAGCCGGAAAACAGGTTGTATCCAATGCCTGCAGCGACACGATCTCATCGCCTGGGATCCAGATCTGACTGAAGATATTCTGCGTAGCGCTGACCCCCGGGCTGGCCGCGCCGGGAAACAGGTTCTCCCAGTACGGGATCGGGGCGACCGTGGTTTGCCCCGCGTTGTTTGCGGCGTTGGCTTCCTTGGTAAGAAGAGTTGCCGCCATGAAGTAGTCCATGTGCGACTTGGGATCGACGAGATCCTCGGGCATCCCCAGATCGGTTTCCTGCAGAAGATGACGGCCCAGGCGGCCAATGTAGGCGGCTTCGAAAGAATAGCTGCGTCCCAGGTCGCGGGTGAACGAAAAGTTGAAAACCTGGGAATAGGGAGTGCGGAGCTTGTCGTCCATGCCCCAGTAGATTGCGAATCCACCGGCGACATCGGGGCCTAGAGGAGCAGTGACCGGAAACTTCCCAGGAGGTGTTCCGGTAAAATTCTGGCCGGGGTTGTTGGGGGGATTGCTACAGAAGATGCCTTGCGGCAGGTTGAAGGTTCCCGTGAAGCGGGGGGCGCAATCGACATCCTGGACTCCAGCTGGATTGGTTTCAACGGTGCTCAAACCGAAGGAGCCGTTGCGGTCGAAAGTATTGACGATGCCTTCGCCGAAATGATCGAAGTAGAGTCCGTACCCGGCGCGGATCGAACTCTTTCCCGCGCCGCCAAAAACACTGCGCCACAGGCCACCATCCGCATGAGGAGAATAAGCTAACGCGAATCGTGGCGCAAAATCTTTGTAGTCCCAATTCCAATAGGGCTGCTTACCGTTGGCTGGTCCGGTCAGGCCGAATTCAACGGGCGGCAATCCTCCGGGCAGGCCCGCTGCGGCATTCTGGCCGGGCGAGTACGCCTGCCCCGCAAGCTGCGCCTTCGCCCGTTGCGCGTACAGATTGCCGATACTAATCGTAGGTGCAGCTTGATTGCCGTCGGCCTCGTATGGCGGCTGTAGCAAGGAGTAGCGCAAGCCCGCAGTCACTATCAGATTCGGAGTCACGCGCCAGGAATCTTGCGCGTACCACTCCGCCTCCCAGGCTCGGAAGTGGCGCTGGATCAACGCGCCGGGCGCAATGAGATTGCCGGTCTTATCCTGATTGAACGTAGGATTCGCAATCGAGACGATGCCGGCCAGGCCGACTGCGGCGAAGTCGTAGTTCTCGCCGAAAGCTGAATCCACCATGGGATACCCCTGACTAACAAATCCTGCGGGATCGAGACTGCATTGAGGCTTTCCGTCAAGCTGCACTCCGCCGCAGAACGAAGAGGTGAACAGCGAGGTGTTGGCGATGGCTGCGTTATCCAGCTGGAATGGATCGGTACGGTCGAAAGAAACGTTCTGCATGTTTCCGACGCGGTTGTTGTGAACCAGTCGCAGGTTGGTCCCGAACTGCAAAGTGTGTTTGCCTTTGGTCCAAGTCAAATCGTCGACAAAGTTGTGCACCGGAACGTTGACGTATTCCGACTGGCTACCCAAACCCGTGACATCCGCCAATCCCCGGAAATCGACAAAGGGTTGGGAGTTCAGGCCGGTTTGGCCGGTGCCCTGACGAATCAGAGCCCAACGGAAATTGTTGATCAACGTTGGCCGCAGAATCGCGGTGTAGCCGGCTGCAATTCCTTTGCTGTTCGCGGTGTTATAGGAAAACGAGGGCTGGCCCGGAAACTGGGGCGGCTTGGCTTCGCTGTCATTCTGCAGATTGCCGCGCAGGAAGAGGCTGTGCTTTCCGTTGGCGCTAAGTTTGTAGTCCAGGCGGACGATGTAGGTATTCAGCTTAACCGGATCAGCCCCCGCGAAGGTGAAACCGCGGTAGTCGAGCAGATCGCCTACAGTATCGGTATTGGGCGACGGGTATTGCTGGAAGACAGGCAGCACGTTGGGATCAACGCCGCACTGACCCTGGTTGTTCGCCCACGGGCAAACGCCATTTGAGGCGGCGATTGGATCCATCGCCGCAAACTGTGCCGGCGTGAGCTGCACAATATTATCGGTTTGCGAGATCGCGGGGTTCCTGGTTACAGTGAAACCGTTTGCGTTGGGTGTGCCAAGCACGCAATTGGCGTCGGCGGGCGCCGGAATGCACGGATATTGGATCATCCCGCTGCGTAATGCATTGCTCGGCACCACCTGAGTGGTTTGGATTGTCTCGCGCTTCCTTTGCCCTTCGAAGGCTCCGAAATAAAAGAGCCGGTCTTTCTTGATGGCTCCGCCAAAGGTCGCGCCGAAGGTATTGCGAATCAATTCCGGCGCCTTGTTGGGAAGGCCGGCGCCAATCTGCGCCGCCTTGTTGAACCAGTCGTTGGCTTCTCCAATGCTGCTGCGATTGTACTCGTAGAGCGAACCGTGAACGGCGTTGGTTCCGGTCTTGGTGACGAGCGTCACCTGTGCCCCGGAGGAGCGGCCTTCATCCGAGTTGCCGCTGCTGGTGGTGACGCGAAACTCCTGCAGCGAATCGAGGGTGGCCCGCAACGCACCCTGGAAGGCGAAGCCGAGAAGTTGGTCATTGTCGTCGAGACCGTCCAGAGTAATGTTGGTCTGGTCGCTACGCGCTCCGCTCACCGTGCCGCCGCGGCTGTCATTGGTCTGGTCTACCTGTTTGCTGGTTCCGATGTAGGTCACGCCCGGCTGCAAGCTCAGAATGGATGCCGGATCGCGGCCTTCCGACGGCAGGCGCAACAATTGCCGCTCGGTAAACGCATTGCCGATGGAGGCGTCCTGCGTGTTCACCAACGGAGCCTCCGCCGTTACCTCAACTTGTTCATGAGCGCCTTGCACCAGCAAAGTGACGTTCAACGTGGCCGGCGTGCTTACCTGAAGTGTCACGTTCTCGTGTTTGACGTTGGCGAATCCGGTCGCACTGACGGTCACGGTGTAAGTGGCCGGCGGAATCTGCAAGAACTGGTACACGCCATCGGAGCCCGAAGTCACCGTGCGGGTGAAACCTGTCTTCGGGTCACTTAGCCTCACGGTTGCGCCCGAGAGTAGCGCACTCTTGGGGTCACTGATCACACCGTGCAGCGAGGTTGTGGATTGCGCTGCCGCCAGAGAAGTGAGCAGACTGGTGGCCAGAGTGAAGAGCAGCGCAAGGGTAGCCCACCTGATGCATGGTCGCATGCATGCTCCTTGTGGAATCGCATTTCGCTGGGCCGGAGAACAGAAGGAACTGAAGCGCACGCCGTCGACGCACCGCACCATGGTTCGCTCCGCAATGATGGCCGCTATTGTGTCTCGCCGTCTCCCCTGAGTTCAAGGTAAAACGTACTGGAGGTGACTCGGAGTCAACGGCGGGAGGCGCGAAGTCACGCTGTGCGACCTACGATAGAGACTTCGGAGCAGGTCGAGGCCAGGAAAAAAGGGGCGGTGATTCCGTCCCTGAGAAACGAAACTGGTTGCATGATCAGAAGGTGTAACGTAGACCGAACTCCATCACCCGTGGATTGGAGAGCGTTGAACTGAAGTTTCCAAAGCTGCTGGCGGAGAGAAAGGGGTTACCGTTCAACGACATCGTCCCCACATCGAAACGCGCCGAGTTCAACACATTAAACATCTGCCAGCTAAACTTCACAGACTGACTCTCCTTGAGATAGGCCAGGTTTTGGCCAAACCCGTGTCGATATTGAAAGTACCAGGGCCGTGCAGACCACTCCGCAATCCCGCCTCGCCCGGAAACGCTGGACGGAAAAGGTTTATGGCTGCGTTCGCGCTGGTGCTGGCATCCGTGATTCCAGGGTCCTGAAAAACATTGGGCCCCGTCCCACCAAGGCTAGGCCGTCCAAAGAACAGGGAGCGCACGTCCGATCCTCATTACGTGGGTGGACTCGGCTGCTGGTGGAAGCTATTAAATATCTTGCACAGAGCGATCCGGTGACCGAGCGTCCTGCGATTGAACTGATTTCCGAGCACGTCCGCACCCTCTTAAGGATGAGCGATTCGCTACTGGCATAGGTCTTTAATGCAAACGAACAGGTAGCATCAGACTCGCTTGAACGTCCGTTTTCTCCCACAACGCGCGCCGAGCAAACTGTCGCGCCCGATCAGAAGGACAAGCGCAATGCCAACTGGATAATACGAGGATCATAGGTTGATGTAATCTGCCCGAATAGCGAACTATTCGGGTCGTTGCCTCCGGCGCCTCCTGCAAAGGTTCCATTAGCGTTATTGATGATGCCCGGATTGGTGAAATTCGCGTGATTGAAGAGATTGAAAAACTCCGCGCGAAATTCTAATTTCACGCGCTCGGTAATGTCGGTTGTCTTTGAAAACGCCAAGTCAAAGTTGATGTAGCCCGGCCCGCGGAAGAAATTGCGCGGCAGGGTTCCATACGTTGCGAGCGCCGGATTCGCCTGCACTTGGGAATCTGCAGGAAACACTCCTGGCCCAGGTACACACGTCGGATCACCGCACTGCGCATTGCTGAGGCTATTCGGATTGAAATAGTAGTTGCCGGAGTTGTCGTTAAACGTCTGGTTCTTTCGTGGGTTGAACGTATTCAGCGGCCCTACGATGTTGGCGTGGACGTTGCCCGGATCTCCCGCCCCGGATGGACCTTCCGCGTTAGGTGTGAAGCGCTCGCCCAGGTCCGCGAACACATCGAACGGCAGACCTGTGCGCCATGTCACGATCGGGAAAAGGCTCCAACCTTTCGTCAGCCGTTTAGGCGCGGCGCCCGCTAAGCGGTCGAAGGGCAGATCCCAGCCGCCGCTGAATGTGATGCGTTGGCGAACGTCCTGATCGCTCGAAGCGTAGAAGAGGTTGGGCTGATAAGACGGCACGTTGCTGTTTCTTTGACGGAATCCGGAGGCATTGTCGATATTGTGCGCATAGGTGTACGCCAGCGTAAAGTAAGTGCGCCCCAAGTAGCGCGAATCGACGAGCTGTCGATTTAGACTGGCCTGAAGGCTGTTGTAGAAGGCATTACTGATGTTCTTGAATTCCGGCACGGAACCAAAACTGCACACTGCCGATCCCGGCAGCCCGGACGAGCTCACTCCCGAGGCATCCTGACACGAACTGTCACCGGTTCCAAGGTTGAGAATGCGGTCGGTGGTGCCCAGAACGAACGGATTGATGTCGATCAAGGAGGTTAATCCATGCGAAACGTTTCCTACATAACTCAGCTCCAGCGCAGTACTCCCAGCCAGTTCATGCTGCAGGCTCAGGTTGTACTGATAGGTGATCGGCGTTTTCAAGTGCGGGTCGACGAAGAATGCGCTTTCCCCAGAGTTGATGGGTAGGAATCCTGCGTTATTAAAATCTAGATTCGATGGCGGCGGGCGCGACGGAAAGGGATTCGGGACGCCCGCGACACCGAACGGACTTGTCCAATAGGTTGAGGCGCCAACCTCACTAAAGCTGGGAAAGTTCAAGCCCACGCTGGCAAAGAATGGCGGCTGACCGTTGAACTGTAAATTGTCTTCAGCTTTGAGAATATCGTAGAACATTCCGAATCCGCCACGGATGCTGGTTTTGCCGTTGCCGCGCGGATCCCACGCGAAACCCAGGCGCGGCGACCAGTTGGTTCGATCGGGAAAATTCACTCCCGCAGGCGCGCCTCTATCTCCCGGGAACACCATGCCAGTCGGAGCTCCGGTAAAGCGAGTCGACTGCAAGCCTGGAATGATCGAGAATGAGCGGCCCTCAGTGTCTTCTTTGGGGGAGTTGTATTCGTAGCGCACGCCCAAATCGAGGGTCAAGCGCTTGGTCACCCTCCATTCATCCTGCAAGAAACCGTAGTACGATTTGCTGCGGATATTCGAGGGAGCGTGAGGAAACTGGAAGTACTGCGACGGAATGCCAAGATCGAAGTCGGCCAGCGCGTTGTCGGTGCCGGCGCCGAAGGCGAAGAAATCAAACTCTCCGTTGACGATGAAGTCGAAAACGGTATTGTCGCGGTAGGCGGAAATCCCGCCTCCCATTTTCCAATTGTGCCGCCCATGGGAATAGGTGAGGGCTTCTGCGAAACCAAATGTCGTATCCACCAGATCGGTGGGACCCTGTTCGCTGAATCCGACGGAAAGGCCACTGTCGTCGAAAAACAGGTTGGGTGGCCCCTGTGGGTCATCTTGCACGACTCCGATACCGAGCTGAGCAGCGTTAGGCAGCTTCACTGCCGGTTTGTCTTGGAAGAAATTGCTTCGCTGCAAGAAAAGACGGAACTCGTTCAGCAGATTCGGCGAAAAGGTATGAGTAAATGCCGCGCTCGTATAATAGCTATTATTCTGAGTAGTGTTGGGCGTACCCGGCACCGTTGCAAACTGGAACGGATTCAAAAGTGGATTGCGGAAGCCGCCGAGCGTGACGCTCAGTTTGTCTTTGTCGTTGAACAACAGATCGAACTTCATCGTCAGTTCATTTCGGTTATCCGTGTGCGCGCCCTGAAAATCTGCCACGCCGTTGGGGTTGGCCGGAATGAGACCCAGAGCGACATACTTTTCGGAGACGGGATTCAGTTTCGTCGGGTCGATGACCGCCTGCCGGGCCAGCGCTGGGTTCGACTGAAAAAAAGTATTAGCGGTCGCACCACAGGGCGTGCCGTCGGGAATGGGGTTTCCGTTACCGTCCACCGCATTTTCATTCAGGCCACTGAGGAAACAGGCGACACCCGGATCGGGGCCGTTTGGATTCAAGCCATTTGACCCAGCAGATTGCGAGAAATCGCCGTTGAGTTGCGCCGGAGTGAAGACAGTTCCCAACCCAGTAGTCTCCTGTTGGGAAAGCCTTTGTCCCTGGTAGCCGACGAAAAAGAAGAAGCGATCTTTGCCGTTTACGAGTTTGGGCAGTGAGATTGGGCCACCGAATGTCGCTCCGTACTGGTTACGTTTGAGCACATTGCGTGGAAGGCCGCTATTAATATTGAAATAGTCGTTCGCGTTGAACGCATCGTTGCGTAAGAACTCAAAGGCACTACCGTGCCATTGATTGGTTCCGGACTTGGTGACGACACTGATCACTCCGCCACCATTGCGTCCATACTCCGCCGAATAATTGCTTTCGAGGATGTGGAATTCCGCAATTGTGTCCGGATTGGGGTTGTAAACCACGCTGTTGTCGAGCAGGTTGTTGTTCAGCCCGCCATCCAGTAGAAACGTAACCGAATCGGTGCGGCCGCCAGCGATGCTGTAAGTGCCCGCCGCACTCGAGTCGCCGTTGGTTTCGGTAACCCCAGGCTGCAGTAGCGCCAGGTCCAGGACGTTTCTGCCATTCAACGGCGCGCGCTGAATGGTTTCTCCGGCCACTGTGGTTCCGATCGTGTCGCTGACGGTGTCGACCTGGGTAACATTTCCCGTGACTTCAATCACTTGCGTGGCGGCCCCGATCTCAAGCACTACATCCAACCGCGCATTCTGATTGATCTCGAGCGTGATTCCGTTCCGCACGTACTTGCTGAAACCTGACTTTTCGACGTCGACCTCATACTTTCCGATCGGGATCAACGTGAAAAGAAAATCTCCGTCCTTGTCGGAGGTCACATTTCGAGCAATGTTGGTATCGGAATTCTTCAGCGTAACCTTCGCACCCGGGACGACGGCGCCAGTAGAGTCCTTGATCGTCCCCGTCAGCAACGCGGTGGCTTGTTGAGCGTCAACTTTCTCTCCACAAAATACTAAGAGGCACAGGCCGAAGACGGTAACCGCAACGATTCTGGAAAGCCAAGCTGCAAGCCCGCGAGCAGGCATTCAGTATTCTCCTTGGAGGGCACCCTGGGAGGACGGACCACGAATGTTTGAGACCCCTGGGAACCTGATGGGGGGCCATTGTGCAACGATCAGGCCACAATGTTCAAGTTAAATCTCAGCGGTCTAGGTGCCTGGCAACCAAGCGGCCGAGAGAACCGAGCCGCTACCCTCACTTTGGACCGGATCGAAGCCAAGAAAAAAGCGAGCCGGTAATTCCGCCCTTGAAACCTGACCCTCGCGGTTCAAAGCCCAACGCTCAGATAGCCGTGTTCTCTCAGAAGCTATAGCGCAACGCGAACTGCATAACGCGAGGTAAGGTCAAGCTCGGTGCTCCGTATTGGCCGAATGAGGCGCTATCCTGGATATTTACATTCAACTGCTCAACGTCAAACCGGACGGAATTGGTGACGTTGAAGGTCTCCCAACTAAACTTCACGCTCTGCCGCTCACTAATTTTGAAAACCTTGTTAAGTCCCATGTCGATTCCGAAGAAGCCATCGCCACGGAAATTGTTGCGCTGACCCGACTCGCCAGGAAACGCGAAGCGGAAATCGTTCACCAGGTTCGTGTTGCCTGCCTGTTTGAAGACGTTCGGTTGCCCGTCAAAGATTGTTTTGCTGGTCGCCGGCTTCGTGCCATTCACAAAGACGGTTCCGGGAAGCTGGAAGTTAGTAGGGAACGTGCCTCCGTTTCCAATGCTGAAGGGCAGCCCGCTCGACCACCGGCCCAGACCGGTGAGTTGCCAACCGCCAAGGAGGGCGTCTCCCAACCGGCCCCAATTTGTTCCGAAAGACTTCCCTTTTCCAATCGGCAATTCATAAACCCAGTTGGAATTAATCTGGTGGCGTGCGTCGAAATCGGAATCCCCTTTCAGTTGCTGCGGCGCCCAACTGTTGATGATAGCGCTCAAGCCCCCATACCCAGGCACGCGTTCAGCATCGGATCCCTCGTCGATCGAGTGCGACAGGCTGTAGTTGAAGTCAAATTGCAACCCGTGGCGCTCGCGACTGCGGATCACCAACTGAGCGGCATGATAACTGCTGTTACCGATGCTGGACCATGCGTACAGCGCAGTATACTGCGGGTTGAAAAAAGCAAACGGCGTCTGTTGTCCGTTGATCGTCGCACAGGCAGGGATGCAGTTGGTATCGAAGATGTTCAGCGCATTCGTTTCGCCGAACGTACCGGCTCCAATATTGCACGAGTACAGCTCATACATCGACTGAGTAGCCGTGGGATTAGCGGGAGGAGTTCCCGCTCCACAGTAGCCTAGAATCGAGCTTGTATCGACGCCCGTTGCGCCGGGGAACATGTTCTCCCAATAAGGAATCTTCGCCAAGCTATTGACGTTGGCCTTGGCATAGAAAGCCTTGGAGAACATCGTCGCAGCGGTGAAGTAATCCGTGTGAGACTTGGTATCCACCAGATCGAGAGGCATCGCCATGTCGCGCTGCTGGAGCAATCGGCGACCCAGCCGCCCTACGTAGGCAGCTTCCACCGTGAATCCGCCGGGAAGCTCCCTTGTAAACGAGAAGTCCATGGTCTGCGAATACGGGGTCCTGAGACGGTCGTCCAGCCCAAGGGCGATTTGCTGAAACTCGTTACCTGCCGTGCTGACGGGAGGCGTCGCTGGGAAACCTCCGGTGGGCGGAGGCTGGAGGAGAATTCCATCCGGGCTGGAAGTGGGAATGTTGTGAGCCCCGCTGTATCGAGCCCCTCCATCAACGGTTTGGATCGATGCGGCGTTCGTAATCGCCGTAGTGAGCCCGAATGTTCCGTTCTGGTCAAACGTATTCACCAAGCTCTGGCCAAAGTGGTCGTAAACAATTCCGAAGCCGCCGCGAATCGAGGACTTGCCGGGGCCTCCGAAAAGCCGATGCCAGATACCGTCATTCATCCCGGGTGAATAGGCAAAAGCCAGACGCGGTCCCACATCTTTGTAATCGTACGGCCAGTACGGTTTCTTGCCGTTCGCTTGACCCGAGAGGTCAAAGCTGAATATCTGGTCAAAGACCTGCCCTTGCAGCATATCTGTTGCGCGCTGGGTGAAGAAGTTATTCACGTTAATGTTGGGCGCGGCCTGGGTTCCCGAGGTTTCGTAAGGAGGTTCTAGAAAGGTATAACGCAAACCCGCCGTCAGCGTCAGGTTTGGTTTAACGTGCCACGCGTCCTGGACGTAGCTTTCATATTCCCAAGAGCGGAAGTGTCGCGCCACTGGTGTTCCTTCGGGTAAAACGGAACCGGTCTTTGTCCGATTGTAGCTGCCTGTTACCTGGCTGATGATGCCGACAAGATCGATCGCGGCATTGTTGTAAACCTGGATGTTGTTCGGGTCAACAGCGGCGAACCCGAAGCAGGCCGGATTAAGGCTTTGTTTTGGCCCCGGTGCGCAGTCGCCATTCACGTTGGCCGGCGCGGCAGCCAGGAAGAGCGGATTGGCCAACGCTTCGTTGAACGAGGTCGTGTTTGACGCGCGAATATTGTTGATCTGCCGGATATTTCCCCCGAACTGCAAGGTATGTTTCCCCTTGATCCACGTTAGATCGTCCACCCAGTTGTGCACTGGCACCTGGTTATTCTGGGTGGGGGCGGCAGCCGTGGCGGTGGCGCCATTCGTGGCCAAAGGAATCAAGTCGTCGATGAAGCGCAATTCGACAGTAGGCTGCGTCTGTTGTCCCGCATTGGAGAACGCGAATCGCGTATAACCGTAACGGAAGCTATTAATGAGCGTATTGCTGATGGTTGCGTTATACGATGCGGCAATCGATCGGCTGTTGTTATGCTGAGTGATTGACGGCGGTTGACCGGGAAACTGCGGTGCAAAATCACTTGTGTCTTGTTGCAAATTACCGCGGACAAAGAGACGCTGAGTTCCGCTCTGATTCAGGTTGTAATCCAGTTTGGCAATCGTGGTATTCAAACGCGCCGGATTAGGAGCCGCGAAGGTAAAGCAAGCGAAATTGAACCCATCCGCATCCGCGCATCCGCCGGTCGAGTTCGCGGCCGGATACTGATTCAACGCTGCAACAACCAGTGGATCGGGACCCGGTCCGAGCGGGCAGGTGCCATTTGCCCTGCAGTTAGGATCCGTGCTGGCGATTTGCGCCGAAGTCAAGGTCGTCGTGCCGCCGCTCACGTTGGGATAGGCGATCATGCCGGCACGCAACGTATTCGCTGGAACGTTGCGGGCTACCTCCGCGGTCTCGTTGGTTCTTTGACCTTCATAAGTGCCAAAGAAAAAAAGACGGTTCTTGAGGATCGGCCCGCCCACTGATCCACCGTATGTGTTGCGAACCAGGTGCGTCGGCTGATTTGGCAGACCCGAAAGCAATTCGGACTGTTTGTTGAACCAGTCATTAGCCTCGCCGACATTGTTGCGATTGTATTCGTAGAGTGAACCGTGGAATATGTTTGTTCCGCTCTTGGTCACCAGGTCAATCTGCCCGCCGGAGGAACGTCCTTCATCGGCATTTCCCCCCAACGTTGTCACACGAAATTCCTCTACTGAATCCAGGGTGGAGCGCACAGCTCCGGTGAAATCCTTCCCGGTAACTTGATCATTGTCATCCACTCCATCAAGAGTAATGTTTGCTTGGTCGCTGCGCCCTCCATTCATTGCGCCGTTGCGTGTGTCGATGACATTGTTCGTGTTATCCACTTGGCGACCGATATAGAACGCTCCGGGCTGAAGGGACAAAATTTCATTCGGGTTTCGACCCTCGAACGGAAGGTCGAGCACCTGTTTGTTATCGAAGGTGTTGCCCAAAGTGGCGTCCGTCGTATTTACCAGCGGCGCCTCCCCCGTTACTTCCAAGGTGACAGTCTGCCCCGCCACTTGCATGGCGACGTTCAACGTAGCGGGCGTGCTGACCAGGAGGACTAAATGATTCTCGACAAACGTCGCGAATCCGCTTACCGAGGCCGTTACCGTGTAGGTGCCTGGGGACAACTGTAAGAATTGATACCCGCCCTGGCTGTCCGATTTACTGGTCTGGGAGAATCCAGTCTCAGAGTTACTAAGAACTACGGTAGCTCCGGGCATAACGGCTCCCTTTACATCTGTGATGGTGCCGCGGAGTGACGTGGTCGCCGACTGGGCGAAGCCCGAGACTTGGAGGATGAGAAGGAACGCAGCCAACAGGGTAACTACACGTACGCCAGAGCGCATAAAGCCCCCTTCACAAATGACTAACATTAGTTTTTCCCAGGAAATAGCGATACGGTTGAGACCCTGGGGACCTGATGGGGGCCTATTGTGCAACTATCAGGCCATAATGTTCAACTTGAATCTCCAATACCTTCGGCGGTCCTAAAACGTTTAAATACGCCTTTTCACATATGCCGTTCCAGATTTGGGAGGCTGTTTATGCGGCTTTTTGCTCATTCCGATTTGATTTGCCGATGAAGAGCGCCGCCGCTGCTACTATGACCACGGGATAGCATTCTAGGGTATAGCGGGGCTCCGGATTCTCAAGAGTTCCCAGGAAGAGCGAGCGCAGCGCTACAAATAAAGCAAACAGTCCGGCAGCGGAGAGTGCTCGCAAGCGGAGCATTCCGTTGGCGGCCGCTCCCACATAGATTAGGTTCACCAAGCCAAAGACGATGCTTACCGCGAGATACGGCGGATCGTCATTGAACTCCCACCAGCGCGGGTCAGAAGGCAACAGCTCGGTCCGCGGACGCAGCCACATGTCTGCAATGCGCAAAGCCGGAAGCCAAACGTAGTAGCGCAACGGTATTGAACGAATGCGTGCCGCGCCCAACGCGGCGAAGCGGGCATCAAGTTCGGGAGTTACTTCATGATCCCGATTGTAGTCGTCAAACAGTTGCGCCGTTTCCTGGAACTGCTCGGTTGAATCAAAGGCCCGCCGTGGCAGGCGTGTGATAGCGATGGATTCGCCGGGCACATTCCAGTAAATTTCCTGAACGGAGGCCGAATCGGCGATCCAAGTTTTGGTCCAACGATTGAATCCTGCCATCACGAGCTCGTCGGAGTCGTTGGCATAGCGCGGAGCGAGGGGCTGAAAGCGATGCAAAGTATGCAGATTACGCACCGTCCATGGGACAAGCGGTGCGATAGCGCCGAGAGCCAGAAAAATTGCCGAACGAACGATCGGAAACAGGCGTGGCATAGAGGTTGATTTTATTGTTCGCCGCGCCCACCAGCGTCGCAGGAAAAGCAAGAACAAGTAAACTGCTGTGGCGGCGAACAAAATGCCACCGTCTGGTCGCAGCAGGATGCACGCCGCAATCGAAAACCCGCAGGCGAGCCATGTGGCTGACGCCGTGGCAGGGCTGGGGCTGATGCTGCTGAGACTTGCAACTCCGCGTGCGGCCAAATCTAAGGCCAACGCTGTAAAGAAAACCTCGAGCGTCTCAGTGAGGGCAGCGGCCGCATAGTTTGCCAGAAACGGACAAAGGGCGGCCAGCAGGAACGCCGCCTTTGTCGCACGCTCGGAGAGCATGCTGCGCGCGAGATCCGCGATCAGAAAGCACGTTCCGAGATCGAACAGAACCTGAATCAGTAAGACTGCGCGGAAATTATTCGTTCCGAAAAGGGCGAAAATTGCCGCGAGAAATGCCGGATACCCGGGAAGGCGCGACAGAGTCGGCATGACCGAGCCGGAATCGGTGATGCCGTACACGCCATGCTGCAGCCAGTTCTCGGCAATATCGGCATAGAGCCGCGAATCATCGACGACTGCGGGAAAGCGAAACACAAAGAGCAGCCGTAGCGCGAGCGCCGCCAGGCTTGCACCAAGAAAGAACCGAGCATTCTTCCGCGCCAGTTCCAGCACGCTGAGAATATACCCGTTTGCGGTCATCCCGGAGCTGGGAAAATGCATCTCAAGAGGTAAGATTGTTGCCTCTACCCTGTTCTTTCCTGTGTCTTGCGCGGTGCAGTGGAGAATTGACCATCCAGTGCGCGCGGCATACGATAAACGGTTAGCCCTTCATGCCTGAACCCGTTTTTTACGATCCGCAACGAGCCCGCTGGAAGCGCCTCAGACGCATGGTCGACATTTTGGTCGCAGCGTTATCCGCTTTGATTATTTTCTTCGTTTACACCACGCTGGGAGACGAGCGCCTGCCCGAGCTGCTGTTTTCTCCCCAGAAGCGCGCCTTTAAGGCATTGAAGGAAAATGAGAAAGAGAAGGCGCGCGAGCGCCAGAAGAAGCTGGCCAGCCGGTCCCACCGAAAGTCGAAGCTGGCTGCGTCCGAAGTAAAGTTGAACCAGGAAGAAGGTATCCGTGCAGCATTCTATGTTCCCTGGGACGCTGCCAGTTTTTCTTCCCTTCGCGATTACTCCCGCCAGATCGACCTCCTGTATCCAGACTGGCTCCATGTGCTCACTTCCGATGGCCGTCTACAGGGAGTGGATGACCAGACCAACAAGTTCTTCGACGTGGTGCAAAACAATCGCGTCCGGTCGGTCGACGACCGGGTAATGCCCTTTCTCAAAGCGGAAGACGACAGCATGGAAGTCTTCCCCATGGTGAACAACTTCGACGGTACCGAGTGGGCGGGAGGCATCACAGACTTTCTGAATAGTCCAAGCGCACGCGCGCGCTTCCGCCAACAGATCGGGATGTTTCTCGTCTCAGACCGTTTTCGCGGCCTGATGATAGATTTTGAAGCCTTCCCGAAAGTAGGCCAGCCCGGCTACCTTGCGCTTTTGAATGAACTCTCCGAGGATTTGCACGCTCGCGGAATGAAGCTCTACGTCAGCGTTCCGGCGCACAATGAGGAATTCGATTACGCCGCCATCTCTGCGCCCGCAGACGGCGTCGTGGTGATGAATTATGACGAACATTATCCTGGCGCCGCATCGGGACCAGTCGCGTCCGAGGATTGGTTCGTCGACAACCTGAACTTCGCCGTGAAGGCCATTCCGCGAGAGAAGATCATCTGTGCGATCGCTAACTACGGCTATGACTGGGTGCTAAAACCGAAGAAGGGGAAGCTGCCGCCCGATGCCAAAGACCACAGCGTTTCTGTGCAGGAAGCCTGGTTGGCTGCGCGCGATTCCGACGAAGATGTCACCTTCGATGACGATGCGCTGAATCCTCATTTCAGTTATCTGGATGAGAAGAGTCTCCGTCACGACGTTTGGTTTCTGGATGCGGTGACCGCGTTGAATCATATGCGGGCGGCGCAGACGCTGGGCATTCAGACTTTCGCTCTGTGGCGGCTGGGTGGCGAGGATCGCTCGCTATGGCATGTATGGGATATTCCCGGCGACGCTGGAGCTGCCGATAAGCTGCGCGACGTTCCTCCCGGCCAGGATGTGGACATGGAGGGCCAGGGCGAAATCTTGCGCATTGAGGACCGCCCCACTCACGGAACCCGCGACCTTACGATCGACGCCAACACCAAGCAGATTACCGACGAAAATTTTCAGTCGCTGCCGGAGCCTTATCGGGTGGGGCGCTACGGCTACAGTCCCAACAAAGTGGCGCTCACCTTCGACGACGGGCCCGATCCGGAGTGGACACCAAAGATTCTTGACGTCCTCCAGAGGGAGCACGCGACGGCGACGTTTTTTCTGATCGGAATTCAGACCGATCGCTTCGCGGGCCTTGCCAAACGTATTTATAACGAGGGCCATACGATCGGGAATCACACATTTACCCATCCGGACGTCAGCAATATTTCGCAAAAGCACTTGAAGGTGGAATTGAATCTCACGGAGCGGCTCTTCGCCAGCCTGGTCGGAGTTCGTGCCACGCTGTTGCGCCCGCCGTATGCCATCGATGAGGAACCGGACACCGCCGACCAAGTACGGCCCCTCGAGTTCGCACAGGACATGGGCTACATCACTGTCGGCAACCGGATTGACCCCAACGACTGGAGCGACAACGTGCGCACGGGGAATAGCGACAAGCCGCGACGGAATACCGCGGAGGACATCGCTGCCTATGTTCTGGCCCATCTGCCGCCCTGCGGACCAGACGATCTGCATTGCGGCAACATCGTGCTTCTGCACGACGGAGGCGGAAACCGCGCGGAAACTGTGCGCGCCCTACCGATGATTATTCAGGGTATTCGCGCTCGCGGCCTTGAGATTGCGCCCGTCTACGACTTGCTCGGCAAAACGCGGGCCGACGTAATGGCTCCGCTGCCCACCGGCCAACTCTGGGCTGCGCGCCTTGACCGGCTTGGCTTCTGGCTCTTCGACGCCGTCATCATGGGGATCACTTGGATCTTTTTCCTCGGCGACATTCTCATGACGGGGCGGCTGTTATTCATCGGCGCGGCTGCGATTTACGACCGCCTGCAAGAAAAGATTTTCGGCCGGCCGGCCGAAGTGGCTTCGTACAGACCTAAAGTTGCGGTACTGATCCCAGCCTACAACGAAGAGAAAGTGATTGTGCGCACCGTGCGGGCGTCGCTTAATTCCGACTATTCCAATCTGCGCGTAATCGTGATCGACGACGGCTCGCGAGATCGTACGCTGGAGGTCGCACGCTCTGCCTTCGCCAGAGAGGAGGCTGCTGGAAGCGTGCTGATCCTTGCCAAGAGCAACGCCGGCAAGGCCGCCGCCCTCAACTTTGGTATCGAACATATTCGGGATGCCGAGCTTTTTGTCGGCATCGATGCCGACACCATCATCGCGGGCGACGCCATCTCGCGTTTGGTACCGCACTTTATCAATCCGAGAGTCGGCGCTATCGCAGGGAACGCCAAAGTGGGGAACCGCGTAAATCTATGGACGCGCTGGCAGGCTCTCGAATACATCACCAGCCAGAACTTCGAGCGCCGCGCATTGGACGTGCTGGGCGCGGTCAGCGTGGTGCCGGGTGCGATTGGCGCGTGGCGCGTTTCCGCCGTGCGGGAAGCGGGCGGCTACCAGCTTGACACCGTCGCCGAAGACGCCGATCTCACCATGGCTCTGTTGCGTCGCGGCTATCGCGTCGAATATGAAGACATGGCATTGGCCTACACGGAAGCGCCGACCAACGCGAATGGCCTGATGCGCCAGCGTTTTCGCTGGTCTTTCGGCATTCTGCAGGCCGTGTATAAGCACAGCGCTGTATTTGCGCGCAAAGGGGCGCTGGGTTTTGTGGCACTGCCGAACATCGTGATCTTCCAGATTCTTCTGCCGCTGGTGTCGCCACTGATCGATATTATGTTCGCCGTCGGAGCGATATGGTACTTCATTCAGAAACATTTCCATCCTGACTCGACCGACCCTGCCAGCTTTCATGAACTGGTGGCGTTTTTCTTTGCATTTCTCGTGATTGACTTCCTGGCATCCGCGCTCGCGTTCGCGCTGGAACGTCGCCGCCCCGACGATAAAGAAGATGTCTGGCTGTTAAGTCAGGTCTGGTTGCAGCGCTTCGCCTACCGGCAGGTATTTTCGGTGGTCCTGTTCAAGACGCTAAAGCGCGCACTGGAAGGCCGCAGGTTTGCGTGGGATAAGTTGGAGCGCACCGCCGCGGTGAGTTATGTGCCTTCGGAGAACCGGGACTCGGTGAATGTGCCGTAGGCGCCAGCTAATCATCCGCGGACAGGACCGACATTTTGGTTCTTGCCGTTTCGTCACTGGTTTTTCGTTCTCGCTGCGGTTATGGAGTGATGGAAAATATTAGGCCATCCTTATGAGCACCGGCACCGGCTGGACCGTACAGAAGCCAGTCTTTGCCGAACGTGAGACCTCCTGGACCAGCTCCGTTCTTGCCGCCGGTAAAGCGATGCAGAATTGTTTCTTTCCATTCTGCAGGCTGAGCGGTTGGTGGCGACAACCGGAACACAACACCGCAGCCGGTTCCGTCGCCGCAGCTAGGATCACCGCCAAACGCCGTCGTTCCGTACAGATTGCCAGCTGCGTCCAACGTCAATGCTCGTTCGGGATAGCCGCCATCGGTCCCGCCGCTAAAGGAATAGAGCACGGCATGGGTCCAAGGACCGCTCGGGGTCGGCGTCAACTCGAAAACTGTCCCGCAGGCTACGCCGAAGCAGTTTGGGCTCCCGCTGCCGCCGTAATTGGTCATGCCGTAGAGGTTGCCGTACTTGTCGAACACAACCTCAGCTTGGGGATCGGCTCCGTCATCCTTGCCGGCGAACGCATAAAGAACGGTGTGGATCCAATGCGATCCATGCTCGGGCGGAGTCAATCGGAAGACAGTGCCCGACGGACCTCCGCTGAACTGAAACGTCGTTCCGTAGAGCGCCCCTTGCGGGCCGAGCGTCACACCGCCGGAAGTCCCGCCGCCGCCCTCGAAAGTGCCTGAGAAACTGAATAGCACGTTTTCGCTCCACACGCCGCCGGCTTGCGTGGGAGGAGAGAGCTTGAACACGCCGCCACATCCACCGGCACATGCTCCAGTGCCTCCGGATACTGTTGTGCCGTACAGATTTCCCGCCTCGTCAATCGCCAGCCGCGCTTCAGGCGAACTTAACCCCGCCCCTCCGAAGGCATAAAGCAGCGAGTAGATCCAGGCTCCGCCCTTAGCGGCCGGTGGTGACAATTCAAACGCCACTCCGGCTCCCTGCGGTCCGCCCAGCCAGGTGGTCCCATACAGGTTGCCCGCCGAATCCATCACTAGGCCCGCCAAGGGTCCGATCCCGCTGTCGAGCCCCTTGTAAGAGAAGGTGTGGAGGATGGTTTCAGTCCACGCGCCACCCAGCGGTGTCGGGGGCGACAGCTCATACACTGTTCCCGCACCAGCCGATCCGCCTCCGTTGAAAGTGGTGCCATACAAATTAGCTGTGCGGTCGACGATTAGATCGTTCGGACCGATGCCGTCATTCCCGCCTTGGAAGTTGTAAATGACCCGCTCCGTCGCAAATGCGCTGCTTGCGAAGATAACGACCGCCCCCAGTGCAAAGGCCACGGCCAGCGTCGTGGGAAAAAAGTTGGGAGATTTGAGATTCCAGAAATGAAGATTTTCGTAGAGCTTCATCGCGATTACCTCCTGTGAAACCGGATGGGACTCGAGCCTGGCGGCTCGATTGTCAAAGCGAGCGTCCCCGAGCTTGGCACGCAGACTTAGGCCCTGCGAGAGACTGTTGGATCATAACTCTGCGGCCCCGATTTGGTCGATAACAGCAGAATTATTGACAATCCACTAACAAACCACCTTGAGCCCAAGGGAGCCGGGTTTTGTTGCATCGTCGCACCGCACACCTAGAGACCACCCTATTTTCCGCCTATCGAAACAGCAGTCCCGCGAATTCCGCCAGATTTCTCCGCCACACCATCCAACTGTGCCTCCCTGGCGTCTCGATCCCGGTCGCCTTCACTCCTTTGGTTTTGAGCCATTCCCGCAGGTTGCGATTGACCGTGATCAGGCGATCCTCGGTTCCACACGCGATCCACAAGAGATGCAGTTGCTGGTTCGCTTTGGCATCGAGCGACGGGAAGTCTTTCTGAAAGTCGTCGGGAATACCGCCAGAGCTGAAAGCGCCGACCCAGGAAAACTTGTCGAGATTGTTCAGCCCGGTGAGCAGCGACTCCGAGCCGCCCATAGATAAGCCGGCAATTGCCCGCGCGTTGCGATCTTTCGTGATCCGGTATTCGTTCTCCACTTGAGGCGTGACTTCCGTGAGCAGAGCCTGGGTGAACTTCGCAAAGTTGCGATCCCGCAGCTCGGTATTGCTCCACGCATCCCCTGCCAGCCGCACGAATTCCATGGTGCCGTACCCCAAGGGCATCACCACGATCATCGGCTTGGCTTGGCCCTGAGCGATGAGATTGTCGAGGATCACGTTCGCGCGCCCGACCGCTGTCCATCCGCTGGCATCGTCGCTGAAGCCGTGCAGGAGATAGAGCACTGGATAAGTCTTCTTCGCGGCCCGATTGTAGCCCGGTGGCGTGTACACGTAATAATCGCGGTCATCCTCCGCAACCGCAGAGTGATAGAAGTGATGATGATCTCACCATGCGGGACATCGTTGAGTTCCCAAGGCAGAGTGGGTGGACCTGGAACATGGACAGAATTTTCCGGAGAGATCAGATTCGGAACAAGCGAGGGGTTAGAGGCATCGAGCGATCGGGCGCCATCGGCAATGAAGGAATATCCGTAGTAGTCCGGTGGCAGCCGTGCGGTGGTAACGGTCCAAACACCCTGATCATCTTTCTCGATGGACACAGGGTCCGCGCCTTCTCGCTCAAGCTTCACGTCCAGCGCGTTCGGGGCAAGGAAACGGAAGGTAACGCGATCGTCCGAATGCACTTCAGGCGAGACCAGCCGCGAGGGCGGAGCCGGTGCAGGTTTAACCTGTGCAATGGCAATGCCTGTGAGGATCGAAAGGGTGAGGAAATACGAATGAAGCAGAGATGGGAGAAAGCTCATCGGCTCATCCTCGATTGAGTGGAATTTGCTAGTGTAGCCGAACATCAGCGGGAGTGAGCTGAGAATAGCGGCTGCTAAGAGTGGCCTGCGCCTTCGGCAACTTCCAGGCGGGTCTCAGCCTTATGCAGCGCATTCAGCGAGCGTTCGACATCGACATTCGTGTCGCCACTGGTGAGCCGCTCCTCGGCCCGCTCTTTGGCTTTGCGCGCACGTTCCACATCGATTTCGGAGGGGCGTTCGGCCGTTTCGGCGAGAATCGTTACTTTGTCGGGCAGCACTTCTGCGAATCCCCAGGCCACCGCCAGCCGCTGCTGCTCGGCGCCGGACCGGTATGAGATTTCGCCGACCGCGAGTTCGGTGATAAGCGGCGCGTGCCCGGGAAGGACGCCGAGATATCCATTCTTGCCCGGAATCTGAACTTCTTCCGCCGTCGTGTCGACGACTTTCTTTTCCGGCGTGACGATCTCGAGTTTGAAAGTATCTGCCATGCGAAATATGGCCTCGGGGCTTCGGACCTCGACCTCAGTGAAAAACATTTGCCCGCCGAGGTCTGCTGGTTACGCGGCTGCCTTCATCTTCTCTGCCGCTTCCAGCACTTCTTCAATCGGGCCCTTCATGTAAAAGGCCTGCTCGGGGATGTCGTCGTATTTGCCATCGACAATCGCCTTGAAGCCTTTTACCGTGTCGGCAATCTTTACGTACCGTCCTGCGGCGCCGGTGAACTGCTCGGCGACGTGGAACGGCTGAGACAGGAAGCGTTGAATCTTGCGCGCGCGTGCCACGGTGAGTTTTTGGTCTTCGCTCAACTCATCGATACCCAGGATCGCGATGATGTCCTGCAGATCCTTATAGGTCTGCAGCGTCTTCTTTACCGACTGCGCAACATCGTAATGTTCCTGGCCAACGATGCGCGCATCGAGAATGCGCGAGGTGGAAGCCAGGGGATCAACGGCGGGATAAATTCCGATCTCGGTCAGGGCGCGCGAAAGTACAGTGGTCGCGTCGAGGTGAGCAAAGGTCGTCGCCGGTGCGGGATCGGTCAAGTCATCGGCGGGCACGTAGATCGCCTGCACCGAAGTGACCGAGCCTTTCTTAGTGGACGTAATGCGTTCCTGCAGTTCGCCCATCTCCGTTGCAAGATTCGGTTGATAGCCGACGGCGCTCGGCATGCGGCCAAGCAACGCGGAAACTTCAGAACCCGCCTGGGTGAAACGAAAAATATTGTCGATGAAGAGCAACGTGTCCGCTCCCTCGGCATCGCGGAAATATTCCGCAACGGTGAGTCCGGTAAGCGCCACACGCAAACGAGCGCCGGGAGGCTCCGTCATCTGTCCGTAAATTAACGACGCCTTCGAATGCGCTGGATCGCCCGGCTTGATTACGCCGGACTCCGTCATCTCA
>Ga0185299_10003055_pt1 | contig 23512 bp, 20 predicted proteins | sample PaiPotPPA55metaG_FD_128002 | JGI IMG/M metagenome (GOLD analysis project Ga0185299, IMG submission 128002) | Iron sulfur acid spring bacterial and archeal communities from Banff, Canada, to study Microbial Dark Matter (Phase II) - Paint Pots PPA... ... | reverse complement strand
GCAGGTGATTAACGAAGCTCTCCGCTGCTACCAAGGAGGCCAATGACATTTACAGCAGCTTCTGGAGGGTTGGTGGGTGTGGCTTCCGTTGAGATCCTTCGAGCATCCTTGTCGGATGCTCTCAGGATGACAGGGTGGATGACAGGGTTATGCGAGGGTTGCAAACTAGCGGTAGAGAAAAATGTCCCGCTCCAGCAGGTGATTAACGAAGCTCTCCGCCGCTACCAAGGAGGCCAATGACATTTACAGCAGCTTCTGGAGGGTTGGTGGGTGTGGCTTCCGTTGAGATCCTTCGAGCATCCTTGTCGGATGCTCTCAGGATGACAGGGTTATGCGAGGGTTGCGGGAAGGACGCTTGGCAAGGTGCCAAAGCTTAAAAAATGCCACCAACAAAACCAAAATATTATCTGACTACGCCGATCTACTACACGAACGGCCTCCCACACATCGGCCACACGTACTCGACGATCGTGTGCGACGCCATTCGCCGCTACAAGCGCATGCTCGGCTACGAGGTCATCCTCACGACCGGCACCGACGAACACGGCGTCAACGTCGAGCGCAGCGCCAAAAAAGCGGGCGTGCCGGAATCCGAATTCGTAGCCAAAATGGCCGCTGAATGGAAAGCGCTCTGGGATGAACTGGGCATTCAGGGCGACGAATTCATCCGCACCACGGAAGTCCGCCACGCGCGCACGGTCCAATGGTTGTTCAAACTCTGCCGCGAAAATGGCTACATCTATCCCGGCCATTACAGCGGCCAATACTGCATTTACGACAACTCGTACGTCGACGTGAAGCCTGGAGAGCCCTGCCCCGATTGCGGCCGGCCGACGGAAACCGTCACGGAAGCAAACTATTTCTTCAAACTTTCCGCGTTCCAAAACGTCCTGCTCGATTTCTACAAAAAGAATCCCAACTTCATTCAACCGGAAGCCCGCCGCAATGAAGTATTAGCCTTCGTCGAAGGCGGCCTGCGCGATCTCAGCATCACGCGCACCTCCGTCCGGTGGGGCATTCCGGTCCCCGGCGAGGAGCCCCACGTCTTCTACGTCTGGTTCGACGCCCTTACCGCTTACCTCAGCGCCGTAGGTGGCCCGGAATATGAACGCCGTGGTTTCTGGCCTGCCGATCTCCATCTGGTTGGCAAGGAGATCATTCGTTTCCACGCGGTCATCTGGCCCGCGCTCCTGATGGCCGCCGGACTGCCGGTGCCGAAACAAATCTGGGCGCACGGCTGGCTATTGATGGACAGCGCCAAGATGAGCAAGTCGCTCGGCAACGTCGTGAAGCCGCGCCCCATCGTCAATGTCCTCGGCCTCGATGCGCTGCGTTACTACCTGCTGCGTGAAACGGTCTTTGGGCAGGACGGTAACTTCAGCTACGACTCGCTGGTCCAGCGCTATAACAGCGATCTGGCCAACGGTTTGGGCAATCTAGCCAGTCGCACCTCCGCTATGATCGCGAAAGATTGCGGCGGAAAAATTCCCAAGCCAGGTGCGCTTCAGCCGCAGGACAACGCGCTCGCCAAGCAAACTCAAGAAGCCATTGGAGATGTCTTGGAGCAATACAACAACCTCGGCTTCTCGAAAGCCCTCGAAGAAATCTGGTCGGTGATCGCAGCTACAGACAAATACCTGACCACCGAACAACCTTGGGCACTGAGCGACTCCGAAGCTGATCAGCAACGTCGCGCTACGATCCTTTGGACGACCTCGGAAGTCTTACGCGTAGTAACGGCCCTGACGCACCCAGTTCTGCCGGACAGCACAGCGAAAGTCTGGACCCTGTTGGGTCAACAGGGTCAGCTAGGCCATCTCGAACTCGAGGGCCTAAGCTGGGGCCAACTAAAACCCGGCACGACGCTAGGCAAGTCCCAGGCGCTGTTCCCACGCATCGACAAATCCGAAGCGATAGAGAGGATGGAGACCATGGAGAAGGAAGAACAGCAGAAACCGCACCCAAGTGCAGTAGTCACGCCGGCCGCGGCACCCGCAACGACGCCGGCAGCAACAGGCGCAGCGTCTGCAGCCGGTGCGGCCGTCGCGCCCGAAGGCGTCCAGAAAATCGGCATCGAAGATTTCGCCAAAGTGGAAATGCGCGTAGGCCAGGTGAAGACCGCCGAGCGCATCGTAGGCGCAGACAAACTCCTGAAGCTGACGGTAGACATCGGCACCGAAGTGCGCCAAATCTGCGCCGGCATAGCCCAATACTACGAGCCCGAATCCCTGGTCGGCCGCAAGGTGGTGGTGGTCGTGAATCTGGCCCCGCGCAAACTCCGCGGGGTCGAATCCAACGGCATGATCGTAGCCGCCTCGGTAGGCCCTGAAGGCCGCCCGGTCCTAGCCGGCTTCGCCGAAGAGGTGGAAGTTGGGGCGCGTCTGAAGTAGCACAGGCACTCCTGCCTGTGCACTCTGCAAGCTGCGTCCAGACGAAAGCGAGCTAGTACGTTGGCAGCAAACTAGCTCTGGATTACGAAAGCACAGGCAGGAGTGCCTGTGCTACCAAAACATGCAGCTCATCGACTCTCACGCCCACATCGACTTTCCTCAATTCGCCGACGACCGCGAAGCCATGCTAGACCGCGCCCGGGCCGCCGGCGTCGAAACGATTTTGGCTATCGGGTCGGGACCCGGTCCGGAAAAGCTGGACGCCGCCATCCCCTACGCTGAACAACACGACTGGATCTACGCCAGCATCGGCGTCCACCCGCACGAAGCGAAGTTGGCTACCCCCGACCATTTTCAACAGCTCACAGAGCTAGCCAAGCACCCCAAAGTCATCGCCTGGGGCGAAATCGGACTCGACTATTTTTACGATCACTCACCCCGCGACGTGCAAGACCGCGTTTTCCGCGACCAGCTGTCCCTGGCGCATCAGGCAAAGCTCCCTATCATTATTCATTGCCGCGATGCCTGGCCCGACACCCTCAAAGTCCTCGACGAGGCCTGGCGCCCGACTGGCCTCGGCGGCATCCTCCACTGCTTCACCAGCACCCTCGCAGATGCCCAGTGCGGCCTGGACATGGGCTTCCTGATCTCTTTTGCGGGCAATTCAACTTATCCGAAGGCATCAAACATTCGCGACGTTGCAAAAGCTCTGCCGCTCGAGAACATTTTGATCGAGACAGACTCTCCATTTCTCGCCCCGCAAGGCTATCGCGGCAAGCGCAACGAGCCCGCCTACGTGGCCGAAGTAGCAAAGGCCATCGGGAGTGTGAGAAACTTATCCGCTGAAGACATTGCTACCGCGACTGCTGCGAACTTCCGGCGTTTTTTCAAGCTGCGTTCTTCAGCTGGAAGTGGGCCTTGACGGAGCCTTGCCGAGCTTGCTGAAAGCGCAGGCCAAATAGTTCGGCTTTGAGTGGACTTTAAATAGATTGACGGCTGCGCGGTCGCACAGGATACTGTGCGCCTCGCTAGCACAACGTTGCTCATGCAGGCCAGGAGGAAGGCCATCGCGCTGCTCACAGCCAGGGAGATTTTCGATCTTGTCAGAGATGATCTCGTCCTCGTAGAAGACGAGCTGACGCGACAGAGCGCCACCGCCTTCGAGCCCGTCTCCGAAATCACCTCCTATCTCCTGGGTGGTGGCGGCAAACGCCTCCGCCCCGCGCTCCTCCTTCTCTCCGCACGTTACGCCGGACACCGCGGGCCTAGCGCGATCAAGCTCGCCGCCGTAGTCGAACTCCTGCACAGCGCCACGCTGATCCACGACGACGTAATCGACAGCGCCGACACCCGCCGCGGCCGTCCCTCCGCGAACTCTCGCTGGGGCAATCATCGCAGCGTCCTGGCAGGGGACTGGCTGTACATGCAGTCGTTCCAGATGGCGCTCGAAGAGCGCAACTTTCGCATTCTCGATGTGCTCATCGACCTGACCCAAAAAATGGTGGAAGGCGAGCTTCTGCAACTCGTAAAAATCGGACGCATGGACGTGACCGAGGACGACGCGATTCAACTGGCGACGTATAAGACGGCATGTCTATTTGGGGGCTGCGCGCGCCTGGGCGCGGTTCTAGGCGGCCTGGAAGGCGCTGACGAACTAGCCCTCGCCGAATACGGCCGCTATGCCGGGCTCGCGTTTCAACTGGTCGACGACCTCCTCGATTTCACCGCCTCCGCGCAACAACTGGGCAAGCCGGTACTCAGCGACCTCAAGGAAGGCAAGGTCACGCTTCCGCTGATCTACGCCATGGAAAACGGCCATCGCGATGCGCGCGAACTCGTGGCCCGTGTCCTGAAGGAAAAAGAATTCGACTCCGTGCGCCCAGAAACACTGGTGGCGTTAGTCCACGAATCCGGAGCGCTGGATCGAGTCCGCAACCTGGCCCACGACTATGCCAGCCGCGCCAAAGCCAGCCTGGACGGCCGCAACGACTCCGAATACGCCCGCGCGCTGCTCACTCTTCCCGATTTCATCCTGGAGCGAGAGAACTAGCCGCGCTGTACGTCATGCTTCCGTTCAAACTTGTTTACCACGAACGTTACGATCTCAACCTGGGAGCACACGTCTTTCCCTCGCAGAAATTCCGCTTAATCGCGGAGGCGCTCCTAGCGGAAGGCATCGCGACGACGGCGGACTTCCTCCGTCCCGAACCTGCCGGCGACGAAGACATCTTGCGGGTCCACACTGCCGACTGGGTCCGCAAACTGAAAACCGGCACGCTCACCGCCAGCGAGGTCATGAAGCTCGAAGTACCATACTCGCCCGAACTCGTCGAAGCCGTGTGGTTAGCCGCGGGCGGAACCATCCTCGCGGCCCAATCCGCACTGCGCGACGGATTCGGCGCCAACCTGGGCGGCGGATTCCATCACGCGTATCCAGGTCACGGCGAGGGCTTCTGCGCTATTCACGACGTAGCCGTTGCAATCCGCCGCTTGCAAGCTGACAAGGCCGTCCGCAAGGCGATGGTTGTCGACACCGACGTGCACCATGGCAACGGCACCGCCGCTATTTTTGCCGGCGACGAGTCGGTCTTCACGATTTCCATCCACCAGGAAAACAACTATCCGCCGCACAAGCCGCCTTCCAACATCGATCTGAACATGTGGGATCGCGCCGACGACGTGGAATATCTCGGTGAACTAATTCCCGTGGTGCAAAAATCGCTCGATGATTTCCGCCCCGACATCGTGTTCTACGTCGGTGGCGCCGACCCGTTTTGCGAAGACCAACTCGGCGGCCTGGCGCTCACGAAAAGAGGATTGAGCGAACGCGACCGCAAAGTCTTTGAAGAAGTCCGCCGGCGAGGTATTCCCGTCGCTACAACGCTGGCCGGCGGCTACGCGCGGCGCGTCGAAGACACCGTGCGCATCCACGTCAACACCATCCTGGCCGCCCGCGAAGTTGCACTTGCGTTTCCTGCCGCCAGCGCGGCCTCAAACTGATACACTCCCCGTCCTGAAATCTTCATTTCGAAACTGCTCAGGAGGGCGAATGTTTCTCCGGATCTCCAAATCTGTGCGCGTGCTCGCGGTCGCATGTTGTCTCGCAGCGATTGCCGCGGCGTCCTTTCGCTCGGCTCACGCCGGCGCGACTCCGTCCGGCAAGCACAAGGTCTATATCTCCGTCGATATGGAAGGCGTCGCCGGCACGGTCACCGCAGATCAGCTGGGGCCGACGGGATTCGAATACGAGAGGTTCCGGCGCTTCATGACCAACGAAGCCCTCGCCGCAGTGCAAGCCGCGAAACGCGCCGGCGCCACGGAAATCGTGGTGAGCGATTCCCACGGCAACGGAGAGAACCTGTTAATCGAATTGTTTCCCGCGGACGTCAAGATCGTGCGTTCGTGGCCGCGCCACGGGAGCATGATGGCGGGCCTGGACGCGAGCTTCGATGCGGCATTGTTCGTCGGCTATCACGCCTCCACCACCAATCCGCACGGCGTACGCGCACACACATTCTCAAGCGCGCATCTTGCCAAGGTCGCCCTGAATGGCAATGCGGTTACTGAGGGCGAGTTCAACGCCGCATACGCAGGAGCATTTGGCGTGCCCGTAATTTTCGCTTCGGGTGACGACGTCGCGATGGCCGAGCTGAAATCGCGTCTGGGCAACCTGGAAACGGTGGAGACAAAAAAAGCTTTGGGATTTCACTCCGCGGAGACTTTAACCCCAGAAGCGTCCAGTAACAGGATTCAGGCTGGTGCCGAAGCCGCATTCGCGCGCTTGCACGATTTCAAACCGTATGTCGTGAAACCGCCCATCACTCTAGAGGTTACTTTCAAGAATTACACCCCAGCCGAAATGCTCACCTATCTGCGGATTGTTGAGCGCGTGGACTCGCACACAATTCGATTCGTGGGGAAAGATATGGCGGAAGCCTCCGATTTTATCGATTTCGTGGATACCTACAGCGCGGACATGACGCCTTGAGCGGCGAGCACACGGCTGGAAGCGTAACGGCCCCCACGTCCCATCGGAGCTTAGGGTAAACGGAAAGCGGCCGCTACATCCCAGGCTTGTTAGCCGCCGTGGTCGGCTCCAGAGCTTGATGAATTGCGGCGGTTAGCGACTGCTGAAAGCTGTCTTCGCCATAGCCTTCGGCACGGTAAACGATTTTTCCGGCGCGATCGATGATGACTACTGTAGGGAAAGAGTTGACCGCGAAGAGCCGGTCCAGCCCATCGGCGAAGACGACTGTTGTTTGCGGCTTCACTTCCTTTACGTATGGCGGGACCAGCGTTTCGTCTTCGTCGCAGTCGGCGGCCAGAAACAGTACGCCCCGATTTTGCTGGAAGTCCATGGCGACGCGGTCGAACACCGGTTCCAGGGCGCGGCAGGGACCGCACCATGTGGCCCAGAAATTCACCACGAGAATCTTCCCTTTTTCGTTTGCAAGCGGAAGACTGGAACCGTCGGGCACACGGCGCAAAGTGAACTCGAACGGCTCCTTGGCACCGGCGTTTCGAGCCGCGTTCGATTTCGCCGGCAAGGCGGTCACTTCATCGTAGGTGTGGAGAACGTATTCACCCAGGCCATCATCGGAGCCGTGCGCCAGGCGCCACACATTGCCGAGTTTTCGGCGGATTTCACGGCGGTCGGGCGTGCTTTTTGTAGCGTCAGCCAGCGCGAACGCGCGAGCGTACTGTTGAATAGCTCGCGGCAGATCTTTATTTAGTTCGGCAATCTCGCCGAGTTTTTCCGCGGCTCCCGCGCTGGGATCGAACGCATAGCTGTCCTCGAAATCCTTTTGCGCCTTTGCAGTTTCATGAAGCTTCAAATACAACCGGCCGCGAAGCAGCAGGACGGTCATCCGGTCGTGGTTCTTGCTGGCTTCCCAATCTTCTTTCGAAATTTTCGGTGACTTCTCGTCGCTCCCGATATATTCCAAAACTCGAGTGGAGTAGCTGGTGGCGCGGCGAAGCCCGGCCTCGTCGCCGTTGCGCTCGAGCAATTGAATCGCGAGCAGGGTCATGGACATATCTTCGGGAGTCAGCGCGACGATACGCTCGGCGTAGTCGGCGGCGCGCGTCGTGTCGCGGAGTTGCAGCGTCGCTTCGACCAGGGCTCGATAGATTCGTACTCGCTGCGGCGCTTCCGGATATTTCTTCAGGAACGCTTCCAGGTTGCGGACCAGGGCGGCGCGATCGTTCCCCGCGGTATTGATGGCCTGCTGGAGTTCTTCGTCGGGCGAAGGAGGCTTTTGCGAGGGTTGCGCACCCTGTTTGGAAGGAGACTTGGCGGCTTTCGGGTCGTCGTCAAGGCTAGGCGCGCGGCTGGGACGCGTGGCGCCTAGCACGATGGTGACCGCGCAAGCCAGCGCCAGCGCTGTGTGCAGGAGAGGCATGAGCCTCTATCTTATGCAAATTTGCGCGTCCGCGCATGTCGCACACATTGAGGTCCACGGTCTGCAAACCGTGCCACGAGGATGCTCAGGATAACCAGGATTTCAAACGGTTTTGAAACGCCTCACGAAGCGCGCACGCGGATTTCGCCCGAGATGGTGTGGACTTCGACGCGGCCTCCGCCATTGCCCACGCGGGCGCGCAGGGAATGCTTGCCTTGCTCTTCGACCACGATCGGGACATCCGTTTTGATTTGGCCGGAGATGGCTTCGGCGGTCAGATGAAAGTTTGCGTTGGAAGGAACTCCGAGTTCCACTACGCCTGAGACGGTTTTCAGATCCCAGTAGCTGCTCTCGCTGGGATTGCCTTGCACGTCCACGCGCCCGGAGGCGGCGTGGGCTTTGACGTCGCGTGTAGCGCCTTGCACCTCCACGGTGCCGCTGGCGGTGTCCGCGTCCACGCGCCCACCTGGCCCGGAGATTTGCGTTGTGCCGGACAGCGCGCTGATTCTCACGTCTCCCTTGATCTTCGCGACCGTGACCCTTCCCGACGCACTGGAGGCGCGGAGGTCGTCGCCGATATTTTGCGCGTCGATCGAACCACTGAGCGTCGTGAGTTGCGTCTGACGGTCGATATGATCCACACGGATGGAGCCGGACGCGGAATTGACTTTCACGGGGCCGCGCACGTTGACGATGGTCTGCGATCCGGAAGCGACCGACGTATCGACCTCCGTGTCGTGCGGAACCTCGATGACGTAGGAGATCGAAACGTTGTGCACGCGGCTGATGTCCTTGCCAATGCGGATGGTGTCGCCTCTTTGCTCGATCGGGGGATTCTTCACCACTTCGTCCAGCCGCTGTTGCGGGTTGCCAAAACCCATGCCGGAGGAACGCACCTGCGCATGTACGTGGACCTGGTTGTCGCCGCTACCCGTGATGGAAACGTCGCCGGAAGCGTTGGTGAGTTCCAGGCGAATCGGAGCGGTGACGGTGAGCGTTCGATCAAAGCTGCCAGTGACGGAAGGGCCCGCGGCGCAGCCAGAGCCGCCGAAAGATGCGAGCGCCAATACAAGCGGTCCCGCAAGATGTTGACGCATCGTTCCTCCACTGCAGTGAACCGGATCAGACGAACCGAGACGAGCGCTATGCAGGCGCCGGGCTTTAGCCCGGCGAACCGCGCTCTAACGGCTCAGACAAAGATACGCATGGTGAGCAGATTATGTTCCGGCAACGCCGCTCGCTCAAGCCTGTTCTCGGGGCGAAAGGGTCTCGTTAAGGGAACCTTGCCGATATCCTTCGAGATCGAGTGACACGTACGCGAAGCCGGCGGCTTTCAGCTCCTTCGCGATCGTAGCGGCCGTATCGGGAGAAAGCGCGCGCGGCATCTCGTCTGGCGCGATTTCGACGCGGGCAAGTTTGTCGTGCAGGCGCACGCGAAATTGGCGGAAGCCGAGCGCGCGCAGTGCCGCTTCCCCTCGCTCGACCAGCGCTAACCGCTCGGGCGTCACTTCGGTTCCGTAAGGTACGCGCGAAGCAAGGCAAGCGGATGCGGGGCGGTCCCACGTCGGCAAGCCGGCACGCTGCGAGAGCGCACGGATTTCGGACTTGCGCATCCCGGCGTCCAGCAGTGGAGCGAGTACGCGATGTTCTTTGGCCGCGCGATGGCCGGGGCGAAAGTCGAGCGTGTCGTCCGCGTTCACGCCGTAGGCCGTAGCGGTGAAGCGGCGCTGTAGAGCCAGCGCGTCAAGGACCGAAAAGAGTTCGTCCTTGCAATAAAAGCAACGATCCGCAGCATTGGCGCGGTAAGCGGGGTTTTCCATCTCGCGAGTTTCGACGAATTGGTGAAGGATGTTCTGCGCACGGACAAAGTCTTCGACGATATTGCGGTCATGCGCGGAGTAGCTGGGCGAGAGTGCGGTGACCGAAAGGGCGCGTGTACCGAGCGCACGCTGCGCGGCCCAGGCGAGGTAAGCGGAATCGGCGCCGCCGGAAAGAGCGACGATCAGAGAAGGAATTTCGGCCAGCTTTTCGAGAAGTTGGCGCTCCTTTTCTTCGGCGGTTTCCGGGGAGGATTCCCCTGTACGAATTCGGATGAAGGCGGCCATTTCTGTTGTGAGTATAGCGCAAAGCCAGTCGGTACGTGCGATTGCGTAGGGCATCTCGCACCTCAACTTCGAGGCGCGAATTCATGTGGCGCTCGCTTCGTTTTGGATGTTCTTGCGCTTCGATTGGGCTCGCTGCCCATCTGATTTTGCTTCTACTTGAAGTCGAGCAGGACGTCAACGGTGTGGTTGGCTTCGTCGGGCTGGATCCAGTGGCCCACATTTTCGTAGTGGACTGGAAGATTATGAAAAACCTCGGAGGGCTTGGTTTCGAGCTTGGTCAGGAGTTCTTCAAAGATCGCTTTGTCGAAGACTTCGCCCTGGGGGATAGCCCAAGCGTCGCGAAGGCGTTTCTCCGCAGTCGGTGACAAGCCGGTGATGGTTAGCGCATTGAACTTGTAGGATTTTCCTTCGTCGATGCGGACCTTGTAGCGAATCGTGTGGGCCTGATCGTCGTAGGAGCCGACGGGATCAATCTTCGCATCGAGGTAACCGACGTGCGCGTACTCCTCTCGAATGCGTTCGAATCCTGCTTCCATAGCCATACCATCCGCGACATCATCGGCTTTGAGGCCGAGGTCGGCGTTCAGCGTGACCGTGGACAGCAGCGAATTGCCGGAAAACTCGGCGCCTTTCCATTTGTAGATGGCGCCAGGTGTTACCGGAACGAATACGGGGATCTGTTCGGGAAGTTTCTGATTGGGATTTCCCGTCAGGCGAATTTCCGGTGGTCCGAGCTTGGCGCGTAGGTATCCCTGCTTCTGATAAATCGGCCGAACCTGTTCGGTGAGAAAAAGATCGATCGCCATGCGCGAGTATGGCCTGCCTTTCAATTCGGCGAGTTCCTGCTGCACCACCTTCGACGTGTTAAGAGAGGCATCGCTGAATTCCAGGCTGGAAATTTTGAGCGCCGCTCCATCGATACGAAATTCCTGGACGTTGCCCTCGCCATTCGGATTCGCAACGACTTGATGTTCGATTGCGGCTTGCAGACCATGTGCGGCCAGGAATTCTCCCGCTGTCTCGGCGGCTTGATCGACTACGGCGCCCGCGGAGGGCAGCGTGCCGTCATAGAACGGAAGCTTCACGCGGATGGCGTCGTTGAGTTCGCCGTCGGTAAACCACGGAAGGTTGTCGAAATAGGAGGGAATGCGCTCGGCTTCATCCAGGTGGAATATGACGACCAGACCATCGGCTCGGGATTGGAAATTGTATTTCACGTGCGCGAAGAGGCCGCTTTGCACCAGTTTGTCGGCAGCGGTTTGCAGGTCGTCGCGGCCGATTTCCTTGCCGGTTTGCAGCCCGCTCGTAGTCGCGACTTGCGGTTCGGTCAGCGATTTCAGTCCTTCCACGCGAATTTCGCGGAGCACCGCGGTACTGGTGGAAGAGGCGGACGGAGTTTGCGCTCGGATGAAGGAGAGGGGAAGAACCAGGAGGCACGCGGCAACGCAGATGCGACGGGGCATGGAGTTAGTTTACCGGAAAAGTTGTTGGCGTCGTAATGGCCCTGCCGCCGCCCACACGAGGATGGGCCTTCAAGTTTTGTCTAGAGCGATCTTAACTACGGAAGGGAACTAGAAGAGTCCGGGAATCTTGAGGCCTGCCATGCCGGGAATCCCGCCGGACAGGTTTTTCATTTGGTTGGTGAGTTCTTCGTCGACTCGCCGGGAGGCTTCGTTGACCGCGGCTCGAACCAGATCCTGCAGCATCTCCTGGTCTTTGCTGGCGAAAACTTCAGGCTCGATGCGTACATCGACAAGCTGCTTCTGCCCGTTCATTTTTACGGTAACCATGCCGCCGCCGGCCGAGGCTTCCACGGTTACGGAGTTTACTTGCCGTTGCAGGTCTTCCTGCAGTTGCTTGAACCTGGAGAGCATCTGTTGGAGCGCGTTGACTTCCATCAGGATTCCTCTGGGTTGCGTTTCACTTCAGTAATCTTACCACCGAAGCGCTGTAGCATCGACTTTACCATCGGATCACGCTCGAACTGAGCTCGCAACTCCTGCGTGCCCGATCCACCGCGCGACGCCGACGCAGCCGCGGCTGCAACTGCTTCGAGTTTAGCACAGACGCGCACCGGTCGTCCGAGCACCTTGCTCGAAACGCCACGCAGCTTCTCGAGCGAGTCGCGGCCTTCGAGCATTTCTGCGTAGGCGCGGTCGGCGGGAGAAAAATAAATGCGCAGCTCAGCGCCTTCGAGCTCCCAGCGATTGCCGCGCTCCAGCAATTCGCTGAGGAATTTTTGCTGCGATTGGATTGCGAACTTGATTTCGGCGACTTGTTCTTCGCTGAGGCCGCTCGCTGGCGTCGGTGTCGCCGAGTTTGCGGGAGATGAATCGGCGTTGATTTCGACGCTTTTCGGAAAAGGAGCCGGCGTTTCCGTGGCGCTGGGAACGATCGCTGGCGCCGCTGCCGGCTGTGGCGCTCGCTCTGCGCGAATCGGTACGGGGGCATTGGGTGGGGGCGTCGCGAAAGTCCGCGGAGCCGCGGTGAAGGGAACTGGCGCAGCTAAAGCGGGTGATGCTTCACGACGAGGGGCCACCGCGACCGGCGTCGTGGTTGATTCAAAGCGTGTTGCTGCAGCACCAACTCCCGCGGACACCGGAACGCCGCTGCGAACCTCCGCGAGCAATTCCTCTAGCGGAGCGAGGCGAGATGCGTTGATCAGGCGCAGGAGTCCCATCTCCAGGTGCACGCGCGGATCCGGCTTCCGGCGCAGGTCATCATCGGTCTGCAGCAATATTTGGAAGAACCGCGTCAGGTCTTCTTCGCTGAATTCGGCTGCGGCGCGAGCGAGCGCTGGCCGCTGATCAGGCGTCGCTGCAATTAGTTCGGAATCGGCGCCGCACACGCGCGCAATCAATAGGTTGCGGATGTGGCGAATGGCCTCGCGGCAAAAATGTTGGAGGTTGCGGCCTTCCTTCTGAAACGTGTGAACGAGCGATAGCGCGCGGTCCGCCGAGCCTGCCGCGATCGCTCCGACTAATTCTTCCAGCGCATCATCGGGTACGACACCGAGCAGCGCGCGCACCTGGTCGGCGGGAATGGTGTCGCCGCAGTACGCGCGCGCTTGTTCCAGAAGGGAAAGCGCGTCCCGCAAGCTGCCTTCCGCCATTCGCGCAATCACTGCCAACGCGCCCGGTTCGATCTGCAAATTTTCTTTCGTCGCAATTTCTTGCAGCCGGCCGGTGATTTCGGCGAACGTCAGCGCCCGGAAGTGAAAGTGCTGCGACCTTGAGCGTATGGTGTCGACCAAATTTTCCGGCTCGGTCGTTGCCATTACGAAGATCACGCGGTCGGGAGGTTCTTCCAGCGTCTTTAGCAACGCGTTGGATGCTTCGCCCGTCAGCATGTGCGCTTCGTCGAGAATCACCACTTTGCTACGGCTTGCCGCCGGAGCGTAGCGCACCATCTCGCGCAATTCGCGAATCTGGTCGATGCCGCGATTGGAGGCCGCGTCGATCTCGATGACGTCTAGCGAAGTTCCCGCCGCGATCTCCGTGCAGGAATCGCACACGCCACACGGCTCGGCGGTAGGCCCATTCACGCAGTTCAGCGCCTTCGCCAGTATTCGCGCAGCCGTGGTCTTCCCGACGCCACGCGCGCCGGAAAAAATGTAAGCATGAGCTACACGATCGTTGTTGATAGCGTTGGCGAGTGTTTCGGTGACGTGACCTTGACCCACAAGATCACGAAAAGTTTGGGGGCGCCACTTGCGGGCTATAACTTGATAGGCCATTCGTTCTGCAGGACCCTGTCGGTTTTCCTTTTCCAATATATTGCGACGCGCCCTGCCATCGCGAGGAACTTCGGGTGATCTGCGGCACCCGAGGCGTTCCCGATACCGTTGCTCCCTTCCGGGCCTGGCGGGGTTCGCGGGACCTCGTTGCACAGAGCCCGAAGCTCCACGCTCTGGCAGTCGCGCGATTTCTCGCACTGCGAAGTTCAGTCTAACACACAGACGCGGTCACAGTTTCAATTGCGCCATGGTCCACGAAAAATTACACCAAGCTGAGAACATTCACGAACACCCTCACGCATTTGCAGTCGAGCTCTCCGGCGACCGCGGCTTTAGACGCACCTTCGCCAAGCCCTTTTGCCCGGTAGCTACTGTTTCGGAAAGTTGGGATCAGCTTTCACTTCTAGCATCTGCTTGGTGTGCCGCTCGCTGTGCCCGGCGATTAGTAAGATCCACTCGTAGCCATCCAGCTTCACTCCCATCGGGCTGTCGATAGCGTGCGCGCGCAAATCCGGCGTGGTCTTCAAATATTCCTCGGTCACCAGGCGGCTCTCCAAAAAATGCCTTTCGGCATCAGCTGGTGAACCAAATCGGTTCGTCGGCTTCAGCGGTTCGGGAGCCGAGATTTTGTGCGAGCGATCCGGCACTTGCGCGACCACGCTGGAGTCGATCTTCTTCAACTCCTCGGGGTCGCGCGGCGAAATCGCGGGGCTCTTCATCACCTGTTCCTGGTCCAAGGTTCGAATCATGTCCTCTGCCGCGGCCAGATGCTCCATCACCTCAGCAATCGACCAGCGATCCGGCGCCGACTTGAAGTTCCACTGCGCGTCCGACAATCCCTTGGTCGCATCCACCACGCCCTTCTTGGTCGATTCGAGATACTGCAGCGCGCGATCCTTATCCGCTTGCGAAACATCCTGCGCCCGCAAGGCCACCACGCTACACATCACCAACAACGTGGCCAACCCACCCCTCAAAACTTTGCTCATGCGCATTCCTTTCTTTTTCCGTTCGACCTGGAACGTCTCCGCACTGAAACAACAAGGTTCCTACTGCGCCGGCTGTCCTTGCGAGGCAACACGAGACATTAATTCTTCGGTAGTCAAATCTTCCGTATGCATAGCAATGTACCAGTGGTTCCCCCAAGCGTCTACGACGCCGCCACTCCGCTCGCCGTAGAACTGATCCTTCGGCTCGCTCAATGACTTGCCCCCAGCCGCAATCGCATCCTTATACATTCCGTCGACGTCCGGAACATATAGGTGAAGAGCCGTCGGCCGCGGGCCCCACTCGCCATGCGCCTCGCTGCATTCGATGATGGAGTCTCCGATACGCACCTTCGCGTAGCCGACGGTTCCGTTAGGAGTTTCTTTCTTGAATACGATCTGCACAGCAAAAGCTTTCGCCAGGAACGTCAGAAATTCCGCAGCCCCTTTGACACTGAATCCAGGCGTCACACTGCGCAGCCCCTCCGGAGCAAAGTGTTGCCCGGCCTTGTGCGACGCGATGTACCACTGATTGCCGCGCGGGTCGCTAACGCCGCCTTCGCGGTCGCCGTAGTCCATGTCCCGCGGTTCGTACAGAGACATCGCCCCCGCCTTCAACGCCCGCTGATAGGTCTCGTCCGCATTATTCACATACAGATGCAACGCCGCCGGCATCGAGCGGCCCTCGGGCGCTTCACCCATTTCGACCATCGAATCGCCGATCCTCATCGCCGCGTGCGCGATAGATCCGTCTGGCCGCGCCATTCGTTCGAGTTCCTGCGCATCGAACGCCTGCTTCAGAAATTCCATCAATCCAGCAATCCCCGGCATCACCAGATAAGGCGTGACCGTGTGAAACCCCTCCGGAATCGGACCTTTGCTCTTCGCCATCGCCATCCTCCATGTGTCCAAGTAAATGTGCGTGCGCGCATTTTGCGCACTCTTCAGCCACCATAATGGCGAAGCTACTAACGCGCCGTATTGTAAAAAATTGACCCGCAAGGAACCGCGTCACCACGACCGACGATCCACGATCAAATTGAAGTCTATGTGAAAACGCTAGCGCAAGGCCTCAGCCTCGTCGCCGCTCAATCCGCGTGACGTCCCGCGCGCAACCAGTTCCTCAACTTTGTAGGGGCGGGGCTTGCCCCGCCCGGCGTCAACCCAGCCACGCATGAAGCTTCGGAGCACAATCCCCGAAAAGGGAAGGACAAACGGTGCGATCTCAAACGAGCTATGAATCGGCCTAGCTATGAATCGGCACGTGATTCAAATGCTCGATGTAGTCCGCCAGATAACTCGACGGATTAATCCCGGAAAACGCTCGAAAATCGTGAATGAAGTGAGCCTGATCGAAGTACCCGCACGTCAACGCAACCTCCGCCCAGTCCACCGGCCGCCCAGCCGAAATCATCCGCACCACTTTTTGAAACCGGCGCACGCGGCAAAATAGTTTCGGCGCCAATCCCACTTCGTTTCGAAACACTTCGATGAATCGTCGCGAGCTGAGCCCGATCTGCCCGGTCACATCGGCAATCCTCTGTCCTTCCGGCACCCCACGAAACTCATTCAACGCAAACGCCACCGCTGGATGCCGCTCCGGCACACCGCGAGTCGCGTCCAGCAAAGCCCTCTCAATCACCCGCGCCTTGGCCGCAGGAGTAGTCGCCTCCAACAGTTGCTGACGCACCCGCTCCGCGGCCGCCGCTCCCCACAACGCATCCAAACCTACGTGGGTGTTGTGCAACTCGCCGGCGGGCAGTTTCAAAAACGGGTACGCCCCGCCAGCCTTGAAGTGCGCCCCCGCAACCTTTACAGTCGTTGAGGTATCGATTGCGAAGGGCTGCGAGTGCGGTCCACACACCACGTTCCCGCGAAAAATTTCGCAACGATCCAAATCCTCGTGGCTATAAACCGGGAACGTCTCTTCTTGAAGGCTAAAAACCAGCTCCACCGACCCATCCGGCAGCAATCGCTCCCTCGGGTGCGCAGCCGCATCACTCTCCAACACCCAAATCACTTCGACAAACCGATCGAGAGGCGGCCCAGGTTTGTAATGGTAGTTCCGCATGACTTCCCCGCAGTTTACCGCACCCTTTGCCTAGCCGGTATGCTCTCCTGCGAGGGTTCACCCGCCGCTGTAGGGGTGCGGGACCTGCGGGACCCCTGTTTATCCTGAGCCGCGAAGGGCGCCCCAGCTTGGCAAGTTGTATACGACTCAGGAAGATGGCGAATATAAGGCCGCTATTCGTCACAACCTGTGCTATACTGTCGTTGCGCTTAATACCGCGGTTGTGTAGTGCGGCTGCTCTGGGAAGTAAACTGCAATACCGAGAATACCCGCCTCCAGTTTCCTCCGTTCGTCTTAGGTGACACCAATAAGACTGGCAATGAATTCTGCCGAGTCGCACCGCTTAACGTGTGCGCGCCGCCATCCTTCAGCCAGCGAGAAAGCACTATCGAAATGCAAAGTTTTTCAGAATCAATGATTTCCGCCTATACCAAGGAGCGCCTGTCCGCAGCGAAGTTCACGACGCCCACTCCGGTGCAGGCCGCCGCAATCCCGCAAGCGCTTGAGGGCAAAGACGTTCTAGCCACCGCGCAAACCGGCACCGGCAAAACGTTAGCCTTTATCATCCCGGTCATGGAGCGTCTGCTGCAAGGCAACACTCCCGGCATCGCAGCCCTTGTTCTCGTCCCAACTCGCGAACTAGCCATGCAGGTCGTCGAAGTTTACAACCTGCTTCGCGGCAGACAGCTTCAACCCGCAGCCTGCGTAGTCGGCGGCCTCTCCGAAGGCGCCCAACTCAGCGCCATCCGAAAAGGCGCACGCCTGATTGTAGCCACTCCCGGCCGCCTCGAGGACTTTCTCGATCGCCGCCTCTTCAACTTCAAGGATCTCCGCATCCTGGTTCTCGACGAAGCCGACCGCATGCTCGACATGGGCTTCCTCCCAGCCATTCGCCGCATCGCCGCGATTCTTCCGAAAGAACGCCAAACCATGTGCTTCTCGGCAACTCTGGAAGCGTCGGTCGTCCATCTCGTAAAAGATTACATGCGCAACCCGGTCCGCTTGAGCTTCGGCTCGGTCCTAAAGCCGTCCGAAAACGTCCGCATGCAAGCCTTCGAAGTCAGCACTGACCGCAAGCAGCAGCTCCTAAACCGCTTGCTCGCCAAAGAAACCGGCCGCTGCCTGGTCTTCGCCCGCACCAAGCGCGCCACCGACCGCATCGCCAAGAATCTCAACCGCGACGGCTTCTCCGCCGCCATGATTCACGGCGACCGCTCGCAATCCCAGCGCAACTCCGCCCTGGCCGGCTTTCAGCAAGGCCGCTACCGCGTTCTTGTAGCGACCGACATTGCCAGCCGCGGCATCCACGTGCAGGACATCGCACACGTCATCAATTTTGACCTGCCCGAAGTCGCCGAAAACTTTATCCACCGCGTAGGTCGCACCGGCCGAGCCGGCAAACACGGCGTAGCCTCCACGCTCTTCGCCCGCGAACAGCGCTCCGAACTCTTCCAACTGGAGCGCACGCTGGGCATCAAGATGGAGCGCCTCAACGCCGAAACCAGCGCTCCGCAAGCCGCTGCCGAACAAACCGGCCGCCTCCACGAATACGCCAGCAACCCACGCGAATCCTCATTTCGCGATACGCGTCGCTACCAGCCAGCCCATCGCCAATCCGCGAGCCACAACGAATCGACGCCACGCCACGCATCCGCGAACGGCATCGAATCTGCCACTGTAGCCGTCGCCGCCAAATCCAAAATGTTCCGCCTACCCGGCGAAGTCTTCCAAGCCGAAGCCGACTAACTCCCGTTTCATTATGTCACCGCACAACCCGGAGGGGCGCAGCACTGCTTTATCCTGAGCAGCGAAGGATGCGCCCCATCTCGGCAAGTTGCCAGCGGCATCAAAATCTCGTTTTCCCCTTCTGCCATAAAGAAGATAGTACTCGCCGTCTAAAACACCCCTCATTGCGTTTTGGAATCGCGGGATGGGTTTATACTCACGTCGCCGCAAAAGCGCAAATTGAAATTTGCGGCCGGCGGGAGATGGAAAATGAACAAGACGAAACTCTTTGGGCTAGCTCTCGCACTCCTGCTGGCGTCGCCAACGAGAATCTGGTGTCAAGCCGCAGTGCCCGATCCACCCCAAGCCACCGATAAGCCTCCCGCCAAGCTCTACGGCTGCTCCGAGTCTGACATCAAGCACTACACCGCTCGCCGCGCGACCCACCCCATCCGCGCCGATGGTTTGCTTGACGAGCCCGACTGGCAAAAAGCCGAAAAGTCCCCGCGTTTCGTGGACATGGCCACCGGCGAACCCGCCATTTACGGAACGCGCTCCGCGGCACTCTGGGACGATCAGAATCTCTACATCGCTTTCTGGGTCGAGGAGCCCTTCGTTCAAGCCAAGCTCATCGAAAAAAACTCCCTGATCTTCAACGAGAACGACGCCGAAGTTTTCATCGACGGCGGCGACACCTACTACGAATTCGAAACCAACGCTCGCGGCACGACCTATCAGATGTTCTACATCTGGCGCGACGCCTACCGCAAAGGCGGGCGCTTCGACGTCCCGGAGTTCGACGTGGTTCAAAAAAACGCCATGACTTTCGGCGGCGATTACGATCGCCAGGCGCCGACCTTCTGGAAAGGGACAAATCCTCGCGGGCTTCGCTGGGCGTTCTTCGGCTGGGATTTCCCAGGGCTGCAAAGCGCCACCCACGTGGACGGGACCCTCAACGATAACTCCGACCTCGATAAAGGTTGGACCGTCGAGCTGGTATTTCCGTGGAAGGGCGCCAAGTGGCTGGCGGGCGATCGGCCTTTACCTCCCAAGGAAGGCGACGTGTGGAAGATTTTCTTCGGCCGCTTCGAATTGCTCCATGTTGCCGGTGCGGAAGTCCAACCCCATCCTGGCTGGTCGTTTAATCGCCACGGAGTTTACGACACGCATCTCCCGCAATGCTGGACCGCCGTGCATTTTTCGAGCCGTCCGGTGCAATAGCAAATCCGCTGGAACGTGTATATTTTCAACCTCTGGCCCGCGGCCGGAAGAGGGGAATCGATCAACCGTGGAACCCATTTCGCACTTTTTCTACTCCGACCGCCTCAAACTCCAATTCTGGGACTACGGCCAGGACCACAAACCCTCGGTAGTCCTCGTCCACGGCGCACTCGACCACGCCCGCAACTGGGACTGGGTCGCCCAATCTCTCTGCCACCACTACCATGTCTACGCCCTCGATCTCCGCGGCCACGGCAACAGCGCCTGGGCCGAGGGTGCCGCCTACTCGGTAGCCGAACACGTCCTCGACCTCTCGGCCCTCCTCGACATCATCAACGATTTCCCCATTCGCCTGGTAGGCCACTCGCTCGGCGGCGGCATAACCCTAAGCTACGCCGGCATCTACCCCGCTCGCGTCCGCAAGCTGGTCTCCATCGAAGGCCTGGGCTTCCCGCTCGATCACCCGGTCCACGGCCCAGCCTCCGGCCGCACCCGCCACTGGATCGAAAGCATCCGCAACCTGGAAAAGCGTCACCCCAAAAGTTACCCGAGTCTCGACGCCGCCATGGCCCGCATGCGCGAAGTAAACCCGCGCCTGAGTGACGAAGTGGCCCGCCACCTCACCCTCCACGGCACCAACTGGGAATCCGACGGCTCGCTGCTCTGGAAGTTCGACAACTTCGCCCGCGTCTTCCCGCCCTACGGTCACGACATCGAAGACTCCGCAGAAATCCTCAGCCAGATCACCAGCCCCACGCTGTTCTTCTGGGGCCTGGAAAGCTTCCTCCCTGTCCCCGAAACTGACCCGCGCTTCCAAGCCATCCCCAATCGCCGCCTGATCACCGTCCCGGGCGCAGGCCACTGGGTGCACCACGACCAACTCGACCTGTTCCTCCGCGAATCAGCCGCATTCCTAGCCTAGAGCGTTCACGGCGACGCATCGGTCGCGCACCGGGTGCCGCACCCTTCGGTTTTAAGGGTGTGGGTTTTTCCCTCGCAGTTTGGGAACATACACTGGGGAGGTTGCGGTTTGTATTAATTAGTTATCTATAACATATAAGTTATGATGATAAGATAAATAAATTGAAGTTTTCTTCTCTATCGCGGCATCCGCTAAAGCGGCACTACGGCCAAGGGGACCTCCATTTCATCACCTTCAGCTGTTACCAGCGCAAACCTCTCCTCGGAACTCCCGAGACCCGAGACACCTTCGTAGAAATCCTCGACGAAGTCCGTTGCCGCCACGCCTTCGCCCTATTCGGCTACGTGGTCATGCCGGAACACGTCCACCTAGTCGTGAGCAAGCCCGAAAAGAAGACTCCTTCCAAAGCCCTGCAGGTGCTGAAGCAAAATGTAGCGAAGTCGCTGCTGACAGTGACTCAACGTCCCGCGTTCTTCGCATTTTCATCACCGTCCGAAGACGCGCGAACGGACCAGCACTTCTGGCACAGACGTTTCTATGATTTCAACGTTTGGAGCGAGCAAAACTTCACGAGAAGCTGAATTACATCCACGCCAATCCGGTGGTGCGAAAGCTCGTCTCCCATCCCACAGACTGGCCCTGGAGCAGTTGGACCCACTATGCGATAGGCCAGGAAGGTAGAATAAAAATCGACTCGATTTCATTGGAAAGGAGATATCAGGACGAGTCTGAAGCAGGTATAAAACGTCAAAACCCGCACCCTTAAACGCGAAGGGTGCGGCACCCGGCCAATCCTTAGGATCCTGGACACCAAAAAGTGCGGCCGCGACGTCATACTTCCGCGACCGCACCATTACCATCCTCAAGCGATTGTTGGCCCCCAAAATCTCAGTCCGGATGACTGTGCCGCCAGTTCCAATACTCATCCTGCTCTTTCCTGCTAGCCTTAGCGAACTCGTGCTCCTTCCGGTGCTTTTCCGCCAGGAACCGTCCCCACGCATCCTTCTCGTGGTCGTCCCACTGGTGATAGTCCTTGTGCTCGCGATCGTACACGCGGTCGCGATCATGATTGTCTTGATCTTGCGTCGCAGGGCCAGCGAGGGTCACCACCGGCGCCGCGAGAGCAGCCGTGAGAAATAATGAAGCCACAAACTTGCTAGCTCGATGCATTCTATGTTTCCTCCGTGAGCTAGAGAAACAGAGCCGAAAAAACGAATCCATACCCTGAAGTGGGTATTCCGACGCGTGCAACCACGCAGTGAGATTGTTCCTGAAGGATCGCCGTCGCTCCCGTTCATATCAACCGCAACCCCAACATCACTGCGGCGGAAAATGAACCACCAGGTCGGCACTGACGGTGGTCGGCTTTCCGCCGCACAAACCTGGCGAAAATACCCAACCCGACACGATTTGAGTCGCCTGCTTCTCCAAATCCTCTCGCCCACCCGGAAGGACCTTCGCCTGATAGACATGTCCGTCCGGCCCAATAACCGCTTCCACCCGTACGTCGTACCACGGTCCGGGCCCGGCGTTCGCCGGCTGTGGCGTGGATTGCCGGACCGGCGCATGGTAGGGATGGCAACTCCGAAGAGTAATGGCGTCTGGCGGAGTCAGCGCCGCCCAATCGATGGGATCCTTCATAACGCTGAAATTCTGCTCGATCTCCATGCGCAGCTTCCCGTCGATATAGTGGCGGATGTGAGCGGGAAGCAAGACGCCTTCAAACGAAGAATAGTCGGTGTCCTCGATCAGATCTTCGCCGACATTCCAGCGCAGCAGCATGCCGAGTTCGTCATCGACGCAAATCTCGTTCGACTGATGCGTCCGGCCAACCACGGTCTCGAATCGAATGCACTTCGCCGCCCGGCCGGAAATCGTAGCCGGATTGATCGAGTTGATGGTATCGGACATGTCGAATCGCCCGATCAACAGCGGCGTTAGCTTGTCCACTTCGGTGAACTCCGGTGGTTCCGATTCGCCGCTATCCTGCACGATGCGATCCGGATAATGAATCGCGATCGCGTGGAAGTCGCCCAGCACCATTTCGTACCTCTCGATATCGCCGGCATGAATGCTGTCCAGCCGGCCGTCGCGGGTGCTGCCGTCGGGCGCGTACGTGCGAAACCTGACCTCGCTTTTGACGTGCACCGCGTGCACCGGGTGGCTTACGCCACTGGCGCGTTCCAACAATCGTTCCGCCTCGGTGCGCACTGCGATGTCCTGCGCGAGCACGGATCCACCAGCCAGAACGAAAAAAACACACGTAAACAAAGGTGCGCGCAAGGCAGGACGCATGATCGCTCCTCGAAGCAAGTGGCCGGAGTGTACTCTTAAATGAGCTAACTCGAAATGGTTTTATCCGTATGCCGGCAGGGGTGCCCACCGTCGGGTTAGGGAGGGTGAGTCTTGATTCAGTCCTACTTCGCATGGTGGCTGGCCCACGTAAGTAACCTAGCTTTGCGGAGGGTGCCCCAGGTTCGCTTTTTGAACCTGGTCTTGCTGTTAACCTTCTTGTCCTGCACTCCCTTCCACTATTCCTCGACGCCACGTAATCCTGAGCAACCGTTCTCTCCGTTTGATCCTAGCTGACCCCGTCCACTCCCCAATTCCTACCGTTCCCTGTATATCACTTATAAAATCGGTAACCACGTGCTATGTTTTCGCGTGTACGCCAAATTAAATTCTCGCCGATTTCCTTTGAGCCTCGACGGGCATATCCCAAGCTTCGCCATAAGTCGCGAAACGCGCCTAACCTCTGCAGAATCCGCACTTACGCGAAATGCGCCCATAACTCGTTTAGAATCCGCACTTCCAAAGGCAATAATATAGATGACTAACCAAAGTATGCTAGGGTTTTAGTACCGTGACAGGGCATGAAGCTAAGCTTGGTCAATTTGAAGAAGTTGTAGATTTGCTGAACAGAACTGGCTAATATGGCCGCCTAAATAACACCC